>WNFI01321624.1_pt1 | contig 27312 bp, 21 predicted proteins | sample 5400471 | NCBI WGS metagenome assembly WNFI01 (sample SAMN13153348, study PRJNA577476) | soil metagenome | isolation source: 100 cm saprolite on Douglas fir-dominated hillslope | place: USA:California | collected 2013-09-17
GAATGAAGCGCGCTTTCCGATCCATGTTCGGCTGGATGATCTCCGCCGCCGAAGATCCCGAGCTGATCCTCGAGCAGAACATCCGCGATCTGAATGACCAGATCCCGAAGATGAACGAGTCGATCGCCATGGTGAAGGCGAACGTGACGCTGCTGGAGAAGGAGAACCAGAAGTACAAGAACGACGTCGTCGAGCTGACCAGCAAGGTGAAGGCCGCCATCCAGGCCAGCCGCGACGACATCGCCACCACCTATGCGGCGCAGCTGCAGACCGTCAAGTCGGCGCTGAACCGCAATGAGCAGCAGCTCCTGGGCGCGCGGCAGGCCTTCGACAAGGCGATGCAGGTCAAGCAGGCCTTCATGAAGGAGAAGGACCGCAAGACCGGCGAGGCGATGCAGGCGCTGCGCGACGCCCGCCGGGCCAAGTGGCAGAGCAAGGTGGCCGACGCGATGGAGAGCTTCCAGGTGGCCGGCATCGACGCCACCCACGACGAGATGCTGCAGAAGATCCAGGAGCAGACGGCGGTCAACGAGGCGCGCATGGACATGGCCATGTCCAACGTCGACACGCAGGGGATGAAGATCGAGGAGGACGCGGAGAAGATCCGCGCGCAGGAGCTGCTCAAGCAGTTCAAGCAGGAGATGGGCATGGAGTCGTCCGCCGCGACGCCCGAGGGCGGCGACAAGACGCTGGGGAAGAAGGTTGGAGTGCAGTAGAGCGGGCCTGCGGCCCGCGGCCTCGGGCTTCGGGCCTCGGGCCTCGGGCCAGAAGCCGAGACGCGCACCCTCATGGCTGACTCGTACGTCAAAGATGCGTTTCTGATGCCTCAGAATCTGGTGGGGCTGGCGGTTGGCGTCGTGGTGGCTTCCGTGCTGCCTTTTACCGGTCCGCTCTTGCTCGGCGTGGCAGCGCTGGAAGGTCTGTATCTAATATCGATCAGCAAGAACCCGCGCTTTCAGCGCATGGTGCGGTCCCGGCGCGGTCAGTAATGCGCCGCGGCTGCGCTCTCGCGCTCATCCTGGCCGCGTCGTGCGGGCGCTGCGGCGCTCCCCAGAGCGCGGCGACGGCGGAAGAACTCTTGCCGCAGCATCCGTCGGGGGCGGTGGTGACGGCGCCCCTCGGCGCGATGGCCGAGCATTTCGCGGCGCTCGCGGACCGCGTCGCGTCGCTTCCGGGCGGCGAGATGCTGGGAGATCTGCGCAAGGGCCTTGTGGCGCAGCTGGGGTTCGATCCGCTGACGCGGGACGGGCTGGTCGCCGCGGGCGTCGACCCGCAGCGCGGCGCGGCGGTGGCGCTCCTCGAGGCGCAGCCGCGGCCCGAGTGGATCGTCGCCCTGCCGCTCAGCAATCCGGATATTTTCATGCAGACGATAGAGCGCCTGCTGGTCGAACGCGCCGGCTTCGCCCCGGTCGCGCCCCAGCCCGGATCGGCGAAGGTCTTCGAGCGCGGGACGTCGCCGCAGAAGATCGCGCTCGCTGTGGTGCGCGGCTACGGCCTCCTCTCGCGCGGCGTGGATCCGGCCTCGCTCGTCGCAGAGGTCAAGATCGAGACGAGCCTTTTGCGCTCGCCGGGGCTTGCGGCGGCGCGGCAGAAGCTGGGCGCGCAGGACCTCATCGTCTGGGCGCCAGCCGGGAGCGAGCTGCCCAAGCGCTACACCTCGCGGCCGCTGCCCGGCGACGTCGCCCTCTCGCTGCAGGGCGCGCCGAAAGGGCTGGCGCTGCGGCTCGTCGCGCAGCTCCCGCCTGCGGACGCCGCGCGGGCGAGGGCCGCGCTTCCCGGAGGCGGAGCGGCGCTGGTCGGCCTGCTTCCCGATGCGCCGCTGCGGGCGCGGCTGGGCGTGGCGCCCGCGCGGTTGCTCGAGCTCTTGCGCGAAGATGCGCGGCTGGCGGCGCTCCTCGAGAGGCTGAAGGGCGTCGACGAGGTGTTCGCCGCGCTGCAGCCCGGCGCGGTTGTGTCGCTCGGCGTGACCAGGACCGCCAGCATCGCCCAGGCGGTCGACTACGGCCTCGACTGGCGCCGCAAGAGTCCGTTCGACACCGTGCAACTGGTCGCGCTCGCGCAGGTGGCCGAGCCTCCTCGGCTGCTCGCGGCGCTCGAAGCGCTGGCGAAGCAGCTCCCCAAAGCCGAAGCGAAGGTCGCTCGAAGCGGAAACGACTTCCAGGTCACCTACGCCGCCGGGCAAGGCGCGCGCTTCGGCATGCGGTTGATCGACGGCAAGCCGGTCGCCTACCTGCTCGGAGGCGACGTGAAGCCCGACGACCTGCGCCCCTTGCCGAAGGCCGCGAACCCGGAGGCCGCCGCGTTCTACGCAGATCCGGGCGCATCGGTGCGGGCCGATTTCGGCAAGCTCGCGGCCGCCATCCATGCGCTGCCAGAGAGCACCTACGGCACCGGGCCGCAGTCGTACGTGACGCGCTCCGTGGTCGCGCAGGTGATCGATCCGCTGCGGCCGCTGCGCCTGACGCTGGATCTCCAGGCGCAGCCGGACTTCCTCGACGCCACGCTCGACGTGGAGATCGCCGCGCCGTGAGCGAGCCCGCCATCCTCCTGCGCGGCGTCGGCAAGCGGTACCCGCCGCGAGAAGCAGGAGCTACGCCGCAGGATCTGCTGCGCTCCGTCGATCTCGAAGTGCAGCGCGGCGAGTTCGTCGCCATCGAAGGCCAGAGCGGCAGCGGCAAGTCGACGCTGCTGCACCTGCTCGGCGGCCTCGACCGCGAGTTCGACGGCGAGCTGCGCGTGCTCGGCTGCGACCTCAAGACCCTGCGCGACGCCGAGCTGGCGGCGCTGCGGCACACGCAGATCGGCTTCGTCTTCCAGAGCTTCAACCTCCTCCCCTCGCTCACCGCACTGGAGAACGTGCTCCTCCCGGACTTCTTCGGCAACGGTGTGCCCGACGCCGACCGCCGCGCCCGCGAAGCGCTGCAGCGGGTGGGCCTCCTCGACAAGGCGGGCGCGCGCCCGGCGGCGCTGTCGGGCGGAGAGAAGCAGCGGGTCGCCATCGCCCGCGCGCTCCTGGCGCGGCCGCCGCTGCTCCTCGCCGACGAGCCCACCGGCAACCTCGACGCGCGCACGGGCGAAGGCGTGATCGCGCTCTTTCGCGAGCTGCACCAGGACGGGATGACGCTCCTCATCGTCACCCACGAGGCGCGCGTCTCGCACGCCGCCAGCCGGGTCCTGGTGCTGCGCGACGCGGCCCTGGGCCCCGAGGACGCGGAGCGCTCGATGGAGACGCTATGAGAGTGGGAAAGCTCCTGCGCCTCGCGCGCGGCAACCTGGTCCGCGAGCTTCCCGCGCTGGCGGTGAGCGCGGGCGGCGTGGCGCTCGGCATCGGCTGCCTGGTCTTCTTCCTCGCGCTGGGCGCGGGCCTGCAGGGCGTGGTCAACGACGTCTTTCCGGTGAGCACCCGCGAAGTGGAGGTGGTGGTCCCGCAGCTCGCCATCGGCAACCTGCTCGGCGAGCAGAAGATCGACGACGCGGCGGTGGCCAGGCTGCGCAAGCTGCGCGGCGTCTCGGCGGCGTATCCCAAGATGTCGCTGCGCATCCCGGCCGTGACCCGCTACAACGGCCTCTTCTTCGGCCGCGAGATCCACATGGGGCTGGAGATGGTCGGCGTCGGCCTGATGCCCGAGCTGGTGGGCCAGGATGCGCATGCGCCCTTCGAGGACCCGGGCGCGGGAAAGTCGATCCCGGTGGTGATCAACCGGCGCCTGCTCGAGCTGTACAACAAGGTCTTCGCCCCGCAGCGAGGCCTGCCCACGCTGAGCGACTCCATGCTCATCGGCTTCGTCATCCCTGTCGAGCTGGGGCGCAGCTACGTCGCCGGCAAGACGCTGCCCAACGCGCAGGAGGCGTCCCTGCAGCTGGTCGGCTTCTCCGATCGCGCGACGCTCGCCGGCGTCTCGCTGCCGCTTTCGGCGGTGCGGCGGATCAACCACATCTTCGGCGCGGACTCGGAGTCGTACAGCAGCGTGCTGCTGCGCGCGCAGAATGCCGACGAGGTCTCCGAATTGGCGGCAGCGGTGAAGAAGATGGGCTTCGAGATCGACGACACCGAGCGCAGCCGCGCGCTGCAGATCGGCGCCGCCGTCGAGCTGGTGACGCTCGCCCTCTCGCTTCTGGCGGGGCTCATCACCTGCCTCGCCGCGGTCAACACCATGCAGGCCTTCTACGCCAGCGTGCGCGAGCGGAGGCGCGAGATCGGCGTCCTGCGCGCGGTGGGCGCGACCCGCGGCGACGTGGCGGCGGTGGTGCTGGCGGAGGCGGCGGCGACAGGTCTCGCGGGCGGCGTCACCGGCGTTTTGCTGGCGCGGCTGGTGGCGCTGCTCCTCGACCGCGTCTCGCGCACCGGGCTGCCGGACTTTCCCTTCAAGCCGCACACCTTCTTCCACTTCGAGGCGGTGCAGGTGGCGCTGGGCGTCGGCGTAGCGCTGCTCGCTTCGCTGCTCGGGGCCTTCCTGCCCGCCCGCGCCGCCGCGCGGCTCGACCCGGCGAAGGCGCTGACCGAGAGCTGAGACGCTCGCGGTCGCGCGGGCGAAATCCGGTCGCAATTGCTCGCGCGCGGGCGCCTCGAGGCACCATACTCGCCCGATGAGCCCACCTGCGCCCGACGGGGATGAAGCCCAGCGGCTGCGCGAGACGGAAGAGCGGAAGGAGGCCGTCGATGCTCTCCGACAGAGCGAGCGCCGGTTCCGCGCGCTGATCGAGAACATCTCCGACGGCATCGCGGTGATGGGGGCTGACGGCGCCATACTCTACCGCAGCACCTCGGCCGCGCGCATGTTGGGACAGGATCCGTCCCAGCCTCCGGTCGCCCAGATGATGCAGGCCATGCACCCCGACGATCAACCCGCGGTCGCGGAGGTGTGGGGGCGCATGCTGGCGAACCCCGGCGTCCGTTTCCAGAGCCTCGGCCGGGCGCAGCACGAGGACGGGACCTGGCGTACGCTCGAGGGCTCGCTCGTCAACTTGCTGGAGCATCCAGCGCTGCGCGGCGTGGTGGCAAACTTCCGCGACATCACCGAGCGCAAGCAGATCGAGGGCCAGTTGGTGGCCGCGGACCGGATGGTGTCCATCGGCACACTGGCGGCGGGCGTGGCCCACGAGATCAACAACCCCCTCGCCTACGTGCTGGCCAACCTGTCGCTGCTCACCGATGCGCTGGGCTCCTCCGGCTCGGACATCGCCGACACCCTCGCCGCCGCGCGAGACGGCGCCGAGCGGGTCCGGCAGATCGTGCGCGACCTGAAGACCTTCTCCCGCGCCGAAGATCTGGTGCAGGGCGACATCGACATCCACCGCGTGCTCGACTCCGTCGCCAACCTCTCCTGGAACGAGATCCGGCACCGCGCGCGGCTGGTCAAGGACTACGGACGGTCGCTGCCGCCGGTGCAAGGCAACGAAGGCAGGCTGGGCCAGGTGTTCCTGAATCTGGTGGTGAACGCGGCGCAGGCCATGCCGGAGGGAGCCGCCGCCAGAAACGAGATCCGCTTGCTCACCCGCAGCGAGGGAAATCGCGTCGTCGTCGAGGTGCGCGATACCGGCGTGGGCATCGAGGCCGAGCACCTGCAGCACCTCTTCGATCCGTTCTTCACCACCAAGCCGGTGGGGGTGGGCACCGGGCTGGGCCTGTTCATCTGCAAGAACATCGTCAACTCGCTGGGCGGCGTCATCTCGGTGCAGAGTGCGATGGGCAAGGGCACCGTCTTCACCGTCTCTCTCCCAGTCAGCGCCGGCGGCGCGGTCCCGGCGGAGGCCCCGGCGCCCCCGGCCCCCGCCGCGCGCAGGGCGAAGATCCTGGTGGTCGACGACGAGCCGCAGATCGGGCGCGTGATCAAGGCGGCGCTGCGCCTCCACGACGTCTTCTGCCTGACCTCGGCCGTCGAGGCGCTGGCCAAGCTGCGCGCGGGCGAGCGCTTCGACATCATCATCTGCGACCTGATGATGCCGCAGATGACCGGCATGGACTTCCACGAGGCGCTGGAGCAGGAGCTGCCCGAGCAGTCGCGGCGCATCGTCTTCCTCACCGGCGGCGCCTTCACCGCCAAGGCGCGCTCGTTCCTGGAGCGGGTGAAGAACCTGCGCATCGACAAGCCGTTCGAGGTGGCGGCGCTGCGGACCATGGTCGCCGAGCGACTGCGCGAGGGCGGCTGATTCCCGATCAGCGCTGGTGATACACTCGCCCTCTGGTGGCGGAGCGAGCTACACCGTTCGGCAAGTACTTTCTCCTCGAACGCATCAACGTCGGCGGCATGGCCGAGGTCTACAAGGCCAAGACCGTCGGCGTCGAAGGCTTCGAGAAGATCGTCGCCATCAAGCGCATCCTTCCCTCCGTCGCCGCGGACGAACAGTTCATCAAGATGTTCGTCGACGAGGCGAAGATCACCTCGCAGCTCTCGCACGCGAATCTGGCGCAGACCTTCGACCTGGGGAAGATCGACGACGCCTATTACATCGCGATGGAGTACGTGCCGGGCAAGGACCTGCGCTCGGTCTTCGAGCGCCTGAAGCGGCGCGGCGAGCGGATGCCGCTGCCGCTCGCCGCCTGGGTGGTGGGCCGCGTCTGCGAAGGGCTCGACTACGCGCACCGCAAGCGCGACGCCAGCGGGCGCGAGCTGCACATCGTCCACCGCGACGTCTCGCCGCAGAACGCTCGATCGGCGCAGCGACATCTTCGCCGCCGGCGTGGTGCTCTACGAGCTGTGCACCGGCGAGCGGCTCTTCACCGGCTCGTCCGACTTCTCGGTGCTGGAGAAGGTGCAGCAGGCGCGGGTCAAGCCGCCCTCGCAGGTCGAGGCCTCGATTCCCCTCAAGCTGGAGCGCATCGTCTTGAAGGCGCTGGCGCGGGAGCCGGAGGATCGCTACCAGCAGGCGGCGGACGTCGCGGCGGAGCTCACCCGCTTCCTGCTCGAGGGGCAGCCGCGGCCGATGACCCGGGACGATTTGTCCGCTTTCATGAAGGCGACCTTTCCCGAGGACGAGCGCCGCGAGGCCGAGGCGCCCCTGCGCCGCCCGCCGCCGCGCATCGACGAGCCGCAGCGCAAGCCGCCGCCGCGGGTCGAAGAGGAGCGGACCCTCACGGGGCCCGTGCCTTTGGACCAGCCGCGGGCGGAGATCATCGTCAAGTCGAAGATGGGGCCGCCCTCGTCGCCCGACCTGGTGCAGCCGGGCGACAGCCCCACGCGCCCGATGAGCATGAACGAGCTTGCGGCGGCCGAGCGCGAATACGCGCAGCGTCCCTCGGCACCGGCCAAGCGCGCGCCGCCGCCGCGCAGCGGCCCGCCTCCACGCAGGGCTCCTCCGCCGCTGCCGATGACGCTGCTGGAGATGCCTGAAAAGGTGCCCATCGAGGACCAGAAGACTGAGCTGCGCCCGGCGCCGGCCGAGCCGCCGCTCTACGGCGAGCGCATGGAGGTGAGCACCGACTCCACCCTGAGGCGACGGGCGCGCTTCATCCGGGGCGCCCAGATCGGCATCATCGGCGTGGCGCTGTCGATCGCGGCCTGGGCGCTGCTCTCGACGCCGCGGCCGTACGGGCAGAGCGAGCAGCCGGTGCCGGTGACGGTCTCGCGCGCCCAGCAGAAGACCGTCCGCATCGCAGCGGAGGCCTCGACCAGCTCCATCGTGGTGCTCTCTTCTCCGCCGGGCGCGCAGGTCTACCTCGACGGCGAGAGGAAGGGCACCACGCCGGCGTATCTAATGACCCTCGACCCGGCCACGCCGCACGCCATCTCGGTGGAGAAGAAGTGCTACCGCTCGTGGCAGGTGGCGGTGCCGCCGCACGCCGGTCCGCGGGAGTTGGCGGCGACGCTGCTCCCGGCAAGCGGCGCCTGTCCCGGCTCGCACCTCGAGAAGACCGGCATGCCCGCGCCCTCGGGACTGCCCGACGACGCCGCCGCCTCCGCGACGCTGGGCTTCCTGAACCTGGGCTCGCGGCCCTCGGCGCAGGTGCAGATCGACGGGGTCGACATCGGACAGAGCACGCCGCTGCTCGCCTGGCCGCTGACCAACGGCACCCACAAGGTCCGCCTGCTCGGAAACGGCGGCAGCAAGGAAGTCACCGTGCAGATCCGCACCGGCGAGAGCAACAGCGCCATCGTCGATCTCTCGCGGCCGCCGCCTGCCAAGGCGGTCAAGAAGCGGCGCGCCCGGCGGTAGCCCCGGCCACCGAAGGTGGCTTAGGGGCTACGCTTGTAACCGTTACAAATGGGTTTTGAAATGCGTTCTAGTTAGAATCCTCCTCCTTTCTCCGGAGGTTCCTTGGCCCGCCGTACCCGCTCGCTCGCGCAGGACCCGCTCGCTTCCTTTCCGCCCTGGGCGCGGACGCTCGCGGAGCGTTACTACACGAAGACCATCTCCACCTTCATCCTGCACGGCGCGGTCCGCGATCTGCAGCCGGCGGACGACGGAAAGGGCGGGCGGCGCTTCGTACCTCTGCGGTCGTTCCTCTCCGACGAGCTGTTCGGCTCGCGCGACCTGGTCGTCTTCTACGACCGCAGCAGCGGCATCCGCCTCGCCACCTCCGAGATGCAGAAAGACTTCATGGCTGCGGTGGCGGGCTACGACACGCTCTTTGGCACCGAGTACGCGAAGGCGCTGCCCAAGGATCCGGCGCGCGCCTTTCCCCTCCTGGAATCGTATGCGCGCGTGCGCATCGCCGACGGAAAGAGCGTCGCCATCGTCATCGATTTCGCCGAGACGGTGGCGCCGGCAGGCGACCTGGGCTTCATGCCCGGCGAGGACCGCTACTCGCTGGTGACGCTGGTGAAGTGGGCGCAGGACCCGCAATTCTTGACGGCGGACTTCTCCGTCTGCCTGATCGCCGAGAACCTCGCCGAGCTGAACCCGCGCATCGGCCGCAATCCCTACGCCGCGGCCATCGAGCTGCCCCTGCCCGGCGAGAAGGAGCGCTTCGAGTACGTGGAGTGGAAGATCGCCGGCTCGGCCAAGAAGCGCAGCGAGATCTCGGAGGTCAACGCCGAGGCGCTGGCACAGATGACCGCGGGCATGTCGCGCGTCGCGCTCGACCGCGTGCTGACCGAGGCGATCGCCGGGCCCAAGCTCACCGTCGAGCGGCTCAAGGAGAAGAAGAAGGAGATCATCCAGGCCGAATGCCACGGGCTCCTCGAATTCATCGAGCCGTCGCACTCCATCGACATGGTCGCCGGCCACGGGAAGGCGAAGCTGCTCCTCAAGCAGGCGGCCAAAGCGATCACCACCGGCAAGCGCGAGGTGGTGCCGATGGGCTTCTTGATTGCGGGACCCATCGGGACGGGGAAGACGTTCCTCGCCACCTGCTTCGCGGGCGAGATCGGGATCCCCTGCGTGAAGTTCTTGAACTTCCGCTCGCAATGGCAGGGAGTCACCGAAGGCAACCTGGAAAAGATCTTCAACCTCTTGAAGGCGATGTGGCCCGTCGCCGTGATCATCGACGAGGCCGACGCCTTCCTCGGCAACCGCAATGCCCAAGGCGACAGCGGCACCAGCGCGCGGGTGTTCAGCTCGATCGCGGCGTTCATGGGGAACACCGACTATCGCGGGAAGATCGTCTGGTTCCTCCTCACCTGCCGGCCGGATCTGCTGCCCGTCGACTTGAAGCGCCAGGGGCGCGCAGAGGAGCACCTCGCGCTCTTCTATCCGGAGTCGGCGGAGGAGCGGCTCGAGCTGATCAAGACCATGGCGCGCAAGGCGAAAGTCGGGTTCGAGGGCGACATCGCGGCGCTGCTCCCGCCCGACATGCCGAAGATGTCGGGCGCGGACATCGAGTCGGCGCTGGTGCGGGCCAAGCTGCGCGCGGTCAACGACAGGCGCGAGAAAGTGACGCGCGAGGATCTGGTGCTGACCTTCGCCGACTTCGTGCCGCCCAGCTATCCGCTCGAGGTCGAGCTGCAGACGCTGGTCGCCGTCGCCGAGTGCACCAGCCGCGACCTGCTGCCCGAGAGCTACCGCAAGACGCCGCGCGACGACGTCACGCGCCGCATCCGCGAGCTCAAGCTCTTGCTCTCGGAGCAGTGATGGGAACTGGCGGCGGGGCATCTGCTGCTTCCTTTGCAGAAGCCCGGCGAGCTGTCGGTCGGCGTCACCGTGGAAGTGAAGCACACCGCGGCGACGCCGGTGGGGGCATGGGTCGAGGCCGAGGCGACTTTCCGCACGCAGGACGGCAAGCTCTACGTCTTCGAGGTGGTCGCGCGCGACCCGGGCGGCGAAGTCATGCGCGGCGTCCACAAGCGCGCCATCGTTTCCGAGGAGAGACTGATGGAGGGCGCAGCGAAGCGCGGGGTCCGCTGGGCTTCTCGATTCGGTCGCGGCGCACAAGACGGCGGGTGGCGGGGGGGCGGGGAGTCCTGTGTACACCGTGTACGCAAGCCGCGCGGAGATCTGGGGACGCCATACGCAACTCCGCGTGCCAACGTTGGGCAACGAGACCTCGACCTCGACAACCTCGACCTCGACGGCGACTGCGACCTTCGACCTCGACCTCGACCTCGACTGCGATTTCGACCTTTCATATTTACATGTAGATGCATCATTTATTGCATCCGGCTCCATTGGTCCGCGAATCTCTTGGGTTCCAAACGCATCATCGGGGAGAGGGGACTCGGGAGGCTTTCATGCCAAGCCGGACAGCGGAAGCGGAATGGAAAGGCAATTTGATCCAGGGCAGCGGACGACTCGCAGTGGGCAGCGGCGCGTTTCAGGGACCGTACTCATTCAAGTCTCGGTTCGAAGACGGTGAATCGGCCACGAATCCGGAAGAGCTCATCGGCGCCGCTCATGCCGGCTGCTTCACGATGGCCCTGACCGCCGAGCTTTCACGCGCGCGCTTGACGCCGACCCGGATCCATACGCGCGCGACGGTGACTCTGACGAAGGTAGGCGACTCGTACAGCATCACGCGCATCGATTTGGAGACGACGGCGGAGGTTCCCGGCCTCGACGACACCACCTTCCAGAGACAGGCGCTCGAAGCGAAGCAGACCTGTCCCGTATCGAAGGCGTTGGCCGGAACCGAGATCCGCTTGGTCGCGAAGTTGACCTAGCGAGAGAACGGACTTGAGGGGCGCAATATGACGCGCGTGAGGTCGTCGTCTCAGGAAGGAGCTGTCATGGGCAAGCTGGATGGAAAGGTCGCCGTCGTCACCGGCGGCAACAGCGGCATCGGATTGGCGACGGCAAAGCGGCTGGTTGCCGACGGCGCCTACGTCTTCATCACCGGCCGGCGCAAGAGTGAGCTCGACGCCGCCGTCGAGCAGATTGGCCGCAACGTCACCGCCGTCCAGGGCGACGTCTCGAACCTCGCGGACCTCGACCGCCTGTTCGCGACGGTGAAGGAGCTCAAAGGCCGCATCGACATCCTCTTCGCGAACGCCGGCATCGCCGAGGCTGCCCCGCTTGGCGCCATCAGCGAAGAGCAGTTCGACCGGACCTTCGGCGCCAACGTCAAGGGCGCACTCTTCACGGTCCAGAAGGCGCTGCCGCTCCTGCGTGACGGCGCCTCCATCATCCTCACCTCATCCATCGTCGGATCGAAGGGAAATCCCGGCGTCAGCGTGTACAGCGCGACCAAGGCGGCGCTGCGATCGTTCGCGCGCACCTGGACCACCGACCTCAAGGACCGGAAGATCCGAGTCAACGTGGTCAGCCCGGGAGCGATCGATACGCCCGGGCTTCGCGGCCTGCGCAAGACCGACGGCGAGGGTCTGAACAGCCTCTTCCGCGACAGGATCCCGCTCGGCCGCGTGGGGCGGCCCGATGAGATCGCCAGCGCCGTGTCGTTCCTCGCCTCGGACGACAGCAGCTATGTCACCGGCACCGAGCTGTTCGTCGACGGCGGGATTGCGCAGGTCTGAATTCGCGGGCCGCCATGAGGTCGCGCCTTCGTCCACGGCGCGCGTCGCGCTCCCGACCGCAGCCGGATTAGGATGCCGCATGCTCACCGACCGGCTCCCGCGCGTTCGGCTCGGCCACCTGCCCACACCGCTCCACGAGCTGCCGCGCCTGTCCCGGGCGCTAGGCGGCCCGCGCCTCTTCGTGAAGCGCGACGACCAGACCGGGCTCGCGACCGGCGGCAACAAGACGCGCAAGCTCGAGTTCAGCGTCGCCGAGGCGCTGCACCGGGGCGCCGACACGCTCGTCACGCTCGGCGCGGTGCAATCGAATCACGCTCGGCAGACTGCCGCCGCGGCGGCGGCGTGCGGACTGCGGTGCGTGATCGTCTTGCGCGGCCACGCCCCCCCGGTCGCGACGGGCAACCTGCTCCTCGACCACCTGCTCGGCGCGCGGATCGTCTTTTCCGGCGAGCGCGCCCACGAGCGGGTGGCCGAAGACGTCGTGGCGGCGGAGACGGCCGCAGGTCACCGGCCCTACCTCATCCCGGTCGGCGCATCCGACGAGATCGGCGCCGCAGGGTTCGTCGCGGCGCTGGAGGAGCTGAAGGGCCAGCTCGACGAGCTCCGGCTCCGCGTCGATCGCGTGGTGTTCGCGAGCAGCTCCTTCGGGACCCAGGCCGGGCTGTGCGTGGGCGCCAAGGCGCTCGGCTTCGAGGCGCAGCTCGCCGGCATCGCGATCGACAGCACGCGCGAGGAATTGCAGGCTGCGGTAGCGGGAATCGCCGCGCGACTCGCCCCTCGCATCGGCCTCCAGACGTCCGTGGCAGCGGAAGACGTGGTCGGGTACGACGCGTACCTCGGTGGCGGCTACGCGGTGCTGGGCCAGCCGGAGCGCGAGGCGATCCAGCTCGCCTCCCGCTCCGAGGGCATCCTCCTCGATCCCGTGTACACCGGGCGCGCCATGGCCGCGCTCGTCGATCTCGTCCGGCGCGGCGAGTTCGGCGCGGACGAGACGATCGTCTTCTGGCATACCGGCGGGACGCCCGCGCTCTTCGCCTACGGCGAGGAGCTCCTCGCGGCACGCTGATCAGCCTGGCAGTACCTCCGCATCATCAGCCCTATCGCTAGTCCGAGTCGTGCTCGGAGCCGCGGTCGCCGTCGCCCGCCGTCACCAGGAGCACGCTCTCGTTGCCCACGTAGACGTGTCCCGGTTGCAGCGGGTCCACCGCGAATGACGCGCGGCCGGCCTCGGTGCCCGAGCGCGCCAGCGAGCCGCCGGTGTCGATGGCGGTCCAGGTCGTGGCGCCGTCGACGCTGCGGAAGACTCCGCCTGCGCGCACCCAGACGAAGAGCGCGCCGGTCGAGTCCTGTCCCATGCCGAGCACGTCGTGTCCGGTGAGCCCGGCGCTGGCCGGCGCCCAGCTGGCGCCGCCGTCGAGCGAGCGCTCGACGAGCCCGAACTCCGCGCCGATATAGATCGTGTCCGGGTGACGGGAGTCGACGACGATGGCCGACCAGTTGCCGCCGGTGCGCAGCGCGGTCAGGGTCGCTCCGCCGTCCGGTGACTTGTAGACGCCCATCGGCTGAGGCGGGCTGCTATCGTAACTGCCGAGGTAGATGGTCTTCGGCCCCTGGCCGGCAGGACGCGGATCGACGGCGATGCTGCCGAAGCGCCCCCGGCGGATGCGGGCGTAACTGTGGCCCGAGTCGTCGGAACGGTAGAGGCCCGGCTCGCTGAAGCGCGGCAGCACGGCGTACACGGTCTTCGCGTCGGCGAAGATCATCCGCGAGTAGAACGACATGAACAAGAGAGCGCCGCTCGCCGGATTGAAGGTCTTGCCTCCGTCGTTCGACCAGAGCGGCCCGGTCGTGGCAGTGCCGACGACCAGCGTGTTCGCGTCGGAGGGAGACGCCGCCATCGCCGAGACGTCGCTGCAGGACGAGAAGGTGCTGCACACTCCGCCGACGGTATTGACCCCGACGTCGAGGCGATCGAAGGCGCCGGGCCGCGTCTGACGGAACAGCGAATGCGTGTGGATGGTCCCGACGAGCAGCCGGCCCGCGGCGTCGAAGCCGAGGTCCTGCACGTCCGCGCCGTGGAAGCCGTTCATGATCGGCTTGAAGGTCGCGCCGCGATCGTCCGAGCGGAACATGCCCTTGAACGAGGTGGCGACGTAGATGGAACGCCTGTCGACGGCCAGGTTGCCGATGCCCTGATCGAGTTGCGCCGGCGCCGGCCCGGCGAGCTTGGTGAAAGTCTGCCCGCCGTCGCTCGAGTGGAACAGACCGCTGTTGCCGGCGTAGATGGAGTCGTCGTGCGCTGGATCGAAGGCGAGGCTCGCGTTGGCCGGGAGGGCGACGGGCAAGAAAGACGCGCCGCCGTCGGTCGAGCGCCAGGTCGAGCCGGCCCCGTCCTGGACGAAGACGAGTCCCCCGCGGTGCGGGTGTGCCGCCGGGGTGCCCGGGAAGGTGGGCGCGTTGGGAAGCTTCGCGAAGGTGGCACCGCCATCCTTCGAGACGTAGAGGCCCGAGTAGGTGCCCGAGTCGCTCACGTAGACGGTGCCGTCGGCGCCCACCGCGATCCCGTCGGGGCCGTCGAGAGGCGGCAGCGCGGCGGAGAGATCACGCACGGTGTCGCCGCCGTCGGCGGACTTGAGGATGGAGACGGGCGGGCCATTGAACCGGCCGGTCATCACGTAGAGGGTGCCGCGGGTGCGGGGATCGACGGCGCAGACGGGAAAGGAGTTGACATCGAACGCGGCCCCGCGGGTCCACGTCTTGCCGAAGTCGGTGGAGCGCAGGAGTCCGTTGAACGGCGACCAGGGGCGGCCCAGGCCGGCGGTGGCGTACAGCGTCCTCGGCGCATCGGGCGGCTGGCAGAACGAATCCCCGAAAGGCTCGACGCCATTCTGCCCGACGAATCCGGTCATCGCCCGGTGCCAGCGTTCGCCGCGGCTCTGGGAGCGCATGATCCCCGCGCGGCCGGTCATCACGGCGACGCCGCCCAGGCCGTCCGCGACGAGCTCTTTGTCGGCGCAGCAAGCGATGCCGTCGATGGGCCCGGCCTCGCGGGACTCTGCGCGCGCAGCCGGCGCAAGAGAAACGAGTGCCAGCGCCCCTGCCAGTCCGAACAGTCGCATGTGACTCCCCCAAGCGCCGGAGTACCAGCGCCCGAGGGTGATCCTACAAATCCAGGAGTGGGGTCAAGCCGCGCTTAGCTGTCGCTGACGGCGATGGTCTGGCCGACCTGAAGCGCGCGCGCGCGGCGGCCGTTCAAGCCGTTCAGCCGCTTCAGCTTGTCGACCGTGGTCGAGAACTTGGCGGCGATGGTCCAGAGCGAGTCGCCGGGCTTCACCTTGTAGGTACCCGCCTTGGCCTGCGCCACCGCCGAGGCCAGCACCGTACGCGCCGGGCGTGCCAGGGGAACCGATGCGCGCGCCGGGGCGCGCTTGTCCTCGAGCTGCCTGCCCGCCAGCATCCGCGACGCGCCCGCCATCGGGATCACCAGCATCCGCCCGGGCTTGACGTGCCGGTAGTTCTTGATCCCGTTGGTGCGCAGGATCGCCGACTCGCTCACGCCGTACGCCCGCGCGATCTTCCCGATCGGCTCGCCCTTCTCCACCTTGTGCTCGACGAAGCTGAGCCGGTCCGCGGGCCCCAGCTTCGCGTACTCGGCGACGAAGGCTTCCTTGGTCCCCACCGGCAGCCGGACTGTCCGACCACCCGGCGGCGTGCAGAACCGGCGCAGCTCCGGATTCAGATCGCGCACCTGTTCGATGGTGATCCCCGCCGCCTTGGCGATGACGTGCAGGTCGGTGGCGTCCGGCACCAGCACCTCGTCCACCGCGGACGGCTGCTCGAAGTCGACGTGGAAGCCGAAGCGCTCGGGATGCTTCGCGATCAGCGCCGCGGCGATCAGCTTGGGCACGTAGTGCTTGGTCTCCGCGCGCAGCCCATGGCCTTTGCCCATCAGCATCCAGAAGTCCTTGGTCTTGTCCTTGCGGATGGCCCGGTCGACCTTGCCTTCGCCTGCGTTGTAGCCCGCCCAGGCGAGATACCAGTCGCCGTGGTAGCGCTCGCGCAGGTCGTGCAGATACTTCGCGGCGGCCACGGTGGACTTCTCCGGATCGCGGCGCTCGTCGACCCAGAAATCGGTGAGCAGGCCGTAGCGGCGCGAGGTGCCGACCATGAACTGCCAGAGCCCGGCCGCCTTGGCGAAGGAGTACGCATAGGAGGAGAAGCCGCTCTCGATCATGGAGAGGTAGACGAGGTCGAGCGGCAGGCCGCGCTTCTCCAGCACCGCCCGCATCATCGGCAGATAGCGCCCGGAGCGCGCGAGCCAGCGGGTGAAAGCCTCGCGGGAGTCGGTCTGGAAGAAACGGATATAGGCGACCACCGCGTCGTTCAGCTCGACGGGGCTGTCGTACTTGCCGCGCAGCTCTTCCTCGGAGATACCGAGCAATTCGGGCAGGCGGGCCCAGGCGCCGCCCACCGGCGCCGGGTCCGCCAGCGGCGCGCCGTCGATGCCCGCTCCGAGCGCGGAAGCGAGATCGCGGGCCAGCGGATCGCTGGCGTCCATGCCGACATGCAGGGCGTCGTGCGAGCCGGCGCCGGGCGCCTGCGGCAAGAGGCCGGCCTTCTCTTCGGCCTTGCGCACTGCCTCGAGCTCGGCCGCGCTCTTGTCCACCTCGGCCTGCGCGTCGGGATCGTCGGCGGCGTCGCTGGGCCCGTCGCCCGGAAACGGCGAATCGACCGTGTGCTGCGCGTCGGCGGCGCGCGGGAGCTGGGAAGCGAGCGGCACCTCGTCCTGCCCGCGGGCCGTGCTTCCGGCGAGGAGTAGAGCAGCGGCGAGATGGAAGGTGCTGCTTCGCAAGCTTGCTCCTCTTTTCCGGACGAGCCGGTCAGGCTAACGGCGGGCCGTCCCTCTGTCAAAGTACAGTGAGGATCGGACAACATCGATGATGTCCCGAGACGGACGACGGGGACACCATCTGGATGGTGTCCCCCACGAAAGAATCGGCGGCGCAGTCGAGAAATTCCTACCGGCCGCGGACAAAAGCGGGCCTCGGGCCTCGGGCCTCGGGCCGGAGAAATGAAGTCCCCACCGGCATTCCCGCGATGTGCGCAAAATCCTCCACCGCTCGAGTCACTCGGGATAACCCTCGCGCGGCTTCGGCTTTTGCCCTCGGGCGAGCGGCTCGCCGTGGCCCGGCCCGACGATGAACGGGCGGTACTTGGCGTCGTTGAACTTCGGCGAGTTGGCGGGCTCGTGGCAGCGCATGCACATCGTCGCGCTCACCTGGGCGCGGATGTGGCCGGGCGGGTCCTTGACGTGCTCGCTGCCGGGGCCGTGGCACGCCTCGCACTGCACGTCGCGACGCCCGAGGCCGCGCCCGTCCAGGCCCTTGCCGCCGAACTCGGTGCGATCGATGCGGCAGACGCCGCCCGCCTGCTGCCAGCCAGTGACGTGGCAGTGGATGCAGTCGAGGCTGAACTGCTTCTTCACCGCGACCAGCGTCTCGTACGCATGCGCGTGGCGGGTCTGCGTCCAGAACTCGCTCTCGCTGCGGTGGCATTCGACACAAGCGTTGGCGCCGACGTACGCCGGCTCGCCGCGCGCGGGCAAGGGGCACTTTTCCGGCTGCGTCTTCGCCTCGGCGAGGTTCAGCTCGGCCACTCTCGCGTCGTAGGCGTCGACCAGCGCCTTTGCGCCTTGCGCTGCGGGGACGTCTCGAGCTGCGCCTTGAAGCGATCGATGCGCACCTCGATCGCCTTCAGCTCTTCGGCGCGGTCGTCCGGCCCGGGCGCGAGCTGCAGCGGTCCCTTCCCGAGGTGCACGTCGAGCCGCAAGAGGCTCTGCCCGTGCCCTTCGACGGCGAGCAGCGGCGGCGGGCCTGCGTCCTTGCGATTCGGATCGGTCGCGGGATCGTCGAGACGCCCCAGCACGACGAAGTCCACTCCCGCCGCCTGCGCCGCGGGAAGGAGCGCCTGCGCCGCGGTGAAAGTGTTGTCGCCGCGGGGGTGGAGCAGCAGCACGACGATGCGCGCGCCCTCCTCGCGCAGACCCTTGGCGCGCGCCGCGATCACCCGCGCCGGATCCGGTTCGAAGCCCGCGGCGAAGAGGCCCACCTTGATGCCGCCAGCGTCGGCGAGCAGCGTCGCGCGCACGCCCGGCGCCGGCAGCAAGCCCGCGTCGAGGAGCGGGACGCCCTGCGCGGTATCGACGAGGAAACTGGGACCGAGCGCGAGGTCGCGCTGCCCCACCGCGCGCGCCGCCGCGTGGAGGAGCGCGTCGCCCTGCGCCAGCACTTGCGCCTTCATCCGCCGCTGGGTGAGGAGCTGCTTGGGCGGCGCGGCCGGCGACTCGAAGAGCAAATCGCCCGCGTCGACGAAGAGCAGCGACGGATCCTGGGCGCGCAGCTTCTCCACCAGCGCCACCGCGCGCGGCAGGCCGCCCCGCTGATCCGGCGAGCAGCCGCAGGGCACGAGCTGGCCGGCGACGCTGGCGGAGAAGATCAGCGTGACGTGGTCGAGCGCCTTCGGTTCCGGTGCTTTCTCCGCAGGCGCGGGAGCGGGGACGGCGGCCGCCGGGACAACTGCGACTGCCGGCGCAGCAGCAGGCGGCGCCTGCCGGCAGGCGGCGATGACGAGGATGAGGAAGCTGGCGATCCGAATCTGGTGCACGGAGAACTAATTAGTGCACAAATTCGAAACGCAATAGGGATTCGAGCTGCTCTCGGTAGTCGCTGTCTGACAGCGGGACCCGTTCGGACAGCTGGTGGTCGAGACGCAGTAGTTGTTCTGGATGTCGTTGCAGGAAACGCCGCAACGCCCGTACGCGCTGCCGGGGCCACAGTACTTCGTGTTGCCGAGGTTGTGCCACTGGTAGACGCAGCCCGCCGGCGCCGGAACGCACGCCCCCACCGTCGGATCGTGAATGTCTCCGCACTCGCTCGAGATGAGGCACTGCTCGTTCTGCCGCTTCTTGCGGCAGAGGAGCGTGGCGCGATCGCACACCTTGCCTTGGTTCGTGCAAAGAGGGTCGTCCTCGCAGTACGTACCGTCAGCCGAGAGCGTATTGCAACGGCACTCGACGCACTTGTGGTCGTTGGCGTCGCCCGCCGCGCCCAGGTGGCAGATCTTGCCGTTCGACGTCGCGTGGTCCGGCCAGCAGTCGGCGTCTGCGTCGCAGCCCTCGACGCAGCTGTCGGCGACGCAGCGCGCGCCGTTCAGCTTCGGCCTGCTCTTGGGATCGACGAAGGTGGACCCGATGATCCGATACTCGCAGTGCCTGCTGTCCGTGCACTGCACGCAGGCGCCCAGCGTGGGTCCGGTGACCAAGGGCATGGTGGTGCCGCTCGCATCGCAATGCTCCTGATCGGGGAAGCGCGGGCAGGCCGACTCAGCCCCGCCGGGCGCAGTCCGGGGGCAACCGCACTGCGCATCGACCTCGCAGCCGGCAGCGCAGCCGTAGGTGGCGGGATTGCACGTCCGCGCATCGTGCGGATCCATGGTGCCGCCGTTCGAGTACCCGCAGTCCAACCCGCTCGCGTTGTTGGCCGGCAGGCAGGCGACGCAGCTCTTGTTCTTCACATTGCACTCGGGCGTGCCCGGGCCGCAGAAAGTGTTGGCCGCCGCCTGCGTCGAGCCCCAGCACTGCACGCAGTGGCCGGCATCGTCGCAGGCGGAGGCACCCGGGCCTTGCGGCGCGCAGTCGGCGTTGGCCTTGCACTGGATGCACCTGCCCGGCGAAACCGAGGTGTCGCAGGTCTCGCCGATGCTCTTGTTGCAGGCGTCAGTGGTCTTGCAGCCGGGCTTGCAGACGTTGGCGTCGCAGTAGTGACCGGCGCCGAGCGCCGTGGCGCAGTCGAAGTCGACGTTGCAGGCGACGCACGCGCCCTGTCCGGTCGCGGCCTGCACGCCCGCTGCGGGATCGGTGTCGCAGACAGGCTTTCCGGCCTTGCCCGCGCACTGACCGTTGGTGAGACATTCCGCGCAGCTCTTCAGCGTCGAGTTGCAGAGGAAACCGGGATCGCAGTCCCCGTTGAGAAGGCACGGCTTCGCGCAGACGCCGCCCGCATTGCAGGGGTACCCGGCGGGACAGGTGTGGTTCGCGCAGGAGGCGCCCTGCGCTTTCGCGCAAACGCTGTCGCTTCCGCAGGCCTCGTCCAGCTGGCAGCCTCCGCAGGCCACCACCTTGCAAAGGCCGCTCGCGCATGCTTCCCCCGCGGGGCAGTCGAAGTTGTGCTGGCACTGGCCGTCGATGTTGCCATTGCCGCAAGCGACGAGGGCCAGGCAGAGCAGGACGGCAGGGCTGCGGCGGGGCCAGCGCATACCGATCCACAGTAGTCGAGCAGGCGAGGCGCGGAATCAGCCCCTTGCCCGACGCCTGCTGCGCGGCTACAAGCTGCCCTCCCATGCCGATCCAGCCGGTGCAGCTCGGCGACCTCACGCTGCCGAACCGCTATTTCCTCGCCCCGCTCGCCGGAGTGTCGGACTGGCCCTTCCGGCTGCTCTGCCGCGAGCAAGGCGCGTCGATCGCGCACACCGAGATGATCTCGTCGCACGGGCTCGTCTACGGCGGCGACAAGACGCTCAGCTACCTGGAGCGGCCCGAAAGCGAGCGGCCGTTCGCCATCCAGGTCTTCGGGCACGACGCCGACATCCTCGCAAAAGGCGCGCGCATCGCCGTCGAGAAGTACGGTCCGGTCGACGCCGTCGACATCAACATGGGCTGCCCGGTGAAGAAGGTGTGCTGCCACGGCGCGGGCGCGGCCATGCTCAAGGATCCACTGCTGGTCGAGAAGACGGTGCGCAAGGTGGTCGACGCCGTGCGGCCGCTGCCGGTCACCGTCAAGCTGCGCGCGGGCTGGGACGAGGAGCACCGCAACGCGCCCGAGGTCGCGCGCGCCTGCGAGCAGGGCGGCGCGGTGGCGGTGGGGCTTCATCCGCGCACGCGCGCGCAGATGTATCGCGGGCGCGCCGACTGGGAGCTGATCCGGCGCACCAAGGAGGCGGTGCGCATCTCCGTCTGGGGCTCGGGCGATCTCTTCACCGCCGAGGCGGCCCTGCGCATGCTGCGCGAGACGGGGGCGGACGCGGCGCGCATCGCCCGCGGCGCCTGCGGGTATCCGTGGATCTTCCGCGAGCTGTTGGCGCTGGAGCGCGGCGAGACGCCGCCCGAGGTGACGCAGTCCGAGTGGCGGGCGATGATCCTGCGCCACGTCGAGCTGGCCATCGCCGACAAACAGGGCAAGTACCGCCTGCGGCAGAGCGAGATGGATGCGCAGGAGGCCGAGCTGGCCGCCGTCCGCGAGCTGCGCAAGCACCTGCTCTGGTACACGCGCGGGCGGCGCGGCGGGCTCGCCTTTCGCCGCCTGGCGCCGGAGCTGCAGACCGCCGACGACGTGAAGCGCGCGCTGGACCGCCTCTTTCCCGAGGACGGCTCGGTCCCCGAAAGCGTCCGCGACGAGCCCGTGGCCAGCCGCGAGCTGTCCGCCGAGGAGGCATGAGATCGGCGGCCGCCCGGGCGCTCCGCCGCCAAGGGCTTTGACAAGCGTTCTCATTTCGAGACAGATACGCGTCCGATTCGGCATCCACCGCAATCGGAGTGCACATGAACGTGAAATCGATCCTGTGCGGCGCCGTCGCCGCCGCTGCGCTCGGTACCGGCGCGCGCGCCGTCGAGGCGAACCTCTCCAATTTCAAGCCCGCCAGCGGCGCCGATGGAATCATCGCCACCGAGGGCGCGCGCCCGTGGGAGAGCGCGACGCCTTTCGACGTGAAGCTGTGGGTCGACTGGGCGCACCGGCCGGTGGCGCGGCCCTCGCCGCCGGTCTCCGACGGCGGGATGCTGATCGAGAACCGCACCGGCGCGTGGTTCACCGCCGACATGCACGTGCTCGAGCCGCTCAGCCTCGCCTTCGCGGTGCCCTACACCATCCACGAGCACGGCACCTTCTCGCTGCAGCCGTTCGCGGGCCAGGCCATCGCCGACGGAAGCGGACTCGGCGACATCCGCATCACCCCGCGCCTCGGCCTCTTGCGGCAGGAGATCTCCGGCCTGGACCTCGCGGTGCAGGCGACCATCGAGCTGCCGAGCAGCGACCGCAAGCTCTTGACCACCTGGGGCGAACCCGTCGCCGAAGGCCTCATCGCCATCGGCCACCGTTTCGGCAGCAGGGGCGGCGCCGGCTTCAACCTGCTCGCCAACCTCTACGGCTTCGCCGCGCCGAACCGCACCGTGCTCGGGCAGAACATCGGCGCGGGCTTCGGCGGCCGCCTCGGCGGCGCGTATGAGATCGGCAAGGGGCAAAAGCTGCCCAGCCGGATCTTCGCCGAGGTGGAGGCGAAGTCGATGCCGCGCACCTCGGCGACCCAGGGCCCGACGCCGGCAGAGTGGCGCGGCGGCGTGTCGTGGTGCTTCGGCCCCGGCTTCACCTTCGACCTCGCCGCCGGCACCGGTTTCAACGACGCGCCCGGCGCGCCGAGCGCCCGGGTGGTGGGCGCGCTGGGCTTCGGCTCGAACGCTTGCAGCGCTGAGGCCTCCGTGGCGCAGGCGGTGAAGACGCTTGCGGCGGCCAGAGCAGCCGCCGACAAGGCCGCGGCGGACAAGGCCGCAGTTGACGCGAAGGCCGCCGCGGAAAAGGCTGCTGCCGACAAGGCGGCGGCGGACAAGGCAGCCGAGGAGAAGGCAGCCGCGGACAGGATCGCGGCGGAGAAGGCCGCAGCGGACGCGGCCATTGCCGAGGCTTTCAACGCCGAGGCGGCGAAGAAGGACAGCGATGGCGACGGCGTCCCCGACGTCGAGGACAACTGCCCGAACGAGCCCGGTCCCGCCTCGAACCACGGCTGCCCGGAGTGGAACAAGCAGCTGGTGGCGGTGACGGCGAAGAGCATCGAAGTGCTCGGCAAGGTGGACTTCGCGACCGGCAGGGCGGTGATCACGCCGAAGTCGTTCAAGCTGCTCGACCAGGTGGCCGCCGTGCTCAAGGCGCACCCGGAGCTGGCGAAGATCGAGGTGCAGGTCCACTCCGACGCGCAAGGCGACGCGCAGAGGAACACCGTGCTCTCGCAGGCGCGCGCCGAGGCGGTGGCGAAGTACCTGATCGGCAAAGGCGTCGAGGCGGCGCGGCTTTCGGCCAAGGGCTACGGCCCGAGCATGCCGATCGCCGACAACTCCACCCAGGAAGGGCGCGCGAAGAACCGCCGCGTCGAGTTCAAGTTGGTGAAGTAGCGCCGGGAAGCTTGTGACGGATCGGCTGTTTAGCCCCGGCCACCGGAGGTGGCTTAGGGGCTACGCAGTTGAAGCTGGTGGCTTGGCGACTACGCCTCTAGCCGCTACAAATGGGCTATGAGAGGGGCGCAGCGGAGTATTGGAGGAAGGCACCTTGGGCGCACAGCCAGCGAACGACATCCGGCTCCTCAACGACCGCATCCAGCAGGAATCCGCCTTCGTCGATGCGCTCTTCGCCCAGGCCGGGCAGGTGATCGTCGGGCAGAAGGCGATGATCGAGAGGCTGCTCATCGGCCTCGTCACGGGCGGCCACGTGCTGCTCGAAGGCGTGCCGGGGCTGGCCAAGACGCTGACGGTGAAGACGCTCGCGGACTGCCTGCAGCTCAGCTTCAAGCGCATCCAGTTCACGCCGGATCTCTTGCCTGCGGACCTGGTGGGCACGCAGATCTACCAGCCGCAGACGCAGAGCTTCACGGTGAAGAAGGGTCCCATCTTCGCCAACCTCATCCTCGCCGACGAGATCAACCGCGCGCCCGCCAAGGTGCAGAGCGCGCTGCTCGAATCGATGCAGGAGCGGCAGGTCACCATCGGCGACCAGACCTTCCCGCTGCCGGCGCCTTTCTTGGTGATGGCGACCGAGAACCCCATCGAGCAGGAGGGCACCTATCCCTTGCCCGAGGCGCAGGTGGACCGCTTCATGCTCAAGGTGAGGGTCGGCTACCCGACGCGGCAGGAGGAGCTGATCATCATGGACCGCGTCGCCGGCCAGCCCCCCGTCAAGCTCAACGCGGTGGTGACGCCGGAGCAGCTGAGCAGGGCGCAGCAGGTGGTGGCGGACATCTACATCGATCCCAAGGTGAAGGATTATATAGTGAGCATTGTTTTCGCCACGCGCGACGCCGCCGGCAGCGGGCTCAAGGACCTGGCCGGCTACATCGACTACGGCGCCTCGCCCCGCGCGACCATCTACCTGAACATGGGGGCCCGCGCGCACGCCTTCCTGCGGCACCGCGGCTTCGTCACTCCCGAGGACGTCAAGGCGGTGGCCTACGACGTGCTCCGCCACCGCGTCTCTTTGACCTACGAGGCCGAGGCGGAGAACCTCACCTCCGAGAAAGTGATCCAACGGATCCTGGAGAAGATCGAAGTCCCGTAATGGCCGCTCCCGCAGACCTGATCCGAAAGATCCGTCGAATCGAGATCACCACGAGGCGGGCGGTGCAGGACACGCTCGCGGGCGGATATCATTCGCTCTTCAAAGGCCGCGGCATGGCCTTCTCGGAAGTGCGTCCCTACCAGCCGGGCGACGAGATCCGGGCCATCGACTGGAACGTCACCGCGCGGATGGGCGAGCCGTTCATCAAGGTCTTCTCCGAGGAGCGCGAGCTGACCGCGCTGATCGCGGTGGACCGCTCGGCGTCGCAGGACGCGGGCTTCTCGCCGCAGGCCAAGGCGGAGGTGTCGGCGGAGATCGCGGCGCTCCTGGTCTTCTCCGCGCTGGAGAACGGCGACCGCGCCGGATTGCTCCTCTTCACCGATCGGATCGAGCGCTACGTCCCGCCGCGCCGGGGGAAGAAGCACGGCCTGCGGCTGATCACCGAGACGCTCGCCTTCCGGCCGCAAGGGCGCGGCACCGACATCGCCGCCGCGCTCGGCCACCTGACCACCGCGCAGCGGCGCAAGGCGGTGGTGTTCGTGGTCTCCGACTTCCTCGCCGAGGGCTACGAGAACGCGCTGGCGGTGCTCTCGCGCCGGCACGACGTGGTGCCGGTGGTGGTGAGCGATCCGGTGGAGGAGAGCCTGCCGGAGGTGCGGGGGTTGTGGCCGGTTTCGGACGCGGAGACCGGCGAGACGGCGCTGCTCGACTTCTCGGACGCGCGCACGCGGGCGGCGTACCAGCGCTACGCGCGCGAGCGGGCCGACCGGCGCGACAGGATCTTCCGCAAGCTCTCGCTGGATTCGGTGCTGGTGCGGCCCGGCGACGACTACGTGCAGCCGCTGGCGGCGCTCTTCCGGGCGCGGACGCGGAGGCGGGGCGGATGATCGCGCTCGCCCTAGCGCTGCTCGCTGCACTGCCGGAGGCGGCGCCCATCGCCGTCGACGTGCAGGTGGCGCCCGAGGAAGTCGCGCTCGGCGATCACTTGTTGGTGCGCATCGCGGTCGATCACGACGCGCGCGACGTCTACGCGCTGCCCGGCTTCGATCCGGCGCCGCTGGCGATGCCACAGGGAGCGCCGCAACCACAGGTAAACCGCGAAGAGGTCAAAGGCCACGCGCGGACCGTCTTCGAGCTCTCGCTCGCGGACTACGGCTCGCTCGAGCCCCGCCTTCCGGACCTGATCCTGCACGTGACCGGGCCTGACGGAGAGCGCTCGCTGACCATCCGCGGGCGGCCGCTCAAATTCCGCAGCCTGGTGAAGGAAGAGGGCGCGGCATCGCCGGAGAAGGCCCATCACGGTCCCAAGCCGCCGGTGCCAGTCCTGGTGTCGTCGCTCCTCTGGCTTTGGATCCTGCTCGGGCTTTTCGCGGCCGCCGCCGCTGCGCTGGGCGTGCGTTCCTGGCTCAGGCGGCAACGGCGTCCGAAAGAGCAATTCGTTCCGCGCGTCGAGTTCGACGACCTCGCGCTGCAGCAGCTCTCCGCGCTCGCGTCCGACGCGCCTTGGAAACGCGGCGAAGGGCGGCCCGCCATCTTCCAGCTCTCCGAGATCGTCCGCGCATACCTTGGCGCACGGCTGCAGTTCAACGCGCTCGACCTGACCAGCGAGGAGTTCCTCGAGGAGCTGCGGCGGCGCCGGCTGATGGGCCTCGACCTCGCCGAGCTGACCGAGGAGCTGCGCTGGGAGGAACTGGTCAAGTTCGCCAAGCTGGAGCCGGCTGCGGAGGAGTGCCTGCGCGGCATCTCGCGCGCGGAATCGATGGTGCGCCACACGCGGCCGCTGCGGGCGCTGCAGCCCGGCGCAAAGGCGTTGGGGGTGGCGGCATGAGCATCGGCACCCTCGGCTTCGCGCACCCGTGGGCGCTGTGCGGCCTCGCCGCCGCGGTGGCGGCGGGCTTTCTCCTCGTGCGCCGGCGGCGCAGGCTGCCGCGCCTGGTGCTGCCGTCGTCGCTGTCGGCGCGCGCCATCCAGCCTTCGCGCTGGGCGCGGCTCTGGTGGCTGCCCGGCGCGCTGCTGGTCCTGGCGATCGCGCTCACCAGCATCGGTCTCGCCGGCCCGCGGCTGCGCGCTTCGCGGCGGCAGGACCTGTCGGTCGAGGGGATCGACATCGTGGTCGCCTTCGACCTCTCGACCTCGATGCTGGCGGCCGACTTCCGGCCCAAGGACCGCATCACCGTGGCCAAGGAGGTCCTGAAGAACTTCATCGAATCGCGGCAGAACGACCGCATCGGGCTGGTGGTCTTCGCCGGCGAAGCCTATACGCAATGCCCGCTGACGCTCGATTACAAAGTCCTGGAAGAGCTGCTCGAGCAGGTGCGCACCGGGGTGATCGTCGACGGGACGGCGATTGGAAATGCCTTGGCCACCGCCGTCAATCGATTGCGCGAATCCGAAGCCAAGAGCCGCGTCGTCATCCTCATCACCGACGGCGACAACAACGCCGGCAACATCTCTCCCTTGCAGGCGGCGCAGATCGCGAAGGACCTCGGGATCAAGGTCTACACCATCCTCATCGGCAAGGGCGGCCGCGTGCCCTATCCCACCGGCACCGATCTCTTCGGGCGCACCACCTACGAGCCGGTCGAGATCGACGTCAACCCGCAGCTGCTGCAGCAGATCGCGCGCGTCACCGGCGGCGCGTACTACCCGGCCACCGACAAGGACTCGCTGGAGAGCGGCCTGCGCGCGGTGCTCGACTCGCTGGAGAAGAGCAAGATCTACGAGGCCTCCGGCACCACCCGGTACGACGAGTGGTACGCGCGCTTCTTCCTGCCGGCGGCGCTCTTCGGCCTGCTCGGCCTCGCGCTGCGCAGCTCGCGGCTCTCGGGGGCGCCGTGAAGAAGGCCTCGGGCCTCGGGCCTGCCGTGAAGAAGGCCTCGGGCCTCGGGCCTCGGGCCTCGGGGGGCCGCCGATGAGCGGAATCCAGACCACGCTGCTCGGGCAGCATCTGCGGATCGTATCGCCGTTGTGGCTATGGATCGCTCCGCTGGGCTTGCTCATCGGGGTGCTGGCGGCGGTGCGGGCGTGGCAGCGCCAGCAACAGATTTCGCAGCTGGTTCCCCCGCAGCGCTTCGGCAACGTGCTGCACGGGGCGG
>WNFI01409878.1_pt1 | contig 27311 bp, 21 predicted proteins | sample 5400471 | NCBI WGS metagenome assembly WNFI01 (sample SAMN13153348, study PRJNA577476) | soil metagenome | isolation source: 100 cm saprolite on Douglas fir-dominated hillslope | place: USA:California | collected 2013-09-17
CCGAATTGCGTAAGTCCGGGTCCGATCGCGCGAATGAGCAGTCGCTTGGAACCGGAGCCGGTAATGGCGATACCTCCCGTGACAGGAGCGTTAGCCGGTCCCGCGAGACCACGCGCCGATACGCTGGTCAGGCGGTGGTTGGGATCGTTCAAGGCGAGATCATAAATCTCAAGGAGTCCAATGCCATTCGCTCCATTTGCATCCGTCATTATCGCCGAATACGCACCCGGTGCCAGAGTAAGATCGAGCGCTGAATCTGCGGTCCTGGTTTGAAGAGGAAATGCCCCGACACTCGAAGCGGCCTGCGCAAGAACGGACGTGTTCGACGCCGTGTACCAACCCGTGTTCGAAGCGAGCAATTGACCGGAACCGTAGAGGTCGATTTTAGGATTCGGAATAGCTGCAGAAACTCCAAACTCGGCAAGCGTAGGACCGACCGCTCGGATAAGCATCGGCTTGGGCACGCTGCCAGACACGATAAAACCCGCTACGGTGGATCCCCCAGACGTGAAACGTGAGAGAATCGATAGCGTTTGGATCCGCGCGGCCGAAGCGACTGAGTCACCCGAAGCGAAATACACAGTCTTGGTGCCACCTGCCGGTGTAACCGATGCTGTGGCAGAGTTACCGCTTGCAGCGATCGCTGCGGTAATCGTTTGTCCACCCAGCGTGGTAATCGAAACGGCCCCTGTGGCGTCGATCGTACCTGAGCCACCATCGACCGTGGGTCCATTTTGCGTCAGAGCAAAAGCTTGGCCGTTGGTTCCAACGATCAAACCGGTCGTCGACGCATTTGTATTCGTACCTGCCTGGAAATAGCCGGTGAAATTTTGAGTTGGTCCCTGGACCGCGCTCTGCGTGCCGGAAAACGTCGCGGCTCCTGCGGTGCCACTCACGGAACGATTCGCAGCAATGCTGCCGTCAACCACGGTCGTTCCAGTTTCAGAAGTGAAGTGGAAGCGACCCACCGAATCAATCTGCACGGCATGTCCGGCCACGGAATTGGCGCTACTCGCACCGAGAAAAACTCCCGTCCCATTGTCTCGCACGTACAAGGCGAATGAACCACCGGTTCCGAAAGTACCGAAGTAGCTGCCGGCGTAGAGACCGCGCAATACTTGGACTTGCGCCGCAACGCTGGTGACCGTCCCGGCGACATTTGCCGCGGTAACAGTATAGCTGCCCGCAGCCAAAGACTGAGTGTTTCCAAGTATAAGGGTCGAAGTTGTAGCACCAGAAATCGGCGTGCCGTTGAAGTACCACTGGTAGATCGGCGCAGGCGAGCCCGTAGCCGGAGCAGTAAGTGTCAATGTTTGGCCTGCGGTAACAGACTGGCTCGCGGGTGGCGCATCGATAATCGGGGCGAAGTTTGGCGGAGTCCACCCACCGAGCACAAACGTCGGATTGCTCCAGAGCGTGGCCTCTGCCATCGACAACTGACGAGACACATTGAGGCGTTGGCTGACATTGAGCGTGGCACCTGTGAGATCTGTGCTATTGTACTCCCACCCCTGAACATTGGGTGCCGTATTGCTGTTGTTGAGTTGCCAGCCCACCGGTAAAATATGGCTGCCCATGGCGCAGTTGATGTACACGACCTGGCTGTAAGGAAAACCTCCTGCGGTCGGATCGATGCGTCCCAGGTAGCATCCGGTCACACCGGATTCGGCTGTAAGCCGGCAGTTCACGTACACATTACCGAAGTGCGTAGCGTCATTGCGAATCTGCGTGTAGTAGCCGGTATTGAGCGCGTGCAGTTCGCAGTTTTGGAAGAAACACGAGCCGTAACCCCACATAAAATCGACGTCGCCGGCAATATAACAATCCGTGGCAAAAAGCGTACCCGTGTAGAGCAGCGTGTCTTGGAAACTACGCAGATTGACTCGATTCAGGACACAACGCTGGCCACCGCCACGGAATGTCTCGGCCTGTGAACCACCTTTCGGCGTGCTGTTGACCAGCGTGATGTTGTCGAGAATGAAATCATTGGCATCCATCCCGAACATCGCTCGATTGTTGCCATTGACCGATCCGTTGAAGTTGGCGTTGTTGGGATAAGTGATGATCGTCTGGTTGCGGTCGAGACCATGAATCGTGATCGGATTTTTTCCCGAACCCACGTAGTTGATTTCGTTATACGTACCCGGTTTCACGTTGATCGTGATGCGCTGCGTACTGTTGAGCGGCACAAAATCGATTGCTCCCTGAACCGTGCTGAAGTCGCCCGATCCGTCCGCGGCGACCACCAGCGTGGTGCTTCCTGCTGCAGGTCCGCCGTTCTTCGTGGAGAAATTCCAGGACCCTGCGGTCGCAATTCCGGTGAAACTGCCTGAATTCGCGTCCTGTACCACACCCGGATCGACTGTCACATAATAACTCTGCCCGTAGCTCAATGCTCCGGGATGGGGATAGATCATCGCGGAATTACCGCTGATGATAATCGGATAGTAGTTGAACGGCGTGGCTTGTGTTCCGATGAGACGCGTGGATGTGGGCGAACTCAAATCGAGCGTATCGACCAATGTGCCCGATCCCGTGAAGATCTTGATCTTGCCGCTGATACCGATCTTCGGGGCACGATCAAACGTGATGCTGAAAGGTGTATCCGGATTTACCGCCGCCGCTCCGGCAAGCGGATAAAGCGAAGCCACGGACATCGGAGATGGAATCGCAAGGACAACTGATTGGCTTGTGACCGAACCGGCCGCGTTGGTGAGCTTCACTGCGTAAAGCCCAGTGTTGGCCGCCGCCACGCTATTAATGGTGTAGGATGAATTGGTCGCTCCGGCAATCGGACTGCCGTTAAACGTCCACTGATAAGTAGGAGCGGGCGAACCGGATGCCGTAACATTGAACGTTGCACTCTGGCCCGCGGCGACCGTAACGCTGGCAGGCTGCGTGGCAATCGCAGGTGGAACATTTACCGTCAGGGCGGCAGAAGCGCTGGTGACTGAACCGGCGTCGTTTGCAATAACCACTGTGTAGCTACCCGCGTCGGTTGCCTGGGTGGCACCGATGGTAAATGTCGTAGACGTTGCGCCGGAAATTGCCGTGCCGTTTTTCTGCCACTGATAAGTTACCGGCGAGCTGCCGTAAGCTGTTACCGAAAAAGTAGCAGCCTGACCGACGGTGACGACTACAGGAACCGGTTGAATTTGGATGGCAGGCGCGATCGGCTGCGAAGTAACGGTCACGGCCGCCGCACTGCTCGTGGCAGAACCATACGCGTTGGTAACCACGACGGTATAATTACCAGCGTTCGCGGTTTGCGCATTCGTCAGCGCGTAAGTTGACGAGGTCGCACCTGAAATTGCAGTTCCGTTGAGCTGCCATTGATACGTGAGGGGCGGCGTGCCCGAGGCCACCACGCTTAACGAGCCGGACTGGCTCGGATTAACCGAGAGCGCTGCGGGCTGGGTTACGATCGCGGGCGGATTGATCGGCGTAACGCCGGTAACGCCGCCGACCGTGATGGTGGCATTGCTACCTGAAGTATTGTAGAAATAGACCGCGAGTTCGTTGAACGTCGTAGACCCAGGACTCGAATCAACTGAGGAGTAAGTGGTCTGGCTAAAATTAGTGCCGTTGATCCAGATACCGGCGTTAGCCGTGGACGTGCTGGTGCCGAGCGAGATTCCGGTGGATGTGCGCACAAGACGCAGCGTGACCGTGTACGTTGTGTTGTCCGAGAGACTCCCTGCGGTTTGAATGCCAACTCCCGTGCCGAGCGCCCCGAACAAGACGCTGTTAGGACTCAGGAGAGAGGGAGTCGTACCCACGAGTTTTTTTCGCTGCTCGATCAAGTTCGATCCGGTCGAACGTCCATTGACCCAGAAAAAATACCCGGTGTCGGCGGCAAAATTCGTAGCCGTGCTCGTGGAGGCGTGATTGAAAAGTCCCAAACCGATAGCGCGCGTGCCGCTCGCGATATTGGACAATCCACCGGTCGTCGTAATGTTGAGTGTAATCGTGGCCGACGAACCGGCTGCGGAGAGATCGATCGGCACGATATTCGTGCTCACCAATGTGGCTTGCTGGCTATTGGTCAGCGTTGCCGAAACTGTTGCGGTCGCACTGAGCGTGCTGGAGCTTGTTTCGTCGAAATTACTCCAAGCCAATTGCGCACGCACGCATACTGGACTTATGACCAGAGCGGCCAGAATGAGCAAAAATGCCCAACGGGGACACAAGAGAGAAGACGAGGATGGGGTACTCATAGGAGAAAAAGGAGTGAAACAGCGCTAGTTTAATGGGAAAAAACGCTATGCGTGCGAATGGACGCAGCCGGAGGAAGCAAAAAACAGGAAACAACTTCAAGGGGTAGAAACGGGGCATACGCTCGCAAAGGTAGGAGAAAGAAATACTGGCTCCTATTCGGCGGTCGATAGACTCAGAATAGCCTCTTCCGACAATAAGATGTCAATAGATAAATACGACACGTGTCGTAATTTGAGATTAACAAGCTGCCTAACTACCGTTTTTTTGAAAAACTATTTTCATAATATAAACTTTAACTATATTTATATCAATTAGTTAAGAAATAAAAAATCATCATTAGAACAATGATATAATCCTCATTCGTTGCGAACATCTCCTAACATATGGTAAGTTTTATTAAGACACGTGTCGTAGGTGTGTCGTTTACCGTTCTGAGTAGTAGCACTGCTTTTCTTTGATTAATCCGTACCCTAACTTCACCGGAATTCGTCAACTATCCAGAAGTCCCTCTCTCTTGAGCATTCATAAACCGTCTAAGTCCTCCAAACGCATCCATTCGACAGCCGACTTGGCTCGTTATGTCGGACTTTCGCGTAGCACAATTTCTCGCGTGCTCAACGAGCAACCGGGTCTACGTCCGGAAACAGTGCAACTCGTACGCAAGGCCATGGAGGAGACGGGCTTTACCGTCAATGCGCACGCACTTCATCTTCGCTGCAAACGCATGGCTCTTGTCGGTGTCTGTATGGAAAATTTTGCTACATCCACGGTCGTGGCAAAGCTGGCTCTACTGGTATTCATTGGACATTTCAAGCAGGAGGAATTGCAGCAGCGCCTGTCCGAATTGAAACGCATCGGCACACCCCATTTGGTTGTCGATCACCTCGGTCTTAAAGACACACATATGGTTTCGTTAAACCGCGTCCAGGCGATGCGACACGTGACGGAGCTCTTCATCAGACAAGGCCATCGCAATTTCGGTCTGCTTGGAATATCCGGCCCGTATCAAACCGTGATCGATCGCATGACGGGAATTCGTGAGGGCCTCGCGGCTCATAAACTTGATATTACGCAGTGCACGGTTTCGCTGGACTATCTTCATCCGCGTGGAGACCACTTCGAGCATGGCCAAGTTCTCGCGCGTAGCTTTGCTACCCTGCCCAAACGCCCCACCGCGTTCATCGCGGTGAACGACGAAACTGCGATCGGAGCGATGCTGGAATTCCAGGCTCTTGGACTGCAAGTACCAAACGATTTGTCGATTGTCGGTTTCAACAACCAGAAGATCTGTTTGATGGCAAAACCCTCGCTGAGCAGCGTCGATCAACAGGTGGACAAGATTATGGAAGCTGCCGTGGAATCGATCCTTCAACAACTCGAAGGGCCCACACCAAAAAAACCGATCATAAAATTGATCGAGGGTGTCTTTATCTCACGAGGCTCGACCAAGGCTAGGGAAGCAAAATAGCGCAGCCCCGTAATTTATTTCAAAAACACGGCATAGGAGCTCGCTGAGAGGTGGGCCGGCGCGTCCCTGCGACGGCATTTTGCGACTGAGACGCTTACATCTGCTTGCCATTGCCGTCACAGGGACGCGCCGGCCCACCTTATCCCATCAGTGACACCCGCTATTTCCCAAACAGCTCCTGAAGTATTCTCATTACGCACGCGCGTATTGAATAGACATCACGGGCTGCTTGTGGCCCAGCTCTTTGGCCGCGCGAGCTGGCCAGTGCGGATTTCGCAGCAGTTCCCGGGCAAGGTAAACGAGATCCGCCTGTTCGCGCTCAAGAATTTCTTCGGCTTGGCTTGGGCCCGTGATGAGACCGACAGCGGCGGTCGCAATCCCCGCTTCGCGGCGGATTTTTTCTGCAAACGGCACCTGATAACCAGGACCTATCGGAATTTTGATATTGGGCGCGATGCCGCCGGAGCTGCAATCAATCAGGTCGACCCCTTCCGCCTTCAGCAGCTTCGAAAGCTCCACGGACTCCTCGATGGTCCATCCCTCCGGAATCCAGTCTGAACAGGAGAGCCGTACAGTAAAAGGCAATCGCTCCGGCCAGACGGTTCGCATTGCACGCACGGTTTCGAGCGTGAAACGAATTCGGTTTTCGAAGGAATTTCCGTAACGGTCCGTCCGCCAATTGCTGATCGGCGAATGAAAACTGTGGAGCAAGTAACCGTGTGCGGCGTGTAACTCCAGCCACTCATATCCCGCCACGAGCGAACGCTTCGTGGCATCGACGAACGCCTGTCGCACCGTGGCGATGTCAGCCAATGTCATTTCCGTGGGCGTACGATCCAGACCATCGCCAAACGGGAGCGCGCTTGGGCCGATGATCTCCCAGCCGCCATCGAGGGCACTAAGGTGTTTGCCGTCTTCCCACGGGCGCGCGGCGCTGGCTTTTCGGCCGGCATGCGCAAGCTGAATACCGGGCACAGCGCCTTCTTGTTTCATGAACTTGTTGATCCGCGCCAGCGGCTCGATGTGCTTGTCCGCCCATAATCCCGCATCGCTCGGCGTGATGCGCCCACGCGGTTCGACCGCCGTGGCTTCGGCGATCACGAGCCCTACCCCGCCGGTCGCAAAGGAGCCCAGATGAACCAAGTGCCAATCGGAAGCGAAACCCTCTTTCGAGGAATATTGGCACATCGGAGAAACGCCGATGCGGTTGCGAAGAGTCACGCCACGAAGCGAGAAAGGTTCAAATAAACGAGCCATGAAAATTTAGTCGAATATCGGAAGGAACGCAGAGACCGCCGAGGGGAAGAGAGCGGATAGAAATAAACCTAAATTCAGCAACGTACTTGAACCACAGAGGCACAGAGCACACAGAGCCAATTTTTTAAGAATCAAAATGCACCTTGTGGAGTTTCATCCCCAGGATAAAATCTTTTTCCACCGCTTTCGTCGAATTTCACTCTGTGTGCTCTGTGGTTCAATTGCGGTTTCCAAAATCAATTCGCATGCGGCGGCGAAATTTATACGAGCTTCGCGTCGAGCGTGATGTCGGCTTTGAGGACGCGCGACACGGGGCATCCTGCTTTTGCACCCGCGGCGATCTCCGCAAATTTTTCGGGAGTTACGTCAGGGACTTTGGCGGTCGTGGTGAGATGAATGGCGGTGATCGTCCAACTCGTGGTCGGGACGTTTTCGAAATTGAGCGTCGCAGTGGTGTTAAGGCTGTCGGCCGTGAAGCCCGCAGTCTGGAGCGCCAGCGAAAGCGCCATGGTAAAACACCCTGCATGGGCGGCAGCAATCAGTTCCTCGGGATTCGTACCGATGCCATTCTCGAAGCGTGTAGTGAAGGAATAAGGAGTTTGGCTCAGCACTTTGCTCTCGGTCGAGATCATGCCTTTGCCTGATTTTAAATTACCATTCCAAACCGCGGATGCAGTACGTTTCATAGGTTTAATGATTGAAGGTTAATGAGGGTTTCTCGCTCCGCCGAGGTGCGAAAAGAGCTGCCAATGTTGAACCGAAGCTCGTCGTGCGCAACTGGCGATAAAAGATTTAGGGCGTGCCTCCGAAATCAATATTTCTGCCGATTGTGTCTAAGCCAGGATGAAGGATCTGAAAAGCTCGCGCAAAGGCGCTAAGACGCAAAATGGAGAAATGATCTTGAGGTGGGCCGGGGACGCGCCGGCCCACCTCAACACATGCTCTCCTCTCAGCGCTGACAGCATTTACTTCGAAAGCACGCCCTAGGGAAATGCGTGTTCGAGTTCACGTTGCAAAAACGGCCCACTTACGACGCGGTGGCGCCGATCGGAACATCAATCGCCACGGTGCGCTTGCGGCCGATGGACAAAGCCGCAAGCGCGGCAACCAGGCAGAGCGCGCCCGACGAAAGAAACGCGAGACGGTAGTTACCCGCTGTCGTGCGGATGAAACCAGCAGAGAATGCGGCGAATGCTGCTCCGAGTTGATGCGCCGCAACCACCCAGCCGAATACGATTCCGGCGCGTTCTTTGCCAAAGGCGTCAGCGGTCAATCGCACAGTTGGAGGCACTGTCGCGATCCAGTCCAGGCCGTAAAACACGCCAAAAATGGTGAGGGCCGCGGACGAATTGAGCAAAGCGGTGGGAAGAAACATAAGCGAAAGCCCTCGGAAGCCGTAATAGAAAAACAGAAGCAGCCGGCTGCTATACCGATCCGACAGCCAACCAGACGCGGTTGTCCCGAAAAGATCGAATATCCCCATCATCGCGAGCAGGCTCGCTGCGCGAACTTCGGGGATACCACAGTCGAGGGCCGCAGGAACGAGGTGTGTGCCAATCAAGCCATTCGTACTCGCTCCGCATATGAAAAACGTTCCGGCCAGCAGCCAGAAATCCCGTGATTTTGTTGCTTCAACAAGTGTCTGGATCGCAAACACCGCCGGGTTGGCGGCGCCTTTGGTTGTGCGAGGCGTGGTCGTATCGTCCTCCGCGCCGTACGGTCGCAAACCAACCTCGGCGGGATCGTCACGCATGAAAATCCAGATCAATGGAAACACCAAGAGTGCCGCGCCCGCAGTAATGAGCGGCACTTGGCGCCAACCGTGTTTCACCACCACCGAAGCTAGCAATGGGAGAAATACCAACTGACCCGTTGCCGTGCTGGCCGTAAGGATACCCATCACAAGACCACGCCGAGCGGTGAACCAACGGTTCGCAACCGTGGCTCCAAGAACCGTCGCCGTCGCGCCTGACCCGAGACCGACGACCACACCCCACAACAGGGCGAGTTGCCACACGTGGTGCACAAATACGGTGAGCGCAAAACCGGCGGAAAGCAGCACAACCGCAATCAACATGGTCCGCCGCAGTCCGATCCGCTGATAAAGCGCTGCGGCGAAAGGACCCACCAACCCATAAAGAACCAAGTTGATGGAAACCGCGGTGGATACTTCCGCGCGCGTCCAATCGAACTCATTGCCCAATGGCACCATCAAAATGCCGGGAGCCGCGCGGACGCCTGCAGCCGCCAGCAACGTTAAGAACGTTACACCGGCGACAATCCAGCCGTAATAAAAAGGGCGCCGAGCCAAGCGGGCGGAGAGGTTCATGAGCAAAGTAAGTCGAAGCCCAACGAGAGACTAAATCGGAATCAAGCAGTAGGTATTCATGAATGGGTACGAATAAACGAATTAGAGAGAGAAGCTGGGAAGAAAAATCCGAGACGACTCCTTTCGCCATTTGGCGAGTCTCAAGGTCGATGATTTTCCCAGTCAATTTCATTCGTGGCGATTGTGCTTGTTCGAGGATCTTGCGCATCATTCCGCCCGCGCGCCGATAGCTAAATCGGAACCTCGAAACTTTATGGTACAACCGAAGTGAGCGCCTTTATTTGAGTGCGACCGTCGTCGCGGACTTTGTACTCCAGCCACCGCCAAGTGCTTTGATGAGAGCAACACTGGTGATGTAACGCTGGCCGGCAAGTTGTGCTGCGCTGCGTTCGCTTTGCAGGGCAGTACGTTGGGCATCCACCACTTCCAGATAGTTCACGAGGCCTGATTTGTAGCGCTCTTCAGAGATGACGGCACTTCGGCGAGCGCTGGCAACCGCACGCTCCTGAGCAGCGGCTTGTTCGGTCAGCCATTTGGTCGCGGTCAGAGCGTCCTGCACTTCTCGAAAACCGACCAAGATCGCCTGGCGGTAAGTCGCAACGGATTCGTCGTAGGCCGCATGACTGCGTTCGAGATTCGCACGATTTCGGCCGCCCTGAAAGATCGGCAGGTAGAGGCTGGGGCCGATCGACCAAACGCGGTGATCCCAACTAAACAGATGGTCCACCTCGAAACTATTATAGCCGGCACCTCCGGTCAAAGAAATGGCCGGAAAGAAGGCCGCTTTGGCGACACCGATCCGGGCATTGGCGGCGGCCAGAGAGCGTTCGGCCGCGGCAATATCCGGCCGGCGTTCGAGCAAGTCGGCAGGCAATCCTGATGGAACAACCGGCGGCGTGGAAAGCTCTAGACCGGCAGTCAAAAGAACAAAACGAGAGGCCGCTTCGCCGACCAAAACTGCCAGGGCCGTTTGCAGTGAAGCGCGGCGATTGGCGAGTGCGGCCGCGTCGGTTTCGGTGATGGCGAGTTCCGTCTCCGCCCGAGACAAATCGAGATCGCTGGCCGCGCCACTTTCGAAGCGATCTTTCACGAGTTGTAGCGCACGATGGCGCAAGTCGACCGTGCCATTGACGATTCCCGCCTCGCGATCCACCGCAAGGAGCGAGAAATAATTCGCCGCCACATCCGATGTCAGTGCGAGCCGCACCGACTCAAATGTCGCCGCGCTGGCGGCGGCATCGTTACGCGCGCTTTCGCTCAAGCGACGAACGCGACCGAAGAGATCTATTTCCCATGCGAGGTTGAGCGTGGCGGCATAGTTTCCACCGGTGACGTAGTTGCCTTCTTGGTCGAGAGCGCGCAGCCGCTGACCGGTTCCGTTGGCGGCGATGGCCGGCCAGTAAGCGGAACGAGCCAAGCCCGCCGCAGCACGAGCCTGCTCTACGCGAGCGGCAGCGGCGCGCAGATCCTGGTTTCCCGCGAGCGAGCGCGACTCGAGTTCGTTGAGCGTGCTGTCGTTAAATACTTTCCACCATTCGCCACGAGAAACCGTGTCCGCCGGAGCGGCTTGTTTCCACGAACCCAGATCTGCATCGCGGTACGCGTCGGCGGATGGCGGATCGGGCCGATGATAATCAGGACCGACCGCAATGGCGGCTATGGCCGCCATTGCAGGAAGGAAGAAGAAAGAAGGAAGAAGAAAAAGAGGACGTTTCATAGCGTGAGCAATATTGAGATTGCGATTAAGCGTGGGTCAGGGCGGGTTGAGCTGCAGGCACGGATGCCGGTTTCGGCTTTTTCACACCGAGCCTTTCGAGGACCACATAGAAGATCGGGGTGAGGAACAGCCCGAAGAACGTTACACCGATCATTCCGGCGAAAACCGCGGTGCCCATCGCGCGGCGCATTTCAGAACCTGCGCCCGTCGAAATCACCAGTGGAAATACACCGGCGATGAATGCGATGCTGGTCATCAAAATCGGACGTAACCGCAGCCGAGCGGCTTCGAGGGCGGCCTCGACGATACCGGCACCCTCTTCACGTTTCTTCACCGCGAATTCGACGATGAGAATTGCGTTCTTCGCGGCAAGACCGATGAGCACGATCAGACCGATCTGCGTGAAGATGTTGTTGTCACCCTTGGTGAGCCAAACACCAAGCATCGCAAACAAGAGCGCCATCGGCACGATCAAGATGACGGCAAATGGCAGCCGGAAACTTTCGTACTGCGCAGCGAGTACGAGAAAGACAAGGAGGATGGAGAGCGGGAAGATCAGGATCGCGGTGTCACCTGCGAGGATTTTTTGATAGGTTAGATCCGTCCATTCCATGGTCATGCCTTTCGGCAGCGAATCGGCCGCAATTTTAGTCATGACCGCTTCGGCTTGACCGGAACTGAAGCCAGGAGCCGGCGCGCCATTGATCTCTGCCGCCGGATAACCGTTGTAGTGCATAACGCGGTCGGGACCGTAGGTCTCCTTTACTTTGACCAGCGTACCCAGCGGTACCATTTGACCTGCAGCATTGCGGGTTTTGAGCCGCGTGATCGCATCGGCGCGCTCGCGGAACGGTGCATCAGCTTGAGCCACCACTTGGTAGGTGCGGCCGAAGCGGTTGAAATCGTTCACGTAAAGCGAGCCGAGGTAAATTTGCATCGTCTCGAAAACATTGGTCAGCGGTACACCTTGTGCCTTCGCTTTCACGCGATCCACATCCGCTTCGAGCTGCGGTGTGTTGATCGTGAAACTCGTGAAAAGTCCCGCGAGACCCGGCGATTGATAACCTTTGCCGATCAGCGCCTGAGCAGAACTGTACACCGCATCGAGGCCAAGATCACCGCGATCTTCCACATAGAGCTTGAACCCGCCGATGGTACCGAGACCGTTCACGGGAGGCGGGGGAAAGATGGCGATGAATGCATCCTGGATTGCGCCGAACTCCTTGTTGAGTTGGCCCGTGATCGCGAGGCCAGAGAGCTCCGGTGTTTTCCGTTCCTCGAACGGCTTGAGCGTGACGAACACAATGCCACTGTTGGAACTGTTGGTGAACCCGTTAATGGAGAGCCCGGGAAATGCCACAGCGTTGGCCACGCCAGGGTGCTTCAAGGCAATCTCACTCATCTTGCGGATCACGACGTCGGTGCGTCCGATGGATGCGGCGTCGGGCAATTGCGCGAAGGCGATGAGATACTGTTTGTCCTGAGTCGGCACAAATCCCGTCGGAACTTTGCGGAAGCTGACGCCCGTCAGTACGAGCAATCCAACGTAAACCACGAGTGCGCCGACGCTGAAGCGGATGATGCGGGCGACTCCTGCTGAGTATTTGTTGCTGGCCCACTCGAAGAACCGATTGAAGGGCCGGAAAAACCAGCCAAACGCGCGATCCATAAAACGCGTGAGAACGTCCTTCGGCGCATGATGATCTTTCAACAGAAGCGCGCTGAGTGCCGGTGATAGCGTCAGAGAATTGAACGCCGAAATGACCGTCGAGATCGCAATGGTGATCGCGAATTGCTTGTAGAACTGGCCGGTGAGTCCGCTGATAAATGCGGTTGGAATGAATACCGCCGAAAGTACGAGTGCGGTCGCGACGATCGGCCCGGTGACTTCGCGCATCGCTCGCTTCGTGGCCTCCACGGGTGCGAAACCCAGGCGAATGTTACGCTCGACGTTTTCGACGACGACAATGGCATCGTCGACCACGATGCCGATCGCGAGGACCAGACCGAAGAGCGAAAGCGCATTGATGGAGAATCCGAGCATCAACATCACCGCGAAGGTTCCAACGAGCGACACGGGGACCGCGACCAACGGAATGATCGAGGCGCGCCAGGTTTGGAGAAAGATGATGACCACGAGCACCACGAGCAGAATGGCTTCAAAAAGCGTGTGCACCACGGCCTCGATGGAATTTCGCACGAAGATCGTGGGATCGTAGACAATGCTGTAGTCCAGCTCCTCGGGGAAATTTTTCTTCAGCTCGACCATTGTCGCACGCACCGCGTTTGAGACCTCGATCGCATTCGAACCCGGAAGCTGGAAAATCGGCAACGCCACGGCGGCGTTGTTATTGAGCAAGGAACGCAGGGCATATTCCGAAGCCCCAAGCTCGATCCGCCCGATATCGCGCAATTGCACGCGTTCACCGTGCGGGCCAGTCTTCACGATGATCGCACCAAATTCGTCTTCCGTGATGAGGCGACCCTTCGCGTTGATAAGGAGTTCGGTATCGACTGGATTAGAAATCGGTTGCTGCCCCACTCCGCCTGCGGCCACCTGTATATTCTGCTCACGAATCGCGGCCACTACGTCACTGGCCGACAAACCCTTCGTCGCAATTTTGTTTGGATCGAGCCAAATGCGCATCGCATAGTCACCGGATCCGAAGACTTGAACCTGTCCTACGCCGGGAAGCCGGGCGAGGGTGTCCTTGACCTGAAGGGTCGCGTAGTTGCGAACATAGATATCGTTGTAACGACCACTTGGGGAAAAGAGGTGCACGACCATGGTAAGGTCGGGGGAGCTCTTCACCGTCGTGACACCCAAACGCCGCACTTCTTCGGGAAGTTTTGGCTGGGCCTGCGCGACGCGGTTCTGCACTTGGACCTGCGCTTTATCCAAGTCGGTTCCGAGGGCGAAGGTGACGGTGAGGGTCATCACGCCATCGCTGGTGGCTTGGGAAAACATGTAGAGAGAGTTTTCCACGCCATTGATGGATTGCTCGAGCGGAGCGGCGACAGTCTCCGCAATGGTTTTGGGATTCGCCCCGGGGTAAGATGCGCGAACGATAACCGTCGGTGGAACCACCTCGGGATATTCGCTCACCGGAAGGCGCCAGAGAGAAATGGCGCCGACAATAAAGATGATGATCGATAAAACTCCCGCGAAGATCGGGCGCTTGATGAAGAAGTCAGAGAAGTTCATGGGCAAAGCAGTGGCTAGGGACTTGGAATTTGGCCGAAAAAGGGCGCGGACCGCTGGGAGCCGCCGGCTCCGCTTGGATTGGCAGCGGTCCTACGCTGATTTATTCGGATCGACGTGCCAGGCACGTCGGATGGATTTAGTGAGAGGCGGCGATCTGAGTGCCTGTTGATTTGGCAGGGATCTCGGCAACTGCGGTTTCGGTTTCGACCGCCATGCCGGGACGGACGCGCTGGAGGCCATTGACCACCACGCTTTCTCCGGAATGAAGACCTTCGCGGACGATACGCTTGCCCTCGATTGTAGGTCCGATTTTCACCACGCGATAGGCGACTTTTTTATCGGACGCCACCGTCAACACGAACTTCTGACTCTGATCCGTGCCGATCGCGCGTTCGCTGATGAGCAAGGTCGGCTGCGGCGCGCTCACGGGCACACGGACCCGGGCGAAAAGTCCCGGGATGAGCTGGCCTTCGGCATTCGGAAAGATCATCCGCACCACAAGGCTGCGCTTCGTCCGCATCGACGTACACGTAGACTTCTCCGACGGAGACGATGGTGGTGAGCACCGTATTCAGACCGGGAGTACCACTGATGTGATTGCCCGCGGTGATGAACGCGCGACTGACGCGACCCGCAATCGGAGCGCGAATCTCGGTGTATTCGAGATCGAGTCGGGCCGTGGCGAGCGTGGCTTGAGCGGAGAGAACAGCCGCCTTGGCTTCGGCATACCGCGAACGGCGTGCATCGGCCTCTTCGACGGCAATGGCTTGCTTGGCCAGGAGTTCATCCGCTCGTTTCGCTTCCCGCTGGGCAGTATCCAACTTGGCTTGAGCCCGTTCGACCTCGGCAGTTGCCAGATCGAATTGAGCTTGATGCCAGCGCGGATCGATCACGAACAGGACATCGCCTTTTTGCACGAGTTGTCCCGCCTGAAAGCGAACCTCCTGGATGTGACCCGAGACGCGCGGCCGCACCTCCACTGTTTCAATGGCATCCACGCGACCGGTGAATTCATCGTATTCCACCAGCGTGCGTTCTTCCACGGACGCCACGGTGACCTTGGGCGCAGGCGGTTGCGGTGCAGACTCGGTGGAATTTGCCTGAGCATGCGTGATGAAGTAGGCGCTCAGGCCTCCAGCGATAAGAACGCCCGACAGAGCCGCGTAAAGCGGTCGTCGGCGGTTTTGTTTCAAGGGAGCGGACGAAGCGGTGATTTGCATAAAAGGTTACGTCTGACGGAGAGAGTGATTGAGTTTAGTTCTGAGCAGCATCGAGCTTCGCGAGGATCTCGTCTTTGGCAGTGAGTCCTACGATTCGGCTGGCGATCTGGCCGTAGCGAAAAATGAGCAGCGTCGGAATCGCACGCACCTTGAAGGCGCTGGCGAGATCGGATTGCTCATCGACATTGACTTGCACGACGCGTGCGACCCCCTCGCGGGAAGCAGCGACTTCATCAAGCATCGGCGTAATCATCCGACACGGACCGCACCATTCGGCCCAGAAATCGACCAGGACGGGTTGGGAGCGGGAAGCAGAGATGACTTCGGATTCGAAATTTTCCGCGGTAACCGCGACGAGATTTGATTCATTTGTTTTCATAAGAGTTCTGGAAAGAAGGAAGATAACCGGGCTCGGTTATTCTTTGTAATGTGACAACGGGGGCTGGAGCCTATCAAGTACCCCAGGATCCCACAGACGGCCGATTAGTTGAGTGGAAGCGACAAGCGTCGTGGCGGAAGCGACACACGTTTTGAATGCCCGGCGAAGAGTGCGGCCGGCGGCGGAACGCGTCCTGCGCGTTCGGCGATCCGAGAGCGACGAACGAACCGAGGGAGCTGTAGTATTGGCTGTGTTCATAACAAAAAAGAGAGACTAGTAGTTGACTGTTTATCTAGTGATTTGGGTCAAAAAATGCGCGCTACGATACAGCGCGCGGGAAGAAAAAAGGACGTTTATGTACTGGCTACCAGAGGACGGGACACGTCCGTTTTTACTTTGAGGAGATCGAACGCCATGGCTGGGAGTTGGCGAAGAACTTCCACATCATTCATGATGCGAGCTTGACTGATGATTCCCTCGATAAGGCCCATCAAGCAGTTTGCTTTGACCACCGGGTCACAGGGCTCAATCAGCCCTTCTGCCATGGCGTCGCGAATCGTTGACTCATAATAGCGTTTTTTACGGCTAAAAATCTCGCGAACCTTGGCGCCTAGTTTCTCGTCCTGAGTCGTAATTTCAGAGCCGACAGAACAGATTGGACAGCCTAATACCTTGCCATGCTTCTTCTTTAATTCGCTCTGGTTCGGATGGCATTCCGCTAGATAATTATGGATACGGCGCAGTGGATCAATCGAAGATGAAAAGTGCGTGTCCAGAGTCGGCTTCCATTGCTCTTCCCACATCCGCTCCAGGGCCGCGATGGCGAGATCTGACTTAGATTCGAAGAAGTAGTAGAAGCTGCCTTTTTTGACATCCGCTCGGCGGCAGATATCGTCGATCGACACCGCCCCGTAACTCTCTTCCCACATTAGGTCGAGGGCTGCAGCCATCAGTCGCTCTTTGGCATCACTTGTTCTACCCATGCCGCTACAATTGTTGACTATTTAGTCAAATTCAAGCGAAAAATCACTTTAGCCTCTCGTGAAACGTGTAACCCCTTGTAGAACAGCAGCAAAAAACCAAAGCCTCCGGGCTTCGGTTGAACGGTCTAACAGCAAAATCGCTCGATCACTCGTGCAGGCGGGTCAAGGGCGTTTGAAGTCGATCGAGCAGTTTCGTGCCGAACGTTTGCCGTAGAAGTGGCGCGTTCAATAAGGCGGAAGCCGAGTTGATGGCATGTCTCAATGTGCTTCTAGACACGTGGGGTGCTTTTTCCTTTTTAGCCGCCGATTTCATCGTGGAAACGGGTCTCTTGGTTTGGTTGTCGGCACTCATGTTATGAAGAGAAGTTGGATATTTTAAATATGAGAACCGCTTTGAACATGAAAATACGTCACGTGTTCCCTCAACTTTAGGACGAAATTTTCATAATTTGGTTACTCGCTGTTTTCCCTCTCGGATGCAGATTCCTCTTCCTCTCCGTTTTTCGCTCTGCAATAGACCTTTGGTTCATTTCCAGTTTCTCGTCGGCCAAAAAATTCAGCTTCCCGCCCGCCGACAGAGATCGCTAGGGTCGCGACCGTGAATCGTACTCTTCTCATTCTCGCTGCAGGCATGGGCAGTCGATACGGCGGCCTTAAACAGATCGATCCCGTCGGCCCTAACGGCGAAGCTGTCTTGGACTATTCCGTCTACGACGCCGTCCGGAGTGGATTCAACCGCGTCGTGTTTATCATTCGCCGGGATTTCGAGGCGCTTTTCCGAGAAAAGGTCGGCCATCGTTTCGAAAAACACGTTCGGGTGGACTACGTTTTTCAGGAGCGCGACCATTTGCCCAGGGGCTTCACGTCCCCCGCCACCCGAGAAAAACCTTGGGGTACGGGTCACGCCGTATGGTGTGCGCACGACGCGATTCAGGAACCGTTTGCCGTGATCAACGCCGACGATTTCTACGGCGCCGATACCTTTCGCCAGCTGGACTCCTTTTTGGCGACGCTTGGCGCTGACACCTCTCCCCTGCCGTGCGCGATGGCGGGCTTTCGGTTGAAGGCCACGCTCTCCGAATTTGGCACCGTGTCGCGCGGCGTATGCCAGGCGGATTCAAACGGATTCTTGCAGTCGATCGTCGAACAGACCGCCATTGAGACCACCGAACAAGGCCCGCAACAGCGCAACGCAGATGGCTCCGTTCTGCGTTTCACGGGCGAAGAGATCGTCTCAATGAACTGTTGGGGATTTCATCCAGGGATTTTTCCTCACCTCGAACAGCAGCTCATCGATTTCCTGAAGGCGCACGGTCAGGAATTGAAAGCAGAGTTTTATCTTCCTGCCGCCGTGGGCACGCTGGTCGCCAACAAAATCGCGACCGTTAAAATTTTGCCGACGCAGAGTACCTGGTTCGGCGTGACCTATCGAGAGGACCGGCCACGCGTGACTGCGGCGCTGGCGGAGCTGATCAAAAGTGGTGAATACCCGGGCGCCCTTTGGGCGCATTGAAAATTCAAGAAGGAAGATTCAAGAAGCACTCCGATCTTGAATCGCTCGCCTACTCGAATGCTCTGCATATGCGATCAGTGTGACCACTTGTCGCTGCTGTCGGTGAGCAGCTGATCGAGCATTGGGAAACGGATTTCGCCGTAGTTCAGGGCATACCGAAGTTTTCCATCGCGGAAAATCCATGTCGTGGGAATCCACGTAACGGGCATATCCATAAACGAGGCCATGCGTCCATCGCCCTTCCGAACCGAGTTAGGATGAACCAAAACGGTGAGATTGGACTGGTCGCCCAATCCGTAACCCGTGAGCTTCGCTTTGCCGTCGTCGCCCGCATGCCAGATCGTCACGAAGACAAAGTTCACATCGGGGTGCGCGGCAATGAATGTTTTCCAACCATCGTTCACCAATTCCGCTTTGCAATTCGGGCACCAGGGTGCCCAAAAATGGACCACCGTGATTTTGGGTGAAGCGATTGCCGTGGCGACGTCTTTTTCGACCGGCAACCAGCTGTCGGAAGCCGCAAAAGCCCGCAGTGTGAGCAAACCCATGAACAGGACGGCGAAACCAAGCTTTTTCATAGTTGCGAAAGAGTAAGTCCAAAAACAGTGAATCGCAAAGTGAATAAGAAAAGGGACCGGGTACCCACCCTTGGTGAGCCATCTGGGCATCTGCTTTTATCACCACAAAGGCGCAGAGGCACAGAGCTAGGCCTCTAATATTGCCGGAATACCCCTTAACGATCGAGGGTGTGAAATATCAAAGTGTCGTAATTGAGGATATGATGAGCCTGGCTTGGCTCCGTGCTCATTGTCTCCGTGGTTCCTAAATCAAAAGCGCATCAACCGCTGCAATCGCACGCGCTTCACGCTCGGTCCAGTCGCCGCGAATTTCAACGTAGGGTAGCCTGCGTTGCTCAAGTGTTTCTCGCCACAGCCGCATGCACATGGCTCGCCCAGCCTCATCCGGAAAACTGCGCTGCGGGTCGTACTCAAACGGAATGTCCGTCAGGCAAAGCAAGTACACGGCATAGCGTCGACTGCGTTTTTTTGCCTCCGCTCGCACCCAATCGGGGCAGGTGTGGTAAAGTAAATCGTCCCACAGTACATTCGTGAGCAAGTCTGTGTCGCAAAATACAACCCGACGTGCACGAGAGGCCGCGGCTTCTTCCGCGTCGATCTGACCTTGCGCAATTTTTCCCAAATCGTTCGCGGTGATTTTTCCTTCATTTGCATTCCAAAAATCCCTCACAAATTCCGGAGCCCATGGTTCGCCGTAATGCACGGCGAGCCGCTCGGCCAGGGTGGATTTTCCCGTGGATTCCGGTCCGAAAATCGCAACGCGGATGATGTCAGGCATCTTTACCTTTCATCGCTTTCCACCATTCCACGTGACCCGCTATGGCCAGTACGAAAAGCAAACTGTACAACACAGCGAACCAGTGAATCCCCGCCAGCCAATACACCGCGACGGCGGAAGCATTCACGACCATCCAAAACGCCCAGTTCTCCACTTTTTTCCGCGCCTGGAGCCATTGCGCCACGAGGCTGAAGGAGGAAATAAACGCATCGCGAAACGGCATGGCCGCATCCGTGTGTGCGCGCAGATAACCGCCCCACACACCGGTGCACACCAGCCCAGCCACGACCCATCCTGCAAGCGAACTCGGTGACAATCGTGTGACTGGCAGTGTATCTTTATTCTTCCCACCGAAGCGCCAGTGCCACCATCCATAAGCTAAGGCCACGAAATACACCGCCTGCAGCTTCATGTCGGCGTACAGCCTCGCGTAATAAAAGACGAACGCAGACAACACGACCTGAACAAGACCGATGGGAAAATTCCAAAGGCTCTGCCGGATCGTAAGCACAACGCCGAGCAGTCCGAGGATCGTCGCCGCTTGTTCGATCCAGGACGCGCCGGAGATTCCAGTCCAAATATCTTGAAACACCGTTATCACGACTTCGTTACATGCCCACAAACACGAGGCCCCACTTGATCCAAAGAGGGATAATGATCAGACCGAGAACGGTCGTGCCTGCTATGATCTGCACCGCGGTGAGCACTTGTCCGCCGTAGCGTTTCGCAATCACAAGTTGGAGCATTCCGGTGGGCATGGCCGCTTGCACGACGAGAACACGCTTCAGTGCATCCGAGCACGGCAACCAACGTGCGAGCAGAAGAAATGCGATCGGCAAAATTCCCAGGCGCAGAAAACACGCGCTTAACGTGATCTTGGGATTAAACAATTCCTGCGGCTTTGCCAGATGCTCATCGAGCGTGGCGCCAATGACCAGCAGCCCCACCGGGATCGCGCACTGCGCCAACGCGTGAATAGAATTCAGCACGAACACGGGAAGCCGTTGATCCAAGTGCAACAGGTTGCCGATGAGAGCGAGAACGAGCGACACCACCGGTGCATTTAGCAATTTGCGCCATCCCTCGCGAATCGAAAGCCCAGCCAACACCAAAATTCCAACCGTCCAGATTGCCGCTTCGCAACCAACATTATGAACGAGCAGAACGCCGACCTCTTCGCGTCCAAACAAGCCGCCCATCAGCGGAACCGGGATGTAACCGTAGTTATAAATTCCCACAGCAAACGCAAACGTGCGCAGCCCCGTACCGACGCTAAGGCCCAGCCCCTTCCCCGCCCACCAAGCCACGCCGAAGCCAAGAACGATTGTCACGAATCCGACTAAAGGTGCCCAAATTAAATTACTTGGCGTGCGCAAAGCGGCGTTGCCCAGGACCGATTCGAAAATCAACGCAGGGTAAAGCAGATTGACGACCAGCTTGAGCAAGCTCGCATCTGCCTCGGGCGTCAGCCACTGGGCTCGCCGCGCCACCACGCCAACGGCGATGATGATGAAAACGGGAGCAATGAGTCCGAGAAGATTCCAATAACTGGTCATGCGTGAGGCCAGAGAAGACAGGTGCCGAGCGCCGAGTGACAAGCCCTAAGAATATAACACCAAGCAGCCGGACGATGCGATGGATGATACCCCGTCCATGCATGCTGGGAGGGTGAAAGGTTGGCCGGCGCCTTCGGCGCCGGCCAACTCGTCACACAGCACATTTTCTATTCTGCCATCGCCTCTCCCGCGATGTGCCCGGTCGTCCAGGCGGCTTGAAAATTAAATCCCCCGGTGACGCCATCGATATCCAGCATTTCGCCGGCGAAATATAACCCGGGACAGAGTCGGCTCTGCATAGTTTTGAAATCCACTTCAGAGAGTTTCACGCCACCACAGGTTACAAATTCTTCTTTGAATAAGCTCTTCCCGCTCACGGCGAATTCTCCCGCGCACACCTGAGTCGCGAGTGCACGTAAGGCGTCATTCGAAGTCGCAGTCCAAACCGTCCCTGGAACGATGCCGGCCGCGGCGACGAGACGCTCCCACAACCGCTGCGAAAAACCGAAGGGACACCACGTGGTCACTTGTTTCTTAGGGTTATTCCGCCGCGCGTCCGACAGTAATTTCGCCGCCGTGTCGACAGTGTGCGACGGAGCCCAATTTATACCGAGCGTAAATTGATAATTCAAATCGTGAAGCAAGCGCGCCCCCCACGCCGAGAGTTTGAGAATCGCAGGACCACTCATTCCCCAGTGTGTAATCAGCAAAGGTCCGCTCTCGCGCAGTTTGGCCACGCGCACGGCCGTCTCTGCATTTTCAACCGACACGCCTGGTAGATCTTTTATTCGTGGATCGTTGATGTGAAACGTAAATAACGAAGGCACCGGCGGCTCGATCGTATGCCCGGCCGCCTCCGCGATCGTATAGCCCGCGTTGCTTCGGTTCCCTCCCGTGGCCAAGAGCAATCGGTCGCAAACGACCGTCTCGTTCGTCGTCAGGGTGAGCCGAAATTTCCCCGTGTCGCTCGTTGCAGGCCCAATCGGTAATTCTGGCGATCCCTTAATATGTTCCACTTTGGACACACCACACCGCGGCCGAATAGTCACACCCGCCTCGCTCGCGGCCCGTTGTAGACAGTCGATGATCGTTTGTGAGTTATCGGTATCGGGAAACATCCGTCCGTCTTCCTCGGTTTTCAAGGTCACGCCTCGCTGCGAAAACCACGCGACTGTTTCGCGAGGACCCCACCGGTAAAAAGGTCCGAGCAATTCGCGCCCGCCGCGCGGATAGCGTTTCACCAACTCTCGCGGATCGAAACACGCATGGGTCGTATTGCATCGTCCGCCCCCGGATACTTTCACTTTCGCCAAGAGGTGCGCGGTCGCCTCGAGCAAGATCACCTGGTTCGATTCACACGGTTGTCCTCGCGCGCGCAACGCCTCCGCGCAGGCAATCGCGCCAAAAAAACCAGCGGCGCCTCCGCCCACAATGACCATGCGAGTTGTTTCCATAAGCTGAATCGCAGGATGTGAACACAAAGAACAGAGAGGTCACGAGGGAAAAGCAGGCGTCATCTGCTATGTGACATGTAATGAGAGTCTGAAGGTGGGCCGTCGCGTCCCGCGGCGGCAACGGCAAGCAGAGTAAACATCTCAATCGCGAAATGCCGTCGCAGGGACGCGCCGGCCCACCTTCAACCTGCACCTTCCTCTTGTCGCCACCAGTCCATCACACATCACGTTAAAAAAATGAAACGCCGCGGGTTCCAAAGAACCCACGGCGGGCACACACAAACAAATTCAGACTGCTTAGGCCGATGGCTTCTTCTTACCGCCGCCGCGCGCTTCTTTCATCTTATCGAGCTTCTCTTGTTGCTCGGGAGTAAGAATCGGACGGATCTGATCGTTGCTCTTTTTCATGATTTCCATGAATTTCGCCCGACGTTGATCTTGATCGAGCGTCGTGTCGTCGCGAATGGCTTTCATTTGGGCCATCTCGTCCTGGACAATCGGTTTGATCTTAGCCTTCTGGTCGTCGGTTAGGCCAAGCTGCTCGACCAGCATCTTCAAACGGTCACCCCGAGGACCACGGCCGCCGCCTTCAGCGGACGGAGGAGGTGGTTGATCAGGCTCGGCGGCGCGAACAACGGGAAACACGGTGGTCACGGCGAGGATCGCTAGCGAAGAAAGAAAGAAACTGCGGATAGTTTTCATATAAACAAGAGGTTGATTAGTAACATAAGACTAAGACGAAACCTCTGATTCGGAGTTTCACTTTTTCTCAATGGCGCCAGCACAACCGAAGTTCTCCTTATCCAAACTCACCCTATTTATATGATGCCATATTCGTCTTCGTCACCGTCTATTTAAGAATGGACGACGTAAAATAAAACACCGCAGGCTTCGCGAGAACCTGCGATGGTGATTGGCCGGTGAGATAAAATTTAAGCGGTGGTCTTTTTCTTGGAACCTGTGCTGGCAGCTTTTACCTCGCTGAACTTTTGCTGCTGGTCCGCCGTCAGGAGCGGCGTGATCTGATCGTGGGTTGACTTGATGATCTCCTGGTACTTCGCCTTTTTCTGATCGTCGGAGAGCGTCACGTCTGCTTTCAGCGCCTTGATCTTCACCGATTCGTCTTTGAGAATCGGTTTGATCTTGGTGGCTTGGTCATCTGTGAGGCTCAGCTCGGTCCTGAGATGTTTTAGACTCGTCTGATGCATCGCGGGACTCTTGTGGGTTTTAGTGGGCATCTCGGTCGTGGAAGCGACCGCGTCGGCGGCATGGGCAAAGGGAACGACGGCGAACAGTGACGCCGCGGCGAGAAGACTGAACAAACGCTTACAGATGGATTTCATGATAACCTTGCATGTTTTGAATGTGGATTGGTTTCGTTTTTCGTTATGTTTTTCGTTCAAGTGACTTCGAAGTATGCTCATATAGTAGCAACGTTTTGGGCGGTCCTCAGATTTTTTTTCGAGCGGCGCTTTACTCCACCCCAGGGTACAAGCATAGTCGCGGCGCCATGATCGAAGTTTCCGGTCTTACAAAACGTTATGCCGCGTTCACCGCGGTTACCGATCTTTCCTTCAGTGTGAAGCCGGGGGAAGTGATGGGCTTGGTGGGACCCAATGGAGCCGGCAAGACCAGTACGTTGCGCTGCCTGGCAGGAATCATACCGCCGAGTGCAGGAATAATTCATGTTTGCGGACACGATTTGGCGACAAATCCCGTCGCAGCAAAACGTGAGCTCGCTTTTTTTCCGGATGAACCGCGACTCTTCGAATACCTTACCGTGTGGCAACACCTCGCATTCGTCTCACGCGTGTATCACGTGGCAAACTGGGAGGCGTCCGCGCAACCACTGCTCGAAGAACTTGAAATCGCCGATAAGGCAAACGCACTTCCTGGCGAACTATCGCGCGGCATGAAGCAAAAACTGGCGATTGCGTGCGGTCTTATTCACTCACCCCGTGTCATCTTTCTCGACGAACCGCTGACTGGCCTCGACCCGATCGGCATTCGACGCATGAAGGACACCATTCTTCGGCGCGCGCGCGAAGGCGCGGCGATTTTGCTGAGTTCGCATTTGCTTCACTTGTTGGAAGAGGTCTGCACGCACGTGTTGATTATCGCTTTACCCCTCCCTACGACCGTGGAACAACCTCCTGTTTCATCCGAGAACCGTGTGGTCGAAGATTCTCCGAAAAATTAATTTCGGACCCGCTCCGCTATGCGCGACGCGCTCATTTATCTACAGCTCACTTCGCTCAAGAACCTTTTGTTCGTTCGTCTGCGGCGATTGAAGCAGCCGAAGTATCTGTTCGGAGCGATCGTCGGCATCGGTTATATTTATTTAACAATGGTGCGTCCAGCGAGTGGCGTTAACGGGATTCGAACGATGCCGCTCACCTTTCCCTCCACTCTATTTCTCACTGCTTTCACGGGCCTGGGTGCATTAATCTTGTTTGTCGTGGTTGTGCTCACGTGGATTTTGCCCTCGCGACAAGCGGCGCTGAAATTCTCCGAAGCCGAAATTGCATTTCTTTTTCCTGCGCCTGTTTCGCGTCTCACGCTGATTCACTACCGCCTCGCGAAGATGCAGCTCATGATCTTGGTGCAGGCTTTGATTCTTACGCTCATCTCCAATCGGTTTCAATCGATGGGTGGTCCCGCTTGGATTCACGCACTCGGTTGGTGGTGCATCCTGGCTACGTACAATCTCCACGGCTTGGGCGCCGCATTTGCCCGAACGCAGCTCGATGCGTTCGGCATCGGACACTGGCGCCGACGTCTCTGGATTATCGCAGCACTTCTCATTCTTTTCGCCGGACTGTGGTTTTCGGTACGCCCACAAATTTCCCCACCGCGCGAGTTCGATCTCATTAATCTCTCGACCGAAGCGGCCTACATTTCGCGCATTTTAGCGATCGCGCCGTTGTCCTGGGTGCTCGCTCCTTTTCGGTGGGTGGTCGCTCCTTTTTTCGCCAATTCCACCGCGCATTTTATCTCCGCACTCGGCCCTGCGTTTGCAGTGTTTGCTCTGCATTATTTGTGGGTATTGAAAGCAAACGTCCCGTTTGAGGAAGCCTCGCTCAACCTCGCGCAAAAACGCTCCGAGCGCGTCGCAGCGATGCGGACCGGGAGCTGGCGAGGCGTGCGGGGAGCACGAACTGCGTCGAAGGAACCATTCTCGCTCGCACCGCGTGGACCCGTCGTGTTCGCGTTCTTGTGGAAAAATCTCCTCGGGGCCGGGCCGGCTTATCGCGGGCGTGTCTGGCTGTGGATCGCCGTACCGCTCACGCTTGTCTTGCTCTGGTTGCGCAGTAAACCCGGCTGGGACAACGCGCTGACGATCTTCGGCAGCATGGCGGTGGCTTTGTCGTGGATGGTGCTGTTCATCGGACCACAATTTGCACGACAGGATTTCCGAACCGATCTCAACAACGCCGATCTTTTAAAGAGCTATCCTCTGCCGGGTTGGAAGATGGCTCTCGGACAGCTTCTCGCACCGGTCGCCGTCCTCACCGGCATTCAGTGGTTACTGCTGTTGGTCACGGCGATGTCGATGGGTTACAGCGAGGACGAAAGTGGGATCCATCTGAGTGCGAGTTTGCCGATCCTTCTCGGCATCGCACTCATCGTCCCTTTTTTCTACACCATTTTGTTGATCGTGCCGAATGCAGCCGCGCTGCTTTTTCCGGCGTGGGTTCAGGCCGGCCGCGATGGACAGCGCGGCATCGAGCTGATGGGACAGCGGTTGATACTGGTGTTCGGCCAAATGATCATGGTGCTCCTCGCCGTGCTACCGGCGGGCGCGTGCGGCGCGGGTGCCTGGTTTTTGACCGAGTGGCTGATTGGACGACCTGCTGCCATCAGCCTCGCTGCCTGTCTGACGATTGGAGTTTTTATTGTGGAAATTGTCTTTGGCGTGTGGCTCCTCGGCCATTGGTTTGAGCGCTTCGATGTTTCCGCGGAACGCGGTTAATGCGACACGTACGGAGGTTATAGACTGACTGAGGTTAGATTTGCGCCTGTCACCGCGCTCGCTTTTTTTCGTCTCTCTTTCGATCCAATGAAAAAATCCCTGATTGTCTGTTCCGCTGTCGTTGCCCTGTCCTTCTGCCGTCTCATCGCCGCTGAATTTGGTTCAGCCGCCCCATTCGCGAATGGCGACACCGTTTGCTATGTAGGGGATAGCATCACTCACGGCGGCACGTATCACTCGATCGTCACGCTTTTTTATGCGACTCGGTTTCCCGATCGAGCGATTCAGTATTTCAATTGCGGGATCGGTGGAGACCGCGCGGCGGCGATCATGTCGGATGAACGCTATCGACTCAATGTCGACATCCTTGCACACAAACCCACCGCCGCGACCATCATGCTGGGAATGAACGACGTAAATCGCGCGCTCTATAGCGCGGATAAAACGGGCGAAGACGTCGAACAGCAGAAACAGAAAGCGCTCGATGCCTACCGTGATTCGATGCGCAAGCTCATCGAGTCGCTTCAGAAAGCAGGAGCACGCATCACCTTAATCGCTCCCTCGATTTACGACGACACCGCAGTGTTGGAAAATTCCAAGGGGCTTATTTCGCTCGGTGCCAACGCGGCGCTCGGAAAGTGCACCGACATGATCCGGCAATAGGTGGCTGAATACCACACAGG
>WNFI01358044.1_pt1 | contig 27304 bp, 14 predicted proteins | sample 5400471 | NCBI WGS metagenome assembly WNFI01 (sample SAMN13153348, study PRJNA577476) | soil metagenome | isolation source: 100 cm saprolite on Douglas fir-dominated hillslope | place: USA:California | collected 2013-09-17
TCAGGCCGGTTTCACCGACACCTGGTTACTCATCAAAGGATCCAGGAGCACAAAAATGGAAGAAGTATTAGGATAACACAACCGTATTTCATTAAAAGTGAAACAGCCGATAAAATTTCATTTTTTATGCAACCCCCTTCCCCGGGAGTCAACATAATCTTAAACGGGAATTAGTGTTGTATATACAACTCCCCCATTTTCTAAACGGGGCTCTCCCCCCTAATTGCATATACAACTCAAAAAAACATATAGCCCCCCCACTCATCAACACTCCTCAATACTTAATCATTAAGTCTCATTTCCCAACGACAGTCAGCCCCTCCTGCTTCCCCAACCTCAAATCCCCTCTCCCCATCGCCTCCATCTTAATGTCCCTCCCCGGCAGCGCCCCGTCCACCCGGTTATTCCCAATCACCACCTTCCGGCAGAACACCAAACGAAAACTCGGCCACCCTCCCCTCCCCGCAGTCCCCCCGGAAAAAACCTCCCCCGTCCCGTGCATCCCCTCAAAAGGCCGTACATAACTCACCGTATTCCCCCTAAAAGACAGCCCTTCCACCGATCGGGCCGTCAGCACCGGAGCACTGTAACAATAGAACCGGTTGCCCCCGATCCGTATATTCCGGTGCACCGGAGCAGGGATCAATTCATGATTCTCCGGGGCGATCGCAATAGCATAGTTGCCCGGCAAAATATTATGCCCGCATTCCTTAAAGACATTCCCCCGGATCAGTACATCCCTGACCGCCCCTGACTCATACCAGCTCAACGCATCATCTGCGATCAGGATAGCGTGCATCCCCAACCGGTAAAACTCATTCTTCTCGATCACCACCTTCCTGCGGGTCGTGACCAGCACCCCCCTGGTATTGGTGCCGGTAATAACATTATGCCGGAAAGTCAATCGGGGAGTCCAGGTAATATTCTCCGCCACATCCCCCACCCCGACAGCAGAAGAGGGGGACGACCCGGCCCCGGAAGGAACATCTGTCCTGACGACAGAAGGGACCGGCTTCTCAAGCGTAACCAATATCTCCCTGTCCGACAGCCGCCGGGTGCTCTTAACGACACCATATGCATAAATGACCAGCGTCGCCGGATGGACAAAAGCCACCGAATCCTTTTCAAAAAAGGCCCTGAACCCATAAGTCTGCGGGTGCATGAACCGAAGGACCAACTGATCGTCCGCCGGTTTTTTCACGATCTTTAAGTGCGTACCATGGACATTGACCGCATCGTCATGCAGGCCATTGAAACGGCAATGTTCTATCCTTATCTGCCCCCTGCAACCGGAAAAGTGCATGCCATCCGCGAAAGAAGCGATCCACCGGCCACTCCCCTTCCGCGGCTCCACCACCACACTATCCATACTTATATTCTCCGAATACTGGCTTACGATCCCCAACCCATGCATATAGTGCATCGCGACATTTCTTAAAAGAACATCCTTACTGTTAACGATAAAAGCTCCTACCTGGTCCCTGAGCGGATCCCGCACCGTAAACACATTCCCCGGAAGATAACGCGTGGTATCGAAAACCCCCTGGAACCGCAGTCGGAAAGGCCCCGCCGAAGTTATCGCCGCCCCTATCAATTTTTCGTATTCCTCATTGGCATAATAGAAGGCATGCGTGACCGTGTCCACCCGGATACAGTGATGGTCCTTCGCAATCCACCCTTCGCCATACCAAACCAGGCGGCCGCTATCCAGCCGATACCAGGAATCAGGATGCACCTGCACTTCCACGACAGCAGGAGTGGATCTTATGATCGTAAACTCCGACATCGTCGGCCTTTCAAAATCAACCGCCAGGTCCCGAAGGACAATACGCTCACAATGATCAAGCGCAAACGTGATCATCTTCCCATGAAATAACAACAGACTTCCCTCCCCTTCGATCGTAAGATCCTTCATGTCCTCCAGCAGGATCCCGATCGTTTTTACCTTGGAAGGACACTCCGTTTCGGATGAGGTATTAGATATAAAATATTCTTTCTTCACCGCGCTGTCCGCATAAAGATCATACCGGCCTTTCGGGAAAACCAGCACGGTTTTCCCCCTTCCCTCGCTGCCAGCCAGTGCGCTCTTACAGGCAGCCAGCGCCTGCCGGATGGCAGCCGTAGCATCCTTCCGGCTATCCGGGACCGCCCCGAAATCCGTAACAACGACACGGGTCACCGTAACAACGACACGTTTCCCCCCCTGCGCCCCCGCTATCATTCCCCCTCCAAAAACCACACAACTCAATAGGAATATCCTTAAAAACATACTTTCCCAATTTTATACAAGAGTACAGAACTCCGGGCTGCTAAAATAATTTTGGGATTCCAATAATTTCTTTTAGGTTTGTGATAGTAGTACAGAATAGAACAGAACAAAACAAAGTCACTATTTTGTCAACCCAAAATCTAACAATCATGCTTGCTAAAAATGCGTTCAAAGCATCCTTGCTCACTCTTGTGTTCGGGATGCTTTTTTTTATGCCCAGTGCCTTCGCCCAATCTCAGCACACCCTATCCGGTAAAATAACGGATGATAAAGGAAATGCCCTCTCCGGCGTAAGCATTTCATTAAAGGGCACCCGGCGCGGCACCACAACGGATTCCGCCGGTAACTACAGCTTTTCCGTTCCGGACGACAATGCCATGCTCGTCTTCTCCTTCACCGGTTACCTGCCGCAGCAGGTCAAAGCAGGCAGCAGCGCCAATCTGAGCTTGCAACTACAGCCCGATAGCCAGCACAGCGACCTTGGAGATGTCGTGGTCATCGGTTACGGGACAAAACGCAAGGTCAACCTCACCGGCGCCGTTTCCACCATCAGCAGTAAGGACCTCGCAAAGTCTCCGGTCGTCAATCTCAGCAGCTCCCTGGCAGGACAGGCGCCCGGACTCATCGTCAATACCCGCAGCGGCGAGCCGGGTAACGACGATGCTACCATTCTCATCCGCGGCAAAGCGACCCTGGGCAATACGGCCCCGCTGGTGGTCATCGACGGTATCCCGGAAAGGGCAGGAGGCCTTTCCCGCCTGAACCCGGCAGATATAGAATCCTTCACCGTGCTGAAAGACGCTTCCGGGGCTATCTACGGAGCCCGGGCCGCAAATGGCGTCATCCTCATCACCACCAAAAGAGGTATCGTCGGCAAGCCTTCTTTGTCATTTACCACCAACTGGGCAGAGACGCAGCCGACCCGCGTTCCTAAAATGCTCAACTCCTATGAATACGCCGTAGCTACCAATGAATACAATAATCTCAAAGGCCAGCCGGCTACCTATTCTGACGCAGATATTCAAAAATATAAGGACGGCTCCGACCCTCTGGGGCATCCCAATACCAACTGGTGGAAGGCAGTAATGAAAGACTGGACGCTGCAGCAGAATCAGCTCCTATCCCTCCGCGGCGGCTCGGATAAAGTAAAGTACTTCCTGTCCGGCCAGTACGAAAAGCAAAACGGCATGTATAAAGGCGGCGCCACCTTTTACCGGCAATACCAGGCCCGGGCCAACGTGGACATACAGGCCACCGAATCGCTGAAAATAGGACTGGATGTCCTGTATCGAAACGAATTCAGGAATGCCGCTGTCCGCGGTTACGACGCAGGCGGTATATTTTCCGAGCTCTGGAACGCCTATCCTTTCCTCATCCCGCAATATCCGAACGGAAAAGTTGGTGTCGGCATCGGCGGCGGACCACAGAACAGCATGGTCTATATTCTGAATGGCGCCCTCGGCTCTCAGACCCGTAATACCGACTACCTGCAAACCAAAGCCTCGTTTAACTGGAACTTATCCAAAATCACAAAAGGGCTGTTCCTCGAAGGATATTACGCCTATGACCTGGGCTGGTTTGCTTACAATGCTTTCAACAAAACGCCGCCACCGGCCTACAGCTACAACACGGCTACCGGCACTTATACTACCGTCGTTTCCTCTATCCCACCCTCCTTATACATCGAGAACGACCGGGCGAAGGAACGGCTTTTCAATATCAAGCTGGGTTATGGACAGAAATGGGGCGATCACTCCCTCGATCTGTTTGCGGCTTATGAACAATACAATGGTGAATTTGATTCCCTGTCGGCGTCTCGGTTGGGTTTCCTCAGCAACCAGATACCACAGCTGTTTGCAGGAGGCACTTCGGGACAAAACAACTATTCGTCCTTATTTCAGACCGCACGCCAGAACTACATCGGACGTATATCCTACAACTATCGCAACAAATACCTGCTCGATTACAATATGCGCTACGATGGTTCGGCTAATTTCCCCTCCGGCAAACGGTTTGGCTACTTCCCGTCCGTTTCGGCAGGCTGGCGCATATCCCAGGAAAACTTCTTTCATTCCGCCACTATCGATGAGCTGAAGCTCCGCGGGTCCTGGGGTAAAACCGGTAATGACGCAGTGCCCCCCTTCCAGTATATCCAGAATTATATGCTGGTCTCCGGTCAAAATCCGACCAACAATTACCTGGGCGGCGGTTACTTCTTCGGCCCGAATGGAGTGCAGGCAGCGTCCTTTGTTTTAGGACCTACGCCTAATCCCAATATCACCTGGGAGGTCAACACGAGTACCGACATCGGTGTCGAAGTACAGCTTTTCAATAAGTCGGTTTCCCTGAATATTGATGTCTTCCGGTCCGTGCGCAACGGTATACTGATCCCGCCCAGCGCTTCCACCCCTGACTACACCGGGCTGATCTTACCAACCGTCAACCTGGGTAAGGTAGTCAACAGGGGTATCGATCTGGATGCCGCTTACAACAAACGCCTCAGCCAGGCCTTCGCCTTTAACATAAGAGGCAATTTCACCTTTGCCCGCAACAAGGTCATCAACATGGATGAACCCGCCAATGTACCGGACTATCAGAAGAAAACAGGTTATCCCATCGATTCCTACCTGCTCTATCAATCCGCCGGGCTCTTTCAGACCCAGGCCGACGTCGACAAATCCCCGCATCCCCTGGGCACCGGCCCGGGCGATATAAAATATAAGGATGTCAACGGAGATGGCAAGATCAACGCACTCGACGAGACCCGGACGACCCTGTCTATTACCCCGGAGATCATGTATGGTCTTTCGCTGGGTGGGACATTCAAGGATCTCGACTTCACCATTTTCTTCCAGGGCCAGGCCCGGGCAAGGGCCTTGCTGCAACCCAGCGGCCTGAATATGGCCGAAGAGTTCTTCACCGGCAGATGGCAAAAGACAGGGGATAACAAATATCCCCGAACCTTCAACGGCCCTACCAGCCGCACCTATGGCTCGAATACCTATGCTTCCGATTTCTGGCTGCGCAACGATGCCTTCCTGCGGCTGAAGAACGTCGAAATAGGTTATACGCTGCCGAAAGGTTTACTGGGCCGGGCCAGGATACAAGGCGCCCGGATCTATATCAGCGGCAACAACCTCTTTTCCATCGATAAATTCGGACCTTCTTTCGATCCGGAAATTCCTGTCAACAGCGACGGCAGCGCCGTTACGAATGGCAGATACTATCCGCAACAGCGCATTATTAATATTGGCGCCAACATCACTTTATAAAGCAATGTCCCCAAACATACAGTTATGAAAAAGATTATAACGATCCTGCTCATCACATCCGGTTGCCTCTCCTGTCATAAAGTGCTGGACCTTCAGCCGCAGAATGCCTTTTCGCAGCAAACGGTCTGGTCAGACCCGAACCTGGCCCTCACCTATGTCAACCAGATCTATCGCGATGGCGTACTGGCTTACAAGGATGCCGGTTTCGGCTGGGGCTCACAGACGGATGAGCTGTTCAGCAATTTCGGCTGGTGCCATGAGACACAATATGTCCAGGGCCAGGCGACACCCGACAATCAAAACAGCTCTTCACCGGTCAACTATAGCTCCACGATAAACTTCTGGCCGGTCTTGTACAACACGGTTAAGGAAGCCAACGTCTTCTTTCAAAACATCGGCCAGCTGGACACCACCGCCAACAGCGCCCTCATCAGCCGGATGAAAGGAGAGGTCTATTTCCTACGCGCATTGACCTATTTCGAGCTCCTCAAACGATTTGGAGGTGTTCCCATCATCACCCAGGTGTATACCACCAATGATAAAAATTTCAATGCGACCCGGTCAAGTTATGATTCCACGGTGAATTTCATTCTGTCGGATATCAGCCAGGCCGTAGCTTTATTACCGCTCAGCTACAGCAATAGCACCGATGTCGGTCGGGCTACCATCGGTGCGGCGCTGGCGCTGAAATCCAGGCTGCTGCTCTACCAGGCCAGCCCCTATTATAATACGACCAATGACATGGCCAAATGGACGGCTGCCCGGGATGCCGCCAAGGCCGTCATCGATATGCCGCAATATTCACTCTATGGCACTGCTGCTGCCTACGGCAAGATATTCACCGACTTTTTTAATTCCGAGGTCATCTTTGCCCGGATGTTTAGCGGCCAGGTACAGGAGGACAGGTACAACACGGTATACAGGGACCTGAGCCCGAATGGATACAATGGCTACAGCGCTTACAACGTACTAGAGCAGATGGTCGAAGACTTTGAAATGGCCGATGGCACCACCTTCAGCTGGAGCAATCCCACACAGGCAGCCAACCCTTATAACAGTCGTGACCCAAGATTCTACGCCGATATCCTGTATAATGGAGCTTCCTTCCAGGGCCGGACCGCTCAATTTTATGAAGGTGGGCTGGATTCCAAGGAGAGCAGCCTCTCGCCATGGAACGCCTCCAAGACCGGCTATACCATCCGCAAAATGGTGGACGAAAGCTTTAACTTCAATATACAACCCTATAGCACCAGCCAATGGATCGTCTTCCGGCTTAGTGAAATGTATCTCAACTACGCCGAAGCCAGCGCCCAGTTGGGAAATATGCCCGAAGCATTGAAATACCTGAACCTGGTTCGCGAACGTGTCGGCATGCCTGACCAGTCCGCCACCAACATGGCCGATCTCCTGACGAAGATCCAGCACGAAAGAAGGATTGAACTTTGTTTCGAAGGACACCGGTATTTCGATATCCGCCGATGGGGTATTGCCGACATCGGCTCAAAGAATGGGCTGGGTATTATTATCACCCCTACCTCACCGGCTAATACATCCTTCACCTACAAGGTAGACACCGTTGAAACACGGGTATGGGTACCCAGCTTCTATTATTATCCCATTCCTCGTACGGAAATACAAAAAGACCCGGCCATTACGCAAAACCCTAATTATAATTAATGACCTATACGCCAATGGGGCAGCCTTCCTAGCTGCCCCATTTTCCTATTAAGCGGCTATTAAGCGGTTATTTACTAAATTTATCCACTAAACGCGTGACTTTGAGAAAAAAGGGCAACACAAGGGATAAGTCTATTTTTGAGAAAATTCTAGAGCTGGCGGGCCAACCTTCCTATTCGAAACATGACAGCCTGGTACAGGGAATCATCAACGCTATCGATGATAAGGTGATTGTAAAGGACGACATGCTGCCCTCTGTCAACACCATGATCAAAGAGCTGCATATCTCCCGGGAGACAGTGGTGAAAGGGTTTCGCGAGCTGATCGGCAGGGGTATCATCGAGTCGAAGAACCGGTTGGGCTATTTCGTGGCCAACAACAATACTGAGCAAACGCTGAAAGTAGCCCTGCTAATGTATAACCTGGATACCTTTGAAGAACAGTTTTACCGCAACTTCCGGCATGAATTAGGAAAAGACGTACATCTGAACGTTTATTTTCATCACGGTAACATTGAGATATTCGAGACCATCCTGCTCCAGATAAAAGGCAAGTACGGCATGTATGTCATTGCACCCATTCCCCATCCCAAAACAAAGCTGCTCCTGGACAGCATTCCACGCAACAAATTCCTGATGTTCGACCGGTACGAACCATTGGACGGAGAATTCAGTCATATCACCCAGGAATTCGAACATACCACCTACAAAGCCCTGGAAGAACTGGCGCCCGAGATAAGCCGCTTCGACGAAATGATCTTTTATCATTTACCCGAATCCCTTGACCCGAAGGAGATCGTCCCGGCATTCAAAAAATTCCTGAAGAACTATAAGGTCAAAGGCCGGATACTGCCGGAATACAAAGCCAACTCCGTCGAAAAAGGAAAAGTATATTTTACCCTTGACAACTTTGCCCTCTGGCAGATCATGAAAGATTGCAAGGCAAAAGGCCTGAAACCCGGAAAAGACCTGGGCATCCTTTCCTGTAATGACGAACCGGCCAAAGAGATCATCGGCATAACGACCCTGTCCACCAATTTTTCCCTGATGGGTAAAAAGGCAGGGAAGGCGGTGATGAACCGCGAAAAAATAGCCGAGACCATCCCAACCTCGCTGCTGCGAAGAAACACACTATGAGTGTCCTCGCCATAATAAGTTTCCTTTTTTTCACCGGCATCGTAGGGGTGTTCGCCTGGTTTAAAACAAGAAAACAAAAGATCGACACGCTGAGCGGCCTCTTCCTCGCCAACAGAAGTCTTGGCTTTCTTTTTGTAGGCGGGGGCCTGCTCTTCAGCAACATCAACACCGCTACCATCATCGGGGAGAACGAGCTGACCTACACCCATGACATGACCGTGATGGCCTGGGGCGTCACCTCCGTTTTTGCCATGCTGATCGTATCGGAATTCTTCATGCCTATTTATCTTCGCACGGGTATTTCCACTACCCCGGATTATCTCGAAGCACGCTACGACCGCCCGACCAAAACCATCGTTTCCATCATTTTTCTCATTAGCTATATCATCAATCTGCTGCCGTCTGTATTATACGGCGGAGCCATCGCCTTTAACGGCCTGTTCCATTTTTCGGATATCTTTCATACCGACTATGCGACGGCCATAGCCATAATTATCTGGATCATGGGCGCTCTGGGATGCCTGTACTCCATAATGGGCGGCCTGCGGGCGATTGCGGTTTCAGATACCCTGCTGGGCCTGGGCCTGTTTGCCGGCGGCATCCTGCTCCCTTTCCTGGGACTGAAATATCTCGGCGGAGGTAATATCAGTCAGGGACTGCATATCGTCCTGTCGACTCAGACAAACCACTTGAACAGCATCGGTTCCGCGACTGACCCCATACCCTTCTCCACTTTGTTCACCGGCATGTTGCTGGTCAATCTGTATTACTGGGGCACCGAACAGTACATCGTCCAGCAGGTACTCGCTTCAAAAGACCTGGCCACCTGCCAGAAAGGGATTGCCATAGCCTGCCTGGGCAAACTGGTCTCTGTCCTGCTGCTGAATATCCCCGGCCTCATCGCCGTCCACCTTTTTACCCGGCTATCCAATACAGCAGAAGTCTTCCCGAAAATGACCGGCCTGGTCACCCCGCCTTTTATGGCAGGTTATATTGCAGCCCTCATTTTCGGCGCGGCGTTTACTACCTACAACGCCGGCCTCAACAGCTCAAGCACCTTGTTCATATTGAACATCTACAAGCCCTGGCTGAAAAAAAAAGGCCGGCAGGTCGCGGAAGCCGGTTTGATCAGGACAGCCCGGCGCTTCGAAATAGCCGTCAGCCTCACAGCCATGTTCATAGCCCCCTTTATCCTGTTTGCTAAAAAAGGATTCTACACCTATGTCCAGACCGTCAACGGATTTTTTAACGTGCCTGTCTTCACCATCCTGTTCATCGGTTTCGTCACCAAAAAAGTGCCGCCGCTGGCTGCCAGGATCGGGCTTGTCTTTTTCATCGGCTGTTACGCGGTCACCCAGCTTTTCTTTGATACCGGACTTCATTTCCTGCATGTATTGTTCCTGCTTTTTTTGTTGACTTCCGCCCTCATGCTGGCGATCGGAAAATTCTATCCCCTCGCTGAGCCCTACCGGCAGAAGACGAACAACCTGGTGGACATCCAGCCCTGGAAGAGCAGGCATGTCTATTCCGCCATATTATTGATCGGGATGGTGCTGCTCTTCGTTGTTTTTTCAAAAGCCGGGTTGGTAAAATAAGAATAGAACAGAATAGACTATCTTGCATACCGGAGAAAAATCATCGCTACATGAAAAAAGTTTTATCGATCGCATTGCTTGCCTGTTATTTCCATTCCTCCGCCCAAAAACTACGCTGGCGCCTGGCAGCGGACGGAGGGATCTCCTGGAAGATTGGGCCGGCATATACGGATCCCGGAAGGGCGCATACGGATCATGGAGGGGCCTATACGGATCCCGGCGAAGCGCACACAGATCATATAGAAATGAGCGGCCGGTCCCTGTCGGCCATTATTACCTACGGCATCGATAGCTTACACCAGCTCGTATTGCAACGAAGGCTCGTCTTCCCCATGCTCCGTACACTTCCCAATGACACCCGGGGCAGTCTGCAGGAGATCTTCGATGAGAACATCATTGACTCCGTTACAGCAGATGGGCGGTTGCTGAAAGAGAGGCCCGTTCAGTTCACCATCAATGGCTGCCTGCGGTCAGTCAGTCTCACCAATGCCAACATCCGGGTGGAAAGATGCATTTATCCCTCCGTGGACAAAGCCGCCTGCCTGGAAAAATACCGGCTCACCAATACCGGCGCCAAACCGATCGTCCTTCAGATACCTACGCAGGATAAGAACAGGATCACAGACCCCGCCAAAAGCGTCTATGGGGCTTACGTCCTTAATTACAGGACCTATGATGCCGGCGCCCTTCAGCTGTCGCCGGGAGAAAACTATACCTTTTATGTGGCCATCTCGGGAAGGCGGGCGACCGAAGAGACCTACCATTTTTCAGCAGACTATGAATGGGACAAACGTAGATCACTCGTCGACGGGCTATCGAAAACATTGGTGCTGCACACGCCCAATGATACCCTCGACCGGATGTTCGCCTTTGCCAAACTGCGCGCCGCCGAAAGCATCTTCGATACCAAAGAAGGCCTGATGCACAGCCCCGGCGGAGGCAGCTATTACGCGGCCATCTGGGCCAATGACCAGGCCGAGTATGTAGGCCCCTTCTTCCCTTTTTTGGGAAATATCCAGGGCAATGAATCCGCGAAGAACAGCTACCGGTTATTTTCCAACTACCTGAACCCGGAATACGCTCCGATCCCCAGCTCGATCGTGGCGGAAGGCGCAGGGTTCTGGGATGGAGCCGGCGACCGCGGCGACCAGGCCATGATCGCTTACGGAGCTTCCCGTTTCGCATTGGCTTACGCAGACACAGCCGAAGCAAAAAAGTTATGGCCCCTGATAACCTGGTGCCTGGAATACCTGAAAAGAAAAGGGACCCCTCAGGGCGTGATCGCCTCTACCTCGGATGAACTGGAAGGACGTTTTCCCGCCGGGAAGGTCAACCTCTCCACCAATTCCCTGGCATATGGAGCGTTTACCAGCGCCGCCCACCTGGCCCTCGCACTCGGGAAAACGGGAGAAGCAGTGGATTTCAGCAGGCAGGCCCGGGAATTGAAAGATCATATCGAACAATATTTCGGCGCCCGTGTCCAGGGTTTTGACACCTACCGGTATTTCGAGGGAAATACGACCCTGCGTTCCTGGATCTGCCTTCCCCTGGTCATGGGCATCTTTGAAAGGAGGGATCAGACCCTACAGGCGCTTCTTTCGAAATATTTGTGGACGAAGAATGGCATCCTCACCGAATCGGGCTCCGAGACCTTTTGGGACCGGTCGACCCTCTACGCCTTCCGCGGTCTGTTTTACGCGGGCGCTACAGATACCAGCCTCAAATATTTTAATTATTACTCTGCCATGCGCCTGTTGGGCGAACACGTACCCTATGCCGTCGAAGCATGGCCCGAGGGAGATCAAAGACATCTGTCCGCAGAAAGCGGCCTTTACTGCCGGACGGTGACGGAAGGCTTGTTCGGTATTGAACCGACCGGATTTAATACCTTCACCATCCTACCCAGGCTGCCCAAAAACTGGAACAGCATGTCGCTGGAACATATCAGGGCTTTTCAACAGGACCTTACCATTAAAGTGATCCGGGCAGGAAAAAATGAACGGGTCCTCATTTCCACAGCAGGCAGGCCCGTCCGGGAATTCTTGTGGGATGGCAGACAACCCTTATCCGTTCACCTTTAAATTCCACCATCAGCAGCGACCCAAAAACCGATTTTGGCCCTTTTAAAAAAAGCTTAGTTGGGGATTTTTCAACTAATTCAATATCAGCCCCTTGAAAAATCCCCAACTAAGCTCCGAAAAAAAACACCCCCGACCCGGGGCCCCAAAAGCATAAATCATGACAGCAAAAATTCTCCCCCTCCTTCTCATCCATTGGGCCCTCTCCTTCCTATCGTTCGGGCAGAGCCAGCCCCAGCCCCGGCAACACGAAATGGAAACAGGAGTCCGTTTCCGGTCATCGGACACCGCCCTCGAAAAGGCATTTACCTGGGCGAAGGCCATGGCCTTACATTATAAGGCCGGACCCGGAGACCCCGTCGGCCCCTGGTACGAATCCGCCCTGCCCCCCCGATATGCATTTTGCATGCGGGACGTTTCCCACCAGTGCATGGGCGCTGAAATACTAGGCATGCACCGGGAGAACAAGAACATGTTCACCAAATTCACCCGCAATATCTCCGCCTCCAAAGACTGGTGCTCGTATTGGGAGATCGACAAATTCGACCGGCCTTCCCCCTCCGACTACCGGAACGATCGGGAATTCTGGTATAATCTGGATGCCAACTTCGACCTGCTGGACGCCTGCTGGCGGTCCTGGTTGTGGACGGGAGACAGCCTGTACCTGAAAGACCCGGCCTTCCTGAATTTTTATAACAGGAGCGTCCGGGAATATATCGTCAAATGGACCCTGCAACCCGACTCCCTGCTGACCCGGCCCGCTCACCCGAACGCCCCGGCGCCTTTCAACATCGAAGATGCCTTCCACCGTTGCAGAGGCCTTCCCTCCTATTCGGAAGGCGTGCAAAATCTGAAAATGGGCGTCGACCTGGTCGCTGCCCTCTACCGGGGGCTGTCCTCCTATGCCGGAATTTTAAAGGCCGTGGGCGACCAGCAATCTTCCAGCTACTTTCAGCAAAAAGCAGCAGACTACCGGAATCGGATAGATGCCGATTGGTGGGATGAGACGGCATCATTATACCATACTTATTATGACAGCGAAAGCAAATTCGGTAAATCCGAAGGCGAGACCTTCCTCCTCTGGTTCGACGCCCTCAAGGATTCAACCCGGAAAAGGCATACCATCGAACACCTCCTCTCCATGGACCTGAATGTGGAGAATCTGTCTTATCTGCCTTTGCAATATTATAAGAACGGCTATTGGGACCAGGCGCATGTCCTTATCCTGCGACTCGCCAACCCCTCGACCCAAAGAAGAGAATATCCCGAAGTGTCCTATGGACTGATAGAAGGGGTAGTGCAGGGGCTGATGGGCGTCGACGCCAACGCCATGACCCGCACCGTGAGCACGCTCTACCGCTCCGAAGAACCGGCAAAATCACAATTGATCGACCTCCCCGTTTTGAATACGACCGTTACCCTCACTCATTTCAATCCTACCCGGTCGACCCTTATCAATACGGGCCAACATTCCTTCAAATGGAAAGCCCGGTTTGCCGGGTATTATACCCAGGCTCTCGTTGGCGATAGCTGGCGGAAAATGCAACACGAGAAAGGCGGGCATGGACAGGGCATCTCTTACCTGGAGGTAGAAGTGCCGCCCGGCAAAGCAATAAATGTTCATTGCTCCCCCCAACTCCTATTCGGCTCCGGCCCCATTACCAGTTCCAGGGCGCCGCCGGCGACAATATCTTTGTAATCCAGCCAGCACTTGTTATAAGGCTTGCCGTTCAGGGTTGCAGACTGTATATAGATATTCTCCGGAGAGTTGCCCCGCGCCGTCACAACGAATCGTTTGCCGGAAACAGCACCCCCGGCAATGGACGGGACGTTAACCGTCACCCTGTCAAAAACCGGGCTGGTGATCTCATACCTTGTCTCCCCGGGACAGACAGGATGCAACCCGCTTGCCGCCAGTACATACCAGGCCGACATCTGCCCCACATCCTCATTCCCCACAAGCCCCTCCACGGAATTATGATACGCCCGCCGGCAGATAGCCCGGGTCCATTTCTGTGTCAGCCAGGGCGCCCCCAACCGGTTAAAGAGGAAGGCCACATGATGTACCGGCTCATTGGCATGATTGTAATACTTATTCCATAACAGGTCCTCCGGCGTTCGCTCAAAAAACTCCGTCAGATCCGCCAGCGCCTTCTCCCTGCCCCCCATCAATGCTACCATCCCGGTGATATCCTGCGGAACGAACCAGCCCTGTTGATAGGGATTACTCTCCACCGTACCATACCCCTCGGCAAGCCGGCCCTCCGCAGGCCAGGGCTCCCATTCCCCATTATCTTTCAATGGACGGAACCATCCTTTCGAAGGATCGAATACTTTTTTATAGGCCTGTCCCCTCTCCCGGTAACGGGCAGCAGCTTCCGTATACCCAAGCCCCTCCGCCATCCGCGAGAGGCACCAGTCCGAATAAGCATACTCCAGCGTATTGGAAATACTATTGTCCCCTCCGGAAAATCCTTTCTCTCCATTTCCGTATCGCAAAGCCGTATTAATGCTGAATGTATAAGCCTTCTCCACATCATAACCCCGTATCCCCTTTACATAAGCATCCGCAATGACAGAAAGAGAAGGATTGCCCACCATACAACCACTATACGCATTCAGGAACTCCCAGCGGTCGAAATAATGTGTTCCATTTTCCGTGGCCAGGCTGATCCAGGAAGCAATCATATCATCGACCAACCCCGGGTTAAGGATCGTCTGCAAAGGCATCTGGCTGCGGAACACATCCCAGCCGCTGAAGATCGTTCGTTTGACATAACCGGCAGCCAGGTGGGCACGGTGATCCCCGCCCGGGTAATTCCCATTCACATCCTGGAAAGTACGGGGATCGATCATCGTATGATACAACGCCGTATAAAAAGCCGTTCGCTCCTCCCCGGAGCCGCCTTCCACCCTGACCTTCGACAAAGCCCGCTCCCATAACGTACGCGCCTGCCGATGCGCCCCCTCAAAATCCCATCCTCCCATTTCTTTTTCCAGGTTGGCCTTCGCCCCTGCTATATTTACAAAAGAGATCCCGGCCTTTAACAGCACAGACTCATCCTGCTTCGTTTCAAACTCCGTAAAAAAACCAAGATGTTTACCCCGTTTTTCTTTTACCCCCCTTGTCACCAGCGCATGCGCGGCCGTATCCTGGAACCGCTGCGACTCCACATCCTCCAGCTTAATTTTCCAGTCATCCGGGATCTGCGCGCTCCAGACACCATAATTCTTTAGCGGCTTGCTGAACTGCGCATAAAAATAAACCGTGTAATCAGCATGCCCCGCGCCATTGCCCCACCCGCCCCCGTCCGGGGTACAGTTCATAGATCCTTCGATCGTATGAGCATCCACCACTTTCACATATTGTAATACCGAAGTCCCGCCTACCCTTCTGGCGAGGTCGATCTGTATACGGCACCGGCGATTCGACGGAAAAGTAAATCGCATCAGACCGCAATGGGGCAGGGCCGTCATTTCTGCCTTAATATGATGATCCGTCAATTCAACGGCATAATAACCCGGGGAGGCGGTTTCACTTTTTTTATCATAATAAGACCGGTAGCCGGCCATGCCCCCTTCCTTGCCCGAATTAGTCTTCAACTCCCCGGTGGCGGGCATAACCAAAAAATTCCCCAGATCCCCATACCAGCCAATACCGCTCATCTGCGTCAGGGCAAACCCTTCTATCGTTTTATGCTCATAGCTGTAGCCCGACCCATTGTCGCCTCCCGTGATCGTATTAGGGCTCACCTGCACCATACCAAAAGGAGTGGCCGCTCCGGGAAAAGTTTTGCCCAGCCCACCGGAATTTTTTGCCGACACCACGCTGGTGCTGGCCCCGATGAAAGGGTTCACATAATCCAGGGGGCTTGGGCCTGGAGAGAGCCCCTTATCCTGGGCAAGCGCTGCCAAAGGAAATACCGCCACCAGCAATAGCGCTTTCCGATATTCATTTCTTTCCATGACTCTAATGTACGGCAAAGTGGCTTTTTTGTTCTTACATTTATGGTTTAAAGGGATGTTTTACCGTGCCATCATCAACGCTACATAATGAGAAAGAACTACTACTGATGGTATCAGGAGGAGATCAATCCGCTTACCAGGAATTATTTTATCATTACTGGGACCAGATTTACTCCACAGCCCTTATGTTCACCAAGTCCCCCGAATTGTCAGAGGACCTCTCCCAGGATATTTTTGCCAGGATCTGGCTGAAAAGGGAAAGATTAGCCGAAGTACAACAATTTGACAGCTACCTGTTCATTACCGCCCGCAACCTTATCTTCGACCATCTGCGAAAAAAAGTCTTCAGCGGCGGCTATGACGAATATTTTCAGGAATATTTCCGGGATGCCGCCTTGTCGCCCGACCAGAAACTGGAATTCAAAGAATTTGAAAAGTCCGTCCAACAGGCCATTGAAGACCTGCCCCCCCAGCAACAAACCGCTTTTCGCCTGAGCCGTTTCCAGGGCCTTAGCCATGAAGAAATCGCCCGCCAGATGGGCGTGTCCAGGGCCACCGTCAAAAGTTATATCGTACGATCCATCGTGAGTTTACGCCAGATGCTCAAAGACCATCCTGAAAATCCAATGATCATTCTCTGGATCTTATTCTTCTTGTAAAAAATATTTTTTTACCGGCGCTCCCTTATCTTCTTCTTTTTCGTCTTTATAGCAATGGATTTCAAAGTTATTTTAGACAAATTCCTGGCAGAGGACTTGACGCTGGAAGAACTCTCCTTTTTCCTCGCAGCCGTCAAAGAGCCTGCCAATGAAGCAATCCTGCTGGCAACAGTAGGGCAGAAATTAGAACAGAAGAACTACCAGGGGCTTTCCACCGAAGCGAAAATTCCGGAAATGTTCCGCGCCATGCTCGATAAGACGACCCTGCTCGACAAAGCAGCGACAACCACCCCGGACCCGGCAGCGCGTACATCCGTGCCCCTCCGCCGGATCTTCCCCGTCCGGAGAATAGCGGCCGCCATCCTCCTTTTACTGGCAGGCGCCGGAGGCTATTTCATCTGGACGAATAAAGAGCAATGGGCAACAGCACAACAAGCCGGCCCGGACAGCCGGTTTAAAAACGATATCGCCCCCGGAGGCAACAAAGCCACCCTCACCCTGTCCAATGGCCATACGATCGTGTTGGACAGCAGCTCGAATGGAACCCTGGCCCGCCAGGGCAATACCAGCGTGGTGAAACTGAACAGCGGCCAACTGGCCTACCGGTCGGCCGATGGCCAGGAGCAGTCAGGCCAACGACAGACGGCGACGACCGCCCTGAGCTATAACACTCTCTCCACTCCCCGCGGCGGACAATACCAGCTGTCCCTGCCGGACGGCTCGAAAGTGTGGTTAAATGCCGCCTCCTCCATCCGCTATCCCACTGCCTTTACCGGTAAGGAAAGAAGAGTGGAAATAACCGGCGAAGCCTATTTCGAAATAGCCAAAAATGCGGCCATGCCTTTTAAAGTAAAGATCATTACCCCCGGAGGCGACGGCGGAGCGGGCAAGGGTAGCGCAGGCGCAGGAACCGACGCAAGCGAAATAGAAGTACTAGGCACCAGCTTTAACATCATGGCCTACGAAGACGATACCGCCAGCAGCACTACCCTGCTGGAAGGAGCCGTAAAGATCACAAAGGGAATGACTTCCCGGACGATCACCCCCGGTCAGCAATTGATCACAGGCAACAAAGGATCCATCCGCATCATACCGGATGCAGACGTACAAAAGATCATCGCCTGGAAGAACGGAAAATTCATCTTCTATAATGACGATATCGTGAGCATCATGAAACAGCTGACAAGATGGTATGATATCGATGTTCGCATGGCGGGAGCGGTGCATGATCACTACACAGGCAGGATCAGCCGCCAGGTCAATATTTCACAGGTATTAAAAATGATGGAAGCTGCCGGAGGGGTGTCCTTCACCGTGCAGGGAAAGGAGGTAAAGATCAACTAACCGGATCCTTGCATTTACCTATAAAAAACCGGAAACGTTCGCAGCGTTCCCGGCAGTAATGATCAGGTAAAAAATTAAACTGTTTGACTGCTTATTATTTCACCTAAACAACCAAAGGTATGGATTTTCTAAACTACTGCTTGTTGCGCTTCAAAGGAAGCCGCAACGCTCAAATGTGTCGAGTCATGAGAATAACTGTTGCAATTTTACTGGCATCGGCCCTGCATGTATCCGCCGGGGCCTACTCCCAGAAAGTAACCCTCAGCGTGCGGAACGAATCACTGGAAAAAGTGATCCTGGAGATCGGCCGCCAGAGCGGCATCGAGATCCTCTATAACAATGACCTGCTCCGGAAAGCAGGTACGGTCACCCTCTCCGTAAAAGAAGTCGACGCCCGGGAAGCCCTTTCCAGAGCTTTATCGGAAACAGGATTGAGCTTTAAGGTCGTGGAAGGCATGCTGGTCATCAGCCCCAAAGTAAAAGCCATCGTCCCGCCCGCCGCGGAAAGCACAGAGAGCCTGAATCCCTTCCAGGTCATTACCGGGCAGATTACCGGCACCGACGGCAGCCCGCTGGGATCGGTCACCGTCACCAACAAGACCACCCAAAAAGCCACCCAGTCGGATGCCAACGGGAATTTCTCCATCCCGGCCAATGATAAGGATGTGGTGGAATTCTCCATTGTAGGGTACGCCCCGCAGGAGCGTAAAGTCAGCGGTGGCAAGGTCATCTGGTCCATCATCATGACGCCCCACGCCAGCAGCCTCAATGAAGTCGTAATGATTGGCTATGGCTCCTCCCAACGGAAAGACCTCACCGGCTCGGTATCCACCGTGTCGGGAAAAGATATACAGGATATCCCTTTCAATACGGTCGACAATGCGCTGGCCGGTAAGGCCGCGGGCGTACAGGTCACCAAAACCGACGGTACTCCCGGCGGCGCAGTCCGCATCCGGGTACGTGGCTCCACCTCCCTGCTGGGAAGCAACGACCCTTTATATGTAATAGACGGTGTCCCCATACAGGTGCAATCCAATTATGTTTCCCCCGGCTATGACGTCAGCAGCCCGGTCGGCAACGACGTAACAGGATATGGCGGCGTCAGCGCGGGCATGTCAACGGCTTTCGTCAACGGCCTGAATAGCCTGGGCGGCTTAAACCCCGACGATATCGAATCCATCACCATCCTCAAAGATGCCTCCGCCACGGCTATTTATGGATCCAAAGCAGCCAACGGAGTCGTGATCATCACCACCAAGAAGGGCAAAAAAGATATGAAACCCCAGGTTACCTTCAATTACTATAGTACGGTCACCGGCCTCGAACGCCGGCCCAAGGTATTGGATGCCACACAATACAAAATGCTGCTGACGGAAGCCGCAAAAAATGATAACGATGCCCGCGACCTGGCAGGAAAGGCACATCGTCCACAAGCTGACCTGATCGTCAACTCCCCCTCACAGTTCTTCGGCACGGCCAATACCGATTGGGTCAGACAAGTCTCCCGGACGGCCTACGCACACAATGCGGAGATCGCTATCCAGGGGGGAGGCGGGTCTTCCCGGTATTATACGTCGGTGGCTTTTAACAACACCCCCGGGGTGATAAAAGGCACCGATTACCAGCGGGTGGTCGGAAAGATCAACCTGGAATCCGAGATCAGCAAACATTTAAAATTCATTGCCAATTTCAATATCGGTTACACCAACCAGAATGTAACTAACGGGGCGTACGGGCAGGCGCTCCGCGCAAGACCCGATTATACCCCTTATGATTCCACCGGCAATTATACCAATTTCGCGAATGTAGGGGAGAGTTACCAGGGCTTCCAGAATCCCATGGCCATGCTGACCGCTATCAACAATGCGAAAACCACCAGCCTGTTAGGATCACTCAGCGCGGTATATGACTTTAATCCCCACCTGCAATTCAAGAGTACGGTGTCGTTGAACAACCAGGCCTATAACCAGCGCCTGTATACCCCCAGCTATCTGCAGATCGGCAGTTTCTATGGCAATGTCTCTTCCAATGGCGGCATCGGCAACAATTCGAACAGCCGCTTTACTGACTGGTTCATAGAAAATACGCTGGGGTATACCAAAGAATGGAATGACCGACATTCGGTGAATATCCTGGCGGGCACTTCTTACGAGACGCAGAAGACCAGTTCCTTCAGTGCAACGGCCTCCGGTTATCCGAATGATAATGTCCTCAACAGCCTGACCTCCGCCATTACACCGGTGGTCGTCACGGGAGATGATCCCAGCAAACCACAGGCCTACCTGGTATCTTATTACCTGCGGGCCAATTATACGTTTAACGACAAATACCTGTTCACGTTCACGGGACGCGCAGACGGCTCTTCCAAATTCGGCCCGGACAATAAATTCGGCTACTTCCCTTCCGGAGCCATCGCCTGGCGGATATCCAAAGAGAAATTCCTAAAGGACGTATCCTGGATCGAGGATATCAAAATACGGGGCAGCTATGGTCTCACAGGCAACCAGAGTATCGGCAATCAATTGTACCGCACTTTGTACAGCCCCCTGTCTTATAACGGCAACAATGCCCTGGTGCCCACGCAGCTGGGCAATCCAGCCATCAAATGGGAGACGACCAAACAAACGGATGTCGGGCTGGACTTTTCTTTATTTAAGAACAGGCTGCAAGGAACAGTGGATTATTATAAAAAGCTGACGGACGGAGATCTGTTTGCCTTACCGGTTCCTTCCAGCAGCTCCTATTCCTCCCTGCTGGGTAATGTGGTGGGTATCAAAAATTCCGGGGTGGAGCTATCCCTGCAGGGTGATATCATCCGCTCCAGGGATTTCCGCTGGAATATGTCTTTCAATATCACCTGGAACAAGTCGATCGTCACCAGGATCAGCAGCACGGCCGACCAGACGCAGATCGGCAACCTTACCGGCCTGGAATACGGCAATACGGCCATCGTCCAGGGCCAGCCCCTGGGCCTGATCAGAGGCATGCAGGTCACCGGCATCATCAAAACTCAGAAGCAATTGACTGATTATAAAGCTAAATTAGGGCTGTTCGCCAATATCGCATTTCCGTACCTTAATATCGGAGATCCCATGTTCCTCCTGGATACGGTCTCTTATGCAGCTTATGGAGCTTCTTATCCTTATTTCAATACGATCATCGGCAGCGGCGCCCCCAAATACACGGGTGGGTTCTCCGAAAGCTTCAGTTACAAGAATTTTGATCTCAACCTGTATTTCCTCTTTTCAGAAGGCGGTCATCTATTGTGGGGAGACCATATCAGCAGCATGGATTTCGTAGGCACTTCGAATGCCAATGCCGCTATGCTCAACCGGTATACCGCGACGAATACGAATTCCAACCAGCCGAGGTTATTGCTGGACGATCAGATCATATACAATACCAACCTAAGCGTCTTTAATTCCTCTTACCTGAAATTAAGGACGGCCTCTCTCAACTACCGTTTTTCCAAAGCGGGATGGATGCAGAAGGCAGGGATCCAGGCAGCTTCGGTCTATGTATCCGCGACCAACCTGTTCACCATCACCAAGTATCCCGGCAACGACCCGGAGACTTCCGACGATGCGTATAGCGTAGCGGGCGGATATTTCGATGTGAGCAATTACCCGGCCGTCAGGACCTTCTCCCTGGGAGTGAAAGTTGGATTTTAACCCGGATCGGAAGTTCCATCCGGTTAACTAAAAAAAGCAAACAATGAAACGCAACATTATAAATATCGGACTTCTTATCCTGCTCAGCAGCAGCTTCGGGGCCTGCCATAAACAACTGAACGTATATCCTACCACCTCCGAAGTGGATGGAAATATTATCACGGACGCCAAGAGTGCCGGCACCGCCCTGAACGGGGTCTATTACCGGTTTGCCGACGGAGGGTTCGATTACAATACCGTTCCCTCGACAACATGGTATCGTACCAACGAAGAAATACCCTCCCAATTGAGCGGAATGCTCTCTTATACGAGCGGTGGAGGGGGACTGGACGAGCATACCTATAATGTCAAGAGCAATTGGATCGACGCTATCTGGAACTATGGCTATGCGCTTGTGAATGCCGCCAACGGGTTTTTAAAGAATATCGCACCCGTCACTACCATTACGGCGACCAGCAAAGCGCAGATGATCGCCGAGGCCAAATTCCTCCGGGCTTTCGGCAACACGGAGCTGCTGCTCTATTACGGCCAATATTACGATACGACCAGCGCCTATGGGATCATCCTCCACAACGAATTCGTGGACCCTTCCACGATCTACCTGCCCAGGGTATCCGTAGCGGAGACCTATGATTCCATCCTGTCCGATCTCACCAATGCCATTCCTGATCTTCCCTCGCTCAATACCTCGATCGCTAATACCAATACATGGGTTGCAAAATTGTTGAAAGCGAGAGTCCTGATCAATCGTGGGTCCGCCGCAGATTACGCACAGGTCATCAGCCTTACCCAGGATATCATCGCCAACAGCCCGTTCACCCTGGAGACGAATCTAAAAGATATCTTCTGGACCAAGGCGCTGACGAGCCAGGAAGTCATGCTGGGGGTGACCCCTTACCCCAACCAGAATATAAAATGGTCCTCTTATATTTATTATAACGACTTTGGCCCCAATGCCTTTATGAGTGGTCTCTTTAACGGAGATCCCCGTGCGGCCTGGTGCATTCAGCCCGTCACCACATTCTATGGCACCAACCCGGGGCTTACCAAGTATTATCCCGGCTCCGTCACCAATACCGCGGCCACTAAAGTAACGGAAAATTGCTATGCCTTCCGGTTAACGGAAGCTTATCTGCTGGAAGCGGAGGCCCTGGTCGCTTCCGGAGGCAGTATGCCCGTTGCAAAGACCCTGCTGAAGACCGTGGAGGGCCATGGAGGCGTCACCAATTTTACGGCTGTCGACGCAGCCGCCACGACCAGCGACCTGCAGCTCCTGATCATAGAAGAAGAAATGCGCAACTTCGTATCCGAAGCCGGCCAGGACTGGTTCGCCGTCCGCCGCCTGCCCTTCGCTACCTTACAAAGTTTATTGCCCAGCGTCACCAGCCAGAGCCTGCTGATCCTGCCGATCCCCGAATCAGAAATAACCACCAATCCTAAAATCAAACAGAATCCTAACTATTAACTATTTCCAGATGAAAAAATTAATCGCCTTTACGGCAATCTGTCTTAGCGCCCTTTTGTCAAAGGCCCAGAACAAGCTTACCCTCCAGGCCTCCATCAAAGGCATGGAGGCCGGCCAATGGGTCTATGTAAATCCCATGGGCAATAGCCTGCAGAAAGACTCGGTCCAGACAAGCGCCGGCAGCTTCCAGATGACCCTCTCTATTCCCGAAGGACAAGGAGATGCCTATATCGTCAGGATAGGCCAAAAATATGCGGACAACTCCATGCTGATCGCCTATCTCGACAAGGGAACGGTGGAGATCAACGGAGAAGGGCCTCTATTCAAAGAAGCCAAATTATCGGGCACTTCGGCTGTAAAGGATTACAGTGACTACAAAGATTTTACCGGCAAAGACCCTGTACTCAAAGGACGCGCGGAATTATACAAGAAAGCCAACGATCTCTATGCAAAACATGATTCCACCGGCCTGGCTGCTCTGGAACCCGAATTGAATAAAATAGATTCCATCGACAAAACCCTCACCAAACAATGGATCGGCCAGCATCCCGCCTCCCCCGTCAGCGCATTTTTGATTGCTTTTAACCTTAGCCGGATACCCCTCGACGAAAAAGAAGCGATCCTCGCCCAATTATCCGCGGCAGCCAAAGAAAATGCCCCCGCCAAAAGGATCCTTAACAGCATCCGGATCAATAACCTGACCGGCATCGGCAAGTCAGCGCTGGACTTCACCCAGAACGATACCCTGGGTAAACCTGTATCCTTAAAGGATTTCAGGGGGAAATTCGTACTGGTCGATTTCTGGGCCAGCTGGTGTGTACCCTGCCGGGGAGAAAATCCGAATGTAGTGGCGGCCTTTCAAAAATACAGGAACAAGAACTTCACCGTATTGAGCGTGTCGCTGGACCAGCCAAACGGGAAAGAAAAATGGCTCAAAGCCATTCATGACGACCACCTGGACTGGACCCATGTCTCCGACCTGAAATTCTGGAACAACGCCGTAGCCAAACAATACGATATCAACTCCATCCCCGCCAACCTGCTCCTGGATCCGGAAGGGAAGATCATCGCAAAAGATCTGCATGGAGATGAATTAAGCAACGAACTGGCAAAAGTGTTGCCTGCGGCGCAGGCCCAGGCGCAATCACCATCCCAAACCTTTACCCTATCCGGCACCATCACCGGCAAGTCAACGGGCAAGCTCAAATTATATTATACGGATAAAGAGGGACGACGCGCAGTGGACAGCACCCCTATTAAGAACGGCCGGTTTGAATTCCGGGGCGACATCGCGGAACCCGGCAGGGCTTACCTGGAAAGCCCCGCTAAAGCAGGAGTCAGAGACAATCCCAATGCAACCGATTTTTTCATAGACCCCGTCCCCATGACCATTCATCTGAAATTCAATGATTTCAGGAATGCGGTCATCACCGGGTCAAAAACACAGGACGAATATGTAGCCCTGGCTAAATCAAAAGCCCCCATCTATAAAGAAGAGGAGCCCTTATCCAAAGCCTATGAAGCCGCCAGCAAAGCCTACAACCAGGCGGTCAAAGCCAAAAAGGATGACGCGACCATCGACACCCTGAAATACAAAGCGGCGGCCCTTCACGATCAGTTCGACCCTTATAATGCCCGGGCCGCTCAAATGGATTATACCTTTTTCGCCGCACACCCGCAATCCTATGTGACAGCTTTTATGCTTCGTTTCCATGTGAACGACCTGTCCCTGGATTCTTTGCAGCTTTTCTATGACGGTCTCGGCTCCATAATACAGCAGAGTAGCTCCGGGAAAGAGATCGCCAAAGAAATAGCGCAATTGAGAGCAGGCTCTCCCGGCAGCCTGGCTGCGGATTTCACGGCGAAGGAACTCAACGGCAGCAGCTTCACCCTTTCCACCCTGAAAGGGAAATATGTGCTGATCGACTTCTGGGCCAGCTGGTGTGTACCCTGCCGGAAGAGTATGCCCCATGTGAAGGAATTATACGACCGCTATAAAGACAAGGGGCTGGATGTCATCGGCGTCTCCGATGACGACCGGGACTCTGCCGCCTGGAAAAAAGCGGTGACAAAAGACGGCACCGGCATCTGGCACAATGTCCTGCGGGGATTGGACTGGGACAAGCTGCGCAGGAATGAAAAGAACGATAAGGACATCAGTGATAAATTCGGCATCCATTCTCTGCCCACCAAGATCCTTATCGATCCCAACGGCGTCATCATCGGCCGCTATGACAAGGGCACGGAAGAAGAGGCCGCGGCCATGGACAAGAAGATAGCGGAGGCCCTCCGGTTACCTTAAAGATTTACCATTTTGAGAGAGACTTCACTATAACGCTCTCCCTTGACTGCATGACTGCCGATGATCGCTTCGATGGAGGAGAGATCCGCAGCTGACAATTCGACATCGGCAGCTCCTGCATTCTCTTCCAGGTATCTTCTTTTCTTCGTTCCGGGAATGGGCAGCATATCTTCGCCCCGGCTCAACACCCAGGCGATCGCCAGTTGTGCAGGCGTACAATGCTTATCCCTGGCAATGGCTGCGAACGCGTGAGCAATAGCCTGGTTGTTCTCCAGGTTCTCGCCGGTGAAGCGGGGCAGGTTCTTCCGGAAATCATCGTCGCCCATCGCATTGACATCGATGGTGTTGGTGATCAGGCCTCTGCTGAGAGGAGAGTATGCCACGAGTGAAATACCCAGTTCACGGGTCGTGGAAAGAATGTCGCCTTCAATATCCCTTGTCAGTAAAGAGTATTCGGATTGCAGGGCAGCGATAGGATGTACTGCATGGGCTTTGCGGATGGAGGCAGCGGAAGCCTCACTTAACCCCAGGTAACGCACTTTGCCTTCTTTTACCAGCTGGGCCATAGCGCCCACCGTCTCTTCGACAGGCACGTTCGGATCGATTCTATGCGCATAGTAAAGGTCGATCGTATCGATCTTCAACCTTTTAAGGCTCAGCTCCACAGCCTCTTTAATCCATGCCGGAGAGCCGTCGAAATAGGTATTCGGTCCCGAGCTGGCCCCTGCCACCCCATTCCTGAAACGGAAACCAAATTTGGTAGCGATAAAAACCTTATTCCGATTGGGAACCAGCACATTGGAGATCAGCTTCTCATTCTCCCCATTGCCATACATGTCGGAGGTATCCCAGAAATTGATGCCCAGGTCCAATGACCGGTGCAAAGTGGCAATACTTTCCGCGTCGTCCTTGGATCCATAGGCAAAGCTCATACCCATGCATCCCAGGCCGATAGCAGATAATTGTTCGTTCGTCCTTCCCAGATTCCTGTATTTCATAATGTTGATTTTATAGATCAAAATTAGGAAGGCTGCTCCGGCCGCGCCTTACGCTATTCAAACAGATGCTTGTAAATTTCAAACAACATTTAACCTAAAACCCTTCAAATCCACGACTTGAGGCGATACTAAATAACAAGAAATGCCGTTTACGTATAAAGGAAGGATTATCAATTTTTTAAAAGGACATTTTCCATGAAAAACCCAATTGCCCTTATTTTAATTGTCATCGTCTGTCACTCATGTAGCTCCACCAATTTAATGTCTCTAAGCGTGTTGCAGCCTGCTCCTGTGACGGTTCCCCCTTACATCAAAAAAGTGGGTATTGTAGACAGAAGCAAGGCTTTACAAGAAAATAGAACGATCGACGCTATCCATAAAGCAGTTTCCCTGGAGACTACTGATCTTCAGGTGGCAGGAGCGAATGCCAGCATTTCTGGCCTTACGGATCAACTTATGAAAAATAGCCGGTTTGCAGAAGTAAAGGCGCTTACGGCGGTCGAACTGAGATCTTTTGGAGCGGGTGTTTTCCCTTCTGCCTTATCATGGGATACCGTGGAAAAAATATGCCGGGAGAATAATATGGATGCGCTGTTCTCCCTGGAACTTTTCGATACGGAATCGAAACTAAGCTATGCTGCCGTGCCTGCAACTATACACACAGGGTTAGCCAACCTGCCGGCCATTGAACAACAAGTGAGTATGGTGACCCTGGTTAAAAACGGCTGGCGGATATATGACCCTTCCTCCAGGAATATTCTGGATGAGTATGTCACTACAAGGGACCTTCAATTTACGGGAAGAGGAATCAATCCCGTCGTAGCCGCGTCTAGCCTGATCGGCCGTAAGGAGGCGGTGAAACAAGTCAGCAA
>WNFI01383576.1_pt1 | contig 27300 bp, 21 predicted proteins | sample 5400471 | NCBI WGS metagenome assembly WNFI01 (sample SAMN13153348, study PRJNA577476) | soil metagenome | isolation source: 100 cm saprolite on Douglas fir-dominated hillslope | place: USA:California | collected 2013-09-17
ACGTCGTCGCCGGAGGTGCGCATGGCGGCCGTGCCCCAGACTGAGAGGCCTACCGAGCTAGGCCACTGCCCGGTCTCCTCGCGGTAGCGGGCCAGCAGTGAGTCGGCAAGCTGCCACCCGGTGTCCCACGCCAGCCGGGACGGCACCGCCTTGGGGTCGACGGCGTAGAAGTTGCGGCCGGTCGGCAGCACGTTGATCAGGCCGCGCAGCGGCGATCCGCTCGGCCCGGCCGGCACGTGCCCGCCGTCCAGCGCGTGCAGGACGGCGTCAATCTCGCCGGTCGTAGCCGCCAGCCGCGGGATAAGCTCTCGCGCGGCGAACTTCAGCAGCCGGGTCACCGCGTCGTTGGGCTCGCCGAGGACGGCGGCGGTCACGCCGGCGGCCGCGTCCGGATCCCACCCCGTTCCCTCCATGGTTTCGGTAAGCGCACGGGCGGTCGCCTCAGCCTTGTCCACCTCCGCCCGGCTGGCACTGCCGTTCTCGGCCAGCCCCAGCGCCTCGCGCAGCCCTGGCATCGCGCCGGCCACCCCGGACCAGATCTGCCGTGCTTGCAGCATCGCCAGCACCAGGCCCACCCTGGCCTGGCCGGCCGGGGCGACGCCGAGGATGTGCAGCCCGTCGCGGATCTGCGCGTCCTTCACCTCGCACAGCCAGCCGTCCACGTGCAGCACGAAGTCGTCGAACTCGGTGTCGCGGGGCCGGGAGTCCAGGCCGAGGTCGTGGTCCAGCCGGGCGGCCTGGATCAGTGTCCAGATCTGCGCCCGGACCGCGGGCAGCTTGGCCGGGTCCAGCGCGGCCACGCTGGCGTGCTCGTCCAGCAACTGCTCCAGCCGGGCCAGCTCGCCGTAGGTCTCCGCCCGCGTCATCGGCGGCACCAGGTGGCTAACAATGGTGGCGTGCGCCCGCCGCTTGGCCTGCGTGCCTTCGCCCGGGTCGTTGACCAGGAACGGGTAAATCAGCGGCAGGTTCCCTAGGGCCGCGTCCGCCGCGCAGTCGGCAGACATGCCCAGGCTCTTGCCGGGCAGCCATTCCAGCGTGCCGTGCTTGCCCAGGTGCACGACGGCATGCGCGTCGAAGCCCTGCTCCAGCCACCGGTAGGCGGCCAGGTAGTGGTGGCTGGGCGGCAGGTCCGGGTCGTGGTAGATGGCGACGGGGTTCTCGCCGAACCCGCGCGGCGGCTGCACCAGCAGCACGACATTGCCGGCCGTCAGCGCGGCGAGCACGATCTCGCCGTCCGGGTCGCGCGAGCGGTCCACGTACAGATCGCCCGGCGGCGGCCCCCACGCTTCCTGCATGGACTGGCGCAGCGCCGGCGGCAGGGCGGCAAACCACTCGCGGTAGCGCGCGGAGGGGATGCGCACGACCGCGTCGGACAGCTGCTGGCTGGTCAGCCAGTCGGGGTCCTGCCCTCCCGCGGCGATGATCGCGTGGATCAGCGCGTCGCCGTCGGGCGGCTCAACGCCCGGCAGACAGGCGTCGCCGGTGAGCGGGCCGATGTCGTAGCCAGCCTCGCGCAGGGCGCGCAGCAGTGCGACAGCGCTGGCCGGGGTGTCCAGGCCGACCGCGTTGCCGATCCTGGCGTGCCTGGTCGGGTAGGACGACAGCACGATCGCGACCCGCCGCTGCGGCGGTGGCAGGCGGCGGAGCCGGGCGAGCGCCAGTGCCTGGCCGGCTACCCGCGCAGCGCGCTCGGGGTCGGCCACGTAACGGGACAGCCCGTCGGCGCCGGTTTCCTTGAAGGAGAACGGAACGCTGATCAGCCGGCCGTCGAACTCGGGGATGGCCACCTGGGTGGCGGCATCCAGCGGGCTGATCCCGGAGGCAGCTTCGGCCCACTGCGCGCGCGGGGTAGTCAGGCACAGCGCCTGCAGCACCGGCACATCCAGCGCGGCGATCGCGCCCGCGTCCCAGGCTTCCTCGTCACCGCCGGCCTGGGCCAGGGCCGCGGCGCTGCCGCCGGCCGCGAGCACGGTGACGATCAGCACGTCGGCGGTAGCCAGTGTCTCCAGCAGACCAGGGTCGGCCGACCGGAGGCTGGCGCACCACACAGGCAGCGGCCTGCCGCCCGCGTCCTCGACCGCCTCGGCCAGGGTGTCCACGAACTCGGTGTTCCCGGCTAGCTCGTGCGCCCGGTAGTAGACGATCCCGACGATCGGCACGGCACCGGCTTCTGCCTGCTGACGGCGGGTGTCGTAGGGCGAGCGGATGCCCCAGGGCAGGGCTGGCTGCGGCGGCGCGAAGCCGGCCCCGCCGAGCAGGACCGTGTCGGAGAGGAACCGGACCAGCTCCCGCAGGTTGGCCGTCCCGCCATGGGCGAGGTATTCGTGCGCCTGCGCCGCTATCCCGGCCGGAGTAGTGGACAGCGCCATCAGCGCGGCGTCCGGGGCTTGCTCGCCGCCGACGACCACCACCGGCCGGTCCTGGCCGCGCAGCGCCGCCAGCCCGCCGCGCCAAGCATCCTCGCCGCCGAGCAGCCGCACGACCACGATGTCGGTGCCGTCCAGCAGCGCGGGCAGCCCGGCCAGCGATAGCCGCGCCGGGTTGGCGAGCCGGTAACTGCCGCCTCCGCTGGACCGGGCCGTGAGCAGGTCGGTATCCGACGTGGACAGCAGGGCTACCGTGCACAGGCCGTGGCCTTCAGTGCGGACTTCTCCAGCACCGGAGTCTTCCACGCAGCCTCCTCCGGGGTCCGCGCCCCAGCTGACGGTCACGACAGCCGGAGTGTCCTGGCTCCCGGATCATCGCGCGCCCCGGCCTTCCAGCCCGTACAGGGCCGTGACCACAGATAGGGTCTGCTCCCCGGTGACAGTGGCGGGACCGCGCCGGACTCGCACCGGCTTCCTCCACTGGCTGTCATGTCGTGCTGCTGACTGTACTACGGCTGCCGTGGCTTGCGGGTTACTCCCGTCGCGCGGTGCGCCCTGGCTTGCTGGCCTATGATGCGCATCGGGCTTCGCGCCGGCCGGCGCCTCCGGGTCGCCGGCCGCGCCCCGAGCCCGGCGCCGCCATGGGCGCGAGGTTCTGGCCAGGTCTGCGGGGAGGTGCGCGTGGCCATGCCGACCGGTGCCGATGCGTGTCCCGGCATCCTGACGCTGCACCCGGCGCGCGACGGTCACGTCGCCCGGATCCGGCTGCCCGGCGGTTACGTCACCGGCCTGCAGTGGGCGGCGCTAGCCGCGCTAGCATGCGAGTTCGGCGACGGCTGCGTGGACCTGACGGCGCGCGGGAACATCCAGCTGCGGGGCCTGCCGCAGGCGGCGGCTGGCGAGCTGGCCAGCCGCGCGGCGCAGGCGGGCCTGCTGCCGTCCGGGTCGCATGACCGGTCCCGGAACATCACCGCGAGCCCGCTGTCGGGGCTGGGCGGGCGCCCGCCACTGCGGCGGCTGGTCCGCGCGCTGGATGCGGCCCTCGTCGCTGATCCGGTGCTGGCCGCGCTGCCCGGCCGGTTCCTGTGCGCGGTGGACGACGGCACCGGCGGAGCCTCACTCGCCGCGTCCGACATCGGCCTGCGCCGCGCCGGACGGCAGGCGGAGATGGTGGTCGCGGGCCGGGCGGCCGAGGTCCGGCTTCCCGTCACCGCAGCGGTGCCCGCGGTCCTGACGGCGGCCAGAGTGGCCGTTACCGCCGGAGTCGGCAGCCTCGTGCGCCGGATCCGGGATCTCGCCGACGGCGGCGCGTCCGTGGCCGCCGCGGCGGGCGGGTCCCTCGGCCCGCAGGTGTCCGCCCCTGAGGGCAGGCTCCCGCTCGGCACCCCTGGCGGCGACGTCCTGGTCGTCGCCGCGCCCCTCGGCAGGCTCACCGGCCCGCAGCTCGCCCTGACCGGCTCGCTGCTGCGGCCCGGCGAGATGTTGCGGCTGGCCGCAGCCGGGCGGCTGGTGATCCCGCTCGCCGTGGCGCCAGCGACAGCACTTGCTCGGCTGGTCGGCTCCGGGCTGCTCACCAGCGACGACGATGACCTGGCGGGCGTCACGGCATGTAGCGGCATGGCGTGCAGCCAGGCTGTGGCCGACGTGCGCGCTCTCGCCCGCCCGCTGCCCGGTCATCCGCGCACGCACTGGGCGGCCTGCCCACGCCGCTGCGGGAAGCCGCCGGACGCCGAGGCGGTCATCGCCACTGGGCCGGGCAGCTTCCTGGTTTCCGGCCAGTCAGCCGGCCGGCCGCTTGCCCTGTTCGCCGAGCTGTCATGACCGCCGGGAGCCGGCCGGACGCCAGGGCAGGCCGGGCTGCAGCCGTAGGCACGACCGGCGCGACCGCCAGCGCGGTCAGCGCGGACTATGAGCGGGACAGCGGGCGGATCTACCAGGAGTCGTTCGCGATCATCCGGGCGGAGGCCGACCTGCGCGCTGTCCCGCCGGACCTGGAGCCCGCGGTCGTGCGGATGATCCACGCCTGCGGGATGACCGACCTGCCTGCCGACCTGGCCTGGTCTCCTGGTGCCGGCGCTGCCGTGCGGCAGGCCCTGGCAGGCGGCGCGCCGGTGCTGTGCGACTCGGTCATGGTAGCGGCGGGCATCACCCGGTCCCGGCTGCCCGCTGCCAACCCGGTGATCTGCACGCTCCGGGATCCCTGCGTTCCCGGCCTGGCCGCGCGCCTGCGCACTACCCGGTCGGCGGCCGCGGTGGAGCTGTGGCGAGACAGCCTCAGCGGCTCGGTTGTCGCGATCGGCAACGCGCCGACCGCGCTGTTCCGCCTGCTGGAGATGCTCGACGCGGGCGCGCCGCAGCCGGCGGCGGTCATCGGCGTTCCCGTCGGCTTCGTGGGCGCGGCCGAATCGAAGGAAACCCTGGCGGCTTACCGGGGCGGAGTACCGTATCTGACTGTGCGGGGCCGGCGCGGCGGCTCCGCGCTGGCAGCCGCCGCAGTGAACGCGCTGGCGGGAGAGCCTGAGTGACGGTGACAGCCGGGCAGCTCACCGGGGTCGGCGTCGGGCCGGGTGACCCCGACCTGGTGACGGTCCGGGCGGCCAGGCTCATCACGGCCGCGGACGTCGTGGCGTACCACTGCGCGCGGCACGGCCGCAGCATCGCCCGCGCGGCAGCCGAGCCCTACCTGCGCGACGGCCAGGCCGAGGAGATCCTGCGGTACCCGGTGACCACCGAGGGCACCGATCATCCGGGCGGTTACGGCGGGGCCATGGCGGACTTCTACGCCGAGGCGACCGCGCGGCTGGAACGCCACCTGCTCGATGGCAGGAACGTGGTGGTGCTGTGCGAGGGCGACCCGTCGCTCTACGGGTCGTACCTGCATCTGCACGAGCGGCTCAGCGGGCGGTTCGCCGCCTCGATCGTGCCCGGCATCTCCTCGGTGGCGGCAGCCGCGGCAGCCGCGGCGGTCCCGCTGGTCCAGCACGACGAGACGCTGACGGTGCTGCCCGGCACGCTGCCGGAGGCCGAGTTGCGGACACGGCTGGCCGGGGCCGACGCGGTGGCCGTGCTCAAGCTGGGCCGCGCGTTCGGCAAAGTCGCCTCCGTGCTGGCGGAAGCCGGAATGCTGGACCGCGCCCGCTACGTCGAGCGGGCCGGCACCGAACGGCAGCGGGTAGCACCGCTGGCCGGCGTGGACCCGGCCGGGGTCCCGTACATGTCTCTGGCGCTGGTGCCAGGACGCGGCCGCCGCCCGCCCGCGGAGGCCGGCGTGACCGTCGTGGGCCTGGGGCCCGGCGATCCCGCCTGGCTGACACCAGAGGCGGCGGCGGCGGTCGCGGACGCGACCGACCTGGTGGGCTACCGGCCCTACCTGGCGCGGATCCCGGCCCGGCCGGGACAGCAGCGGCATGCGTCCGGTAACAGGGCCGAGGCCGACCGGGCCGCGCTCGCGCTAGACCTGGCCGCTTCCGGGCGCCGGGTCGCCGTGGTCTCCTCCGGCGATCCCGGCGTGTTCGCTATGGCGTCCGCGGTACTGGAGCAGGCCGCCGCGGACGGTCAGCGGTGGGACGGCGTGCCGGTCACGGTGCTGCCCGGCGTGACTGCGGCGCAGGCCGTCGCCGCGCGGGCAGGCGCCCCGCTCGGGCACGACTACTGCGTGATCAGCCTGTCCGACCGGCTCAAGCCCTGGCCAGTAATCGCGGACCGGGTCTCCCGCGCCGCCGCCGCGGATTTCGTGCTGGCGCTGTACAACCCGGCGTCGCGGTCGCGGACCTGGCAGCTCGCCGCCGTGACCGAGCTGCTGCTGCGGCACCGAAGCCCGGGCACGCCCGTCGTCGTCGGCCGCGGCGTCGGCCGGGCGGGTGAGCAGCTGGAGGTCATCACGCTGGCTGAGCTCGGCTCAGCCAGCGTCGACATGTCCACGCTGGTCATTGTCGGCTCCAGCGCGACGCGCGTGCGGGACCGGGGCGGCCGGCGTGTGGTCTTCACGCCGCGCCATTACGGTGCAGCAGGCGCAGCAGCCAGCGCTCGGCGCCGCCGGGGGACTCCCGCCTCGGCACGTCCATCAGCGGCGGACGGCTGACCATGACCACCGGGATGCCCAGCTCGCGGGCGGCGGCGAGCTTGCCCGCGGTCATCTGGCCGCCGCTGTTCTTGGTGACGAGCAGGTCGATCCGGTGGCGGCGCATGAGAGCGCGCTCGCTGGCGGCGTCGTAGGGGCCGCGGGCGAGAACGACCTCGCGGGCCGGCGGCAGCGGGCCTGACGGCGGGTCGACGCACCGGATCAGGAACCACGTCTGATCGAGCGGCGCGAAGGCCGCCAGTTCCTGCCGCCCGGTGGTGAGAAAGGCACGCCGCCCGAGTGCCGGCAGCATCGCGGCCGCTTCCGGCAGCGATCCGGCCTCGTGCCAGGTGTCCCCGTCCCCGGCGGTCCAGGGTGGTCTGACCAGGCTGAGCAGCGGCGTCCCGGTCCGGGCGCAGGCGGCCGCCGCGTTCGCGGAGATGCCGCGGGCGAACGGGTGCGTCGCGTCGATGACCGCGGCCACGTCACGGGCTGTCAGCCACTCTGCCAGCCCGGCCGCGCCGCCGAACCCGCCGGTCCGCACCTCGCCGACCGGCAGCGCAGGGTCACGGACCCGGCCGGCCAGTGACGAGACGACGCGCAGCCCCCCGGCGCCGGCCAGGCGGCCGGCGAGCTGGCGCGCCTCGGCCGTGCCGCCGAGGATCAGCACGGTGGCAGCCGCCTTCCGCGCGGCACCGCCGGTCATCCGGTGCTGCCCGCGGGCGGCGGGTCCGCTGCGCCCCCGGCGGACGTGCGGCGCAGCAGGTAGGTGTCCATGATCCAGCCGTGCCGCTCGCGCGCCGCCTCGCGCGCCGCGACGATGCGTGGCGCGGCATCGCGGACCCGGCCCGAGATGAGGATCTCGTCCGGAGTGCCGACGTAGGCGCCCCAGTAGATCTCGTCGTCGCCGTCCGCGGCGGCGAAGGCAGCGCGCGCGTCCAGCATCACCACCACGTCGTCGGCGTTGCCGGGCAGGCCCTCGGCCGCTAGCCGGCGGCCGGTGGTGATGTGCAGCGGGCGGCCGGTCCTGGTCAGGCTGATCTGGTGCTGCGCGGCGAGTGCCTGGATGCTGCTGATGCCGGGGATCACCCGGATACCGAAGCTGACCGCGCCGCGTTCCAGCACGTCGGCCAGGATATGCAGGGTGCTGTCGTACAAGGCGGGGTCACCCCAGGCCAGGAACGCGCCGCGCTGGTCCCCGGCCAGCTCGGTGGTGATCAGCCGCTCGTAGATGCCGGCCCTCCGGGCGCGCCAGTCCTGCACGGCGGCCGTGTACGCGGCGGCGCCGCGGTCCCGCTGCGGGTCGGCCGCGGTGACGATCCGGCACGGCGTGGTGATGTACCGGTCGCAGATCTGCCTGCGGACGTCGGTGAGCTCGCGGCGGTCCTCGCCCTTGTCCATCATGAACACCACGTCGGCGGCGTTCAGCTCGGCGATGGCCTGGACCGTCAGGTGCTCGGGGTTGCCGGACCCGATGCCCACGACCGAGATGGTCCTCACTGCGCGCTCCGCTCGGCGGCCGGGGCCCGGCCGCGGTCGCGGCCCGGCGAGTACAGGTGGCTGTCGTCGAACGAGGTGCCGTCCAGCACCCGGCCGACCACGATGATCGCCGTCCGGCGAATCCCCCAGCTGCGGACCTGGCTGGCCAGCTCGCCCAGGCTGCACCGCAGGATCACCTCGTCCGGCCAGCTGGCCCGGGCTACCACCGCCGCCGGGCAGTCCGCACCATAGTGAGGCAGCAGCTGCGCCGTGACCTGGTCGATGCTCTGCACGGCCAGGTGCAGGACGAGGGTGGCGCCGGTCCCGGCGAGCGCGGGCAGCTCCTCGCCGGGCGGCATCGGCGTGGCCCGGGCGGCGGCCCTGGTCAGCACGACCGTCTGCCCGACGCCGGGCAGAGTCAGCTCCTGGCGCAGCGCCGCGGCCGCGGCGGCGAACGCGGGCACGCCCGGCACGATCTGCCACGGCACGCCCGCGGCGTCCAGCCGCCGGGCCTGCTCGGCGACCGCGCTGAAGATGGACGGGTCGCCGCTGTGCAGCCGCGCGACGTCGGCGCCCGCCTCGTGCGCCGACACCAGCTCGGCGGTGATCGCGTCCAGGTCCAGGTCCGCGGTGTCCACCAGCCGCGCGTCCGGCCGCGCGTCCGCTAGTACTTCCGGCGGCACCAGGCTGCCGGCGTACAGCACGACGGGCACGGCGGCGATGAGCCGCTGCGCCCGGACCGTCAGCAGGTCCGGGGCTCCGGGGCCGGCCCCGATGAAATGCACCGTCATGGCCTGGTGACCTGCCACTGGGTGACGGGAAGCGCCGGCCGCCAGGTGGTGAAGCCACCCAGCGGCTCGGCGTAGCTCACCGCCACCTTAACCAGCTGGCCGCCCTCGGCCTGCTGCCACCGGTGCAGCACCGTCTCCGACTCCATCGTGACCGAGTGCGCCACGAGCCGGCCACCGGGGGGCAGCCGCCGCCAGCAGGCCTCAACCAGGCCGGCAGCGGTCAGGCCGCCGCCGACGAAGACAGCATCCGGGGCAGGCAGGCCGGCCAGCGCCGCCGGGGCCGTTCCGCTGACCACCTCCAGGCCGGGCACCCCCAGGGCCGCCGCGTTCCGGCTGATCCTGGCGGCGCGGTCCGGCCTCGCTTCGATCGCGATGGCACGGGCGAGCGGGTCGGCGCGCATCCACTCGATGCCGATGCTGCCGCTGCCGGCGCCGACATCCCACAGCAGCTGGCCGGGCCCCGGGCGCAGCGCGGCCAGCGCGAGGGCCCGCAGCTCGCGCCGGGTGACCTGCCCGTCGGTCTCGTAAGCTCCGTCCGGCAGGCCCGGGGTCCGCGTGGTCGCGCGTGCGCCGGCGCCCGGCCGGGCGGTCACCGCCAGCAGGCACAGGTCGTCGAAACCGGTCCCGGTGAGGCGGGCCGCTGGCTGCGGCCCGGTGATCCTTTCCGCGGGGCCGCCGAGCTGCTCCAGCACGGTCAGCTCGCTGGCGCCCCAGCCGGCCTCGGTGAGCAGCCGCGCGGCCACAGCGGGCGTCTGCCGGTCCCGGCACAGCGCCAGCACGCAGGCGCCGGGCTGGAGAGCGGCCAGCACGGTCTCCAGCGGCCGGTTCACCAGCGAGACCACCGTGACGTCCTGCTGCGGCCAGCCGAGCCGCGCGCAGGCGAGCGCGACCGAGGACACGGCGGGCAGGATCCGGACCCGGGCCGGGCCGAGCCGCCGCGTGAGGGTGACGCCGATGCCGTGCAGCGTCGGGTCGCCGCTGGCCAGCACGCACAATCCCGGGTTGTCCCGGACCAGGCTGTCGAGGTGCGCCAGCAGCGGCGACGGCAGCGGCACGCGACGGACCGGCAGGTCCGGCAGCAGCGCGAGCTGGCGGGGGCTGCCGGCGATCACTGGGGCGGCGCGCAACGCTTCACGCGCGGGCTCGGTCAGGCCGGCCCAGCCGTCCGCGCCGATCCCGATAACCGTCACCCGGCTGGCGGCGGCGTCACTCGTCTTGTGGGCATGCATCCTGCGCACCGTATCGCGGCGCCAGTCGTCATGCCGGCCGCGCGTCTTGGCGACGGCCGCCCGCCCGACAGCCACGTTCTGCTAATGATCCCGCAGCAGTGCCGCGACGGGGCCGTCGGCAAGCTCATAGCGGATGACCCGGCCGTCGCGCTCGGCGTTGACCACCCGGGCGGCGCGCAGGTAGCGCAGCGTCTGCGAGACCGTGGTGTCCTGCAGCCCGGTTGCTGCTGCGAGGTCGGAGACGCTGATCGGGCCCGCCGCCCTGATGCAGGTCAGGAGGGTGAGGCGGGTCGGGTCCGCGAGCACGGCGAAATCCCGGGCGCGGGCCTGGATGGCTACCGGGCTTGCGATGGATGCAATGGCCTGACACACCCGCTCGCCGTCAATGACGCGATGACCGGACCGTTCGGCGGGCAGAAGATGCACGACGCCACTATGTCACGTCGCCAGCCGGACGGCTGATCATCTGATCATTCTTGACGGCGGCCAGCCGGGCTTGTAGCGTCTGCACTGCTCCGGAGATCCACTCCGGGGTGACAGCCAGTGCAGCGAAGTCCGGTGCGATCCCGGTACTGTCCCGCAACGGTAAAGCCCCCTTTTTCGGGGACGAGTCCGGTCGCCTCATCTGGCGTGTCGGCGAACAGCAGTCCTCGGATGAAGGGCGGTTCGTGGGACACCGCACAGACGGTGTCTGCGGGCTCTCTTCATCCTCCGGAACCCGGAGGATGACCCATGCAGCAAGCTCAGAGCGGCTCGCAGCAGCGGGCCAGCCTGACGCGATCGCGCCTTCGCAGGATCGCAGGCGACCTGACCGGTCGGGAGTGGGGCCGATTGGTCTCGATGTTCGCGTTCATTCTCGCCGTCAATGCCGCCGGCTGGGGAATTTATGTTCTCCGCGTGATGCCGCACCATTTCGACTACCAGGGCGAGGGCGGCAGCAGGGGACTCGGCGTCGGGCTCGGGGTCGCGATCACGGCGTGGTTCCTCGGATTCCGGCATGCCTTCGACGCCGATCACATCTCGTGCATCGACAACACCACGCGCAAGCTGATGGCCGACGGCAAGCGCCCGCTAGGCAGCGGGTTCTTCTTCTCCTTCGGCCACTCAACGATCATCGTGGCGGTCGGCATCGGCATCACGATCGCCGCACGCGCGGTCTTCGGCGCGGTGGTCAACCCGAGCTCGGCCTACGAGACCGCCGGCGGGGCGGCCGGGACGCTGGTCTCCGCAGGGTTCCTGTACCTGATCGCGGTGCTCAACCTCATCGTCTTGACCGGGATCTTCAAGGTGTTCCGCGACATGCGCCGCGGCACCTATAACGAGGCGGAGCTGGAGGCGCAGCTGCAGGCCCGCGGACTGATGTACCGGTTCTTCGGCCGGTTCATGAAGTCCATCAACCACACCTGGCAGCTGTACTTCGTCGGCCTGGTCTTCGGCATCGGCTTCGACACGGCCACCGAGGTCGTCCTGCTCTCGGCGACCGCCTACGCTGCGATCCAGGGCCTGCCCTACTACGCCGTGCTCGCGCTTCCGCTGCTGTTCTCCGGCGGTCTGACGCTCTTTGATACCCTCGACGGCTGCTTCATGAACTTCGCCTACGGCTGGGCCTTTGCCCAGCCGGTGCGGAAGGTCTACTACAACCTGGTCATCACCGGCCTGTCCATCGGCGCGGCGTTCATCATCGGCACCATCGAGATCCTAGGCATCCTGACCACCGAGGTGCACCTGCACGGCGCCTTCTGGTCGCTCATGGCCAACTTCGACATCAACGTCGCCGGGTTCTGCATTGCCGCCCTGTTCGTTGCCGTCTGGGCGGCGGCGCTCGCCTACTGGCACTGGGGCAAGGTCGAGGCCCGGTGGACCGCCAGCGTCAGCGCCGGGCCGGCCGAAGTGCCCGAGCCGTGACGACCCCTGGCTCGCCGCCACGGCGAACCGGGCGGATGTAACGCCATGACCGCGCCGGGCGCTTCGTCTGTGAGATGCCGCAGTTCCCATTGCTCAGCCGACCCAGGCCGCGAGCAGCGCCAGCCGCCTTTGGACATGCCCTGACCCGGCAGCCGTTCCCGCCGAATGCCTGGAACCGCTGCGAGCAGTGGCGGGAATGCTCCCCAGCCTGGCCGGCCAGGTGGGGGGTCCTGGCCGGGGAGGCGGCAGCCGGACGGAGACCACCCGCCCCTGCACATGCCATCGCCCGGGGCAGCATCTCGCCCGTGCATTCTGATTACCGCTGTGGTCGGTTCGCTGCAGCCGTTTGGCTTTCGGGAGGTGGCAGGTATGGTGCGGCACAGGGTTCGTCCGGCCATTATGTCTGCGGTCTTCGTGCTTGGCGAATGCGGGCTGGCCGTGGCCGCCGCGCCGGCTACCAGCGCCTCGGTGCATTCGGGCGCAGGTGATTGCATCGCGCATCACCCGGCCGTCAGCGGGGAGTACCAGATCGGGTACACGGGCGGGTGCAGTGGTCATGACGAGCCCGAGCTTGATCCGGTGTCGTCGGCTCCCGGCTCCGCCCAGGACCTGACCTGGACAGCCATCCTGCCGAAGGACGGCACCGTGCCGGTGTCGGCGGTCGGTCCGACGTTCTGGTGGGGCGGTACGGTGACCCGACCCGAACCCGCACTCGCTGTTCGGCCAGGCTTTCCTGGAGCTGCAGTTTTACCCGGACGCCATCGTGAACACCTGCTCGTCAGATGGCGGCTTCAACGTGACCTTCGCTCCCGACAAGTTCTCGGTGTGCTCACCGGTCTGGCAGGTCACCACCACGAGCGCCAAGGAAAACGCGGCCTTCAACGCCGAGCTCTTCAACGGGGCGAGCAATAAGCCGCTGGTCATGAACGGCGGCGACACGATCCAGATCTACTTCTTCGTGGTCTCGGCGGCCGAGGGATGGCACGTCAACGTATCGGACCTGACGACGGGCCAGGCCGGGACCATCGTTCTGAACAGCAAATACGGGCCGCTGCTGCCCGCGTTCAGCACGCAGCAGATCGGCAACGCACTCGGCTGGGGCGCCGTGAACGACACGCCCAACTCTTTCGTCTGGGAGATCGGCCATACCTCAGACTTCACCACCCCGGCCGCGCGGTTCTGCGTCGCCGGCCAGGCGATCTGCGATTCCTACGACACCTCCCACTGGCTCGGCTTCACTCCGCTGCAGATCAAATCGGTTACCTTCGCCGACGGGTCGAAGGCGAACCAGTGGGCGGTGGTCAGCGACCTTGGCGGAATCGCCGAGATCGACGCGACCTGCCCGAGTAACGGCGGCACGTTCTGTACCTACCCGTGGTATGCGCTCAACGGCACCGCCAAGGCCTTCACCTTCGGGGCCGATTATCCGGGGACACAGTTCGACTACGGGCAGAGCGCGCAGTTCGCGACGACGCCGCAATGCGGCGGCCCGTTCGGCCCCGACTCCACCTTCTGCGACACCGTGCTTCAGCCAACCCCGTAAGCCGGATCCGGTACTGGCCCGGTCGGCCCCGACGGCACTGTCTACGTGACCTGGGACTACGGCCCGGAACGCACCTCGATCACGTCCATCTGCGCCAGCAACGGCAGCTGCGCGTTCGCGACCGGCGACCTCAACGTGGTGATGCAGAAATCCACCGACGGCGGCAAGACCTGGAGCAAGATGTCCTACATCAGCCCGGGCTTCCCAGCCAGCGGCGGGGATAGCGCGCCGCTGCTGGTGGAGCCGGGCGGCCGCATCGACGTGCTCTACCAGGGCTACCAGATCACCAACCCCACCACCTACACCATGAACCCGGCGTACAGCTACTTCACGTCCTCGGTCGACGGCGGAGCGACCTGGTCCACGCCGGTGGCGGTAGAACCGCAGGCCGGGACGATGTCGCTGTCTGAGTGGTGGATCGACGGCGACATCGGGATCGACGCGGCCGGGAACCTCTACGCCACCTGGGACACGCAGGGCACGAACCCGGACGGGTCCCCGAACGACATCGGATGGCTGGCCTTCTCGACCGACCACGGTGCACGCTGGTCGGCACCCGTCCAGGTGGCGCCGGACCGGCTCAACGTGCCGCACATCACTGAGGTGACCGGTGGCGGTAGCGGGATGGCCTACGTGAGCTGGCTGTCCGACAGCAACCCGGCCGGCTACGCCCTGTTCCTGCGCGCCTTCTCGGTCACCCGGGGCTGGCTGTCCGGGCCGGCGCAGATCTCGACCGACTACGGCAGCAGCGCGGTCTGGCCCGGTGACACCACCGGCCTGTCCACGCTCTCGCCCACGCACGTCGTGGCTAGCTGGGGCAGCGACTACCCGGACGTCAGCGGGAACCAGGCCGAGATTTACGCGGCGAACATCGCGGCCACATTGCCCTAACACGCGTCAGATTCGGGATCTCCGTCACTCATGGTCAGGTCCTCCTCAGCCGGGACTTCTGGCCCGTGCACCCTGCCGGAAACCATTGTCCAGCCGGGTGCACGGCCGTGGGCGCATGGCCGTTACGTGTCGCTCGCGCCGGTCATGGCGGCGCTGAACTTCGGCACGTCGTCGAGCAGCTGGCGGGTGTAGTCGGCACGTGGGCGGTCGAGCACGTCCGCGACGGTTCCGGTCTCCACGATCTGCCCGTCGTGCATAACGACGACCTGCTGGGCGATGCTGCGGATGAGCGCAATGTTGTGGGTGATGAAGATCATCGCAAGCCCGTGCTGGCGCTGGAGCTGGCGCAGCAGCTCGACTACGGCTGCCTGGACCGACACGTCGAGAGAGGACGTGACCTCGTCGCAGACCAGCAACGTGGGCGAGACCGCGAGCGTCCGGGCTATCGCCACCCGCTGACGCTCCCCGCCGGATAGCTGGTCGGGGTAGCGGTTGACCACCTCGACCGATAGCGCCGCCGCGCGGAGCGCGTTCAGAATCTCGTTGTCGTCGGCGCGCGCGCGCCGGCTCCCGGCGAAGGTCTCGACCGGCTGGGCGACCAGGCCGCCCACCGTGCGGCGCGGGTTGAGGGAGGCGTACGGGTTCTGGAACACGTACTGGATTCCGCGCAGCACCTCCTTCGGGCGGCGGCGGATCCCCGGCGTTAGCGGCTGCCCGCTGTAGCGCACCTGCCCGGTCCAGTTCGTATGCAGACCCGCGATGCATCGCGCGAGCGTGGTCTTGCCGGAGCCGGACTCACCGACGATCGCGACGCAGGTGTTCGGCGGCACGGCGAGATCAATTCCGAACAGGACCTGGCGGTGGCCGTAGAACGCGTCGAGCCCGGCCACTTGCAGCACCGGGGCGGTCGCGGACTGCGCGGGTTCGGCTAGGTCCTGCCCCGATGCGGTCTGGGCCGCTCCTCTGGCGCGTGCCTGGCCAGTTTCCACAAGCACGCAGCGGGCCAGTTGCCCAGTCCGGTCGGTTGGGATCAGCTCTGGCATGGCTGCGGTGCATCGCTGCATGACGAACGGGCACCTGGGCGCGAACCCGCAGCCCGCTGGGCGCTGCCCGGGGCGCGGCGGGACTCCCTCCATGCCGACCAGGCGCCCGGAACGCTCGGGCGACGGAACCGCGCGCAGCAGCCCCTGGGTGTAGGGGTGTGCCGGTGCGCCGAACACGTCAGCGGTTGCTCCCGTCTCGACCACCCGGCCCGAGTAGACGACCGCGACCCGCTTGGAGAGCTCGCCGACGACGACGACGTCATGGCTGACGTAGACGGCGGCCACCCCGTACGAGGCGCACATGCGAGCGACGGTCTCGAGCACCGTGCGCTGGGTCGTGACGTCGAGCCCGGTGGTCGGCTCGTCGAGCACGATGAGGCGCGGTCGGCACGCGAACGCCATCGCGATCGCGACTCGCTGCTGCTGGCCGCCCGACAGCTGATGCGGGTAAACCGATAGAAACCCCTGCCGGGAATCGAGGCCGACCTCGGAGAGCACCTCCTTCAGACGCGCGTCCGCCTCCTGGCCCGGCCGGCCGTGGGCGGTGAGGACCTCCCTGAGCATGCCGCCGACTCGCAACGACGGGTTGATGGCCGAGGACGGGTCTTGCGGGACGTACGCGATCGCCGCCCCCCGCAACTTGCGCAGCTCGGCGGGCGACAACGAGAGCAGGTCGGTGCCGTCGAGGCGTACCGATCCGGCGGCAATCTTCAGCCCACGGCGTGCATGACCGACCATGGCCAGGCCAAGAGTGGTTTTGCCCGAGCCGGACTCGCCGACCACGCCGAGCACTTCGCCGGCGGCAACCTCGACGGACACGTCCTCGATGACGGCTGCTCCCGACCCGACCGCGGCGACGGTCAGGCCCTCGACGACGAGACGCAAAGGGGGCCTGCTCACGGTCATGCCGGGATCTCCGTCACGGACCCCGCTGCCGCTTCGGCAATCACCATCTCGGCGCGCTCGATGCCGAGTGCCACGCGAGCGATCGCGTCGGTGAACGTGTTGAGCCCGACCGTGAGCACGGCGATCAGGATGGCGGGCGCGACCACCGCCCACGGGTTCGTCGTCAGGATGATCCGGTTCTCGTTGATCATGTAGCCCCAGTTCGGCGCCGGCGGTTGCAGCCCGAACCCGATGAACGACAATCCGGTCATGATGACGATCGAGTAGGTCAGCCGCAGACCCGCCTCGACCGTCAGCGGCGTCAGCAGGTTCGGCAGGATCTCGCCGGACATCAACTTGGACTGCCGGACCCCTGTGATCTCGACGGCCTTGACGAAGTCGCGCTCGGAGACGTCCAGCGCGGCGGCTCGGATCACGCGGGCAACCTGCGGCACGTGCGAGATTCCGACCGCGACCACCAGCAGCCACCGCGCCGGGCCGAGGATCGACACGAGCAGAAGCGCGAAGACCAGCTGCGGGAACGCGAGGATCACGTCGACCGTCCGCATGATGACCCCGTCACGCCAGCCCCGTAGCTGCGCCGCCGCGATGCCGGCTGCGGTGCCGAGCACGACACCGATTCCCGTCGCTGCTGTCGCCATGAGCAACAGCTGCCAGCCGCCGTCGAGCACGCGCGAGAGCACGTCCCGCCCGAGGATGTCGGCGCCGAGCGGGAACTTGGAAGTCGGCGGGGCTCCGGGCGTCGTGACGAACTGAAGCGGCGGATGGGGAGAGAGGAACGGCCCGATCGCGGCAATCAGAACTACGACAAGGACGAGTCCCGAGCCCGCCATGCCGCGCGGCGTGCGCGCCGCGCCGGCGAGGATGTGCAGCCATTCGCGCCGCCGCACCCGGGGCGCGGTCATGGCTTGAGGGGGTGCCGCGGGCGGGGGCGTAGTCACCTGGCCACCCGTCGGCGTGGCGTGACCATGAGCGCGACCACGTCCGTGACGATGTTCATGGCGATGTAGAAGGCGGCGAGCACGAGCACGATGAACTGGATCTGCGGGATGTCACGGTCGGCCACCGCGTTGACCAGCCCCTGCCCGATTCCCGGGTAGTCGAAGACGAACTCGACCAGGACGATCCCGCCCGCGAGGTAGAGCAAGTTCAGCCCGATGACCTGGACGGTGGGCGCGATGGCATTGGGTAGCGCGTGGCGCAGCAGAACCCGGACCGGGGACAGGCCGTTGAGCCGCGCCATCTCGACGTAGTCGCTCTCCATTGCCTCGATGGTCGCGGCGCGCATCATCCGGAAGATGTACGGGACGATCACGACCACCAGGGCGGCCACCGGCAGCACGAGTTCCTTCGGGTCCTGCCAGGGCTTCAGTGCTCCCGACGTGCTTTCGAGCGGCGAGACGCCAGGAAGGACGTGAAAGAGCACGGTCGAGAAGATGATGACCAGGAAGATGGCGACCACGAACTCGGGCAACGACGTAACCGCCAGCGCGCTCACCGACAAGGCGTGGTCCGCGGGCTTGTCTCGGCGGATCGCGGCGAACATCCCGAGCCCGACGCCGAGCACCGAGCCGATGAGGCCAGCGAGGACGACGAGCACCAGCGAGTTCAGCAGGCGAGGACCGACGAGGCTCCACACGGACTGGCCGTTTGCCAGGCTCGTGCCGAGGCGCCCCTGCAGCACCCCGGAGAGCCAGTCCCAGTACTGGGTCGCCGCGGGCTTGTTGAGCCCGAGGCGAAGCTCCATCGTGCGGACCGCGCTGGCTGATGCGTTGTGACCGAGCACCGCCGTGGCCGCGTTGCCGGGCAGGAGCTGGGTTGCGGCGAAGATCAGGATCGAGACCACGAACAGCGTGACGAGACCGAGGGCCGTGCGCGTCCAGATCAGCCAGGCGATCGGATGCCGCCGACTCTCGGCGCTCGCCTCGGCGGGCGCCCGCGCCGTCGGCGGTGCCTCAGCGGTCACGCCAGCCACATGGCCTTAAAGTTGTAGGCGCCCAGCGAGAGCCCGACACTGGTCGGCACCACGCCGTTTACCTTCTTCGCGTAGCCGTCAATCGTCGGCGGGAAGTAGGGGATGATGTAGCCGCCGATCGAGTGGTCGATGGCCTGCAACTCGTGCGCGATGGCCGTCCGGGCCGTCGGGTCGACGGTCGCAATCGCCTGGTTGTAGAGCTTGTTGTACGCCGGGTTATCCCAGTGTGTCTCGTTGAACGGGGAGTTCGGCAGGGTGGCCTGGGCGACCTGCGGCAGGTACTTGCTGTAGTACCAGTAGTCCTGCGCGAAGTTCCACTTCAGGTAGTTGTTCCCGTAAAACTCGGTGCTCGTGACCTGGCGCAGGTTGACCGTCACGCCCGCCGCGGCCGCCTGCTGCGCGAAGACCTGGGCCACTCTGATCGTGCCCTGCGCGATGTCAGCCGTGACGAGCTGGACGGTCAGGCTTTCCTGGCCGGCGGCCTTCAGGAGCGACTTCGCCTGGGCGATGTCCTGCGTGCGCTGCGGGATCGAGTGGTCGAACTCGGGGTCGAAGGGAGAGAACACGTCGTTGCCGATCGTGCCGCGACCGCCGAAGACGAGATCCGTCATCTGCGGCCGGTCGCAGATCAGCCGGAACGCCTGGCGCACCCGGGGATCGGTGAACGGAGGCTGGTCGACCCGCATGGTGAAGGGCGTCATGCCGCCACCGTCGGCGGTCAGGATGTTCCCGGCCGCCTGCACCTGCGGGATGCTGGTGGCCGAGAGCAGGTTGACCAGGTCCGCCTGACCGCTGACGAACGCGTTGACCTGGCTGGTCTCGTCGGGGTAATCGGTGATCACCAGCGTGTCGACGTACGGCCCGTCGCTCGTGTCCCAGTAGTGGTCGTTGCGCACGAAGGTGCTCTGCTGGCCGGGCGTGAACGACTGGAACTTGAACGGGCCGGTGCCCACTGGGTGGGTGGGATCGTACCCAACCGGAACAATACCCATATAGTAGTAGTAACCGGTCATGGCGTCGGGCAGGGTTGCGTACGGTGTGAGACACGGGATCTCGACGGTGAGCGAGTCGAGCGCCTTGAGGTTCTTGACGTCGACGGACGCGAGTGACGACGCGCCACCGTAGTTATTCTTGACGATCCTGGTGAGCGAGTAGATGACATCCTCGGCGGTGAGCGGCTTGCCGTTGTGGAACGTCACCCCGGGACGGAGCCGGACCGTCCAGACCGTTGCCTTCGCGTTGGGCGTGATCGACTCGGCCAGCGCCAGCTTGTTCTGCGCCTTGAGGTCGTAGCCGATCAGCGGATCGTACAGGGCGATGATCCGTGCGAAGTCGACGTTGTCGACCCCCCGGTGCGCGTCGACCGTGTCGGACCCGGTACCGCCGGTGAGCCCAGCGTGCAGCGTGCCGCCTTTCTTTGGCTTCCCCGCCGCGGCCGGGCTCGAACTGGTGGACGAGGGCGTCGACGAAGAGCCGCACGCTGCCAGCGCCGTTGCCCCGCCGACCGCGACCGCACCCATCCCCGTATAGCGGAGGAAATCGCGTCGCCCGAGCGAATGCGGGCCGGTCCCCGCGCCGTGACGAGCATGTGAGCCGGCTGCTCGATCAAGGTCATCTGCCACGTCGTACCTCCCGCCCGGCCAGGCACGTCCAGGCCACTGGTCCGCAGCGTCTGCGACCACGCGAAATGCTGCTGGAGCAGATGGTGGCAACATCATGCGAGCTGGGGCAAGAGCGCACAAGCAGACGTTGCCGTATCGAGACTTGATTTGGGCCCGATCGCTCGCATGCCTGCTCCCCATTGCCCCGGATCTGCGCATCGCGTAGCCTTCGAGGTAGTCTGCTACGCATTTCGATGATCAAGGGCGGCGGCGCGAATGCTAACTCTGGGTGACGTTCGGGATCGGTACGGTCTTGGATCGGACACGGACGTGTTCGAGGCGCTGGCAGGCGGTGCGACCCTTCCGGCGCTGCTCTATGTGGCCCCCGAGGTCCACCGGCTGGAGCAGGAGAAGATCTTTGCGCGGGCCTGGCAGTACGCCTGCCACGACTCGCTGCTGGAGAAGCCGGGAGACGTGGTCCTCACGAAGGCCGGCGAGATCCCGATCATGATCGTCTGCGGGAAGGATGGCGAGCTTCGGGGCTTCGTCAACGTCTGCCGGCATCGCCTGCACCCGGTGGCCACGGCGAACGGGAACTCGCGGCTGCTGCGGTGCCCCTACCACGGCTGGACCTACGAGCTTGACGGCGGGCTCAAGCACGCTCCCCGCCAGGACCGTGAGGGCGGGTTCGACTGCTCAGCCATCGCGCTGAAGCCGGTCTCGGTCGAGCGGTGGGATCAGTTCGTTTTCGTCAACGCGGACGCTGGCGCCGCCGCGCTCCGGACGGTGACCAGTGACATCCGCCCGCGCACCGACGAGCTGAACGCCGACCTCAAGGAGTACGAGTACCGCATCCGCTATACCTACGAGATGGATTGCAACTGGAAGGTCTGGGCAGAGAACGCGATCGAGTGCTACCACTGCCCGACCACGCATCGCGACAGCTTCGGCAAGAGCTACGACGCCGGCCCGGACGCCTACCAGACCATCTCCTGGCCCGACACGATCTGGCACGAGTCGCCGATCAAGTGGATTCCCGGCGACCTGGACCCGAAATCGCTCAAGGGCTTCCGGTTCGCATTCCTCTGGCCGTCTTCTTTCTTCGCCGTCGACGACTTCATCGGGTTCGTCGGCAGCGTGACTCCCCTGGGGCCGGAGCGCTGCTCAGCCTTCGCCGACATGTACGTCCGGCCCGGCGCCGACGAAGCCATCGTCGACGAGTGGCTGAACATGTGGGACCAGGTCCTGCGCGAAGACGCGGAGGCGACCGACCGGCAGCAGGTGGGCTATCGGTCCGGGCAGATCCCGGCCGGCCGCCTCATGCTGAACACCGAGCACAACCTGCAGGCGTTCATGCGCAGGACCTTCCAGGCGCTGATCTCGTGACGCCGTTCCCACTTCTCCGCCTTATGCGAGGGAGCGCCGATGGCACTCGATGACCGGGTCGCGGTGGTCACCGGCGGTGCCCAGGGCATCGGTCAGGGCATCGCGTTGCGGCTCGCGGCCGCAGGCGCACGGATCGCTGTCTTGGACCGGCAGCCCGCGACACAGACGCTCTCCCGAGTGCGTGAGCTGGGCCGGCCCGCATGGGGAGTCGAGGTCGACGTGTCAGACGCGGCGGACGTACTGCGCGCCTATGAGCGCCTTGACGATGAGTTCGGCCGCCCTTATGCACTGGTCAACGCGGCTGGCGTCTTTGCGGACATCGCGTTCCTCGACACGCCCGTCGACGTCTGGGACCGCGTCATGAACGTCAACGCCCGGGGCGTGTTCCTTTCATGCCAGGAGGCGGCGCGCCGGATGCGCGCCGAGGGCGAGGGACGCATTGTCAACATCTTGTCGACAGCCTCGTCGCAGGGATTCGCCCTGGAGAGCGCCTACTGCGCGTCCAAGGGTGCCGTATTGCTGCTCACCCGCACTCTCGCGGTGGAGCTCGCGCCCCTCGGTATCACCGTTAACGGGGTAGGACCTGGGACCGTGGAGACCGCGATGGGCCAGGACTACCTCGCCCGGGGGCCGATCGCCAGCCATGAGCTCAGCCGCACCCCGATGGGCCGGTTCGGCACGCCAGCCGACATCGCCGAAGCCGTATGCTTCCTGATATCGGACGCAACCTGGCTCACCGGTCAGGCGATCTACGTCGACGGCGGCTTCCTTGCGGCAGGTCTGCCGCTCCTGCCGCAGATCTGAGGACCACTCGGGGATGAACGTGCGGCACAGCCCGGCCGATTCGGCTCAGCCGCTGCTTTCCGCGGCACGGCTGCCCGACAGCCGACCGCTGGATGAGACGGATCGCGCGATCATCGATCTTCTTCAGCACGATGGACGCATGCCGTACCGGGAGATCGCGCGCCAGCTCGGCGTGGCCGAAGGCACCGTCAGACTCCGCGCGAACCGGCTGATGAGGTCAGGCGCGCTCACCATCGTGGCCATCGCCGACCCCTTCCGGCTCGGCTACCGCGTGCTCGCGTTCACCCTGCTCAAGGTGGTCCCAAGCAGGCAACAGGAGGTGATCGACGCGCTGACGTCGTGGGACGAGATCACCTACATCTCGTCCTGCACCGGGCGCGCGGACCTCTATGCGCAGCTCGTCTGCCGTGATCACGACCACCTGTGGGAGCTGCTCTATGAACGAATGCCCGCAGTGGGCGGCATTACCGCCTCGGAGACGTTCATGGAGCTGAAGATGCACAAGGTGTCCTACATTTACCCGCGACCCGAGCGGGACGAAAGCTGAGATGGCCGAGCCTGAAGTTTTAGCTGGCCACGGTGAGGACGATCTTCCCGCCGGCGTGCCCGCGCTCCTGGATGCGGTGGGCCTCGGCCGCTTCGGACAGGGGCAGCAGGTGGCTGACGACCGGGCGCAGGGCGCCCTCGTCTAGCAGCGAGGCAAGCTCGCGGGTCCGCTGGCCGTCGTCTTCGATGGTCACGCCGTGAAAGGTGATATTGGCATCCAGCACGGGGTTGAGGTCGAGTTCGGGGGCGGCGATGGCGACCACGTGGCCCGCGGGCCGGAGCGCGCCGAGCACCGCCGCCAGGAGTCGCCCTCCGACCAGGTCTGCGATGGCGTCAACCGGACCGCGCGCCAGGGCGACTGCCCGCGCCGCGACGTCCTCGCTGGCGTAGTCGATGCAGCTAGCCGCGCCCAGCGCGAGCATCTGGTCGTGCATGGCCCGGCGCCCGACGGCGATGACCTCGATCCCGCGGCCGGCTGCCAGCTGCACCAGGAACAGCCCGACGCCACCGCTGCCGCCCAAGATCAGCAGCTGGGCGCCTGGGCTCAGCGCCAGCCGGGCCAAAGCGTCCCAGGCGGTCCCGGCCGCGAGCGGGGTAGCCGCCGCCGACACCATTGACGTGTCTGGGCTGATCGGGGCGACCTGGTCGGCGTCCACAGCGGCGAGTTCCGCGTACCCGCCGGCGCCGTCGGGGAAGTGCGTCATGGCCATCACCCGATCGCCGGAGCGCAACCCGGTAACGCCAGGCCCGAGACTCTCGACCACGCCGGCTATGTCGTAACCCAGAATGCACGGCACCTGGAGGCCAGACCAGCTGCCATCGGCCCGGTTGAACGGGTCCACCGGGTTGACGCCTGCCGCATGAATCGCAATCCGGACCTGGCCCGCACCGGGCACGGGATCTGCGACATCGGCGAGGCGCAGCTGCTCCGGGCCGCCGAACTGGCTAACGATCACAGCCTTCATCCCGTGCCCTTCCCGCCGCGCGCCAGACAACCCGCCACCATAGCCCAGGTCCGCTGCGGACTGCGCAGGGCCTTGGTGCGGCTGGTCATGCCGGCTGCTCTGCCGCAGCCGCCGGGACCGGGGCGGTCAGGCGGCATCGATCCCGCACACACGCCCCGGGCCGCCCACCCACAAGCGGCTACTTACGAACTCCCGGTGATCAGCTCCGTGGCGATGGCGGGTGAGAACTCGCCCGGCTGGGTCCCCGCACCGGCGCCGCAGTTGCCATCGGATTCACCGGGTGCCTTGATCCAAAGGCTCATGTCGCCGCGGTCATCGAGCACTTGCGGGACCGAGCCAAGCTGCCGGCCGGGGGGGTTGCACCACTGTCTTGCTCCGGCGGCGCTGCTGCTGCCGCAGTTTAGATGGGGGATGTCGTACGCGACCAGGACCGGCACCTTGTGCTCTGCGGACGCGGCGATAGTGTAGCGCGACACGGCAGCGGTGATGTTACCGCTCCATGCGCCGAGCCACTTTGCTGTCGGCTCGTTCGCGATGCGCTGTCTGATCTCGTGCGCCCGGGGGTCGCCGGGATGGGCCCGAACCCAGTTGGCCGCCTGCGTGTCAGGGTCAGTGAAGAGCCGGCTCGCCCGTGCGCCCCGGCCGACGCCCGGCAGAGCTCGCGAGATCGGGCCGGCGGCCGGATGAGCCCGTCCCCCAGGGCTGCCCTGCCCGTTGCGGCTGGTGTCGACGACGAACCGCTTGGCCATTCCCAGATCCCGATCCAGCGCGGTCGCGTACCCGATCTCCTGATCGGTTGTGTCGTAGTAGGACACGTTCAGCGCGAACCCGTAGGCCTGAGCGACATCGGCGGCTCGGAGGCGGCCCGCCATCTGGCCGGCCGGCACCCAGTTCGAGTGGCCCGCATCCAGGTACACCTGGTCGCTTTTCGTCTGGAGGGCCTTGACGGCATACGACAGCATCTGCAGCCGGGCCTGCTGCTGGGCGTTGTCCGGGCAGCTGTTCAGCTGAGCGAGCGCGTCCGGCTCCAGGATCACCACTGCGGGCCGGTTACCGAGGCCGGTCGAGAACCCGTTGACCCACTTCTCGTACGCCTGCTCGTCGCTTTCGAGCCGGTGATTCGCCGCTTGGCCGTGACCAGCCTGCGCGCGGAGGAGCAGATACCCCAGCACGACGATCACGAGCAGCTCACCCGCCGCGATCATGGCGACCATTCTCCGACTGACCCCCGAAAACCAAGCCACGGTTGGGAGTATTCCACGGTTACCACGGGCGTAACGTCGGCCTGCCCGCTGGTCCTCATGGATTAGCCCGTCCAGGACCCTCCTTCGTCGTATTCTCACGGTCGTCAGGTTAGCGATCTCAGCCATGGAGGGCTATTCACGGGGGACGTCCGTACAGCAACAAATGTTCTGAATTGCGGCGCACCTGCTGAAAGGCGGCCTACTTCCCGAAAGGATTGGGTTACCAGACTCAGTCCAGGAGAAACAGGCCGCGCATGTGTCATTCCACCGGAATCCACCAAAGCCGGGATCACCGAGCTGTCCGCAAGGATTGAAGCCCGCGAGCTTGCGCCTGGGATGCGCAGATGGCGGGCGGCGCTCAGTCGAGCGGCGAGCGTACGGTTGGCGTGAGCAGAGCCGTCAGCTGAGCGACGTCGTCGATAGTTTCGATGTTGAGGACCGCTTTTTGGATGGCGGCTTGGCGCTCGGCAGAGATGGTGCGGCCGGTCAGCTTGGCGTACTTGTCACGGATTTCCGCGTTCGTAAGGTTCCGGTCGCCGGTGCCGCGCGGATGTGCGACCTTGGCGGCGCGGGTGCTTCCGTCGTTGAGGGTCAGGCGCACCTGGGTCGTGAGCCGCTCGTCGGCCGGGAGGTGGTCGTAGGCCGGCTCATGGTGAGTTAGTGTCCGGTCGATCAGCCTCCAGACGTCATCGCGGTTAATCCGGTCCTGCGAGAACTGGTCGATGAGCACGTCGCCATCGAGGAGGGCGACCGCGACGACGTAGGCGACGTTCATCTGAGCGCCGATCACCTCAAGCGGGTGCTCGGCCTCCCATCCGCCATGTCGGTAAGCGGCATCGGGCATGTCGATGTCGATCCGCTGGATCTGGCTGACGTTGACCTTTGGCCGTAGCTCGAGTGCGGCGTCGATCGCGGCGTGCAGCAATCCCATGGCCGCGTACGGCTTGACGGCGATCCGTTCGGTCTCCCAGAGGGTGCCGAGGCCCGCGTAGATCTCTTCGGGGTAGGTGCGGTGGCCCTGACCGAAGGTGGACAGCCAGCCACCGTACGGGCGCTCGAACACCCGCTTGATGCCGACGTAGCCCGATGCCGCGAGCGCGGCGGCGGTAAGGCCGTTGCGCGAGCCGTGCTGCATGCGCTTGACCATCGACTCGAACTGCGCCGACATCAGTCCGCAGGACTGGGTCGCCGCCATCCCGAAGGCGTCTTCAAACCCGGCGGCATCCAGTCCATACAGCGATCCCGCGGCAGCAGCCGCTGCGAGCGGGCCGAAGACCACGCCCGAATGCCACCCTCGGGAGATCATGTCCAGGCCGCCGAGCGCCTGACCGACCCGCGGGCCGGTCTCGTACCCGACAATCGCGCCGAGAAGGCAGCGCTCGCCGGAGACGCGGCCCAGGTGCGGAGCGGCGGCGAGCATCGCCGGGAGGACCAGCGAGTTGCTGTGCAGCGGGGCCAGCGGGTGGTAGTCGTCGAGCTCGAACCCCTGGATGAAGCTGGAGTTGAGCATTGCAGCCGATGTCGAGCTGGTGGCTCGATCGTCCCAGCCGATCAGCGCGGCATCTCCGGCACTGTCGAGCGCTGTTACGCCCTCGACGCCCAGGCGGGAGACAGGTAGCTGCGCACCTACGAGGGCACAGGCGATACCGTCCAGTACCAGGTGCTTTGCGCGGTCGCGGACGGAGGCGGGAATGTCGTCGAGCGTTGTTTCAGCAACCCAGGTGGCAAGTCGGCCAGTCGGGCCGGCAGGAGGTGCCGGGCACCCGCCGATGTCGAGCTGGTGGCTCGATCGTCCCAGCCGATCAGCGCGGCATCTCCACTAACTACGTCCTCACCCGGCTGGCCCTGGACTCCAGGTAGCGTTGCTCGGCGATGCTGGCGGTGGACTTCGCGGCGCGCCGGTAGTGTTCGTACGCCCCGGCCGTGTTGAGGGTGACCATCGGGTTGGGCGCGATCCGTTCCAGGATCAGGTAAAGGGCGTGCACCTGGGGCCAGTTGGTCTCCCTGGCCGTGGCCGCGTCGGCGTGCGTGGCGGCGATGGCGGCCTGCAGCTGGTAAGGCCCCAGCGCCGGGGGCGCCAGCGACGCCTTGACCAGCTCGAAGCCCTCGTCGATCAGCCCGCGGTCCCACTTCGTACGGTCCTGCTCGTCCAGCGGCACCAGGTCGCCGGCCGACGTCGTACGTGCCTCCCGGCGCGCGTGGGTCAGCAGCATGAGCGCGAGCAGCCCGGTCACCTCGCCGTCCTCGGGCAGTTGCTCGTGCACCATCCTGGCCAGCCGGATCGCCTCGAGCGCGAGGTCGGCGCGGTGCAACTCGCTGCCCGAGGAGGCGGTGTAACCCTCGTTGAAGATCAGGTAGAGCACGTGCAGGACGACCCGTAGCCGCTCCTCGCGCTCCGCGCCGTCCGGCAGGGTGAACGAGCTGCCGGCGGCCTTGATGCGCTGCTTGGCCCGGCTGATCCTGGCCGCCATCGTGGCCTCCGGCACCAGGAACGCGCGGGCGATCTCGGCAGTGGTCAGGCCGCCGACCGCCCGCAGCGTCAGGGCGGTCTGGGAGGCCGCGGTCA
>WNFI01020550.1_pt1 | contig 27299 bp, 29 predicted proteins | sample 5400471 | NCBI WGS metagenome assembly WNFI01 (sample SAMN13153348, study PRJNA577476) | soil metagenome | isolation source: 100 cm saprolite on Douglas fir-dominated hillslope | place: USA:California | collected 2013-09-17
GGCCCGCTCGCTGCTCGAGGCGGACGAGATGGACGGCCGGCCCGCCTTCCCCTTCCGACTCCCCGCGCGCGGCGGCGGCACGCTCGACCTGGCGCAGTTCCGCGGCCAGGTGGTCCTGGTCAACTTCTGGGCGAGCTGGTGCCAGCCGTGCCGCGAGGAGGAGCCGAGCCTGCAGCAGCTCGCCTCCGCCCTACCGCCCGGGAGCTTCAAGGTGGTCGCGGTCAGCGTCGACGAGGGGTGGGACCCGGTGGAGAAGTTCTTCGCCGGCAAGGCGCCCGCCTACGACGTAGCGCTCGACCAGGGGGCGGCGGTCAGCCTGCGCTACGGCACGCGCCAGTTTCCCGAGAGCTACCTGGTCGATCAGCGCGGCAACCTGCGGCTCAAGTTCGTGGGCCCGCGCAACTGGACCGACCCCAGCGTCTTCACCGTGCTCGAATCGCTGGGCGTGAAGCCGGGCCTCAAGGGCAGCTGACCTTACGCCGCAGGGCGTCACGAATTGGGTGCGAGCTCCCCACAGGCTGCTCGCTCCCTCCTCCCATGCGGCCGCGCGCCGGCGCGCCCGCAGGGCTGCCAGGCGGCGACAATGCCCCTGTCATTGTGCAATTTCAGGCAATTGCGCGCCGAATGAGAAGGGCTTTTCCCTGTACGAAATCTTGCTCGCCGGGATATAAGCTGTCCCGGCGGAATGCATTGCAAGAGGAATGCAAATCGCTTTCCGGTCGGGGGCGATCGGTCCTGCGAGGAGGATGGGTTTTGGCGATTCCTGTTGTCTTGATGGGTCTCGGAGCCATCGGGCGCGGCATCGCGCGCGCCGCGCTGGCCAAGCCCGAGCTGGAGATCGTCGCCGCCATCGACCTCGATGCCTCGCGCGTGGGCAAGAAGCTCGGCGACGTGGTCGACGCGCCGGCTCCCGACGTGACCATCACCGACGACGGGAGCGCGGCGCTCAAGCGCCACTCGGGAGCGGTGCTCCTGCACGCGACCGGCAGCCGCCTGGACCGGGTCGAAGGGGAGCTGGCGCAGGCGCTTTCCGCTGGCCTCGCGGTGGTTTCCACCTGCGAGGAGCTCTCCTACCCCTGGCTGCGCCACCCGGAGATCGCCGGGCGCCTCGATAAGATCGCGGAGCGGCGCAAGGTGGCGCTGCTCGGCACCGGCGTGAACCCGGGTTTCGTGCTCGACCGGCTGCCGGCGACGCTGGGCGCGGTGGTGGGCCCGGTGGACCGCGTGCAGTGCCTGCGGGTGGTGGACGCGCGCACCCGGCGCGCGCAGCTCCAGCGCAAGGTCGGCGCCGGGCTCAACGAGGAGGAGTTCGATCGCGGCGTCGAAGACGGCACCATCGGCCACGTCGGCCTGATGGAGTCGGCGGCGCTCGCGGCGCTGGGCGTGGGGCTGGAGGTCGACGAGGTCGACGAGTCGATCGACCCGGTGGAGGCCGAGAGCGATGTCGCCGGCGAAGGGCTGGTGGTCCCCAAGGGAGGCATCGTCGGCGTGCGTCAGATCGCGCGCGCTTTCCACGACGGCAAGGAAGTGGCGCACTTGGAGCTCATCATCGCGTTGGGCGCTCCGGACCCGCGCGACGAGATCGAGCTGATGGCCGACCCAGGTATCCGGCTCGTCATCCCCGGCGGCACCCCGGGCGACCGAGCCACCGCGTGGTCGGTGGTGCACGCGGCCCCCCTCGTCAAGGGCTCGGAGCCCGGGCTCATCACGGTTCTCGACCTGCCCGCGGGCAGGTAGCGGAGGTTCGGTGGTCGATCGCAGCGCGACAGGGCGGGAGTCGAAGCCTGCCGTCAACGAGGTCGAGAAGGGCGCCATCCGGCGGTTCGCGGAGGCGATCGGCGAGACCAATCCCATCTATTACGAGGAGGCGGCCGCGCGCGCCGCGGGCTACCGCAGCGTGGTGGCGCCGCCCACCTTCCCCAGCTCGTTGCGCGCTGGCTCCGATCTGCTCCAGGGCCTGGCGCTCGCGCCGGGCAAGCACCTCTTGCAGGCGGAGCAGAGCTTCGAGTACGTGCGGCCCATTGTCGCCGGCGACAAGCTCACCGTGCGCAGCAGGGTGGTCGAGGTCGCCCAGCGGGCCACGCCCTCCGGGGCGACCGACGTGGTGGTGATCGAGGACGAAGGACGCGACGAGGGGGGGACCCTCGTCTACCGCAGCCGCCAGCTCTGGGTGGTGCGGACCGCGCCCAAGAACGCACCGGGAGAGATGCATGAGTAGCAGAGGCGCCGCGAAGAAGCTGGCGAAGCCCAGCAAGCCGGACGGACGCGTCAAGACGGCGAAGGCGGCCAAGGGCGCGAGGGCGAAGCCTTCGAAGAAGCCCTTGGCGAGGGTGAGCCGCTTTCCCAAGCAACCCAAGGTGGCCGCGAAGCCGGCTCAGCCGCCTCCTCCACCGCAGCCCGCGTTCATGGGCCTGCGGCCACAGCTGCCGCCCGGCGCGCGGCCGCAGCAGCCCGCGCGCCCGCCGCCGCCCGCGCGGCCGCCGCCCTTGCCGCAGCGGGGCGCGGTCCCGGGGCGACCGCCACCGCTTGCGCGGCCGCCGCCGCGCTACGCGGTGGCGCCGCGCACGCCGCTGCCGGAGAAGAAGCCGCAGGGCCATCCGCTGCGCTCCGGCGCGCTGCAGACCACACCGGCCAAGCAGAGCCTGGCGCGCAGCTTCTATTGGAGCGAGCTGCGGGTCGGCGACGATCTGCCTCCGTTGTCCAAGCCGGCGGTCGATCGGGTGCAGATCGCCCGCTATGCCGCGGCGGCCAACGACTACAACCGGCTCCACCTCGACGAGCCGTTCGCGCAGTCGCTCGGGTTCCCCGGGACGTTCGCGCCGGGCGCGCTGGCGATGGGCTTCGTCGGCCAGCTCCTGACCTCCTGGCTGCGCAGGGGCCACGTGCGGCGGTTGTCGGCGCGATTCGTGAAGCTGATCCGGCCGGGCGACGAGATGACCGCGCACGGCCGCGTCGCCGAGCTGCGCAAGGACGGCGGCGCCTGCTACGCCGAAATCGAGCTGTGGACCGAGAACCAGAAGGGCGAGCTGGTGCTGCGGGGCCAGGCCACCTGCGAGCTGTACGAGTCCCCGGGGGCAGGCAGCGCCGATGGAGCGGGGCTCCTGTTCGCGCTCGACAACGGGCGCGGCTCGCCGCAAGCCCAGGGCCATGCGGCCAGGCCGGGCGGGCCGCGGCCCCCTCCACCGCGCGCGCCCGAGCGGCCCGCCTCCAAGCCCCCCCCCGCGGCAGCACCGAAGAAGAAGTGAGGGCCCTCGGGGCGCGGCGGTGGCCCGCCGCGTCCCTGCTGATCTCCGGCGCCGCGATCGCGGCCTGCGCCCGCGCGCGTCCTTCGCCAGCTCCGCGGCCTGCTGCGGCGAGCCCACGCCCGGCCGCCGCGGGGTCGTCGGGCCTGCTCGCCGCGGCGCGCGCAGAGGCGGCCTGGGCGAGGCGGGACGACCCGGCCGCGCTGGAAGAAGCGGTGCGGTTCTTCGAGCAGGCGGCAGCGCGCGACCAAGACCCCGCGCCGCTGCTGTTGCGCGCGGCGCGCGGGCACCGGCTGCGCGCCGACCAGCTCGCTGCCCAGTCCCTGGCCGCTCCGCTCGACGCCGAGCCGGGCGCCGCCGGGGGCGATCTGCTCGCCGCTTCGGCGCGCGAGAGCGCACTCTGCGCCGCCGATGCGCGAAGGGCCTGGTCGTCGATCTCTCCCGCCGCCGCCGCCGCGCTGGAGGCGGGCATCGCCGCCGCCGAGGCGCTTCAGGCGGTCTCGCTCGCCGCCGCCGAGCCGCTCTACCTGGACGCGCTCTGCGCCGCGGACCGGACGCGCGCGCAGGGGTTCACGCACCTGGTCGAGCGCCACGGCGAGCTGCGCGCCGCCCTCGAGCGGGTCCGGGCGCTCGAGCCCGCGCTGGACGGCGCCGGCCCCGACCGCGAGCTGGGCAAGCTGCTGGCCCAGCTGCCCGCCTCGGCCGGAGGAGACCTGCGCGAGGCCCGCGCCCGTTTCGAGGCGGCGCTCGTGCGGGCTCCGGACTCGATCGCGACGCGGCTCCTGTTCGCCAGCAGCGTCGCCGTCAAACAGCAGGACCGGGTGCTCTTCGAATCGCTGCTGCAGGCCGCGCAGGCCCTGCCGGCCGCCACGCCGGAGGATCGCGCCGCGCAGGCGGCGGCGCGGGTGCTGCTCGCGCGAGAGGACGACCTCTTCATCGCGCGCGCCCGCTAACCCCAGGGCTCAGCTGTGCTGACCCCTGGGGTTAGCCCTTCGGAGGAACCCTGCGGGCGGGGTCAACTCAACTGAGCGGTGGGATGAAGCGTCAGTCGCCGCCCGACGAAAAGTGGAAGGTCACCGTCCCGGCGACGCTGTACATCCCGCCGCCGACGTTGCCGGTGAGGGGGATCTGCCCGCCCGTGTCGCGGTTGAGGTAGTCGGTGAAGTAGCGCGACGGGTGAAACCGGTAGAAGCGCGGGGTGATGCCAAGGCTGACCCAGCGGGCGGGGTAGAGTTCGACCGTGCCGCCGAACTCGACCGCCATGCCGTCGAACCCGCGCGCTTGGTTCGAGCTGGTCAGGCTGATGAGGCCGCCGCCGCCCATGATGACGTAGTCGATGCCCGCGAGGAAGGAGATGTCGTACCAGCGGTTCGACTTGACCAGCCCCTCCAGGGGAAACCAGCGCGCGCCGAACCCGCCCAGGCCGATCAGCCCGCGGTTGGTGTCGAGCGGGCTCCAGATACGCATCGCGAAGTTGGCTTCCACCCCGACGTGCCCGCCGATGTTGTAGCCGAGGTGCATCCCAAAGAGGGAGCCGCTGGGCATCTGGTTGTCGGTGAGCATCGCCGCGTTCTGCGCGCCCACCTGGGGCGTCAGGTTCTGCTTCAACGCGCTCTTCATGGTGAAGGCCGAGTAGCCCCCTTCCAGCGTGAAATACATGCCTTGGCCGGCGCGGGCAGCGGGTGCGGCGGCGAGAAGCAGGAGCACAGCAGCAGCGCGGCGCATTCACACCCTCGGGGGATCGGTTCCGCACTCTACCGGATCGATCGCCCTTAGCAAGGCTGCGTCAGCGCGGCGGCATTCGCTTCGCCTCCCACCCGCCCGGCATGTGCGAGGGCGTGCGACGGAAGAAGGAACCCTCCCAGCTTCCGTCGCGGGCGCTGGTGTGCTGCCGCGCGTCGGCGCGGGTTTGCCGATCGAAGTCGTCGGAGCCGAGCTGGTTCGCGCAGAGCAGCTTCGAGTCGCAGGTGCTCTCGTTGGGCAGGACGGCTCCCGCGCCATCCCCCGCGAATCCCCAGATGCGCGCGTGCCCGGAGAAGGTGAGCGCGTCCGCCTCGAAGGAGGTGCGCTCGAGCGCCTGGGACACCTGCCGACCCAGCAGCGCCACCGCGCCGCCGCAGATCTGCTCCAGGCTTGCGGCGCCCAGGGTGCCGCCGCTGAGGCGCGACAGCGAGCGCGCGAGGTTTGGGCAGTCGACGATGCAGGGCGCGCCCGGGGCGCAGTCGGTGGCCTCGTCGACGCAGTGCCAGGGCGTGAACCGGCCGAGCAGCGCGTCGATCACCGCCGAAAGGACCGTGCCCATGCGCAGGCCGACCTCGCGCGGGCCCACGCTCAAGGTCCAAGGGGCCCGGTCGCGGGCGGCCCCTGCGCCGCTGACGGTGGCCTGGAAGGACCGCGACTCGACCTGGACGGCCGGGACTGGCTGTCCCCTGCACTGGGCGAGGCTCGGGGCGGCGGCGGAGGCGGCGGTGGGCACGTCGATGCGCGCGCACGCGAGCGGCTCGAACGGGTCGCCGCGCAGGGCCGGACAGCTTCCGCCCAGGGGGCCTCCCGGACAGCACTGCGGCAGGAAATAGAAGGCGAGGCCCGTCCAAACCTCGCTGCCGGTCAGGCGTCTCGGGTCGACGCCGTCGGTCCGGACGAGGCGCAGGGCCCCCTCGCTGCGCAGGTGGGAGAGCAGGCCGCCCAGCGTGTCGCCGATGCGGATCGCGATTCGCACCCAGCCGGGGACGTACTGCCCGACGATGCCGTCGAGGGCGGACTGCAGCCACGCCGGCAGTCCCAGGGCGCCCGAGAGCGTCTGATCGATGACTCGCAGCGCGGCGAAGACGCCTGAGAGCGCCACAGGCAGCGCGCCCTCGAGCGCGAAGACGTGCCCCACGCGCCAGAGGCCCGAGACGTCGGGCGCCGAACCGGGGCAGCCGGGAAGGTTGGGGCGGCAGCCCGGCGGCTGTGGCTGACACAGGTCGCCCGCGCACACGTCACCTCGCGGGCCCTCCGGGTCGTTTCCGCCGCAGGCGGCGGCGAGAGCGAGCACGGCGAAGAGGAGCGCCAGGGACGGCCGGATGCGCAGGTCCATGGCGCGAAGCGTAGGCCCGCCCGGGCAGGCGCTCCATCGGCCGACTGGCGGACGCAGGCCTCGCCGGGGAGGCTGACTGACACCCTCCGTCGCGCCGCAGGGGCGGGAAGGGCCGTCGATTCGCGGACAGACCACCCGAGGGGCGTTCTCTGGTTGCGGCGCGGGTGGTACGCTCCGGGCGTGTTGCGCACGCTGTCGGACGCGCTGCGGCCCCAGGCGTTGCTCGAGTTCGAGCTGCCGGCTGCGCCGCAACGGATCGAGGAGCTCGCCGCCCCTCAGCCGGGGGGCGAGGCGGTGCGCGTGCACGCGCCGGCGGGCGGAATGCTGCTCTTGCTCAGCACCGACGGCCCGTTGACGCTCGCGTTCGAGGCCACGCTCTTCGAGCTGCTCACCGGCGCGCGCTACCCGGCGGCGAAGTCGCGGCGCACCCGCACAGGTTCCCTGCTCGCGCAGCTCCACGGGCCCACCGGGCCGGCCGCGGCCACCTGCTACGCGTGGCCTCCGGGCGACGCCCTCCGGCCCGAGGACGCGAGCGAGCCCCAGCACCTCGAGGCGGGCCGGCTCCTGGCGCGGCTGCACCTGCTCGGGGCCACCCACCCGGCCTCGGTGGCCGACCCGCTGGACGGGGCCCAGCTCGCCGCGCGGCTGCCGGCCGGCGGGCCCGGCGAGGAGCTGCGCGACGTTCTCCAGCCTGGCCTGCCGGGGCTGCCAGCCGGAGCCGTGCACGGCGGTTTCGGCCCTTCGCATTTGCTCTTCGCCGGCGAGAGGGCAACCGCGGTCCTGCCCAGCGGCATCTCCTGCTCGGCGCCGCTGGTGGCCGACCTCGCGCACGCGCTGTGCGCCTGGGCCCTTCCGCTCCCGCGGCCGCAGGCCGCCGTGCGCGCCATCGTCTCCGGATACCAGGCGCTGCGACGCCTCGCGGGAGAGGAGCGAGAGGCCCTCTACCCGGCGCTGCGCTTCGCGGCCGCGCGCGTTGGGGCGCTGCTGCTGCTCTCGGGACAGCTCGTCCAGGCGCTCGCCGCGCTGCGCAGCTGCGAGGCGCTGGGCGAATCGGAAGTGCGCGCAGCCGCAGGCTGACGCGGAATCATCGCTGCAGGGCGCGGCGCAGGGCGGAAAGCACCGCCGACCAGAGCGATGCTTCCCGCTCGGTGAGCCGCGCGCGCTCCAGGGTGCGGTACAGGCGGCGGCGGGTGCCGGTGCGGCCGAGCGGCTCGAGCGTCGCGGCGAGGGCCCGGTCGAGGGCGGCCATCTTCGCCGGACCGGCCTCGTGGCGGTCTGCGGGAGCGCTGCCGTGCTCAGCCTGCGCGAGGCAGGCGGTGCGCATCTCGTACGCGTAGACCGCGACCGCCTGGGCGAGGTTCCAACTCGGCTGCCCGGGCGCGCCGGGGATCGAGGTCACCCGATCGACCCGCTCGACCTCGGCCGCGGTGAGGCCCGCCCGCTCGTCGCCGAACACCAGCGCCACCTCCGCTGGGCGTGCGCGTTCGCAGGCAGCCTCCGCGAGCAGCGCTACGCAGTCGCGCGGAGAGAGCGGGGGCCGCTCGGGCCGCGTCCGCGCCGTGGCGCCGGCCGAGAGGGCCGCGCCCGCAAGCGCCTCCTCCAGCGTGGCGACGACGCGCGCTGCGTCCAACACCGGGCCAGCGTGCACCGCCAGGCGGTAGGCCTCGGCGGAGCGGGGGTCGCACTGCGGGTCGACCAGCACCAGCCTGTGCACCCCGGCGTTCCGCAGCGCCCGCGCCGCGGCGCCGACGTTGCGCGGCTCGCGCGGCCGGCAGAGCACGAAGCGCACCCGCGCCAGCAGCTCGGCGACGGCCCCGCGGTCGCTAGTGGCGCCGCGATTTGCTACAGCCCCGCGATCACCTTCCACTTGCCGTTCTCTTTCGCGAGGGACAGACGCGCGTCGTCGCTGTCGCTCATCCACTTCTCGCCGCTGGGGAGCGCCATGGAGTAGTGCAACACGATGAAGTAGTCGATCTGCGCCTTGTCGCCCTCGACCCGGGCGTCCTTCACCGTGATGTCCATGCGCAGCGCCTTGAGCCTGCGGAACTCGGCCGGAACCTGCTCTTGCAGCGCGGCGTAGTTGACGCTCCGCTTGCTGCGGCTCGTCGCCCCGCTGTCGAAGTAGTCGGGGGCGACGAGCGCGAGCACCGCGTCGGGGTCGAGGGCCTCGGCGGCCCGCTTGTACTCGGAGAGGACCTGCAGCACGGCGCGGTTGTCCGGATCGTCCTTGATCTGCGTCCCCGGAATGAGCGACGGTGCGCACGCCGCCGCGGCGAGGAGCGAGCAGAGAAGGACGAACCGGAAAGACATGCGCATGCGGACTCCTGACTGCGCCAACCCAAGCGGCCGGCGGGGGGGACGGCGGGACTGTGTGCAAATCGCGCGCCGTCTCTGTATTGCGGAACGAGAGCGCTGGTCAACGCGGTTTTACTCTGCTACGCGGTTGCCAACATGTCCGACTGGATCGATGTAGGTCCTGCCGATTTGACACCAGGCGAGCTGCGCGGACTGGAGGTCGGAGAGCGGCTCGTGCTGCTCGCCTGTCACAAAGGCGCGGTGCACGCGATGGACGATTCCTGCAACCATGCGGGCTGCCTGCTCTCGGGCGGCTGGATCGATAACAGGAAGGCCGCGGTGGTCTGCCCCTGCCACGAGTACTGCTTCGATCTCGCGACGGGCAGGAACGTCACCCGTCCCCGGCTGTGCGGGGACCAGCAATCGTTCCAGACGCGGATCAGCGAGGGCCGCGTCCTCATCCGGCTCGGAGGCACTTAGCCATGGCGCACGACGAGCCCGGCGATCACGATCACGATCACGGTCACGACAGCAACCGCCACGAGCACCACCATCCGCACCGCGACCGCGGGCCCGAGCCGCGCAAGCAGGCGGCGGGCGAGTTCGACACGGTGCCCGAGGAGCACAAGGCGCGCGCGCCGACCTATGCGCGGGTCTACGTGCTCACCTGTTCGGACACCCGCACCGAGGCGACCGACGAAGGAGGGCGCTACATCCGCGAGCGGCTGGTCGAGCTGGGGCCCGTGCACGCCGGCTCGGCCATCGCCAAGGACGAGCCGGCGCTGATCCTCCAGCAGCTCGACCACGCACATCTGGAGGGCGCGCAGGCGGTGCTGCTCACCGGCGGCACCGGCCTCTCGAAGCGGGACTCCACCTTCGAGGCCGTGGCGGCTGCGATCGCGCGGCCGATCCCCGGCTTCGGCGAGCTGTTCCGCAGCCTCTCGTACGCGGAGATCGGCAGCGCGGCGATGCTCTCCCGCGCGCTGGCCGGCGTGCGCGCCGACGGGCTCCTGATCTTCGCCATGCCCGGCTCCCCTGCCGCGGTCCGGCTCGCCTGCGAGAAGCTGATCTTTCCCGAGCTGACCCACCTGCTCGAGGAGCTCGGCCGTTGAAGTGGCCGCGCGCCGGCCTTGTGCGACCCCATCTGCTGGCGTTGCTCGCCGGCACCGACGCGGCAGGGCGGATGCGCGGCGACCCGGTCGAGCTGCCGCATCGCTACCGGGAGCAGCTCGACGTCGAGGTGAGCGCGCTGCTCTCGGCGGCGCTGGCGTACGGGCGCGTCGACCTGTTCAAGCCGCGCCTCGCGGAACTGCTCGATCGACTCGGGCCGCACCCCGGCCGGACCGCGCGCGACCTCGGGCCCCGGGAGCTTCTGGAGCGCACGCGCGGCTTCTCCTACCGCATGACCGATGGGCGCGACGTCGCCTGCCTGCTCCACGGCGCGGGCCAGATCGCGCGGGTGCATGCCACGCTCGGCGCGGCCTTCGTCTCCCACCACCGAAGGCTCGGCGGCGACACCGTCCGCGAGGCGCTCGGCGCGTTCGTGGACGATCTGCTCGCGCCCGACTTCCGCCCCATCACTGGCGCGCGCACCCGCGAGCCGACGCGCCGGCTCAAATTCTTGTTGGCGCACCCCGCGCGCGGGAGCGCGTGCAAGCGCCTCAACCTCTTCCTGCGCTGGATGATCCGGCCTGACGACGGCGTCGACTTCGGGCTCTGGGACGTGCCGGCCTCCGCGCTGGTGATCCCGCTGGACACGCACGTGCACCGGATCGGCGGCTTCATCGGGCTCACCCGGCGCAAGGACCTCTCCTGGCGCACCGCCGCCGAGATCACCGGGCGGCTGCGCGCGCTCGACGATGACGATCCGGTGCGGTTCGACTTCGCGCTCTCGCACCTGGGGATCAGCGGCTCCTGCCCCTCGCGGCGGGACGCGCGCAAGTGCGCAGGCTGCCCGCTCCGCCCGATCTGCCGGCACTGGGTCACGGTGTAAAGCACGGTGCGAGCGTGCGAACGCCGCTGCGAATCTCGGCAGGCGTCGCCGCCGCGTAGCTGAGCACCAGACCGGACACACGCGTCGGGCCAAGGAAGTAGCGGGTGAGAGGCGGAACGTCGAGACCGCGGGCCGCAGCGCGTTCGCTGAGCGCGACGTCGTCGGAGCCCTTCGGAAGCAAACCGGCAACGTGGAGTCCCGTCTCGCTGCCGCGAATCTCGAGGCGGCCTGGCAGCTCGCGGGCGAGGCCATCGAGCAGCGCGCTGCGTCTTTCCTCGTAGTGACCGCGCATCCGTCGCACGTGCGCGGTGAAATGGCCCTCGGCGACGAAGTCGGCGAGGGCAGCCTGCTGAAGCGCCGGGACGGGCCCATCGAACAGCGATCGCAAGAGCACGAACGGCTCGACGAGGTCCTGCGGCACGACGAGGTACGAGATCCGCAGCGAGGGAAAGAGAATCTTGTTGAAGGTGCCGGCGTAGAGGACCCGATCGGCGAAGTCGCTGCCCTGCATCGCCGCGAGCGGTTGACCTACGAATCGGAACTCGCAGTCGTAATCGTCCTCTACGATCCAGGCGCCGGACCCAGCGGCCCATCGAAGGAGCTCGGCGCGCCTCTGCGGGCTCAGGGTGACCCCGAGCGGATACTGGTAGGACGGCGTCACGTACGCGAGCGCCGCTTCCGGTGCGGCCGCCCGTCCGCGCGCGACGTCGAGGCCTTCTTCGTCGACCGGGACCGGGACCAACCGTGCCCCGGCGGCCTCGAAGGCTGCGCGAGCGCCTGGGTAACCGGGATCCTCCAGCCACACGGCGCTTCCCGGCTGCACGAGGGCCCTCGCGCAGAGCGTCAGCGACTGTTGCGTGCTCGTCGTCACGATGACTTGCGCCGGATTGCAACGGACTCCGCGGCTCGCGCCGAGGTACGCCGCGATCGCCTCGCGCAACATCGGGAGTCCGGACGGGTCCACGGCGCCCGCCAGGGCAGCTCCCGACCGGCGGGCCCGCCTGGCGAGGATCCGGTTCCATTGTTCGAAGGGGAAAACGTCGAGGCCCGGCAAGCACGGCGTGAACGCCCGTGCCTGGCTGGGTGCGGTTCGGAGCGAAATTGCGAACAGCCCGCGACCGCGCTCCGAAAGAGCCACGGCCCCTCGAGCACGCGACGTGTTCACGTCAGCGACAGGGCTCGGCCTCGGTGCAGCATCGCGCTCCGCGCCAATCCTCGACACGAACGTGCCAGCCCCCACCTTCCGGACGACGAATCCCTCCGCGTCGAGCTCGGCCAAAGCGGCCTCGACGGTGCTGCGCGCGACGCCGAAATCGCTCGCCAGCGTACGGGCGGACGGCAGCCGGTCGCCGGGCGCCAATGCGCCCCGTGCGACTGCCTCTCGCACCGCCCTGCTGATCCGCCGGTAGACCGGAAGGTTGTCGTCCGTGGGACCGCGAAACGCGACCAGCAGCGCTCCGCTCTGCCTTCGCTTCATCTTGCTCCTCGGGGAGACGGTCATTTGCTCAGGCCTCCAGACCGCTCCCGCAATGGTGCGGCACAATGTCCAGGCTCGCCCTTTGCAGCCGGTGGTCGCGGCCGCCGCGCGATCCCTATCTTTAGCTCCGGCGAGGAGGTCAGGTGCGCACGATTGCGGCGCTGGTGCTGGCGGCCTCGGCGGCGGGGGCCGCGCGCGCGGCGGTGGACTTGGGCGCGGCCAAGCGGGAGCTGTGGTCCACCCTGGTCGCCGTCGACGAGGCGAGCGCGGCCCTGCGCGGGCTGCAGGCCATCGCCGGCGATTCGCAGGCCTACGACGTGACGGCGGCAGGCGAGCTGCGCAACCGCGCGGCCCAGGATCTGCGGCGCGCCGAGCAGCATCTAGGCCGTCTCTGGCGGCTGCCGGGGCAGGAGGACGGGACGCTGCAAAAGGTTGCCTCGGCGCAGGACGCATTGCGGAACCTGCGCGACCGCGTGCAGCGGCTCGGGCGCGCCAACCGGACGCCGGTGGATCCACGGCCCGACCTGCGCCAGGGGGCGGGCGGGCGGCCGTCGGCTGGGCCGCCCCCAGACGAGGGTTGGATGCCGCCGCCGGGAAGCGCGGCGCTGCAGGACATGGGCACTGGGCTGCAGTCGGTGCAACGCGACCTGGATGCGGTCTCGGCAGACCTCCGCGCGCTCGGCGACATCTACCAGGTAGCTGGCGAGCTGCCCCACCCCTGATCAGGGAGCGAGGCGCCGCTCTTGGGCCACGCGCGCCCTCAGCTCGGGATCGTGCAGGTACAGCTCGGTGAGCCGCCGCTTGCGCGCGAACGGCACGAGCCCTTGCGCGAGCCGGCCCAGGGAGGACAGCGCGCCGCCGCCGTAGGCAGCGGCCAGCGCCACGGCGCGTTCCCCGGAGCCGAGCTGCGCGAGCGGGCGGGTCAGCACCCCCATGCGGAGCAGGCGCGTCTCGGCGCAGCGCTGCGAAAACTCGAGGAAGGCGGGGAGCTGCCGCAGCACAGGGTTTTCCGCCGACAGCCGCGTGCGCATGAACCGCCCCAGCCGCCGCACTCCCCACAGCGAGACCAGGGACAGCCCGAGCAGCCTGCGACGCAGCGCCGGGTCGCGCGCCAGCGCTTGGGCGGTGCGGCGCTCGCCGAACTCGACGTGCCGCTCCTCCTGCTTGACTGCGCGCTGCAGGATCTCGCGCACCTCGCCCGCCTCGAGCGTGTCGATGAGCGCGTAGAGAGCGAGCAGCACGAAGCCCTCGCCCTGCGCCATCTCCAGGCAGACATGGTCCTCGAACGTCGCCGGCATCATGCCGCTGCTCAGAAAGCGCACCAGCGGGTGCGCGGGCGCGGGTTTCTCGCCCAGCAGCTCGAGGATGCGCAGGAAGTTGTCGACGTGCTGGAACTCCTCCACCGCCTGCCGCGCGAAGAAGCGGGCGGCGTCCAGGTCGGGCGCTTCGTACAGCCAGTGGCCGCACTGGATGCCGGTCACCTCGCCGTAGAGGAACTGGTTCATCATCCAGCCGAGGAGGTGCCCGTCGCGGCGGGCGTCCAGGCGGGCGCCGCCGAACTCGAACGTCATCTCCTCCCGGGTGAGCAGCACGGGCGGAGTGTATACCCTCGGCGCAGACCTTCGCTGTGGGGACTTCTTTGGCTGGGCGCCGGACGGTTTTGCGCTAGACTGCCAGCGTCCCCGGGAGACGAGCGAGATGAGGATGATGCTGCAGGACGAGATCCGCGAGTTGAGGGCACCGCCCGAGGCGCTCGCGCGCTGGGCGATGCAGAGCGGCCTGTCCGTGCAGGAGGCGACGTATTCGGTCCTCGCTTTTCTCGCCCGGCTGGAGCACGCCTCCTCGACGCTGTTGCCCGTTCCCTCGATCGTGCTCGCCGAGCAGGCCGTGCAGGACCCGGACGGCTTCCTACGCCAGCCGCGCGGCTCGGTGGAGCATTTTGGCCAGCGGGCCTCGCGCGCGATCGCCTGGCTGGACCAGCTCATCTTCTTCCGCGAGCGCTTTCCGCAGGCCGCGGCGCGGACGCCGCCGCCTTCGGTGTTCCAGCTTGCGCGCACCTTCGCCCAGCACGACGACGAGCTGGAGGCCTGCGTCGATCTGCTGGTGCGCGAGTGCGTGGTGCCGGAGCTGGAGGATGTCTTCCTGCGCGCGGTCGCGTATCCGCCGTTGCAACTGCTGCTCGGGCGCCTGCGCGACACGGATCCCCAGCGCAGCGCCGACGCCCGCAGGCTCGCCTCGGCGGTACTGGGGCCCCTCTCAGGCAAGCGGGTCTGGGCGGTGCGCACGCGGCTGATCGCGGCGGTGACGCGGGCCATCTTGGGCGCGCGGCCGCTGCTCGAGGAGCTGGAGCGCGGCGGCCTGCGCGTCGAGCGCGCCCGGGCGGCGCGCGGCTTCGCGCGGCGCCTCGAGGAGGCGGTCGGTGAGCTGCAGGGGACGCGGGTGCTGCCGGCGTCGCTGATCGCGCGGCTCACCGGCGACGCCGAGTGGTCCAGCGTGGCCGAGGTGCCGGCCGAGGGCTCTCATCCGCGCAAGAAGGACTGAAACAGCGCGTCCTTTAATGGCGTTGCAGGTCGGCGTACAAGTGGCCGCGCGCGGGGCCGTACTTGCGCATCACAGCGAAGCCTGCCGCCATCAGGCAGAGCAGTCCTGCCACCAGGAGACCGATGACCTGCTGGGGAGGCAGCAGCCGCCGCATGGATGGATGGTAGCGCTCCCGCGAGAAAAGGCAATGTCTTCCATTGGCGCCGGAGGGCGGCCCGAAATAGCCTCTCGCTCGCTCCGTAGGAGTCGGAGCGTTCCCATGGAGGTTTTGCTTGCCGTCGTCCGAGGCCCGGATTGAAGACGCCCGGCGCACCCTGCTCGCGCCGCTGTTCGCGCTCTTCGCTCCCGATCTGGGCATGGAGCCGGTCGCGCGCACCGGTCGCCTGCGCTGGACGTTGGGCATCGCGCTTGCCTGCTCCCTGCTCGCGGGCGCCTTCGCCACCTTGCGGGTCGACGCCCGCGACAGCACGCTCTTCGCGCTGGAGAAGAGGGGCGAGCTCAAGACGATGAGCGACCGGCAGGTGGAGGACGCACAGAAGAGCAACGAGCGCACCTTCGAGGTTTCGCGCCTCGCGCTCGCGGCGGTGGAGCCGCCCGTCTCGCTGGCGCTGTCGCTCGCGGGGCTGCTCGCGCTCTCCTGGTTCCTGCGCGGCAAGCCCAAGGCGGCCCCGCTCTTTGCGGTGTGCGGCGTGGGGCTGCTGCCCGGCGCGCTGGCGGACCTGCTCGACGCCGTCGCGGCGCTGCGGCACGAGGTGGTTCCGGCCGATGCGCTGCAGCACCTCTCGCCGCGCCACCTCGCCGACTTCGCGGCCGCCGTTGGCCACCCGCTTGCGGGCGCCGCGGCGAAGCTGGGCAGCGCCATCGACCTGTACTCGCTGTGGGGCGCGGTGCTCCTCGGATACGGGCTCGCCGCGTCCGCCTCGCTCCCCGTCCGGCGCGCGGTGCCCGCGGCGCTGATCGGTTGGCTGCTCTTCCGCCTGCTCACCCACGTCGCGGTGCCGACGTCCCCCGGAGGTTGAACGCCGTGTCCGTCCTTCGCCGCCCACTCGCGACTGTACTCCTGTCGCTCTTCGCAGCCTCTGCGCCCGCCTTCGCTGGCGAGGCCCCGCAGCAGGCAGGGCCCGCCGCGCAGCCAGCGGAGGTCGCGCAAACCCTAGCCGCGCTGCCGGCGGCCACGCCGCTCACGCTCGAGGGAGCGGTGCAGCGGGCCCTGCAGCGGAACTTCGATCAGGTTCGAGTGGGGCTGCTCGCGGTCCAGGGCGAGAGCGATCGGGCGACCGCGCTGGCCACCATCCTGCCGCGGGTCGACCTCTCTGGGTCGGCGACCGAGAACGTGGTGCGGGGCGGCAACGTGCAGTTCAGCTACTTCGATCCGGTCAACGGCCAGCGGATCAACTCGATCGTGCCCAACCAGACCTACCAAGTCTACCAGTTCGGCGTGCAGCTCAAGCAGCTCGTCTTCGACGGCGGCAAGTGGTGGAACAACCTCGCCGCCGCCTCGGCGCAGCTCGGGGGCTTGCGGGCCAACGTGGAGGAGCAGCGGCTCACCACCGTCTACGGGACCGAGCAGAGGTTCTTCGAGCTTGTCCGACAGCAGCGGCAGCTCCAGGTCCTCACCGAGGCCGCCGCGCGCAGCCGAGACCAGGCCGGCTTCACCCAGCGGCTCTTCGAGGGGGGCCGCGCGACGCAGGCCGATGTCTATCAGGCGCGCGCGAACCGGGACACCGACGAGATCAACCGGCTCGCACAGGAGGCCAGGGTCGAGCTGGCGCGGCAGGACCTCGCCCTGATCATCGGCGCCGACCCCACAGAGCCGCTCACGGTGGCCGAGCCACGAGGCCTCCAGGAAACGCCGGCGCCGCCGGGCAAGCCTGCGGAGCTGGTGCAGAAGGCGCTGGCGGCACGGCCCTCGCTGCAGGCGTTCCAGCTGTTCGTCGAGGCGCAGCGCAAGAGCCTCTCCGCGGCGAAGGGCGACTATTACCCGGCGGTGAGCCTGATCGGCCAGTACCAGCGGAACACCCGCGACTTCGGCGACCTCTCCGCCGGCCCGGACAAGGTGGGCGTGCTGTCCGCCGGCGTGAACGTGAGCTGGAACCTGTTCGCGGGCCAGGCGACGAACGCCGCCGTGCTCAGGCAGGAACAACAAGTCTTGCTCGCGGAGAACGATCTGATGAACGGCAGGCGCGGCGTTGCCTCCGACGTGGAGCGCGCGGTGGCGCAGCTCGCCACGGCGAGGCAGGAGGCGCTGGTGGCGGCGCAGGCGGTGGCGACCTCGCAGGAGGGCCTGCGGCTCGCCCGCGCGCGCCAACAAGTAGGCGTGGCGACCGAGCTCGAGGTCCGCGACGCCGAGCTGAAGCTGACGCAGAGCGAGCTTGCGCGGGTCAATGCGCTGATCGACGGACGCGAATCTGAGTCGGCCCTGAAGCGGGCCGCCGGCGGCTGACATGACCTCTCTTTTCCGGAGCACCCGATGACGAAAGTTCGCTGGATCGCCCTCGCGCTGGTGGTGGGCGTGGTCGGCTTCGCCACCGTGCAGGGGCTGCGCCCGCATCCCCCGCCGCCGGTGGAGGTGACCACCACGCAGGTCAAGCGCGGGCCGGTGACCCGCACGGTCGCCGCCGCCGGCCATCTGCAGGCGGTGATGACCGTCAAGGTCAGCTCGAACATCTCCGGCGATCTGCTCTCCTTGGCGGTGAAGGAGGGCGACCGGGTCAAGCGGGGCCAGGTGCTGGGGCAGATCGACAAGCGCCTCTACGAGACGCAGGCCGCGCAGTACCGCGCCGCGGTGCAGGCCACCCGCGCGCAGGCGGACGAGGCGCGGATCACGCTGGAGCAGAGCCGCCGCGATTTTGCGCGCACGCGCAGGCTGGTGGAGCAGAAGCTCGCCAGCGACGCAGAGCTGGAGAAAGCCGAGACGCAGGTGAAGATGCAGGAGGGCGCGCTGGCCGCCGCGCGCGAGGCCACCGCGCAGAACGAGGGGCAGTTGGGCCAGGCCCTCTACAACGTCTCGCGCGCCACGCTGGTCGCGCCGCTGGACGCCACCGTGCTCGAGCTGGACCACAAGGTCGGCGAGCGCATCCGCGGGTCCGATCTCTCCGAGGACGTGGTGATGCTGCTCGGCGGCCTCGACGAGATGGAGGTCAAGGCCGAGGTGGGCGAGCATGAGGTCACCGCGGTGCACGACGGCGACGAGGCGGCCATCGACATCGACGCCTTCCCCGACCGGCAGTTCCACGGGCGGGTGTCGGCGGTGGCCAAGAACGCGCAGATCAAGAACCCGGGCACGGATTCCGAGGTGACCACCTTCTTCGTGCGGGTCGCGCTGCTCGATCCCCCCGCCGGAGCGCTGCCGGGAATGTCCACCGCTGTCTCGATCGCCTCGGCCACGCACGACAACGTGCTGATGGTGCCCATCCAGGCGGTCACCACGCGGGAGGCGAAGAAGAAGGAGCAGAAGGGCCCTTCGCGCGAGGGCAGCCTGGTCGCCGGCCCCGGCGGCGCCGCGCCCGCCAAGGCCGAAGAGGCACCGACGTCGAGATCCTCGACGGCGTCAACGAGGGCGAGGCGGTGATCGACGGGCCTTATCGCACGCTCGCGCGCGAGCTGCAGGACGGGCAGGGTGCACGGTTGGCGAAGCCCAGCTCCGGCAAGAGCGGAGCCGCGCCAAACCCTCCGGGAGGCCGTAGCTGAAGCGCCGCCGCCGCGGCCTCCGGAGGACTCCATGGCGCTGATCGAGCTGGACCACATCGTCAAGACCTACGACCTGGGCGCCGAGAAGGTGCACGCCCTCCGCGACATCCACTTCGGCATCGAGCGCGGCGAGTTCGTCGCCATCGTCGGGCAGTCGGGCTCGGGCAAGTCGACGCTGATGAACATCGTCGGTTGCCTCGACGTGCCCACCTCCGGCGCCTACCGGCTCTCCGGCCGCGACGTGGGCACGCTGCCCGACGACGATCTGGCCGATGTCCGCAACCAGCAGATCGGCTTCGTCTTCCAGAGCTTCCAGCTCCTACCGCGCGCCAGCGCGCTGGAGAACGTGGAGCTGCCGCTCATCTACCGCGGCATCCCCGCCCGCATCGCGCGCGCGCTGGTCACCGAGCCGAGCCTGCTGCTCGCCGACGAGCCCACCGGCAACCTCGACTCCGCCACCGGCGAGGAGATCGTGCGGCTGTTCCTCGAGCTGCACCGGGCCGGCAACACCATCGTGCTGGTCACCCACGAGCCCAAGTTGGCGGCGCGCTGCCCGCGGGCGGTGCGCCTCGTGGACGGGCTGGTGGTGGCGGACGGAGCGGGCGAGCGGGTTGCATTCGAAAACACGCTCGATCTGGAACGGGTGGCAGCGGCAGCGCGCGCCGCCGCGGCGAGCGCCGCCCTCACCGGAGCGGGGTGACATGCTGCGCTTCTTCCGCGAGCTGTGGGAGTCGATCCGGCAGGCCGGGACCTCGCTCGCCTCGCACCGGCTCCGCTCATCGCTGACCATCGCCGGGATCACCATCGGCGTGGGCACCGTGATGGGCATCTTCTCGGTGACCGCGGGACTGGATAGCTCGTTCGCGCGCCAGCTCAACAGCCTGGGCCCCAACACGCTCTACGTCTCCAAGTGGGCCTGGTTCTCCAACGACAACGACTGGTGGAAGTACCGCAATCGCCCGCTCGTCACCCGCGCCGACTACGCCGCGCTGCGCGCAAACGCGGCGCTGCCGCTCGCGATTGCGCCGACGGTCTACGGCCAGGCCACGGTCGCGCGCGGCGACCTCAAGGTGAACAACGTCACCGTCATCGGCACCGTCGAGTCCTACGTGGACACCGGCGGCTGGCAGGTCCGCCGGGGCCGCTTCCTCAGCAACCTCGACGAGGAGCTGGGCACCGACTCCTGCGTGATCGGCGCCGACCTGGAGGACGCCTTCTTCAAGGGCGGCGACGCCCTGGGTGCCCGGTTCATGGTGGGGCCGTTCGCGCGCTGCACCGTGGTGGGCACGTTGGTACGCAAGGGCAACGCCTTCGGGCAGTCGCAGGATGCGCGGGTGATCCTGCCGCTCTCGTCCTTCACGCGCTCGTTCGGGTCGAAGCGGGGGCTGACCATCGCGGTGATGGCCCCGTCCGACAAGATGCGCGAGACCGAGGACGAGATCATCCAGGTGCTGCGCAACAGCCGCCGCATCGCGCCCGAGAAGGAGGAGACCTTCTCGGTCAACCGGCAGGACAAGATGCTGCAGAGCTTCAACCAGCTCACCTCTGGCCTCAAGCTGGTCGCATTCCTGGTGGGCATCATCACCGTCATCGTGGGCGGGATCGGCATCATGAACATCCTGCTGGTCTCGGTGAAGGAGCGCACCCGCGAGATCGGCGTGCGGCGGGCGCCTGGGCATCGGTGCGGCCTGGGTGGCGGCGCAGGTCACGCCGCTGAACGCGGCGGTGTCGCCTGCGATGGCGGCGCTCTCGCTCGTCTTCGCGCTCCTCACCGGCCTGGTGTTCGGGCTCTGGCCGGCGCTGTCCGCGGCGCTTTTGCACCCCATCGAGGCGCTCCGCTATGAGTGAAGCCACGCCGGCCGTCCGCTTTGCCGCGCCGGCTGCCGCGCCTGGGGAGCGGCTGCGGCGGTTGTCGCGGATGGCGGCCGCGCGGCGCGACGACCTTTCGCTGGCCCTCGCCGCGATGCTGGGGCACAAGCTGCGCGCCGCGCTGACGCTGCTCGGCATCGTCATCGGCGTGTTCACGGTCGTGACCATGATGTCGCTCACCACCGGGCTGCAGAACTCGATGGACAGCGGCCTGGGACAGCTCGGCGCCGACGTGTTCCAGATCCAGAAATGGCCGGCCGTGCAGTTCGGGAACTTCTCGCCGGAGATCCAGAAGCGCAAGAACATCACGCTGCAGCAGGCGCTGGCGCTGCGCGATCAACTTCCGCAGGCAAAACAGGTCGGCGCCGAGGTGTGGGAACAGGGCAAGGAAGTGGCCACGCAGGACAACAGCCTGCAGGGCTGCCAGGTGGCGGGCGGCACCGCCGAGATCTTCACCAACAACAGCCTGCCCGTGGGGCGCGGCCGCGGCTTCTACGAGAACGAGGCGTTGGGCGCGGCGCGGGTGGTGGTGCTAGGCGCGGGAGTGGTGGACTCGCTCTTCCCCGACCGCGACCCGCTGGGCGCCCACATCCGCCTGGGCCGGCTCCAGCTCGAGGTGATCGGCACCGTCGAACGCCAGGGCGGCAATCCCTTCGGCGGCAACCCGGACAAGATGGCCGTGATCCCCATCGGCCTCTTCCTCGAGCTGTACGGCACCGCCCGCTCGGTCGGCGTCTCGGTGATGGCCCCGCCGGGCCAGATGCGCAAGCTGCAGGACGCCGCGGTGGCCGCTTTCCGCCGCATCCGCGGGTTGAGCGCCGAGAAGCCCGACGACTTCGAGATGTACTCGAACGATTCGCTGCGCACCACCTTCGACCAGCTCGCGACGATCGTCACCTCCGCCTCGCTCGCCATCTGCGCGCTCTCGCTGCTCGTCGGCGGGATCGGCGTCATGAACATCATGCTGGTGGCGGTGGCGGAGCGCACCCGCGAGATCGGCCTCCGCAAGGCGCTCGGCGCGCGCCGCCTGCGCATCCTGATGCAGTTCGTCTTCGAGGCGGTGGTGCTCTCGCTCATCGGCGGCGTGCTCGGCGTCCTGCTCGGGTACCTCGCCAGCGCCTTCGTGAAGTTCTTCTTCCTCCTCCCCTCCGCCGTGCCGCCCTGGGCGGTCGCGCTATCGTTGGCGGTGAGCTGCGGCATTGGCCTCGTCTTCGGGATCTATCCGGCGGCGCGGGCGGCGCGGCTCGATCCGGCGGTGGCCCTCAGGGATGAGTAGGATTGTGCCCATGGCCTCGTGGCGCGACACCCCCTTCACCCGCAAGCTGGGCCTGTCCTTGCCGCTGGTGCAGGCGCCGATGGGCGGCGGACCGACGACGCCTTCGCTGGTGGCGGCGGTCAGCGAGGCGGGCGGGCTGGGCTCGATCGCCGGCGGGTACCTGTCGCCCACGCAGATCCGCGCCGAGATCGCGGCGGTGCGCGCCCGCACCCGGCGCCCCTTCGCGGTGAACCTGTTCGTGCCCGAGCGCGAGCCGGTCGATACGCCGGAGCGCCTGGAGCCGCGCCTGCTGGAAGCGTCTCGCGCCGCGCTGCGGCCGCTGCGCGACGAGCTGGGGCTTCCCGACCCCGTGCCTCCCGTCCGCTTCGCCGAGGTGTTCGAGGAACAGCTTGCAGTGCTGATCGAGGAGCGCGTGGCCTGCTTCAGCTTCACCTTCGGCATCCCCGGCGCGCCGGCGCTGGATGCCTGCCGCCGCGCGGGCATCGCCCTCTGCGGCACCGCGACCACGGTGGCCGAGGCCATCGCGCTCGCGGACGCGGGTGTCGACTTCGTCAACACGCAGGGGTTCGAGGCGGGCGCGCATCGCGGCTCGTTCCTGCTGTCCGAGGAGCGATCGCTGGTGGGGAGCCTTGCCCTGGTCCCGCAGGCTGTGGACGCGCTCGCGCCGCGCAGCATCCCCGTGCTGGCCGCGGGCGGCATCATGGATGGCCGCGGCATCGCCGCGGTGCTCGTGCTGGGCGCGCAAGCCGCCGTGCTGGGCACGGCCTTCTTGCGCACGAAGGAGAGCGGCGCGAACGCCACCTGGAAGGCGGCGCTGGCCCAGGGCCGCGACGACAGCACGGCGCTCACGCGCGCGTTCTCAGGGAAGGCCGCGCGCGGGATCCGCAACCGCTTCACGGAGAAGCTCGCGCCCGTCGAGGGCCAGCTTCCGCCCTATCCGGCGCAGAACGCGCTCACGCGCGACATCCGCGCTGCGGCGGCCAAGGCTGGCAACGCCGACTACCTGTCCTTGTGGGCGGGGCAGGGCGTCGCGCTCGCGCGCGAGTTGCCCGCGGGCGAGCTGGTGGCGCTGCTCGCGCGCGAGACCGAGACGGCGCTGGAGCGGCTGTGACCAGCAGCGACGTCTACCGCGGGAGCTCGCTGCACAGTTCCGCGAGCCTGTTCACCGTGTTCCAGTTGCGCGCCGTGCCCGCCGCCTGAAGGGCCTTCTCGATGACCGCGTTGGTGAGCTTCGACGTGCCGATGCCCCCGGCGTAGTGCAGGTAGAGGTTCTTTCCGACGAGCTTCACGCGCTCGGGCCCGCCCTTGAAGCCCGTGAGCGACTCGGCGACGCCGGCGGGCGGCGTGCCGTCGGTGAACAGGATCAGGAGGTGGCTGGGATCGTCGCGCGCCGCATCCGGAAACGGGTTGGCCGCAATCGATTCGCGAAGCTCTTGGAACGACCGCAGGAAAATCTCCGGCCGGAACCCGCAGCGCTTCTCGATCGCGTCCTGCAGGTCCTTCACCACCTGCTTGCGGTCTGCGTTCCTGCTGCGGAAGACCACGTTCCCGCTCTGCAACAGCGTGCGCGCACCCGCGTGGCCCAGGCTTTCGCAGATCGCGGTGAGCTGCGGCATCTTGATCTGATTGCGCCCGCCGACGTTGACGCCGCGGAGCAGGGCGGCCGAGGGGGTCAACGGCGCTTCCGGAAGAGGGCATTCAGCTCGGCAAAAGAGGCCGCGCCCGCCAAGGCTTCGAACGTTCCCGTTTCGGCAATGCCGCGCGCGGCGCGCATGAACGCGCCCCATGCGACGCGGGCCAGCGCCGATCCTACCGAGATGCGGCGCACACCCAGCTCCGCCAGTCGCGATACCGAGAGGCCGGTGTCGTGCGAGACCAGCACGTTGACGGGCTTCGGCGCCACGGCCTTGACGATGGCCGCGATCGCAGCCGGGTCGCGCACGCCGGGTGCATAGAGGCAGTCGGCGCCCGCGTCCGCGAAGGCGACCAGCCGGTCGAGCGCGGTGCGCAGCGGATTGGCGTCGCCCACGAGCCACGCCTCACAGCGCGCGGTGAGCACCACCTTCGTGCCGCCGGCGTCGATCGCGCTGCGCGCGGCCCTGATGCGCTCGACGGCCGACGCTCGCCCGAAGAGCGGCTTCGCCTTGTCGCCGGTGGCGTCCTCGATCGAGAGGCCCGCCACGCCGGTGCGCGCGCAGAGCGCGACGTTGGCCGCGACGCCGTCGGGATCGTGCGCATGGCCCGACTGGAAATCCGCGTTCACCGGCAGCGCGGTGGCTGCGGCGATCTCGCGGAAGTGCGCGAGCACCGCATCGAGCGACAGCGCCGACTCTTCGTCCGGCAACGCCCGCGAGAACGCGAATCCCGACGAAGTGGTGGCCAGCGCCTTGAAGCCGGCGTGCTCGAGGAAGCGCGCGCTGCCCACGTCCCACGGATTGGGTAGGACGAAGCAGCCCGACGCGTGCAGAGCGCGAAACGCGGTGACGGCGTCGCTCATGATCAGCACGATACACCCGCCTTAACGCGGTGCGGGCGCGCCGTGAAACTGCGCGTCCCCAATTCGCCAGCCGAGCCAGACGACCGCGAGGCCCATGAGGGAGAGCACGACCGCGATGCTGACGCGCGATAGCGTGGCGAAGAGAGTGAGCGTGCCGCTGGAGAGTCCGGTCAGGGCGAGTCCGACAACGGGCAAGACGGGAACGCCGCAGCCCGCGAGAGAGCAGGGGCCGGTGGTGAGGCCGAAGACGGTCGTCACCGCCCCGGCGACGCCCGCTGGCCCCGCTGCCTTGGAGCCGTGCCCGCACGCTTTGGGCTGGCGCTGCCGGTACGAACGGAGCGCGAAGTACGCCCCGAACACCAGCGCGGTGAGAAGGGTGCGAGCCACCGTCGGGACGTCGACGATGAACCCCCAATCGATGCCCTCGACCTTGTTGTCTGCGCTCACCCACGCGATGGCCATGCTGGAGAGGAACGACAGCTTCTTCGCCAAGGGCTCCCCAGACGCGAGGTACTCGGGCAGGCGCGAGAGCCAGGGATTGAAGGTGAAGTAGTCCACCGGTCTGCGGGCGAGGGAGAGGATGATCACCGGCGCCGCCAGGTTGAAGACGGTCACCGCCGCAGTCACGCTCCAGACGATCCTGGCACGGGCCCGGAGGCCTGCGGCGATCCCGCGGAACGTCTGGGGGACTGCCGCCAGGACCCGCTGGGCCATTTGGGCCCTCCTTCGCAGGGCCGCAAGACAAGATACGCGATCAGGCCGGTCCCGCAAGTGCCCCAGCTGCCTGGGGGCCTGCTGGAGATCGAGGCTGACTGATCGTACCATCGTGTGGCCCATCACAGGAGCCGAGAGAACACATGTCGATCTTCGAGGCCTCGAACTCACCTTGGACCAACCGGATGCTGAGCATTTTTCGCATCATCGCCGGCCTGATCTTCATGTCGGCCGGGACGACGATTGTGTTCGGCTATCCGCACAACCCGATGCCGGGCATGCCGCCGTTCGATCCGACGTCCCAGATCGGTGTGGGCGGCATGCTCGAGATGGTGGGAGGCCTGGCCATCGTCCTCGGCGTGCTCACGCGGCCATTCGCGTTTCTGCTCGCCGGCGAGATGGCCGTGGCGTACTTCCAGTTTCACGCCCCCAGATCGTTCTTTCCCACGCTGAATGAGGGCGTGGCTGCCGTGCTCTACTGCTTCTTCTTCCTGTATCTGACGCTCGCCGGCGCGGGGACGTGGAGCCTCGATGCGATGATCGCTCGTTCGCGGAGCGGGAATCCGTCCTAAGGCAGAGCGGAACGCCGAGGCGGCAGGGACCCACAGGGGGTCGAGGCGCTCCAGCGCGATCGGGCCGCGGGCACCGGAGGCGAGCAGGCGACCGCGCGCCGCAGGGCGGTCACCTCCGGGCTTGCAGGATCGCCGGTATTTGTTCATGGTTCGCCGGGATGGCCCAGCTGCAGGTTTCCAACCTTTCCCTGCGGTTCGGAGGCGTCGCCGCGCTTCGCGACGTCTCGTTCACCGCAGAGAAGGGAACCGTCGCGGCGATCATCGGCCCCAACGGCGCCGGCAAGACCAGCCTGCTCAACTGCATCAGCGGCGTCTACCAACCGCAGGCGGGGGCGGTGCGGCTCGACGGCCGCGACGTGACCGCGCTCGCCCCGCACGTCCGCACCCGGATGGGCGTCGCGCGGACCTTCCAGAACATCGCGCTCTTCAAGGGCATGACCGTGCTCGACAACCTGCTCATCGGTCGCCATTGCCACCAGCGCGCGGGCCTCTTGCAGGGCGGCCTCTACTGGGGCCCTGGCGCGCGCGAGGAGATCGCCCACCGCGAGGTGGTCGAGGACATCATCGACTTCCTCGAGATCGAGAAGATCCGCAAGCACGTGGTGGGCACGCTCGCCTATGGGCTGCAGAAGCGGGTCGAGCTGGCCCGCGCCCTCGCCCTCTCCCCGCGCTTGCTGCTTCTCGACGAGCCGATGGCCGGCATGAACGCCGAGGAGAAGGAGGACATGGCGCGCTTCATCCTCGACATCAACGAGGAGCGCGACACGACCATCGTGATGATCGAGCACGACATGGGCGTGGTGATGGATCTCTCCGCCCGCATCTGCGTGCTCAACTTCGGGCAGAAGATCGCCGACGGCACCCCCGAGGAGGTACAGCGAAACCCGGAGGTGCAGGCGGCCTACCTCGGCCAGTCCACCCCTTCCACGCCGGCCAGCGCATGACCGGCCTCCCCGCCGCTTTCGCTGAAAGCGCCAGCGGCGTCGCGGACGCCGCCATCGCCGTGGCTGCTGCCGGCGCCGCCGAGACGTTTCCGCGGCTGCTCGCGCGCAACGCGGCCCGGCATCCCGCGCGCCCCGCCCTGCGCGAGAAGGACTTCGGCATCTGGCGCGAGATCTCCTGGGCCCGCTACCTCGAGGGCGTGCGCGAGTTGTGCTTGGGGCTTCTCAGCCTCGGTCTCGCCCGCGGCGACAAGGTTGCCATCCTCGGCGACAACCGGCCGGAGTGGGTCATCGCCGAGCTGGCCGCGCAGGCGGCGGGCGCCGCCTCTGTGGGGCTTTACCAGGACGCGGGGCTCTCCGAGGTGGCGCACATCATCCGCGATTCGGGCGCCACCTTCGTCGTGGCCGAGGACCAGGAGCAGGTCGACAAGATCCTCGAGATCATCGACCAGATGCCCCGGGTGCGGCACCTCGTGTACTGGGACCCGCGCGGCCTGCGACGCTACGCGCATCCGGCTTTGCTCTCGTTCGAGGCGGTGCAGGAGCGCGGCCGCGCGCTGCACGCCGCCCAGCCGGGGCGCTTCGACGAGGAGCTGGGTCGCGGCCGCCCCGACGACGTGGCCATCATCTGCTACACTTCGGGTACCACCGGGTCGCCCAAGGGGGCCATGCTCTCCTTCCGCAACCTGCTCACCATGGCGCTGAGCCTGCACGCGGTGGACCCCAAGCGCGAGACCGACGAGTTCGTCTCCTTCCTGCCGCTGGCATGGATCGGCGAGCAGATGATGTCGCTCTCGAGCTCGCTGGCGGTGGGCTTCGCCATCAACTTCCCGGAGTCCCCCGAGACGGTGATGGGCGACATCCGCGAGATCGGGCCGCACGTGATGTTCGCGCCGCCGCGCATCTGGGAAAACCTCACCACCTCGGTGCAGGTCCGGATCATGGACACGACGCCGTTCAAGCGGCTCCTGTACCGGCTGTGGACGCCTGTGGGGCAGCGCGTGGCCGCGCTGCGCTTCGCGGGCAGGCCGGTACCGCTCTTGCTGCGCCTGCTCTGGCACGTCGCGGACCTCGCCCTCTTCCGCGCGCTCAAGGACCGCCTCGGCCTCTCGC
>WNFI01670436.1_pt1 | contig 27287 bp, 29 predicted proteins | sample 5400471 | NCBI WGS metagenome assembly WNFI01 (sample SAMN13153348, study PRJNA577476) | soil metagenome | isolation source: 100 cm saprolite on Douglas fir-dominated hillslope | place: USA:California | collected 2013-09-17
AAACCTGGATGGTTTTGGTTTTTGATCATCCGTTGAAAGCAATTCGGATCGTGGCGGGAAGGCGAGTGACGAGACCTGCAGTATGAGTAAGCCCGTTGTCGAAGTGCAGATCCTCGGCCTCGCTGCGACCAGCGGCGGCTGCGCGGTTTTTCTTGGCAACGAGGAAAAAGTTTTCGTGATTTACGTTGAGCAGAGCGTTGGTCTGGCGATCGCGATGTTCAAGCAAGGCACGCAAAAGGAGCGACCGCTCACCCATGATCTGCTAGCGAACATCTTGCGAGCCCTCGGAGCGAAGATCGAAAGGGTAATCGTCAACGATCTCAAGCGTGGCACCTATTTTGCGAGACTTGTCCTCAGTGCGGAGAACGAATCGCAACAGAAGAAAATCATCGAGATCGATGCGCGACCCAGCGATTGTATCGCGATGGCTATTGCGCAGCGCGCCCCGATCTACGTAAGCCTTGATGTTTGGGATCAGCTCGAAGACATGACAGAGGCGCTTCGAAAGATGGAACAGGAAGGCTCGCACACTGAAGAGAACGACGAGGAAGAGGAATCGTAGGCAATGGTTGGATGGACCGAATATCTTTTCGGTCATCTCGGTTAATCATCACCTCGCCGGCACAAAAGCTTTGGGCGGTTAGCACGCTCTAAAGCCCTGAAACGTGAACACGCAGGTGTATTGGCAACCTTGTTGTGGATTTCGCCCTGCCCTGTTCCCTGTTTGGCGGCGTCATGAATTCGTCTGCGTCGCAACTGCCAAATGAGTTGACAATGTTTTGTAATAAGGCTACTAGAGATCCCCCTTTTCGAGATAGGAAGTAACCTGTTTCTTAAGAACGTTGGTCAAGTCACTGTGATGTTTCTTTTGGTTCTTGCCTTGGAATCAAAGGAAATTCTGGAAGAGAATTAATCCTGACGGGAGCTATTCCGCCGGCAGCTGCAGTTTAAATATTCGCCGCGAGGCACGGCCTCTACACTGAAAGGACGTCGGCAACAACGTCGGAATCGCAGTAGGTATCGGATGTATGCGGATAGGTTCATTCTTGTTAGTCCAGAAACAGGCGCGATGACTTTAAAAATCCGCCAAGAAAGGAATACGTGCCGAATAATACAGACATTAGAATAGAGAAAGACTCGCTAGGCGAAGTCAAAGTCCCAGCCGATCGGCTCTGGGGTGCCCAAACCCAACGCTCGCTTGAGCACTTCAGCATCGGCAAAGATCTGATTCCACGCGAGATGATCACGGCGTACGCCGTTCTGAAGAAAGCCGCCTTTGGGTGGCCTGACCTACCTTGGTGTAATTGGACAAGAGAAGAAGTCGGTCATCCATCGGTTGACAACCTCGAGCCCCGAAGACGCACCTATAGGCATGGAATTTCTTTATAGTTTGAACCGGCTTAATGTCGCTGTGTCGCGTGCGCAGTGTGTTGCTGTAATTGTCGCAAGTCCAGCTCTGTTCGAAGTGGAATGTAAGACCACGCCGCATCGAGCTGACAAATGCGTTCTGCCGGTACTTCGAAATGGCTCGAGCATTAGGATCGTAAGTCCAGATGATCTAAGCCTTCGAAAAGATCCGCCGTGCTCCTCCCCGACCATTATCCCATAACCTCCTTTATGGGATATACGCTAGTCTTGCCAAGAACAGTGTGTTTTTGAAACACGCTTGCATGAGCCTAACGCCTGACGAAATTCTGCGGCTCTTAGACGATCTGGAAGCTAACCGGCAGAGTCGAAGGAGCGCTCAGCCACTGCAGACGGCCGAACGCTGCACGTCCGCATATTAAACCGAATCGTAAAACAGCTCCTGCAGATTCCGCCCGTCGCTAATCCAATTTTGCCGATCCCATTGCAGCCGACGTTCAGACTGTTCAGCCTTTTTGCCTTCCGGCCTCCGAATTCATATGTTTCGGCTAGTTAATTTCATTTCCGGTGCATCAGGAGAAAGCGTTTTACGTTCATCCAGGCCGGTCGTCGGAAGCTCTTGACCATGGAGGATTTCGTAAAGAATTCCGCGCACAGAAGTGCGGCAGGCTGGCTTAACCGTGACAATGTTTCCTCGGAAGAAGTTCACCACTCGATCCGCTAACTGAGCCACTTCTTCGAGGTCGGTTGAGTAGAAAACGATTGTCAGCCCCAGCTTCGCTAGATCCTTCAGTCGCCGATAAATTTCGCTTCGCGCCCCCACGTCAATCCCTCGCGTCGGTTCATTGAGCAGCAGAAGCTTCGGTTGGGTTGCCGTCGCTTTGGCTAGCGCGACCTTTTGCTGATTGCCACCGCTTAATTGGGAGACGTTGTCTGGTAGCCGACGCGTATCAATCTCAAAGGCGTCGGCTAACTCTTGGACGCGGCCGGATTCCCTTCGGTGAATGATGACTCCGGCGCGGCTGATGCTTTTCAAAATCGAGGCGGTTAGATTCCGGCGGACTGACGCTTCCAAAAAAACACCTTTCGCGGCACGGTCCTCCGGAACATAGGCGATTCCCCGATCCATGGCTTGACGGATACTGCCGAGCATCGCCGGAGCCCCGTCCACCAGAATTTCTCCTTCGTACCGCTTTTGTAGTCCTGCCAGCGTCTCAACCAAAAGGTCGGCACCAGAACCCAACTGCCCAACCATCGCTACGATTTCGCCAGATAGAATTTCCAGATTTACATCTTTGAACCAACCTTGCACGCCAAGCTTTTGCAGCGCGATTCTGGGCGGAGCACCAGAAGTCATCGCCTCATTCGTTTCGACGCGTGAGTTCGTTATATCCCGACCAATCATCGCCTTCACCAGCTCGGTTGGACTGAGTTCTCTTGTCGCTTTGGTGAGCACTTTGCGTCCATTCCGCATGACGGTGACCCGATGGCTTAAAGCAAATACCTCTTCGAGCCGATGGCTGATAAAGACTACCCCGGTGCCTTGCTGACAGAGCCAGCGCGCAGCGGCAAAGACGCGCTCAATTTCATTGTCGGAAAGCGTGGCTGTCGGTTCATCCAAGAGCAAAATGCGAGCGCCTCTTGCTACTCCGCGCGCAACCTCGACGAGTTGCCGTTCCGCCAAAGATAATTCGTTTGCCTTCGCGTTGGGATCCACATGCTTCAATCCGAGTGCGGTTAGATGATCTTCCACTACGCGCCGGAACCTGACCCTCCGATACACTTCGCCAACTTCCGTCGCTCCCAGCATTACATTGTCCAGCACCGACAAATGGGGAATAACCGATAGTTCCTGGTATACAACCGATATCAATCGTGGATCGGTTCGTTGCCCCAATCGAAGCGAAGTCGAGGCTACCGTAATTTCCCCGGCATCCGGCATCACCAAGCCTGCAAGAATTTTCACGAGCGTGCTTTTGCCCGCCCCATTTTCACCGCAGAGCGCGTGAATTTCGCCCGCGCAGACTTCGAACTCAACGTTGTCTAACGCTTGGATGCCTCCATAGTGTTTCGCCAGTCCCTTCGCCTGGAGTAGTGCATCCGCCATAAGTTTTTTGGATCAGCTTACTTGCCGGTCCGCTTCAGGTAATGCTTCGCACACTGCCGCCATCCACTCCCCAAACTGACGACGTAACGAACGACGCCAGATCCGAGGCCAGAAAAACAATGACGTTAGCGACTTCTTCTGGTCTACCCAGACGTGCCAATGGTAGTTGACGGAGCTTCATTTCGTGTTCCACAGCTTCCATTGGCGGTAATGAATGAACATGGCCTAGGGTTTCCGCGAATCCTCCAGGCTTTGTCCAGAAGGGCGTCCAGATTGGGCCGGGAGCTACCGCATTGATCCTTATTGCGGGCCCCTCTGCTCGGGCCAAACCTTTTGTCAATGCTAGCAATGCTGCTTTCAAACAGCCATAATCAATTGGATTTGGCTCTGGCTGGCGGCCGAGATCGGACGCATTGTTAACGATTACCCCTGAGCCGTTCTTTCGCATCACGGGAAGTATCTTACGGCTGGCTCGGACAGCGCTGAGAAAGTTTAGATCAAAAGTTTTCCGCCATTCCTCGTCAGCGATCTCATCAAAACGCCGGACACTGCCAGCTCCAACGTTGTTTACGAGTACGTCAACCTTTCCTCCAAAGGGCTTGAGCACTTCGTCGATTCCTGAATTTACTCCTTCCTCAGACGACAGATCTGCACTGGCGAGACTTACTTTTATGCCCTTATGTTTTACTTCGCTCGCCAGGGACTCCAAGCTACTGCGATCCAGATCGAGCAACGCCAAATTAGATCCCTCGTCGGCAAACGCCAACGCCGTTGACCGGCCGATTCCGCTGCCGGCGCCAGTAATCAAAACAACTTTGTCTCTTAAGCCAGACTCCATCTTTTAGTACCTCGTTCTCAATTTTACATTTAATGTTGCAAATTTCCGGCCCTTTGAAACTGTAGGAGAGCCGTCTCAATTGACTTCTTCGCTGCGTTCGGCAACGTCCGAGTCCGATGGGTTTCCGAAATAATTTCAATGCCATACGGCCCCGTGTAACCGACCTCCTGTAAGTATTTCAAGAATGTCGGAGGATCTAATTCTCCTTCTCCACAAAGCTCTCGGTGATGAATCGTATCTTCCCAAAGCGTGCCGCGGGTCTCGAGGCGGGCATCATCCAATTCCACTGCCTTGATAAGGTGCGCGGGAATTTTCAGGATATCCCGATAGTCGTTACCCCCACGCGCAACGTGCCAGATGTCGACAAGCAAACCGCCGTTGCTCGCATTTACCGCGGAGACGATCTCCAGCCCGAGGTCAATAGTGCTGATGTTAGTCCAAGGCTGAGGTTCCAGCGCCAGCAGAAGTCCGTAGTCACGTGCTTCCTCGCAAACCTGCCCAAACGATTCGATTAAACGCGACGTGGGCCAAGGTCTCCCTAAGAAATCGCCACCGACTTTGATGTGCCGCGCTTTCAGCTCAGCCGCAGCCTCGAATAAATCGTGCTTAATCGCGTCCGATTGACGCTTCCGCTCTCCGTCCGCAAACCAGTCGCCCAGAAACTCCAACTCCAAGTACTTCAGCCCATGATCCCGAAAGATAGATCTGATCGTTGGGTACCCAAGATTTTTACGCTGGTGCAATAAGTCGGCGTGGATCAATCCGATACCGGAATATCCTGCCTCCGCGGCAATCCGGACTCGATCTTGCAAAGAGAACGGACTCAGTTCGTTTTCGGTGAGTGGAATGGCATCACCAGCAAGCGTCCAATAAGCAGCAATGAATTCGACTTCAGGCATTTTATACTCCAGGCAAAACTTGCAGTCTGATCATTTGATTGAGGCTCCTTCCTCTCCAGTGCGAAAATCAAATCCCGTTGTCAGTCCGCCATCAGCTATCAGCTCGGCGCCGTTGATCGCGCTAGACTGATTCGACAAGAGAAATACTGCCGCTGCTGCGACTTCTCTGGCCTCTAAGATGCGACCATATGGTTGGCGATTGGCCCTGGTCGCAACAAAACGTTCTCGATCTGCAGCGGAATCCATGTGGCGTTTAAAGAGCCCGGCAAGCATCGGTCCCGGACTCAGCACGTTGACTCGGATACCACGGCGAGCGTGATCGAGTGCGATAGTTCGTGCGAGCTGGCGGACGGCTCCCTTCGAGGCACAGTAAGCAGCAAGTTGCTGCTCAGCAAAGGTAGCGTCTACGCTTGCCACTGTCACAATCGAGCCACGACCGGCATCTAACATAACAGGAAGAAGTGATTGGATCCCAAGAACTGTTCCGAAAACGTTGATGCGAAATGCCTTAGTCCAGTGTTCTTCCGTTGTGTCCAGAACGTCGCCTACTTCAAGAATTGCAGCACACGTTGCCAAGCCAATCGAACCCGGCTTGCGAGAACGAACCGCTTTTACGGCCTCCGACCAGACTTCTTGTTTGCTCACATCGCCTTGCACGTGTGTGTAGTGTTTGCTCTCTTTGAGCTGGGGGGACACCTCGTCACGGTCTACGCCAACGGTAGCTGCTCCGCCCTCGACCAAGAGTTGACAAAGCTCCAAACCGAGACCAGAAGCTGAACCGGAAACGACGACTACGTCCGGGATGCTCAAGCTGAAGAGTGAGGACATACACTGACTGGAAGTGTCTTCTGATGATCTACGGTTCTATTTAATGCCGACCTTTTCGACATACTCTGGAAGGTTTTCTTTTGTAACAACCGGATTAGGTAAATAGCGGACAGGATCGACTTTCTTGCCGTCCAGAAGGTCGGTGACGGCGTCGGCTGCGTAACGGCCATCGTCAACTGGTGATTGAAGTACGGTCGCGTATTGAGTGCCGGCGCTAATAGCGTGGACCCCTTCAATACTGCAGTTGCTTCCTACCAAAACAAGTTTAGAGGGATCCAATCCGGCCCTTTGAGCTGCAACGATTACTCCCGCAAGCATATTGTCTGCTTGAGCATAGACGCCATTAACATCCGGGTGCTGAGTAAACAACGCCGCAGCCGCTGCGGCTGCCTTGGTCTGATCCCAATTTCCTGGTTGAACACCAACAATTTTGATATCTGGCGCCTCCGCCTCAAGAGTCTTCTTGAAACCTTCCAGTCTCTGAATTTGCGGCGGAGTGCCTGGGACGCCCTCAATAACAAACACTTTGCCCTGCGCTCCTAAAGCTTTCTCAGAAAAGCCTCGGATCATGGCTTTCGCCGCCTGTTCTCCGTTGCTTGTATCGTTGGGGCCCGTGTAGATATCCCAGTACTCCGCGTATTTTTTGTCTGGCATGGAGTTAGTTATTACAAGTGGTATACCAGCCTTCTTTATCTTTCTTAGTGATGGGACTATTGCACTTGCGTCAGACGGCCACAGTACGATTGCATCTGGTTTCTGCGCGATTACTTGGTCGACCTGCGTCGCTTGTGTTGCCGGATCAAAGTTGTTAATTTTTGCGTCGACGTTCAGGCCGGCGGCCTTCGCCGCCTCAAGAAATGAGCGCTGGTGGATCGCGCAATACTCACACTCTTGCGATACTGTAAGAATCACTATTTTGGCTCCAGCCGCTTTGGCAGAGGCGGTCGCGGGAAAGAAGAGGGGAGTGAGAAGCAGCACCGTGGCTGCAGTGATCAATCTGAAGGGCATTCTTATTGCTTGATGCATGTTTGTTGGTTCCGGGGTAATGGTTAGGAAATTATGTTAACGAGTGTCCGAATACTTTTTGGATTAGTCTCGGTTATTGCTTTCTTTTTGTTGCATTAGGCACTTCCCTGTTTCAGCCTGGAAATCCGTTTCTCCTGCCGCTCCGTCATCGAATCGAAAAGAACCACTCCCAACAGCAGCAAACCGTTGGAGAGAAGAATGGTGGGGGAATTCGCTCCCATGATGCTCAGTCCGTTATTCAGAGCCGAAAGAGTAAATGCTCCCAACGCCATTCCAAAGGGACCTCCGACCCCACCGCTCAGCGCTACACCACCGAGGATTGCGGCTGATGCGGCCTGCAGCATCAGATTATCCCCAAGCGTGGCAGAAGCTGTCGCGAGGCTCAGCGCCAACAGAGAGCCCGCCACTGCAGAGATCACTCCCGAAAGACAAAAGACGAGTATCAATGAGAAAGTCACACGCGCGCCCGCCGCTTCTGCCGCGTTCCGATGACTGCCCGTAGCGTAAATGTCTCGACCGATTTTTGTGTGTTCAAGAAGAAGCCAAGCCGAGATAAACGCTAACAAGGTAAAAGCACTGCGAGGCGAAAACGCAAAGAGTAGAGACTTTTCTAACCAATCTGACACGTCGAGATTGTCGTAACTTACTACTCGCCCCCCGGCGATCCAAAAGGACAGCCCGGTTAGCACGATCATAGTACCGACCGTGACTACCAGAGAGGAAATTCTCAACGCTCGAAAAAGAACTCCATTAAATAATCCGATGAGGAGTCCAAGCGCTGCGGCGACACCCATACCTAAAACTGGATTCTCCTGACCAAGCTTGACTGTGCACAGCCCTGCCAATGAGACCATTGCCCCGACACTCAAGTCAAACTCACCGGCAATCATTGTGAGGCCGAGAGCGAGAGTCAGGAGACCTAAAAGGGAAAAAGCCTGCATCAATGCAAATAAATTACCGGCGCTAAAAAAATTAGGTGCGGTCAGCAAGAAGAAGACCAGGATCGCCCCGGCCAAGAGCAGTTGGAAATGGATTCTGCTGATGCGCATACTAGTAATTTGTTTCAACGGATCGCGGTTATGAGTTAACTTTTCGTAGTCCTAAGCACGAAGTGACCAATCGTTACAGACAGCAGAACCACCAATCCCTTAACGACGAGCTGGATCTCGTAAGTGAGATTGCACAGCAGGAGAACGTTGCCAACGATCGAGAGGAAGAGCGCACCGAAGGCAGCGTCGGAAACTTTGCCGCGGCCTCCCTGGATTGATACCCCTCCGATCAGCACCGAGGCGATCGCGTCAAAGTCCAACCCCGCGCCCAACTGTAGATTCCCTTCACTAGCCTGGGACGCGAGGAGAGCGCCGGCAAGTCCAGCCCCGATTCCAGCAAGACAGTAAGCTGTAACTACGCAGTTGCGGGTACGAAGCCCGGCGATCGTAGCAGCTTGAACGTTGGTTCCCACTAATCTGATTTCGCGACCGAAGACGGTGAAATCGATCAGGAATTCGTAAATCAGGACAATCCCCAGAAAAACCAGGAGCTGGTTTGGAATGTACGGTGTGATCTGACCAACTCCGAGCCATGACGCATCGCCGATTCCAAGGATCGTTTGCCCGTTCGAGTAGAGAGACCCAAGCCCGGTAATAATCGACGCAACGGCGATCGTCGCGATGATCGGGTTACATTTCGCTACTCCAACAATCACCCCTTGGACCAATCCCACCAGAGCGCCCAGAACGAGCGCTGCCAGCACCGCGATCAAGAGCCCATTGTTAAGAGCTGAAGCAAAAACGAGCGTAGCTACCGCGCTGGTCGCTCCGATCGACAGCATAAATAGATTGCCGCTTAGAGTGACGAGCGTTAGCCCCACCGCGGCCGTTCCGGTAGCACAGGTGGCATATAGTATGGCACGTATGTTTCCTGCCGATCCGAACGTTGGTATGCCGATCACAGATCCAATGACGAGAAGGAAAGCTACTAATCGCAGAGCGGTGGCATGGATTCGCTCCGGGTTGAATTGTGCTTTTAGCCACAAGCGCCGGGGCTGATCTTGGGCAAGCGGCACGCCCGCATATCCTTTAACTAACGGCATTCTGTTCTTTTGGGGGATAACTTGTCGATTTGGTTGCCAAGGTCAGAGGTCACTTCCCGAGACGTCCGCTCGGGCATGACTCCGCCCTTTGTGCGCTATTCGCACGAGTGTTCGTATTAAAGAGAACATAAAGGCCTCCTCATTTCGCTGTCAAATGCTATTTGTTCTACGGAACGCCCCCATGGCGAACTCCCTGGCTCTGATTTCGCCGGGCCAGGTTGCAGCAATTCCTCCCGGTCTTGCGAAAGGCGGCAAAGAATATCTCTTTCTCTCTTGGACATCTGCAGTGTCCGACCGCCTAAATGATAGCGATTTTCGTTGCGATCAAAGAGTGGTGCCAACTGCGCAGCGCTAGGTGAACTGCACCGCTCTCGGGGCTCCGAGGAACGATATTGGGCCTGGCCCGGCGAAATCAGAGCCAGGGCAACTTCACTCGACGTCAGTGCATCCGACGGTCGCATGTTCGAGGTTGCTCAGAGTCCGGGTCGGAGGTGACGAACGCTTTGATAATATCTAGCCCCGAGCAAGGAGAGGAAAAATCGGGCCAATCGGCAAACGACGCGGATTTTTTAGGCACGTTGCTTAGATGATGGTTAAAGTCAGTCGCAACAAAGACCGAGAGCCGCCCGACTGTTCGGTATTCGAACGCTCGGCTCTTAAACAAAGGCAGACCACCGTGCAATTCAAATTTTGTCCGGTGTTTGACAAGGGATTGCACCGATATAGGATTTTCGTACAACCGTGCGAATTACGAACCAGGCTAGCCTTTACGAAATATGGCGCAGAACAAAGGACGGTTAGCTTCGGGCGAGTTCACCAGACATAATCGCAAGCCCTACGAATCCATTGCCGCAGATCTACTCTAATAGCGAAGATCGACTAGCTTGTGCCGGTTGCCCAATGGGGAAGCGCATTAACCAAAATCACAGGATAATTCGGAACATGCGATGACCTCCCAGGGAGGCTCTTGTGTCCACGGTGATCATTCAGAGAAAATCGAATTTTATGGTAGAAGACACTCAAACTCCTATGGGCTCTGTTGCGCTGATTGTCGGCGCCAGCGGTATCATTGGCAGCAACCTTGCTCGGCATCTCCTTGATCGAAAATGGACAGTGTACGGACTCGCTCGCCGTCCTCCTACCGACATTGCCGGCTTGCAGCCAGTGGCAGCCGACCTACTGAATCCGGACAGCCTGAGAGACGCGCTCGTCGGCTTGCAGCCAACGCACGTGTTCTTGAGCGTCTGGATGCGGCAGCCAACGGAGGCAGGCAACTGCGGGGTGAACGGTGAATTGGTGCGCAACATTCTTGACGCGCTAAGCGACCGGTCGTCGCTGCGTCACGTCGCGCTCGTGACCGGCCTGAAGCACTATATGGGCCCATTCGAGGCGTACGGCAAAGGCCATCTGCCCATGACACCGTTGCGGGAAGAGCAGGGACGGCTGCCCTTCCTGAACTTCTACTACACGCAAGAGGACGAGGTGTTCGCCGCGGCCAAGCGTCAGGGTTTCTCCTGGAGCGTACACCGACCACACACCGTCATCGGCTACGCGCTCGGCAACGCCATGAATATGGGCGTGACGCTTGCGACTTACGCCACGATTTGCCGTGAGACAGGGCGTCCTTTCCTGTTCCCAGGTTCGCCCACGCAATGGAATGGGCTGACTGACATAACCGACGCGCGCCAGCTCGCCCGGCACCTCGCATGGGCGGCAACGACGGAGGCAGCTCGCAACGAGCCCTTCAACATCGTCAACGGTGACATTTTCCGGTGGAAATGGCTGTGGCCGCAGCTCGCTGCCTACTTCGGCTTGGAAGCAGCGCCCTATCCAGGCCACGCTACACCGTTGGAAGGGCAGATGCGGGACGATGGTCCGGTCTGGACCAGAATCGCTGCGCGCGAGGGTCTCATTGAGACCAACTTGGAACGCCTGGCGTCCGCCTGGCATACCGATCTGGATCTCGGTCTTGAGATCGAGTGCGTAACGGATATGACGAAAAGCCGCAAGGCGGGATTCCTTGCATACCAGGATTCGCGCGACTCCTTCTTTGACCTGTTCGTCCGTCTCCGGCAGGAGCGAGTCATCCCTTGAACTGCCATCGCCTCCCGACGGGTAAATGTGTTAAGGTGTTCGCACTACGAACATTTAATCGGTATGAAAAAGAACCAGAAACTGCCGACTCAATCCGCCCGAACTTCCAAATTGCGCCGCTCCGAACCGGCGAACGGTGATTTTGTCAAGTCTCTCAAGCGTGGACTTTTGGTAATCCAAGCCTTCGGAGCGGACCGCGCTAGGCTTTCCCTAAGTGATGTTGCCAAGCTGACGGACATGACGCGGGCAGCCGCCCGCCGTTACTTGCTGTCGCTCCGGGCACTGGGATTCGTCGGGAGTGACGGCAAGCTTTTCTGGCTAGAACCTCGGGTTCTCAATCTTGGTTACTCCTACCTCTCGTCGGTCAACTGGATCGATTTCGCTCAGCCTATTCTGCGCGATGTAGCCGATCGTCTTAGCGAAAGTTGTTCCGCCTCAGTGCTTGATGGAACAGAGATCGTCTATGTCGCGCGCGTTCAGACTTCTCGAATCATCAGCGTCAATTTGACGGTGGGAACCCGTCTACCTGCGGTCGTCACCTCGATGGGACGCGTGCTTTTGGCGGCACTTCCGCCGGCAGAACTCGACCGCAGGCTTGCTACTGCCAAGCTGCGTTCCTACACGGAGAGCACTGTTACGAGTGTCGAGGAGCTCAAAAGAATTTTGCAAACCGTGCGGGACCAGAAATATGCCTACGTGGATCAAGAGCTGGAAAACGGCCTACGCTCGATTGCCGTGCCTATTACCGGAAGCAGGGGAGAAACGATAGCCGCGGTAAACATTGGCGCCCATGCCATAAGGGTGAAAAAAGCTAATATGGTCGGTCCCTATCTTGATGCGCTTCGTGAGGCCGCGGCCAAAATATCGGAGCAAAGCCGCCTTCGACCTCTGTGATGGTCACGGCATGCCTTCTCCCGATGTGAGTCGAACGCGCGTCTCCACATCCTTGGCTACTCAAGTGATCTTAATTCACGCGACTCAATCCGAGCCGATTAGGACAGGTCTATTGTTTGACAATGTGCGCCTTCCGCATTGTGCGCAGAGCGAATCAGTGATCGATAGCGTCGGGAAGAACAGCCAGCTTGAAATGGCGAAGCCTTCAGTAAGGCTGATGACGTCCTTCTGGAATCTCCAGCCGACTGTCCGCTGCTTAAGCGTCTTAATATGGGGCACGGCAGACGACCGGTGAATTTTTCCGGAACGACGCAACCGAAGAAACAGTGATGGAGACCGAATCGCTAAACTGCCGCATTAGGATGCAACCTGACCTTTTCTTCACGAGTCGGTGCAAACTTTGTTCCCGCGACGGTTCACCGTGATATTTCATTTCTTGATAGGGGTTGACAGGCATGCCCTTATTTTTTAGATTGTCCGCAATGCGAAACTCTGTTCGCAATACGAACGGATCTAAATGACATCGCGATGGCTGAGATTCTCCCTTTAAGCAAAGCAATTGAGTTATTGGTTCGTGACGGAGGCCACGTTGCACTTGAGGGTTTTACTCATCTAATTCCGCAAGCCGCGGGGCTCGAGATCATCCGGCAAGGAAAGCGCGATCTGACACTTTATCGAATGACGCCCGACCTTGTCTATGACCAGATGATCGGCATGGGAGTGGCACGCAAACTCGTCTTTTCGTGGGGAGGTAACCCCGGTGTCGGTTCTCTGCACCGGTTCCGAGACGCCATTGAGAACGCTTGGCCATGCCCGCTTGAGATCGAGGAGCGCAGCCACGCAGATTTGTCCGGCGCCTACGTAGCTGGTGCTTCGGGGCTGCCGATGACCCTACTGCGAGCCTACCGCGGCTCCGACCTACCCCGGTACAATCGCCAAATAAAATTCATCACTTGTCCCTTCACCGGTGAAGAGCTCACGGCAACACCCTCGATCCGTCCCGATGTAACAGTAATCCACGCCCAACAGGCCGACCGGAAGGGCAACGTGCTGATCTGGGGCATTCTTGGAGTCCAAAAAGAAGCCGTCTTGGCCGCGAAGAACTCGATTGTCACAGTAGAGGAGGTGGTCGACAGGCTGGCTCCGGCTCCGAATGCCTGCGTTCTTCCCACTTGGACTATCACGGCCGTTTGCCCGGTTCCCGGCGGCGCAAGCCCCTCTTACGCGCAAGGGTATTACGAACGTGATAATGCCTTTTATCGGGCTTGGGACAAGATTAGCCGGTCACGGGAGGATTTCCGACGATGGATGAAACGGCACGTGCTTGAGACTAGTTCATTTGCAGAGTTTCAGAAGGTTGCACCAGAACGAGCGCAGGAGGTCGCTTAATGACCAGCCAATCATTTTCGGCCGATGAAATCATGACGGTCTCAGCGGCGCGCCTGTTGAAAAACGGCGCTGTCTGTTTTGTGGGCATCGGCCTTCCTTCAAAAGCGGCGAATCTAGCCCGCCTCACTCACGCGCCGGAAGTCGTGCTTATTTACGAGTCTGGCCCGATTGGGGCCAAACCAACTGTTCTACCACTTTCCATCGGCGACGGAGAGCTATCAGCAACGGCTGATACCACGGTTTCGACGGCGGAGATTTTTGCATACTGGCTACAAGGCGGTCGGGTGGACGTCGGATTCCTCGGCGCCGCTCAAATTGATCGCTTCGCTAACATTAACACGACGGTAATCGGGCCGTACGAAGAGCCCAAAGTTCGGCTGCCTGGGGCAGGCGGTGCACCCGAAATTGCCGCCTCGGCCAAAGAGGTGTTGATCATCCTCCGACAAAGCCAAAAGGGATTCGTGACCAAGCTCGACTTCACTACTTCGATTGGCCACGGGGAAGGCTTCGACCACCGCGAGCGACTTGGGCTATGCACTAAAGGACCAACGGCGGTAATTACTGACTTGGGCATCCTAACTCCCGATGAGCACTCCAAGGAACTAACTCTGACGAGCATTCATCCGGGAGTCGCGTTGGATCAAGTCAGGGCGGCAGCTGCCTGGGATCTCAAAGTTTCCGATATTCTTCAAGTTACGGCTGCCCCCGGCCCGGAAGAACTCCGCGTCTTGCGCGATTTGGAAGCCCGGACCGCAGCTGCCCAGAAAGGAAAGTGAAATGGATTTTATCCACGAGGGTTTATCGACCCGCGTCATCTTTGGCATTGGAAAATTGAAAGCGTTGTCTTCAGAAGTCAGTAGGCTTGGATCGAAAGCCCTAGTGCTATGCACACCTGAGCAAACAGAGGTCGCAAACGAAGCCGCGCGGATCTTGAGCGATCTCGCTGTGGGGATCTACGACCAAGCGGCTATGCACGTCCCGGTAGAAACCGCACGTGCCGCTCAAAGCGAGGCAGTTCGCCTGGGCGCCGACGTTTATGTGGCTATTGGAGGTGGATCGACCACGGGTTTGGGAAAGGCGATCGCACTTGAATTCGGCCATCCTATCGTTTGCGTGCCGACTACCTATGCTGGCTCTGAAATGACTCCAATTTGGGGTCTCACTGAGGGCGGGGTGAAAAGGACTGGCCGAGACATGAAGGTTCTGCCGCGCACCGTCATCTACGATCCGACGCTGACCGTCTCGCTCCCGCAAATGCTATCTGCCACTTCTGGAATGAACGCGATCGCTCATTCGGTCGAGGCTCTGTACGCTCAAAACCGCAACCCGATAATTAGCTTAATGGCCGAAGAAAGCATCCGCGCTCTGGCCCGCAGTTTGCCGCAAGTGATGCAGGAGCCGAAAAACCTGGAGGCACGGTCTGAGGCGCTTTACGGCGCTTGGCTCGCCGGGATTTCGCTGGGCTCCGTCGGCATGGCTCTACACCATAAGCTTTGCCACACCCTCGGTGGCAGCTTCAACCTGCCACACTCTGACGTGCACACAGTCATCATCCCTCACGCGACCGCCTATAACCGTGACGCGGCGCCTGAAGCGATGCAACGAATAGCCGGGGCGTTAGGTCAATCGGATGCCGCCGAAGGGCTTTACCAACTTGAGCTGATTCTAGGTACGCCGACGAAACTTTCCGACATTGGGATGAAGTACGAAGACCTGGATTTGGCGGCTGACCTCGCGTCCCAGAATCCGTATTACAACCCTCGTCCGGTCACTCGCGATGGCATCCGTGCATTGCTTGAAGATGCATTCTCCGGCGAGCACCCTCGCAAGATCCTTTGATCGACGCCGTAAGGTCCGAGGCGGCGGAACACAGATTTCAGATAACGAAGAATCTTATTTTATAGATTAGAGTTTTATGGCCGAGGCTTTTTTGTGTGGTGGAGTCAGAACCCCGATTGGGCGTTACGGAGGCGCGTTAGCGTCCATTCGTGCGGACGACCTTGCAGCCTTTGTTCTCAATCAGCTAGTGACGCGGTTTCCTAAAGTCCAGTGGGACTCTCTGGACGACGTAGTTTTGGGTTGTGCGAATCAGGCCGGGGAAGACAACCGCAACGTGGCCCGCATGGCGGCGCTGCTAGCTGGCCTTCCCGAAGGAGTGACAGGTTCTACGGTAAATCGGCTGTGCGGTTCCGGTCTCGACGCGGTAGGAACTGCCGCCCGAGCGATACGGGCAGGCGAGGCGGATCTGGTGATCGCCGGGGGCGTAGAATCGATGTCGCGCGCTCCTTTCGTGGTGCCGAAGGCCGACACGGCTTTTTCCCGCGTCGCTGCTATTTATGATACGACAATCGGCTGGCGCTTCGTAAACCCTAGCCTGCAGAAGGCATATGGCACCGATTCCATGCCCGAAACGGGACAGAACGTTGCAACGGAGTTCAAGGTAAGCCGACATGATCAGGATGCTTTTGCGTTCCGGTCTCAGCAGCGTGCCGCAAACGCACAGTCCAATGGACGTTTTGCTAAGGAAATCGTGCCAATACCGGTCGCTCAGAAGAAGGGCGACCCGTCGCTGGTATCGCAAGATGAGCACCCGCGCCAAACCTCGATGGAAGCCCTTTCCAAACTGAAGAGTGTTGTTGGCTCGGACGGTACGATTACCGCCGGCAACGCCTCGGGCGTGAATGATGGGGCGGCGGCCCTGCTTGTTGCTTCTCAGGATGCCGTGTCGCGTTTCGACCTGGAGCCACTTGCCAGAATTCTTGGAATGGCGACGGCGGGCGTACCTCCCCGGATCATGGGCATCGGCCCCGCGCCCGCAACCAAAAAACTTCTGGAACGTCATTCGCTGAAAATTGGTCAAATCGACGTCATCGAGTTAAATGAGGCGTTTGCGAGCCAAGCACTGGCTGTGTTGCGGCTTTTGGGAATCTCAGATGACGCCGAGCACGTAAATCCGAACGGCGGCGCTATTGCTCTGGGCCATCCGCTAGGGATGAGCGGAGCGAGGCTAGCCCTAACCTCGGCACTTGAACTCCGAGGACGAAATGCTCGCTATGCGGTTGCCACAATGTGCATCGGAGTTGGGCAAGGCATTGCGGTGCTCCTAGGAGCTCCTTAATCGAGAGAGACGCCGGTGAAAAGGCGTTCGTCATCAACCCACCCGCTTGCGGAAAGCTCGAATCTCGACCTGCCTCCAAATATTTGCGTTGTTGAAGGGGTCATTCGAGACGAATTGCTCTAAAGCCCTTCGGTCATCCGTTTCCACGAGAAAAAAACTCCCGATCATCGTCTTGTCGTCATCTGTCGTCAACGGCCCGGACATGATGGTCTTATGCGGTGCCGCGGCCAAGTAAGCTTTGTGCGCTTCGTAGTGTTCCAGTCGCACCGGTTCGTGGCCGGGCTTGTCTAAGCAAAATATAACGAATAGCATAGCTTGCCGTTGATTGCTCTGGGTTCGAGTAATGCCTGAGGTCAGCGAGTTTTTCTGTCCTGCACCTTGACGAAGTCAAAAGAAATCAAGATCCGAATACCTTGTACGGAAACAGATGGCGGTTTGCTCATAAAGAGGGATCTTAAGGTGGGCGTGCTATCTATACCCGCGCCACCCTGGACTTGAAGTCAGCCGCTTCGGGTCAAAATGCGATGCGTTCACAATGCGAATGACTGTACGTTGTGCGTACTTTCCAGAATCCTCCATTGTCTGTCAACTGAAACTGTGCAGGTAGGGAATCTTGCCACTGTCGTTTGAGCGTCGGAGCCTCGGTGAAATGCCAGTGCAAAACTTTAAGGCAAAGTTTTTTAGGGAAGGGCAGTTTCTGGTCCGATGAGAATCCGCCTGTGGACAGCACTAGAATCAGCGACCGGAGTGCTTGAGGTTCGCGTTTGACAAACTTAATTCATAAGAATAGCTTCCATAGCGAACGAGTGTTCGTAATGCGAACACTGATTGACCCCCGCTGATTTAGAGCCTTATGAACCCTCAAAGCGGCGTTTTCGCCTCCACTACCACCACGGCCGGTATGATCACCGAGAGCGTTCTTGCCTCTTTCCAGAACACAAAGGATCCTCGCACAAAAGAGTTATTGTTGGCGGCGACTAAGCATCTGCACGCTTTCGCCACTGAAGTGGGGTTCACTACCCAGGAATTGCTACGCTTGGCCGAGATTTTGACCGCTGCTGGCCAGATTTCCGACAGCTCACGCCACGAGTTTCTACTGATGAGCGACGTCATGGGGCTTACGATGGTTGTCGATTATCTGACAAACCAAAAGCCCGCGGGTGCCCACGAGAGCAGTGTGCTAGGGCCCTTTTACCGAGCAGATGCTCCATGGGTCGAAATGGACGGGGACATTTGTCGTCAGGAAAACTGTGGGACCCCGGCGCAGTTCTCGGGTCGCGTGCTCTCGCTTGACGGTGAGCCCATTCCGAATGCAACTCTTGACGTCTGGCAGGTCGCCGCAAACGGTTTGTACGAGAACACCGATCCGAACCAACCCAACTTTAACCTTCGTGGTCGCTTGAGGACGGGAAATGGCGGCAAGTACCGCTTCTGGAGCGTAAAGCCAGTTCCTTATCCCATACCGGTCGACGGTCCCGCGGGCCTGATCCTAACCGCGGCAGGCAGACATAACATGCGTCCTGCTCACGTTCACTTCATTGTTGGGGCCGAAGGTTACGAGACCGTCATTAGCGAACTATTTACCGTGGATGATCCTTACGTCGAAGGTGACGCGGTTTTTGGCGTAAAGGAATCACTAAAAATCAAATACGTGCTACACGACAGAGAGGAGGACGAAAGGAAGTACGGGCGTCCAATCCCTTTCTACACGGCGAATTACGATTTCGTGTTGGTTCCGGGTAAGACCAAACAAGAAGTCGCCTTTTCGGCCGGTCGTGCCTAGAGGCAGAGCGCAAATCGCTGAGGTCTCCTCATAATTGCTGTCAAATGGGTGCGTCTGGCAACATTGGTGATTCAGGAATTTCGTATACTTAACCGTTTCCGCGAGAGGCGTAAAACCGGACACTCAAGGGCACTTGTTGCAGAGTTTTGGCCTGCTGTTCGCCATTATCGCCGCGTTCTTGCTTCCCTATCTCCCGATATTCCACTTCGTCAACTTTGCACCGGTCAACCCTGTTCTAAGCAGTGTCGGACTCATTCTGAACGTCGCCGGCATGGCCTTCCTGGTCTGGGCGCGACAGCGTCTCGGCAGGAACTGGAGCCAGACTGTCTCCGCCAAGGAAGAGCCTGAATTGGTAACGTCGGGTCCGTACCGCTACATACGGCATCCGATGTATACTGGAGGTTTTATCGCGTGCCTCGGTTCGGCGATCGTTGCCGGCGGCGCTTTTGTCTTTCTTCTCCTTTTCCTAGGCGCCATTTTTCTCTGGCGCGTAGGCGCAGAAGACAAGCTCATGGAGCAACAATTTCCGAACGAATATCCCGATTACAAGAAACGGACGAAGGCGGTGATTCCGTTCGTGTGGTAATACGTCCGCTCGAATGTCTAATTCCGCCGAATATTGGAGACAAACGGGGAAGCCACCCTGGTGAAGTCACGCGTCCCCTCTTACCACCCATCACCTATGAAGGGTGATCCCGAGCGCCCGTGCGTATCTATCACGCCAGGCGTCGGCACGTGTGGCGCGACATGTACGGCAGGCGTCGTCGCGCTTTGCGTGATAGTTATCGGGAGAGGCGTCTCGATGAACACATTTGCTTGCAGGGCAGTCGTGTCGGTATTTCGCAGGATAATGTCGGCAAGCGTGGTGTTTGCGATCATAGAGGCCGTTTCGTCGTTAAACCCTTCATTCATCCAGAAGAAACGATCTCCCGCTCTTAGAGCGTCAAACTGGCGTGCGATAATCGCTTGGAAAGTAGGGCCAACGCGGGCACCGGGAGCATGCACCTCCGCCATACCACCTTCGAACAAGTCGACATTGTCGATGTTGCCGTAGATGGCCTGAAGGTATTTCTGCAGTATGGGATCAGGGGTCAAATCCGCGAAGGAATCAAATGGTTCAAGCCCAAGCGCCCGCCGCGTCTGGTTGAGCGTGCCGAGGCCCACGTCTCTCTCACGCTGAATATCAATGGCAATGAGATCCATTGCGTCTATGCCGCCGCCGACAAGATTCTCAAACAGCAGGTTGCGAAGTGCCGCCACCACGTAAACGTCAGTCGCCTGAGCGAAGTCCACGCCGATGGAGCGGATCAATGGGTTGATGCCATCCGACTCATCTATCGCGACCGTATTAAAGAACGACTGCGCCAGCGGTTCGGTGAAGACTACGTTTCCGTTATTGTCGAGCCCCTCCTGCGTGTCCGATATCTGTGTATGTAGCCGGAAAGCAGCGGTCGAAAACTCCTGCGTCACTTGCGCATCTATATTCGGATTATAGCCACGGTAGGATCCCAACACAGGCCCGATAAGAAGCGGCAAATATTCCGTATAAACGATGTTTTCATATTCCGCCGTCGTGATGGCTTTTGCCATATTGTAAAGCTGATCGCCCGTCCATCGGGGATGCTGAGCTTTGAGAGTACGAACCCAGAAATTATGCTCGCGCATAAACAGGGTCGTCGTTGCGGTCAACTCCGGGTTCTCCATCACCCGAACATCGCCAGAAACGAAGCTACCGTTTACTACCGGGAGGTATTGCCCATTGCCGGAGCTTACCAACGTTCCGTCGGCGTTACGCAGGGAGGCGGCTATCGCCGCGGTTGAGCCGTAAACTTGGGAAAGATCAAGGTACCCTGCGACGGTATTGATAATCGTGTTGGTCTCCGGGCTTCTCGTGGCCCGAGTCATAAGGATGCTGGTTCCAGAAGGAAAAACCGGATCACCCGGCGGAATGAGGATATTGATGGCTGGTGAGGTTAGCGGTGTTTCTTCCAGATCGAGATCATGATCGACGAACTGTCCGAAAACGTATAGCCATGCTGCAGCAGCCGGATCGGTCGTCTGGCCGTTTACACCATTCGTACCTGTGCCTCCTGAGATGACGTTGCTGATAGTTCTGGGGTTTGGGCCGTTTACTAGTCCGTCATGAGTTCGGTGAGCGAAGTTAAGCGGAGCCAAAGCAATCTCTGGCGAGCCAGGGACGACATCAAGATCCGGACTTTCGAGGTTGTTGCCGGAACCGCCGATCGGGCGGAATTTTTCCAGCAGGTTTATCCGTGGAGGGCCGCTTTCCTTAAAAAAAATGGAGAATGGCAAGGAAGCGATTGAGACGAGGAAGATCCGTAATAACCGCGGACAGCTCAACGGCGATCGGCAGTTCATTACGACGCGCCCGTTTCGATCGCCCCAGCGAATCACAACCGGAGGCGACCGTCGGATCGAATATCGACACATAGCGCTGGTTTTGGGCATAGTCCCTGGCGTTGCATGAAGATGCTCTTTGTCGCCGACCTGCATTACACACTCAAACAGTTTGATTGGGTGATGGCCAACGCGACTAAGTACGATCCGATCATCATTGGTGGTGATTTACTCGACCTGAGTTCGGCGCTGGACCCTGACATTCAGATCGCGGTGATTGAGAAATATCTCTATCGTCTCCTACAGCAGACAAGAGTGGTCGTGTGCTCAGGCAATCACGATCTCGACAGTCGCAATGCCGCGGGCGAAGCGGTAGCAGGTTGGCTTTACGACGCGAAAGCCGCAAATCTCTTTCTTGACGGCACCAGTGTAGAACTCTCTGGCGCTCTCTTGACGATCTGTCCCTGGTGGGATGGCGCGGTCTCGCGCGCCGAAGTGGAAGCGGAGTTGGCCCTGCCAGCCGGTATGATCAAAAGACCTTGGGTAGATCGCATCGCCAAAACGTGGGTGTTTAATGTGGGGCGACAACCTGGCCCGTGGCCAACCTATATCGTGCTTGACCCCGGCACGATGACGGCAGAGTGGACTTCCTTCGAGAAACAGTCAGTCCAACGGCTCACCATGGCGGATCGTTGAATCACTCGGACGCACGCGTGCCCGAGGTTGGCGGTGCACTAAGGTTTCGAGCACCTGATCAACCATTCCAATATGATCGTGATCTTCGAACTGGCGTTTGATGTCCCGGAGGTATTCCAACAGCGCGTTAAGCCGGGTGGCAAGCGTTTCGCACACGTGAAAAGATACCGCAGGCGACGTTGCGAGAAACTCGCGAGGATTTGCTACGGCATAGAAGGCGCACGATTTTACTGCGTTAACCGTGGCGTGGTGGTTGCCGCCGAGCAGCGTGGAAAGCTCCCCAAATACTGTTCCCGGCTGTGAAGTGGCGAACAGAAGCACGTCGTCCTTGCGGACTTCGACGGCCCCTTCAATCAGAAAGTACAAGAGACCGGTGCTTTCACCCTCCTTGATAACAGTCTCGCCGGCATTAAACCGGCGCACTTCATATTCAGTGAGGAGGTCGAGTATCGAAGGCATTCGAGTGGAGCATATCCGCTCTTGGAACAAGCGTAAACCCAGGTTACGGCCCAAATCATACTATTTTGTTGATTGGGGGTGGTGACCCCAGGTACGAAGAAAGAAAGGAAAGGTTCAAAGTGGAACCCGCTTTTTTGGGAATGGCAATTGCCTCCGGGCTTCACGCCGCGGAAGAATACGTCTACCCCGGTGGCTTTCTGCGCTGGATACGTTCTCTATTTCCTCACACTGCTCCAGGTGTAGGTGGAGCCATTATTATCAATGGGGCGTTTTTTGCGCTTGTCCTGTCGCCTCTTGTTTCCCCACCTCAAGCCACACCGGTTTTTCAGTATGTCGATCGCAAGTTTGCTTCTTGCTAATGGCGCTCTTCATATAGTGGGGACATTTTTGACCGGTCGCTATTCACCGGGTCCTGTCACCTCTGTCTTGTGTGCTTTTCCGACTGCGATTTATACCTGGATAACGATTCCGGCAAAGTGGCACCTGGGGGCTCTCCAGGTTATTTTGGCAATCCTACTGGGCATCCTTTGGCAACTCATTCCGCTTGTGTTCATGGTTCGCCGCTGATTCGTCTCGGGTACGTCTACAGAAGGAATAGCTGCCGAGTAACCGTATAGTTAACTGGACCGCGGACTAGGTGCAATTAGCTATCGGGTTACGCACGGCTCACTCATCGGAAAACAGTCCGCGACTCATCGCCACACGTCTGGCCGGCGCGAAACGCAGAGGGCGACTGCCGTGTCCCGTGCGTGTTCGTGCTCAGTTGAGATACTCCTTGAGCGTTCGTGAGCGTATTGAACGAAGTCCTTCGCGAAAAACAGGTCGAGTGTCCAATCGAGTGCAACCCGGAGTTTCTTCTCGATACGCGGCAGCTTGCTGAGATAAATCGTCCGCCAGATCCACCAGGCAGCGAAGCCGGAAAAGTTAATACCAAGAATGCGTGCCACTCCGGTGCGCTGACCGATGGAAGCGAGTAAACCGAGCGTTTTGAACCGGAAAGCTCGGAGCGGTTCGTGGCGGGTGCTGGCGATAATATTTGAGGCGAGCACCTTGCCTTGGCGCGAGGCATGTTGCGCGGTCGGAGGGCAAAAGCCTCCGGCTGAATCGGGAATCAGGGCGCAGTCCCCAAGCGCCCATAAGCTGGGACATCCTTCCACTTCCATGTTGGCGTTCACCTTGATGCGTCCATGCTCTTTTGGCAGATCAAGTTGATCCAGCAGGGGGTGGGATGAAGAGCCAGCGGTCCAAACCAATGTAAAACTTGTAATCGAAATACCATCGCTCAGTGTCACCTCTCGTGCGGTGACTGCGGTTACTTTGGTATTGGCCCGCAGCTGGACGCCTCGCTCAGCCAGCTTGGTGGAGGCATAGCGTCCGAGATTTTCGCCAAGCTCAGGCAACACAAAATCACCGGGATGGACTAACACGACCTTGATCATCTCGGGCCGGAGATTGGGATAGTAAGCAAGTGCGTCATGAAGAAAATCCTTGATGCTTCCGACGGTCTCCACTCCGGCAAAGCCGCCGCCCGCGACAACGAAGGTAAGGAGCGGTTCACGGTGGTTGACCGCGCAATCGGTATTTGCCTCCTCCAAGTGGGCGATAAGCCTATTCCGAAGGTCGATCGCGTCGTCGAGAGATTTCATCGTTACGGCGCGCTTCTCCAAGCCAGGGATCTGATAGAAATTCGTCACCGAACCGAGCGCGAGGACCAGATGATCGAATTCCAGCACGTGATCGTGGCGATCAAAGCCGTGGAGAATAGTTATCGTCCGGTTTGGCAGATCGATACGCTGCACTTCGCAGTTGATGAAATTAACTTGCCTCAAGATTTTGCGGACGGGATTGACGATGTGCGTGAGGTCCAAATCGCTCGCGGCGACTTCGTGCAACATCGGTGTGAACAGGAAAAAATTCTCTTCGCTGACCATGGTGATTTCAAAATCAGGATCACTGCGCTTTTCGAATTCCAGGGCGGTATAGACACCGCCAAATCCTCCACCGAGTATCAGTACACGCGTCTTTTTCATGTTTTATCGAAGTAGACCTTCAGATCGCAGAATGCTGCATCACCTAAAATGCTATTGCCTTGCCCAGAATAGAGAGCGGGCATTTTCTAATATTCCCGAATCAGAGTGAAATATTGTTGTGCAATATTCATCAATACCCAGGCTGGTCAGAGTGAGAGATACTCAGAACGTTGCTACGGCGATCGATAGGCAAGCTAGTGCACCATCTCGCATAATGGTCATGTCGTCCGGCAACGGCCCATACGCGTCAACTTAAGGAGACGGGGCGAAAGGGCGAGTGGACGAAGGGATCTGTCGGCATGATCTTGCCCGTGACGTAGGCTTGGCGGAGTCGGGTTTTCGCCCTATCGTAATGGGCAGATCACGCCGACAGATCCCTCGTCCACTCGCCCTTTCGCCCCGCCTCCTCAAGCTGACGCGCATGGGCAGACGCCGGATCAGTTGACTGTTTTTCAAGGCGGTCCGAGCCGGACTGGCGGAAGGAGGCGCCCATATCTGAATTCATACGGGTCGGATGAGGCGCCGAACCGGCGAGAATACCTGCGCTGCGCTCGCCGCAAACGGGTTTAGTATACTTTTTCCCGTTCCGGATCGGTTTTGCGGTGGCCGAGGTATTCGTAATTATCGGAGAGACGATACATGAGCAGCCGGAGAAAGCCGATGAGGCTCGGGCTCATTGAGTCAAACCATTGGGCCGCGTGCACGAAAAGCACCGAGGTACTGAAGAAACGAGCGGAACCGGCAATACCGACGATGGCGTTGAGCCATCCGACGACGGATTCGGCATCGAAGGAAAGCGATGCCGGTAAAGTTGCCGCGTTGTACCATCCGCCGACCGCCATCACGAAAGACCACCCGATTGATCGGTGCAACCATCCTCGCCGGAGGAGCCAGGAAAAGCGTTCTGGCGGTATGGGTTCACGATTTGCGTAGAGGCCCGGTAGTTGTAGTTTGCGAAGATTTTTTCGGAAGTCAACCACGGCAAGAATCGGTACCGCAATTGCGCCGACCGCCAATGCGGCAAAGACCGGTAGGTGGCTTAGCCATTCGCAGAAAACCAGGAATAGCCAACCAAGGAAGCCCAAGATACCGAGGACTTCGACCATGTTGAGAACTATACACCTCCGCTCGCGGGAAAGAAAGCATGTCTCTACGAGAAATTCCAAAATTCATGGTATTGGAGTATTCGCGAATCAATTGATCGCTACCGGCCAGGTTCTTGCCCATTACGACGGCAGAATTTTGAGTGCAAAGGAGGTCAAACGTGAGTTAGCGGCCGGTAACCGGTATTTGCTCGAGTTGCCGGACGGAAGAGTGATGGACGGTTCAACCGGCAATGATCTCGGCCGCTTTTTCAACTACTCATGTGATCCCTCCGCGTATTTCGAATACCGGGAAGGTGCCCCCTTGATCATAAGTTCCCGCCCAATCCCGCGAGGTGAAGAAATCACCATCGATTACGGATTCGAGCCCATCGAAGTGACCCGGTTTCCGTGTACCTGCGGAAAACCCAATTGCGTCGGGTATATCGTAGCCCGGCCCTATCACCCGATGGTGCGGCGGCTGTGGAGCGCCGACAGCGCCGACAACGCGGGAATGCGGACGGTGAGAGGTTAGAGGTGAGAGGTGGATGACGAATCTCGAGCTTTCAAAACGGTCTGAAGGGTCGTTGGAGTAGCCGGCTAACCACCATCAGTCACCAATCACTTCATCGGTTACTGAATACCGAATACTGAATACCGATTACTGATTCCCCGACGTTACTCTCTTGGCCAAATAGGTCTGCATTTCATCGTGCTTGCCTCGAAAAGCGACAACGAAGCAGGTGCCTTCGACCACGGTGACCCCACCGACGAGTCGTTCACCCTCCACGATTTCCCATTTCCCTCCTTTAAGTTGCACACCGAGATCGGCCGGATCGAACAAAAAGTAGAGCAGTTCCCGGTCGTCCTTGGCCATGACCTGGCCCACATCGGCATTGTGGAATTGAAACACCCGGCACGCGATCGTTCGAGTGGACCCAAACTCTTTGGGCACGGTAAAGTGTTCGTTCTTGAGCAGAAACCAATCTTTCAGAGAGTCAGTGGTGGTCTCCACCGCTTCGAACTCGTCGCCGGTAAGGCCGTTTGCGGAGTTCAAGAGTTCGGTGATGCGGTCCGCTCCCTGGAACGAATTCATCTGATCCCAGACGATATATCCGACGAGGCAGACGGTGGCGATTAATCCGACGCCGATGGCGAAAAAGATCGTGAGCGGACGCGCGCGCGGCTGCTCCTCTTCCTCCTCTTCTTCCGTTTTCTTTTCCGGCGCATTTTTCTCCGTGTCTGGCGGCGGATCCACTGGCTGCGGGTAGGGTTGCGCGACGGTCTGAGCGGCTGTGGCCGATCCGATACCGGGTACGTGTGCGGTCGCTAGCGCCGGGATAATGGTTGGGTGGGCGGGCTGGCCGTAGCCTTCGGCTAACGAACCTTCCAGTTTCTCGATCTGAACATCACTGAGCGCGAGCAGCCGAAGCTGATCGACAATTTCATTATCAAAGGCGATCTGACGTTCCAGGGCTACATTCAGCTCGGCGTTGTTTCTGGCCTCGGTGCTGGCCGACTCAAGCTCGGGCTCATTTTCGTAAACCGGTCGAATAAGCGGAAACAATCTGCTTGGCATGGTGCTATTGGCGAGCCCGGGCGAGCGCCGAACGCGCTTCTCGGATCGTGTCGGCCAGCTGTTCAATCGACGAGTTGGTAATCTCGGCAATAAAAGCAAGAGGCAAAATTTCCAAATAAAACAGAGTTAGGGTGGAACGTTGGGGCTCAGGAAGAGAGTGAAGAACGCGCGGCCAATCGGTAAGCTGGTTATCGGATAATTTCGCGTAGGAATCGCGACGCTGAAACGCTGCGCGAAAAAGACCGTCGAAATCAACTTTCGGGAAATCGCGATTAGCCGTCTTGAAGGCTTCAACCAGGATATCGCGAACGGCGCGCTCGGCGGCTGTATCGGAACCCGATTGAACAAGACACAATCGATAGAGTGCCTGGATGTAATCGTAAGCGGATGCTGAATTCAACGGGCAAATGCTATCTCCATCAATCGGGCCGCTCAAGCGGTAATGTTGCTACAATCCTTCAGTAGTTCGAGTCCTCCATCCTCCGTATTTCGCAATCCGCGATCCGCATTCCGCATTCCACCCTTGTGCCCTTGATCTGCCCAAGTGAGCGTGGCAGTTTCCCGGACTTTGAGTCTGCAAAGAACGGTCTTATTTGTTTGTACTGGGAACGTCTGTCGAAGTCCTATGGCAGAGGGTCTTTTCCGCAAAA
>WNFI01557869.1_pt1 | contig 27277 bp, 24 predicted proteins | sample 5400471 | NCBI WGS metagenome assembly WNFI01 (sample SAMN13153348, study PRJNA577476) | soil metagenome | isolation source: 100 cm saprolite on Douglas fir-dominated hillslope | place: USA:California | collected 2013-09-17
GCGCCACGCCGGTCTTCTTGAGCGAGAGCGTGACCGCGGCGTAACCCGGTCGGCGGTGCAAGTGCACGTTGCGCTGCGCCCAGCGGGCGAAAGAGCGGCTGTCGGCGAGCGCCTGCACGTATTGCGCGTCGACCTCGGCGAGGTTCTCGTACGCGTGGGGCTCGAAATGCGCCGCCACGCGCGCGAATTCCTCGTCGGTAATGACCGAGGGCGCGTGCGATTCGGCGGCCGCTTCCCATTCGGCCTCGACCTGGCGCGTGAACTCCTCGACGCCGAGCGCCTTCACCAGGATCTTGATGCGCGCCTTGTAGATGTTGTCGCGGCGCCCGTAACGGTTGTAGACGCGCAGGATCGCCTCGACGTAGGTGAGCATGTGCCGCCACGGCAGGAACTCGCGGATCGCGTGCCCGATGATCGGCGTGCGCCCCATGCCGCCGCCCACGATCACGCGGATGCCGACCTCGCCGGCCTCATTGCGGATCACGTGAAGGCCGATGTCGTGCAGCAGCACCGCCGCGCGGTCGGCCACGGCGCCGTTCAACGCGATCTTGAACTTGCGCGGCAGATAGGCGAACTCGGGGTGGAAAGTGGACCACTGGCGCAGGATCTCGGCGAGCGGGCGCGGATCGACGATCTCGTCCGCAGCCACGCCGGCGAAATGGTCGGTGGTGATGTTGCGCACGCAATTGCCCGAGGTCTGGATCGCGTGCATCTCGACTTCGGCGAGCAGCGCCAGGATGTCGGGCGTCTGCGCCACCGTGGGCCAGTTGTACTGGATGTTCTGGCGCGTCGAGAAGTGGCCGTAGCCCTTGTCGAAGGTGCGCGCAATATGCGCCAGCATGCGAAGTTGTGCCGCCGAGAGAAGCCCGTAGGGAATCGCCACCCGCAGCATCGGCGCGTGGCGCTGGATATACAGGCCGTTCTGCAGGCGCAGCGGCCGGAACTCGTCGTCGCTGAGCTCGCCCGCGAGGTAGCGCCGCGTCTGGTCGCGGAACTGCGCGACGCGTTCGGCGACGAGGGCGTGGTCGTAGGAGTCGTAGCGATACATGGTCAGTGCACCACGAGCCTGGTGCCCGCGAGCAGCAGCACCGCGACCAGCGAATGGCGCAGCACGCGCTCGGGAATCCGCGCGGCGAGATGGCTGCCCACGAGGATCCCCGGAAGCGATCCGATGAGCAGGCTCGCCAGCAGCCACCAGTTCACGTTGCCGAGCCACGCATGTCCCAGGCCCGCCAGCAGCGTGATCGGAATCGCGTGTGCGATGTCCGTTCCGACGATGCGGACCGTGGCAAGGGCCGGGAAGAGCAGCACCAGCGCCGTCACGCCCACCGCCCCCGCGCCCACCGAGGAGAACGTGACCGCGAGGCCGATGAAAGCCCCCGTGGCGATCGTCGCGAGCCTTTGATGCGACGCGATCCAGCCGCGATCGCCGTGCGAGCTCGCCCACGCGAGCAGGCGCGAGCGGAACGCGAGGGCCAAGGCGGTAAGCACGAGCATGACGCCGAGGGCCGTGGAAACAATCAAGCGCGTCGACGCGCTCGCCGGCGGAAGCATCGCCAGGGCCGCGATCGCGAGGGCCGCGCCGGGCACGCTGCCCGATGCAAGCAGGCCTGTGACGCGCCAGTCGACATGTCCTTTGAGACCGTGGCTCACCGCACCGCCGGCCTTGGTGAGCCCGGCGTAGAGCAGGTCGGTGCCAACCGCGGTCACGGGGGCGACACCGAAGACGAGCACCAGCAACGGCGTCATCAGCGAGCCGCCACCCACTCCGGTGAGACCGACGATCGCGCCGACGGCGAAGCCGGCGATGGAATACGGAAATTCGATCAAGTTCTTCGCTCCTCTTACCCTTGCATCTTAGGAGCCGCCGTCATTCCTGAAAAATACTTAATTGTGATAACGTGATAACTCATTCGTATATGTCATCGAAAAACAAATGAATATTCAACAACTTCGATATATCACCGAGGTCGCGAAGCGCAACCTGAACGTCTCCGAGGCGGCGGAAGCCCTGCATACCTCTCAGCCCGGGGTCTCCAAGCAGATCCGCGGCCTGGAAGAGGAGCTGGGAACGGCGATCTTCGTGCGCCAGGGAAGGCGCTTCACCGCGATCACCGATGCCGGGCGCGAGATCGTCGCGGCGATCGATCGCATCCTCGCCGAGATCGCGAACCTCAAAGCCGTGGGAGAAGAGTTCGCGCACCACGCCAAGGGCAGCCTCGCGGTGGGGGTCACGCACACGCAGGCGCGCTATGCGCTGCCGCCGATCGTGACGGCGTTCAAGAAGCGCTTTCCGGCGGTGAAGCTGAAGCTCCTGCAGGGCAACCCGCACCAGCTCGCGCGCATGGTGGTCGCGGGAGAGGCCGATCTCGCGATCGCGACCGAGTCGCTCGACGAATACCCGGAGCTGGTGACGCTTCCCTGCTACCAGTGGCATCACTGCGTGGTGGTGCCGGCGAAGCACCCGCTGGAAAAGGTGAAGCCGCTCACGCTCGAGGCGATCGCCGCCTATCCGATCGTCACCTACGATCCGACCTTCGCGGGGCGCACCGCGGTCGACCGCGCCTTTGCCGCGCGCGGCCTCGATCCCGAAATCGCGCTGACCGCGCTCGACTCCGACGTGATCAAGTCCTACGTCTCGCTCGGGCTGGGCGTGGGGATCATCTCGTCACGCGCCTTTCGCCGCGACAAGGACGAGGGATTGCGCGCGCTTTCCTGCGAGCATCTCTTCCCGGCGCAGACCACGCGGCTCGCTTATCGCCGCGGGGCGTACCTGCGCGGCTACACCGTGGAATTCATCCGCCTCATCGCGCCGCACGTGCGCGGCGCGGACCTGAAGCAGCTGGAGACCGCGGCCGGCGAGAACTTTTCGATTTGATTTTCTCCCTCGCCCTTGGGAGAGGGCCGGGGAGAGGGCGCACTTAGCACTTCGCCCACTGCGTGCTGTAGTTCTCCAGCACCTTCACTACCGTCGTTCCCTCCACCGCGTTCTTCGCACGGTTGCCCATCTCGAGCTGCAGGCGGAAGTCGTACTTGCGGAAGAACTCGGCGAACATTTCGCCGCCGATGGCGCCGACCGCGAACACCTCATCGGCTTTCGCGTCGTGCTCGAGGAGGATCGTGGCAAGCGGCTGCGGCGCCGGCCCGGACACGACGCGCGCGCCGGCGGCCGGATCGTAGACGCTGCGATCGGAGCAGCAAGTGATCACCTTGCCGCGCCCCGCCACGGGGCTGGGAGCGTCGCGATAGCCGATGAAGGTCACCTGCCGGGTCGGATAGGCCATCTTGTGCGCGCAGATGGCGGAGTAGGCCACCACCGCCCTGTCCCTGCCCACGCCGCCCTCCCATCGATACGGCTCGCCCGCTTCGGTCCGCAGCTCGATGCCGCTCATCACCGGGCGATCGAGGCGCAGCAGGAAGCAAGGGGTCGCGGAGTACGGGTAGTCGAACACGTAGTTCGCCCCGAACCGCAACACGTCGAGGCGGACGGGCTTGTCGTTCTCGTCGACGAGCTTCGCGCGCCGGTACAGGTGCGCGGTGAGGCTTGCCGCTTGAGCGGCATCGGGCAGTGCCGCGCCGCCGGCGGCAGCGGCGCAAGCCTGGACGAAATCGCGGCGTTTCATGACGGGGAGGGATCGGCGGCGAGGCGGCGAGTTCCCATTCTGGCCGAAAAGTCCTCGGCCTCGGAAGCTCTAGGGACGCGGAACCAAGCGGCGTAGAGCGCGGGCAGGAAGAGGAGCGTGAGCACCGTCGCGACCATGAGCCCACCCATGATCGCCACCGCCATCGGTCCGTAGAACGCGCTGCGCGTGAGCGGGATCATCGCCAGCACCGCGGCCGCGGCGGTGAGCATGATGGGACGGAAGCGCCGCACCGTCGCATCGGCGATCGCCTCCGCCGGCTCGCTGCCTCCCTCGATGTCGCGGTCGATCTGGTCGACGAGGATCACCGAGTTGCGCATGATCATCCCGGCGAGCGCGATCGTGCCGAGCATCGCGACGAAGCCGAAGGGCACGTTGAACGCGAGGAGAGCGGCGGCCACGCCGATCAACCCGAGCGGGGCGGTGAGCAGCACCAGCGCCAGGCGCGAGAAGCTCTGCAGCTGCAGCATGAGTGCCGTCACCATCACGAGGATCATCACCGGCGCCACGATCGCGATCGACTTCTGCCCCTTCCCTGCGTCCTCGATGGCGCCACCGGTGTCGATGCGGTAGCCAAGCGGCAGCTTGTCACGGATGGGCTTCAGCTTCGCCTCGAGCTGCTGGCTCACGACCGGCGCCTGGATGCCGTCCTTCAGGTCGCTTCGCACCGTGATGAGCGGCAGGCGGTCGCGGCGCCAGTACACGCCCTGCTCGAAGCCGTAGGAGACGTCGGCGATCTGCCCCAGCGGCACGTTGCGCCCTCGCCCCACCGGAACCGCGAGGTCCCTCAGGATGCTCATGTAGACGCGCTCCTCGCGCGCGCCGCGCACCAGCACGTCGATCTGCTTGTCGCCCTCGCGAAACGCCGTGGCCGGCTGCCCCGCGAGCACGGTGTTGAGAAAGCCCGCCAGCTCCTGCGTCGAGATGCCGAGCACGCGCGCGCGGTTCTGGTCGAGGGTGAGGCGGATCACCTTCGAGGGCTCGTCCCAGTCGAAGCTCACCTCGCGCGTCCACTGGTTCTCGCGCATCGCTCGGGCGACCTCGTTGGCGATCGCGCGGATCTTGTCCTTGTCCTCGCCCACCACGCGGAACTGCACCGGAAAGCCGACGGGGGGCCCGTTCTCGAGGCGGTTCACGCGACCGCGAACCTCGGTGAAATCCTCCTCGAAGAGCTTGAGCAGGCGCTTGCGCACCACCTCGCGGTCCTCGTTGTTCTTGGTATTGACGATGAATTGCCCGAAATTCGCGTTCACGAGCTGCTGGTCGAACGGCAGGTAGAAGCGCGGGCTGCCGCTGCCCACGTAGCTCACGAAATTGTCGATGCGATCCTTGACCGAGGCATCGGTCAGGAGGAATTTCTCGAGCTTCTTCACCTGCGCCTCGGTCGCGATCACGGACGAGCCTTCGGTCAGGCGCAGGTCGACGATCAACTCCGGGCGGCTCGCGGCGGGGAAGAACTGCTGCTGCACGAAACGGAATGCCAACACTGACATCACGAATGCCAGCACCGTGGTACCGATCACGATCCAGCGATGCTCCACGCACCACGCCACGACCTTGCGGAAGCGCAGGTAGAAGGGCTTGCGATACGTAGCGTTCTCGTCGGCATGCGTGCCGGCCTTCTTGAATTCCGGCAGCAGCTTGTAGCCGAGGTACGGGACGAAGATCACAGAGACCACCCAGGAGACGAGGAGGGCGGTCGTGGTCACCGCGAAGATCGAGAAGGTGTACTCGCCGGTGGACGAACGCGCGAGGCCGATGGGAAGGAAGCCCGCCGCGGTGACGATCGTGCCCGTGAGCATCGGCATCGCCGTCGAGGTATAGGCGAAGCTCGCCGCCCGCACGCGCTCCCAGCCCTGCTCCATCTTGGCCAGCATCATCTCCACCGAGATGATGGCGTCGTCGACAAGGAGTCCCAGGGCGATGATGAGCGCGCCCAGCGAGATCTTATGCAGATCGATGCCCCACTGGTACATGAAGAGGAAGGTGACGGCGAGGGTCAACGGAATCGACAACGCGACAATCAGCCCGGTGCGCAAGCCCAGCGACAGGAAGCTCACCACGAGAACGATGGCGACCGCCTCGGTGAGCGAGCGCGTGAACTCGCCCACCGAGCGTTTCACGGTCGCGGGCTGGTCGTTGACGCGGTCGAGCTCCAGGCCCACGGGCAGTTCCTTCTCGATGCGGTCGACCTCGGCGTCGAGCGCTTTGCCCAGCGCGATGATGTCGCCGCGCGGCACCATCGAGACCGCGATTCCCAGGGCTTCCTTTCCCATGAAGCGCATGCGCGGCAGCGGCGGGTCGGCGAAGCCGCGGTACACATTGGCGACGTCTCCCAGCTGGAAGAGCCGGTTATTGGCGCGGATCGCGATCGCCTTCACGCTCTCCACGGAATCGAGCGCTCCGGTGGCGCGGATGTAGATGCGGTCGGTGGGGGTCTCGAAGCTGCCGGTGGCGCTGACGGCGTTCTGCTGCGCGAGCGCGGCGAACACCACGGCGGGCTCGATGCCGAAGGTCGCGAGCTTCGCGTTGGCGACCTCGACGTAGATCTTCTCGTCCTGCTCGCCGACGAGGTCGACCTTGGCTACATCTTTGACCCGCAGGAGCTGGTTGCGGATGCGATCAGCCCTCTCCTTCAGCTGCGCGTAGGTGTAGCCGTCTCCGGTGATCGCGTAGATGTTGCCGAAGGTGTCGCCGAACTCGTCGTTGAAGAAGGGCCCCAACACGCCCTGGGGCAGGGTGGCGCGGATGTCGCCTATCTTCTTGCGCACCTGGTACCAGGTGTCCTTGATCTCGTCGGGGCGCGATGAGTCCTTCACGAACACGAACACGACCGATTCGCCGGGCTTCGAATAGCTGCGCAGGAAATCGAGGCGCGGGGTTTCCTGGAGCTTCTTCTCGATCTTGTCGGTGAGCTGCTGCTCGACTTCCTCGGCGGAGGCGCCTGGCCAGACGCTGCGCACCACCATCAACTTGAAGGAGAAATCGGGGTCCTCGGCCTGGCCCAGCCGCACGTACGAGCCCACGCCGATGGCGGCGAGCACGATCATGAAATAGAGCACCAGCGTCTGGTGCGCGAGCGCCCATTCGGAGAGGTTGAAGCGCTTGAACACCGCTGCGCTCCTAGTTCCTTGCCTGCGCGCCCGCCTCGCGCGCCGGGGCCTCGCCCTGCGCGAGCCGAACCACCTGGTCGCTCTTCAGCTTGTGCACTCCGGCGGTGACGACGATCTCGCCCGACGCGAGGCCGCTCGTCACGGTCACGCCATCCTCGCGAAACTGGCCGACGCTGACCGGGCGAAGCCGCACGCGGCTCGTCGCCGGATCGACGACCCACACCGCCGGGTCGTTGGCGCCGCGCGCGAGCGCGGAGAGCGGCAGCAGGACGAGGCTTGCATCGGAGGCCGGGTTGAAGAGCACGTTGGCGGTCATGCCGAGCTGCGCCTGCACCGGCGCGCCGATCGCCGAGACGCGTACCGCATAGGTGCGGGTCACGGGATCGGCGCCGCCGGCGATCTCGCGGATGCGGCCGGCGAACATCTTCGAAGGCTCTGACCAGAGGTTGATTCCGACCTCCTGTCCCACCTTGAAGCGCGCGAGCTGGCCTTCGGGTGCGTTCACCACGACTTCCTTTTCGCCCGAGCGCGCGAGCCGCACGACGGCCTGGCCCGCCGCGAGGACTTGTCCCGGCTCCGCGGCGACCGAGATCACGACGCCGTCGGCGTCCGCGACCAGGGTGGTGTACGCGGCCTGGTTCGAGGTGATGGCCGCCTGCGAGCGGGCCTGGTCGACCTTCGCCTTGGCCGCGTTGAAAGCATTCTGCTTCACGTCGAAGGCCGACTGGCTGATGAATTTCTTCGCGAGGAGGTCGGCGTGGCGGTCGAGCTCGGATTTCGCGAGCGCGAAATCGCCTTCGGCCGATGCGAGCTGCGCGGAGGTGCCCTGCACGGCGAGGCGCGCGTCTTCCGGGTCCAGGCGCGCGAGCACCTGGCCCTTGGTCACCCGCGCGCCGGCATCCACCGGACGTGAGACGAGCTTTCCGCCGACGCGAAACCCGATGTCGCTCTCGTAGCGCGCGCGGATCTCGCCGGAATAGATGTCGCGGCTGGCGACCGCGCCAGGCGCCACGCGCTGCGTGAGCACCGGGCGCACCGGATCCTGCTCGGTCTTCGCCTGTCCGCACGCGGCGAGCGCCGCCGCGATCGCGGCGAGGAGGAGGGTAGGGGTCTTCATCGCTTCTTTCCTTTCACGGCCTTCAGGCGCAGCGGGAGCGCGTGCGAAACTATACACATGTATAATTATAATGTCAAACGGGTAGAATTTGCGCCGCCGCGGAAATCGTTCCCGCCCACAGCGCGCGCAATGCATTTTCGATCTCGCGCTCGTAGTCGAGCTTCAGGATGCGCAGCTGCGGGCGCTCCATCGCCTTGCCGAAGCGCTCGTTGGGATGCAGGAGCTGCCAGAGCCCCACGATGAGCCCATAGCTATGCAGAAGGATGACGATGCCGCCGCCGCGTCCGAGGCCCGCGAAGTGGCGCTCGAGCCCCGCGCCGGCGGCGGTGAGCACCTGCGCCACGCGCTCCTTGAATGCAAGGGCGGCATCGACGGGGATCTCGCGGTCCATCATCCCGAAGCAGCGGCTGGTGAGCGCGAGGTAGCCCGGCTGGCGGATGAGGTATTCGCGCGTCACCGGAAAGATGTCGTCGAAATCGAGCGGTCCCGGCTCGGCGAGCTTCTTCATGAGCTCGGAGAAGAAGTGCGCGACGTGCCGCTCGTGGAGCGCCAGCAGCATCTCTTCCTTGCTGGGGAAGTAGAGGTACACCGTGCCCTTGGCGAGCCCGGCGGCCGCGGCGACCTCGGAGACGCTCGGCATGCGGTCGGGGTGCTTCACGTAGAGGCTCTCGACCGCGTCGAGGATTTCCTGGCGGCGTTCCGCCTTGTCCTCTACGGCGATCGCGCGTTGCTTGAGGGCCACAAATGACTCCGGGTCAATTAAGCCGCAGCTTAAATGACCCAAAGTCAGTTGTCAAATCGCGCCAGAGGAACGCTTCAGCCGAAGCGCACGTACTCGAAGTCGATCGGATGGCCGTCGATGCCGGTCGCGGGAGGCGCGATCCAGCCCGCGAAGCGCCCCGGCTCGACGACGCGGCCCATGAGGGACGCCACGAACGCGCGATCGGCGTCGCTCGGCAGCCACTCATGCGCGCGCGCTTCCCACTTCTCGCGCGCGAGGACCTCTCCTTCGGGGGAGACGCTCACGCTCGCGAGCGTGCCGATGCGACGGTTGAAGGCCTTGTGCGGCAGCATGAGGCGCGCGGTGACGCCGGTCTTCTCGACGCGCCGGTTCCAGCGCTCCACGCCGCTCAGCGAATCGCGCACGAAGTCGTCGCGCAGCACTTCGTTCAGGGCGTTGAGCATCGGCACGCGGCGTGGTGCGAGCCGCCCGTCCTTCACTTCCAGGATCTCGTAGGTCTCGCTGTGAAGGCGGTGATCGCCCTCGCGCTTCGCCTCGTCGAAGCGGCCCTTCAGACCCGACGCGTAGAAGGTCGCGGCGTTGCTCGATTCGTCGGCGCCGAAGAGGTCGAGCGTCACGCTGTAGTGGAAATTCAGGTAGCGCTGCACCGTGGGCAGGTCGATCACGCCGGCGGCGCGCAGCCGCGCGGGGTCTTCGGTGCGAAGCTCGTTCATCACCTCGCAGGTGCGCTGGATCACGCGCGAGAGGCCCGCGTCGCCCACGAACATGTGGTGCGCCTCTTCGGTCAGCATGAAGCGCGTGGTGCGCGCGAGCGGGTCGAAACCCGATTCGGCGAGCGCTTTCAGCTGGAACTTGCCGTCGCGGTCGGTGAAGTGCGTGAACATGAAGAACGCGAGCCAGTCCGGCGTGCGTTCGTTGAAGGCGCCGAGGATGCGCGGGTTGTCGGCATCTCCCGAGCGCCGCTGCAGGAGCGCCTCGGCCTCCTCGCGCCCGTCGCGGCCGAAGTGCCGGTGGAGCAGGTACACCATCGCCCACAGGTGCCGGCCTTCCTCGACGTTGATCTGGAAGAGGTTGCGCAGGTCGTACATGCTGGGCGCGGTGAGCCCCAGGTGGCGCTGCTGTTCGACCGAAGCGGGCTCCGTGTCGCCCTGGGTCACGATGATGCGGCGCAGGTTGGCGCGATGCTCGCCGGGGACTTCCTGCCACGCGTCTTCGCCGAGGTGATCTCCGAAGTGGATCCTGCGTTCGGCGGCCACCGGCGCGAGGAAGATCCCCCAGCGGTAGTCGGGCATCTTCACGTAGTCGAAATGCGCCCATCCGTCGGACTCCACGCTCGTGGCGGTGCGCAGGTACACGTCGAAGTTGTGCGAGCCGTCCGGACCCATGTCGCGCCACCAGTCGACGAAGTTGGGCTGCCATTGCTCAAGCGCGCGCTGCAGCGTCCTGTCGCCGGCGAGGTCGACGTTGTTGGGAATCCGGGTGGCGTAATCGATGCTCGTCATCCTCGGCGCTTCCGGAAGGAAGTAATGATCGGGGACCCATTCATACCCGTTTCCAGTCGAATGCGGCCTTCTCGCCCTTGCCGTATACCTTGAGAGCGCCCTTGTCGCCCACGGCGTTGGGCCGCTGGAAGATCCAGTTCTGCCACGCGGTGAGGCGCCCGAAGATGCGCGTCTCCATCGTCTCCCCGCCGCCGAAGCGCAGGTTCGCCTCGAGCCCGGTCAAAGCGTCGGGCGACATCGCGGCCCTTTCCTCGAGCGCGATGCGCACTTCATCGGCCCAGTCGATGTCGTCGGGGGTCGCGGTGACGAGACCCAGCGCGCTGGCCGCTTTCGCGTCGAGCGCTCGCCCGAGCGTTGCGCGCGCGGCATCGAGCGCCGCGGCATCGTCGTAGAAGAGGCGCGCGAGGCGCGTGCGGCCGTGCACCATCGGGTACGCGCCGAAATTCATCTCCGAGAGCGTGATCGCGGGCGCTCGCGCCGGATCGTCGGGCAGGGCCAGCATGTAGGTGCGGTCGGCGGCGAGCGCCAGCTCGGCGAGCGTGCCGGCGAAGCACGATCCCGGCTCCACCAGCGCGTAGAGCGTGCGCGAGGAAACGTCGAGGCGGGCGAGCGTGCGGCGCATGAATCCGATCACCTCGCGCACGAAGCCGTTGCCTTCGTTCGCCTTCAGCGCCGCGTCGCATGCGAGGACGTGCGCGGCGTCGCCTTCGGTCTTGAGGATCCAGGTGCCGATGTCGAGCTCGTTGGTGCGCAGCGTGAGGATCGCGTCGTCGAGCTCGCGTGCCATGGCGAGCGGCCACCAGCGCGCGCCCGCGGCCTCGATGCCGGCGAGCTCGCGCGGCTCTCCGGCCCCCGGCGCCCTCACCGTGATCGTCGCCGCGCGCCGCGCGCGGTCGATGGCGACCTTCACCCGTTCGTACTCGAGGCGGTCGCCTTCGCCGGTTCGCGCGAGCGGCGTCAGGGCGGCGGGCCTGGCACCCGATCGCGTGCCCGTCCGGCTGAGCGCCACGGCGCGCTCCTGCACGGCTCTCGCGAACTGCCCGGGCTTCACGATCGCGTCCACCAGCTTCCAATCGAGCGCGCGCTGGCCGCGCACGCCTTCGGCCGTAGTGCAGAAGATGTCGGCGTGGTCGTGGCGCACGCGGCGCTTGTCGGTGACGCGCGTCAAGCCGCCGGTGCCCGGCAGCACGCCCAGCAGCGGCACCTCGGGAAGCGAGACCGCGGAGGACCGATCGTCCACCAGGATGATCTCGTCGCAGGCGAGCGCCAGCTCGTAGCCGCCGCCCGCGCAGGTGCCGTTCAGCGCCGCGACGAACTTGAGTCCCGAATGGCGCGAGGCGTCCTCGATGCCGTTCCGGGTCTCGTTGGTGAACTTGCAGAAGTTCACTTTCCATGCGTGGCTCGAGGTGCCGAGCATGAAGATGTTGGCGCCCGAGCAGAAGATGCGGTCCTTCAGGCTCGCGACGATGACCGCGCGAACCTCGGGATGCTCGAAGCGGATGCGATTCAACGCGTCGGCGAGCTCGATGTCCACGCCGAGGTCGTAGGAGTTGAGCTTCAGCTTGTAGCCGGGCCGCAGCCCGCCGTCCTCGGCGACGTCCATCGCGAGCGTGGCGACCGGACCGTCGAAGGAAAGCTTCCAGTGGCGGTAGCGGGACGGCTCGGTGCGGTAGTCGACGCGATCGGGGGTCGTGCTCATCGGCTCTACAATAATGCAATAGTCGTCCCCTTAGGAGCCCAGCCGTGAAGGCGCCGTTGCCGCAGCCGCCCGGAGAGCGCTTCAACTTCGCCTCTTACCTGCTCGAGGCGAATCGCGCACGCGCGCAATCGATCGCGTACATCGACGATCACGAGCGCATGACCTACGGCGAGCTCGACGAGCGCGTGCGCCGCATGGCGGCGGCCCTCGCCGAGCGCGGCGTGCGCCGCGAGGAGCGCGTGCTGCTCCTCATGCACGACAACGTCGATTGGCCGGTCGCATTCCTCGGCGCGCTCCATGCGGGCGTGGTGCCGGTCGCGGTGAACACGGTGCTGTCCGGGGACGACTACGCCTACATCCTCGCGCACTGCCGCGCGCAGGGCGCCCTGGTTTCGCAGGCGCTCGTGCCGATGCTCGAGAAGGCGATGCAGCAGGCGCCGCACGAGCTCAAGTTCGTGATGGTCTCGCGGCCCGAGGGCGGGTTGCCCAAGCATGGCGTGGCCCTGCGCGATGCGCTTGCCGCGAGTCGCCCTCTCGAGCATGCCGCGCCCACCGGGCCCGAGGACATCGCCTTCTGGCTCTATTCGTCGGGCTCGACGGGACGGCCCAAGGGGACGCTGCACACCCACGCGAATCCCTACTGGACCGCGGAGCTCTACGGGAAAGCCGTACTCGGCGTGACGGAGCGCGATCTTTGTTTTTCCGCGGCGAAGCTCTTCTTCGCCTACGGTCTCGGCAACGCGTTGAGCTTTCCGCTTTCGGTGGGCGCGCGCGTGCTGCTCATGGCCGAGCGTCCTACGCCCGACGCGGTCTTCAAGCGCTGGACCACGCACCAGCCGACGATGTTCTTCGGCGCGCCCACCGGCTACGCGGGCATGCTGGCCTCGCCGAACCTGCCGGCGAAGGACGCCGTCGCTCTGCGCCTCTGCTCTTCGGCGGGAGAAGCGCTGCCGCGCGAGCTGGGCGAGCGCTTCACCGCCCACTACGGCTGCGAGATCATCGACGGCATCGGCTCCACCGAGATGCTGCACATCTTCCTGTCGAACCGCCCGGGGAGCGTGTGCTACGGCACCACCGGTCGGCCGGTTGCGGGCTACGACATCGAGCTGCGCGGCGAGGACGGCCGCCTCGTCGCCGATGGCGAGATCGGCGACCTCTATATCCGCGGTCCGAGCGCGGCACTGATGTATTGGGCCAATCGCGACAAGTCGCGCGAGACCTTCCAGGGAGCCTGGACCAAGAGCGGCGACAAGTACCAGCGCGACGCCGCCGGCAACTACGTGTACGCCGGGCGCAGCGACGACATGCTGAAGGTGAGCGGCCAGTACGTCTCGCCCTTCGAGGTCGAGGCCACGTTGATGAAGCATCCCGCCGTGCTCGAGGCGGCGGTGATCGGCACGCCCGACGAGAACGGGCTTACGCGCTCCAAGGCGTTCGTGGTCCTCAAGCCGGGCCGGAACGCTTCGGCCGAGCTCGACAAGGAGCTCAAGGAATTCGTGAAAGGCCTGCTCGCGCCCTACAAGTATCCGCGCCTGGTCGAGTTCATCGCCGAGCTTCCCAAGACCGCCACCGGAAAGATCCAGCGGTTCCGGCTGCGCGATCTGGAAGCGGCGAATCGCGTTAACATTCGCGAGCCCCAGCCAACGATCCGGAAGAGGAAACCATGAAAAGAGCCATTCTCGGCGCGGCCATCGCGCTCACCGCCGGCGCGGTCTCGCTCGACGCGCATTCCCAGGCGCCGAAGATCAAGGTCGGGCTGATGCTCCCGTACTCGGGAACCTATGCGGCGCTCGGCACCGCGATCGAGAACGGCTTCAGGCTCTACGTCGCGGAGCAGGGCGGCAAGATCGGTGGACGCGAGATCGAGTACTTCAAGGTCGACGACGAGTCCGATCCGTCCAAGGCCACCGACAACACCAACAAGCTCGTGAAGCGCGACAACGTCGACGTCCTTGTCGGCACCGTTCACTCGGGCGTCGCGATGGCGATGGCGAAGGTCGCCAAGGACAACGACACGCTTCTCATCATCCCCAACGCGGGCGCGGTGGCGGTCACCGGCCCGATGTGCGCGCAGAACATCTTCCGCAGCTCGTTCTCCAACTGGCAGCCGGGCTACGCGATGGGCGAAGTCGCGGCGAAGCGTGGCTTCAAGAAGGCCGTCACCATCACGTGGAAATACGCGGCCGGCGACGAGTCGGTCGGCGGTTTCAAGGAAGCTTTCGAGAAGGGGGGCGGACAGGTGGTGAAGGAATTGAGCCTGCCGTTCCCGAACGTGGAATTCCAGCCGCTGCTCACCGAGATCGCCGCGACCCGGCCGGACGTCGTGTACACGTTCTTCGCCGGGGGCGGAGCGGTCAAGTTCGTGAAGGACTACGCCGCCGCCGGCTTGAAGAAGACGATCCCGCTCTACGGCGCGGGATTCATCACCGACGGCACGCTCGAAGCGCAGGGCGCGGATGCGGATGGCCTGCTCACGACGTTGCACTACGGCGACGGGCTGGACAACGCGAAGGACAAGTCATTCCGCGCCGCCTACGACAAGGCCTACAAGATGCAGCCCGACGTCTATGCGGTGCAAGGCTACGATGCCGCGCAGATGCTCGCGATCGGCTTGAATGCCACCCGGGGCGACGTCACGAAGAAAGCCGATTTTGCGAAGGCGATCGAAGCGGCGAAGATCGACAGCCCGCGGGGCGCCTTCACCATCGGCGCCAGTCATAACCCGGTGCAGGACATGTACCTGAGGCAGGTGGTCGGAAAGGAGAACAAGGTGATCGGCATCGCCGCCAGGGCGCTCGCCGACCCGGGCCGCGGTTGCAAGATGTAGGCGGCCGCGCCGCGCCGACCCTGCATGGACGTAGCGACGTTCCTGGTTCAATGCCTTAACGCGCTCCAGTACGGATTGCTGCTGTTCCTCGTCGCCTCCGGGCTGACGCTCATCTTCGGCATCATGGGCGTGATCAACCTCGCCCACGGCAGCTTCTACATGATCGGCGCGTACATGGCGTACGCGCTGGTCCCCGCGTTCGCCGCGCACTCCGGATGGGGTTTCTTTGCCGCGCTGGGGCTCGGCCTCGTGATCGCGGTGATCCTGGGCTACGCGCTGGAGTGGGCGTTCTTCAGTTTCCTCTACGAGAGGGAGCACCTGCAGCAGGTGCTCATGACCTACGGGTTGATCCTCGTCTTCGAGGAGCTGCGCAGCATCCTCGCGGGCGATGACGTGCACGGCGTGAAGGCACCCGACTGGCTCTCCGGCAGCATTGCGCTGGGTGATCTCATGAGCTACCCGGTGTACCGCCTCTTCATCTCCGGCGTATGCCTCGCGCTGGCGCTCGGCATGTACGTCGTGATCTCGCGCACGCGCCTGGGAATGATGATCCGCGCGGGAAGCACCAACCGCGAGATGGTGCAGTCGCTCGGCATCGATATCAAGTTCCTCTACCGCGTGATGTTCGCATCGGGGGTCGCGCTTGCCGCGCTCGCCGGCATGCTCGCGGCTCCGGTGTCCTCGGTCTATCCGGGCATGGGCAACCAGGTGCTCATCATCTGCTTCGTGGTGGTGGTGATCGGCGGCATCGGCTCGGTGCGCGGGGCGCTCGCCGCCGCGCTCCTCGTCGGCATCGTCGACACGTTCGGCAAGGTGCTGTTTCCGCAGGCTGCGGGTGTGCTCGTCTACGTGCTGATGGCCCTCGTGCTGCTGTGGAAGCCCGACGGGCTCTTCAAGGCGGCGTGAAACCGTGAACGCGCGCAACGCGGCCCTGGCCGCCGCCGTGCTCGCCCTCGCGCTGTTCCCGCTCTTCGGCGGCAAGTTCGGGGTCGACCTCGTCACCAAGATGATGGTGTTCGCGATCTTCGCGCTCTCGCTAGAGCTGCTGGTGGGGCAGGTGGGCCTGGTGTGCTTCGGGCAGGCGGCGTTCTTCGGCATCGCGGCCTATGCGGTGGTGCGCCTCACGCCGGCCGACGCCCCGGCCTCGATCTGGTGGCTGGCCCCCGCGGCGGTCGCGGCGAGCGCTCTCTACGCGCTCTTCATGGGGTCGCTCTCGATTCGTACGCGCGGCGTGTACTTCATCATGGTCACGCTCGCCTTCTCGCAGATGGCGTACTACGTGGCGCACGACACGCCGCTGGGCGGCGGCACCGACGGCATCTACCTGAGTCTCGTCCCGACGTTCACGCTTGCGGGCCTGGTGCTCGTCGACCTGGGAAAGGCGACGCCCTACTACTATTTCGTGCTCGGCACGCTCGCCGCCGTGTTCGCCGCGCTCGCGGTGCTGCTGCGATCGCGCTTCGGGCGCGCGCTCGCCGGAATCCGCGTGAACGAGCAGCGCATGCGCGCGGCGGGCTTCTCCACTTATCCGTACAAGCTCGCGGCATTCGTGATTTCCGGGATGGTCGCGGGAGTCGCCGGATTCCTCTTCGCGGTGAAGGACGGCTTCGTGAACCCCGAGCTCCTGAGCTGGAACGTGTCGGGCACGGTGCTGATGATGATCATCCTCGGCGGGATGGGGAGCCTGCACGGCGCGGTGCTGGGTGCCTTCGCCTTCTCCCTGCTGCAGGAGCTCTTCAAGTCGCAGGCGATCTTCGGCGACTTCGCCAGGCACTGGCACCTGGGCGTGGGCGCGTCGATCATCCTCGCGGTCGCGTTGCTTCCACGCGGGCTGGCGGGGGGAGTTTCGCGGGCGCAAAGCGGGGAACACAGATGAACACAGATGAACACAGAAACGTCAAAGGCAAATTGATTGTCGTGCCCGTGCCTGTCGTATCTCGAAGCTCGGGCGTTTTTTTGCTTTTTCTGTGTTCATCTGTGTTCATCTGTGTTCCCCGCTTTACTGTCGGCAAGGACGAGACGCATGAGCGCGCGTGAGGTCGTGCTGCGTGGGCGTTCGATCACGCGGCGCTGGGGCGGCGTGGTGGCGGTGAACGACGTCTCCATCGAGATTGCGCGCGGCAAGGTGCACGCCGTCATCGGCACCAACGGCGCCGGCAAGTCGACGCTCATCAACGTGCTCTCGGGCGAGATCGATGCTTCCTCGGGAACGGTGGAGCTGCTCGGGGCTGACGTGACGCGCTGGACGCAACCGCGGCGCGCGCGCGCGGGACTCGGGCGCAGCTATCAGCGAAGCACGATCTTTCCGCAGTTCAGCGTGCTGGAGAACTGCCGCCTCGCCGCCCAGGCGCGCCACCAGCGCCCCTGGCAGTGGTGGTCGAGCGCGGCGCTCTGCGGGGTAAGCGGGGCTGCCGCGCGCGAGGCCGCGACGCGTGCCGGCTTGGAGGGGGTGCTCGGGCGCGAGGCGGGACTCCTGTCGCACGGGGAGAAGCGCCAGCTCGAGATCGCCATGTGCCTCGCCACCGAGCCGCAGGTGCTGCTCCTCGACGAGCCGCTCGCCGGCATGGGCGTCGAAGAGGCCGAGCGCATGCTCGAGCTGCTGAGGGGATTGAAATCGGGCCACGCGATCCTGCTTGTCGAGCACGACATGGACGCGGTATTCCGCATCGCCGATCGCATCACCGTGCTGGTGGACGGGGCGGTGATCGCTTCGGGTGCCCCGGCGGCGGTGCGCGCGGGCCCCGAAGTCCAGACGGCGTACCTCGGAGAGGCGGCATGAGCGCCGCGCCGCGGGCGCTGCTCGAGGCGCGCGGCATCCACGCGTGGTACGGTTCCAGCCACGTGCTCCACGGCGTCGACCTGCATGTGGCGCGTGGCGAGACGGTGGGACTGCTCGGGCGCAACGGCATGGGCAAGTCAACCCTTATACGCGCCATCCTTGGGCATGTACGGCAACGCGAAGGGCGCATCACGCTCGCGGGAGCCGACATGTCGCAGGCACGGCCGCACGAAATGGCGCGGCGCAATGTCGCCTACGTTCCGGAGGGACGCGGCGTCTTTCCCAACCTCACGGTACGCGAGAACCTGGTGATGGCGGCGCGCCCCGCGCGCGCGAACGGCACGGCGTGGACGCTCGATCGGATCCTCGCCTCGTTTCCGCGCTTGAGCGAGCGCCTGGACCGCCCGGGCGCGCAGCTTTCCGGCGGCGAGCAGCAGATGCTCGCGATCGGCCGCGCGCTCATGACGCAGCCCGAGATCCTCATCCTCGACGAGGCCACCGAGGGCCTGGCCCCGCTCATCGTGCGCGAAGTCTGGAATGTGATCGAGCAGATTCGCGCCGCGGGCGTGGCGACACTCATCGTGGACCGCAACTATCGCCGCGTGGCGGAGAACGCCGATCGTCTCGTGGTGCTGCAGAAGGGTACCGTGGCGCTCTCGGGAGCGGCGCAGCCGCTCCTCGCGGGAAACGCGCTCGCGGGGCTGCTGGGCATATGAGCCCGCTCGCCGCTCACGCCTCGCGGGGAAGGATCAGGCTGCTCCCGGTGCCGTGGGCGAGCAGCTTGCCCGCCGCGTCGGCGTCCGAGGACGCGACCAGCGGGGAGGCGGCGTTCAAACCACGCCCTCGAGCAGCTGGACTTCCACCGAAGTTCCGGGCTCGACGTTGCCGGTGGCGTCGCCGAGGATGATGAAGCAGTTCGCGTCGCTCATCGATTTCAGGATTCCCGAGCCCTGCTCGCCGGTCGGACGCACGCTCAACGAGCCGTCGTCGTCGCGCGTGAGCACGCCCCGCTGGAACTCGGTGCGGCCTGGCGCCTTCTTCAATCGTGTCGTGCACGTCGCTCGGAACGTGGGAACCGAATCGACGGGATGCGCGCCCATCAGGACGAGGAGCGCGTCGCGCACGAACTGGTAGAACGTGACCATCACCGAGACCGGGTTGCCCGGCAGGCCGAAGAAATGCGCGCCGCCGATCTTGCCGTAGGCGAGCGGACGCCCGGGCTTCATCGCGATCTTCCAGAACACGACTTCGCCCAGCTTGCCGAGCATCGTCTTCACGAAGTCGGCCTCGCCCACGGAGACGCCGCCGCTCGTGATCACCACGTCCGCGTTCGCCGCGGCCGCCGCGAACGCCTCTTCGAGAAGCTTGGGATCGTCGCGCACCACGCCCATGTCGAGCGGCTCGCAGCCGAGGCGCGCGAGCATGCCGAGGATCGTGTAGCGGTTCGAATCGTAGATCTCGCCTTCGCCAAGTGCCGTGCCGACCGACTTGAGCTCGTCTCCAGTGGAGAAAAACGCCACACGCAGCGGCCGGTACACCGCCACCTCGCCGATGCCCAGCGAGGCGATGAGGCCGAGCTCCGCGGGCCGCACGATGCGTCCCTTCGCGAGCGCGAGGGAACCCGCCTTCAGGTCCTCGCCCGCCTCGCGGACGTTCTGCCCGGTCTTCTGTCCCGCCGCGAAGGTGATCGACTTGCCGCTCGCGTGCGAGCGTTCCTGCATCACCACGGTATCCGCGCCTTCGGGAACCACGCCGCCCGTCATGATGCGCACGCATTGCCGCGGTCCCACGTTGCCGGTGAACGGCTTGCCGGCGAACGAGACGCCGACTTCTTGCAAGGTTACTTCGTCGATGGGCGACAAGTCCGCCCCGCGCATCGCCCAGCCGTCCATCGCCGAGTTGCGATGCGAGGGCACGTTCACCGGCGAATGGATGTCTTTGGCGAGCACGCGCCCGAGGGCCGAGCGCACCGGCACGCGCAGCACTCCCGTGACCGGCTTGAGGAACTGGTGGATAAAGGCCCTCGCCTTGGCCACCGGCATGGAGTTCGGGTCGTAGTCGTCGGCGCACGATGCCTGGGCGATGGTGAGCCGGGGATCCCCGGCTTGCGGGGGCGATTCGATCTTGTTCATGCGCTGTGCAGTGCGATTGTGGCGAGAGATTCGATTTTACCGCTCCCCTCGAGTCCGAGCAGCGTCACGTCGCGGATGACGTCGCTGAATTCGCCCCCGAGATCCTCCTCGGCCTCGGCAAGAGCGGCCTCGAGCGGCGCAAAGTCGGCGTAGCGCGCGAGGGTGATGTGCGGCTCGAACGCCAGGTCGCGGCGCAGGTGCGGCTGGAGGGAGCGCGTGTAGAGCCGGTCGTGCAGCCCCGCGATCGATGCCGCGCCCCTCGAGGCCATGAGGAACAGGAACTCGTTGGCGTGCAGGGCCACCTTGCGAAACGTGACCGGGATCGGCGGCCAGCGTGACACGACTTGCCGCATGTGCGTTTCGACCTGCAGGCGTGAGTGCGCAGTCGGAAAGGGGAATACGAGCGACAGGTGCGCGGCGATGATGCCGGCCATCGGATCGTGGCGTGCGCGAAACGCCTCGATGCGCTCGATGCCCGCGAACGCGGGGAACCAGGCGACGGCGAAACGCGGAAGCGGGGGACGTGAATGCGCGAGGCGCGTTGGCATGGGCGCCTACGCGCCGCGGGGCTCCAGACTCGCGAGCTCCTCGCGGGTGTTGATGTTTAGGAAAGCGTCGGCCTCGTCGTCGAAGGGGACCTCGACCACCTTGAGGCTCGCATACCAGCGGTCGATCTTGCGTTCGCCTCTCGAGAGGAACTGCCGCAGCGATTCGTGCACGGTGCGGCGCATGAGACAGAAAACCGGGTGCGCCTGCTCGCCCGTCTTCGCCACGGCGAGCTCGACCTCGCCGGCATCGAGGGCGGCGCGCAGGCGGGCGACGAGATCCAGGGGAAGGAAGGGCGAATCGCAAGGCGCGGTGACGACCAGGTTGCCCGTCGCGTGCGCGAGCCCGCGCTCGAACCCTGCGAGCGGACCCGCGAACCCCTCGATCTCGTCGGCGATGACGCGATGGCCGAACTGCGCATAGGCCTCGGGGTTGCGATTCGCGTTGATGAGCAGCTCGTCGACCTGGGGCGCCAGTCGCTCCACCGCGTGCGCCGCCATGGGCCGGCCGCGAAACGGCTGCAGTCCCTTGTCGACCCCACCCATGCGGCTGCCTTGCCCGCCGGCGAGGATCACGCCCGTGACTTCAATCATCGTTCAGGCATGGACGGGTGCCTTCACCAGGCGATGCGCTCCCGTGAACAACAAGTAGTGCTTTCCCACCGCGCGCCCGATCATCGTGAGCCCGACCCGTGTGGCCACCTCGTGGCCCATCTTGGTGAGCCCCGAGCGCGACACCAGCACGGGAATGCGCATCTGGGCGGCCTTTATCACCATCTCCGAAGTGAGCCGGCCGGTGGTGTAGAAGATCTTGTCCGTGCCGTCAACGCCTTCGAGCCACATCCAGCCGGCGATGGCGTCGACCGCGTTGTGGCGCCCGACGTCCTCGACGAAAGTGAGGATCTCGTCGCCCCGGGCGAGCGCGCATCCGTGCACCGCGCCCGCCTGCTTGTAGATCGACTCGTGTTGCCGCACGACGTTGAGCAGCGACAGCAGGGTCGCCTCCTCGAAGCGCATGTCGTCGTCGAGGCGCACCGAGTCGATGTCGGCCATCAAGTCGCCGAAGACGGTGCCCTGGCCGCAGCCGGTCGTCGCGGTGCGCTTCTCGGTCTTCTTGGCGAGGTCGACGAGACCCGAGCGCGTGGTGACCGCGACGGCGTTCACGTCCCAGTCGACCTGCACCGCCACGATCTCCTCGATGGAATCGACGAGGCGCTGGTTGCGCAGGAAACCGATGGCGAGCGCTTCGGGCGCGGCACCCAGGGTCATCAGCGTGACCACTTCCTGCCTGTCGACGTAGAGCGTGAGGGGATGCTCGCCGGCGATCGGCGTCGGGACGAGCGCGCCGTTTTCGTCGCGTGCCTCGACCGTGTAGGTCGCGGGCCGCGCGTTTTGCGTAAGGAGCGGGCGGTAGCCCACGGGTCAGCCCCCGATGAAAGACATTTCGACCTTGCGCCCGCGCGCGGTCTCGGCGGTGCGGATCTCGGAGTAGCGGTCCTCGCGGCGCTGCCAGATCGCCGCGATCGCCCGCACGATCGCCGCGTCGTCGCCGCCCGAGCGCACGATGCCCTTCAGGTCGTAGCCGCGCTGCGCGAAAAGGCACGTGTAGAGCTGGCCGTCGGTCGAGAGCCGCGCGCGCGTGCAGGTCGAGCAGAATGCCTCGGTCACCGAGGAGATGACGCCAATCTCGCCTTTGCCGTCGCGGTAGCGCCACCGCTCCGCGACTTCTCCTGCGTAGTTGGCATCAACCGGCTGGAGGGGAAACTCGGCGCCGATGCGGCGCACCACCTCGGCCGAGGCGATGACATCGTCCATGCGCCAGCCGTTGGTCGAGCCCACGTCCATGAACTCGATGAAGCGCACGATATGGCCGGTGCCGCGAAAATACCGCGCCATGTCCAGGACCTGGTGGTCGTTCAAGCCGCGCTTCACCACCATGTTCACCTTGACGGGCGCAAGCCCGGCGCGATCGGCGGCTTCGATGCCTTCGAGCACCTTCGCCACCGGGAAATCGGCGTCGTTCATGGCGCGGAAGGTCGCCTCGTCGAGCGAATCGAGGCTCACGGTGACGCGATCGAGGCCGGCCGCGCGCAACGCCTTCGCCTGCGACTTGAGTGCGGAGCCGTTGGTGGTGAGGGTGAGGTCGATCCCGGGCAACGCTTCGCGAAGCATCGCGACGAGGCGGTCGATGCCGCGGCGCAGCAGCGGCTCGCCGCCGGTGAGGCGGATCTTCTGCGTGCCGAATCCGCGGAAGACGCGCGCGAGGCGCACGATCTCCTCGAAAGTGAGGATCTCGTCGTGCGGCAGGAAGGTGTAGTTGGCGTCGAACACTTCCTTCGGCATGCAATAGACGCAGCGGAAGTTGCAGCGGTCGGTCACCGAGATGCGCAGATCGTGAAGGGCGCGTCCGCGCTCATCGGCAAGGGGTGCCTCGCCCAGCGGTTTCGCCGCCGGAATGGGCAGCGGGCCGCGCAGCTCTTTCAACGCGATGACGGTTCGGCTCATGGGAAAAACCAGAATAGCATGGGGCCGCGCCCCGGAATTTCACCTATAGTGGTTCCATGCGCGACCGTCCGACACAGAAGCTCGCCGCGATCCTCGAGCGCGAGGAGGTCGAAAGCCGCTGGGAGACCCAGCGTTGGCAGCTGCTCGAGGTCGTCCCCGATGTGGGCGGCGAGGTGCGCACCATCGTGAAGAGCGACCGCACGCTGCAAAGGCTCTTCCCCGGCTTCGTCGTGACCCTCTTCGCCGACGAGGCCGAAGGCTATTACCTCAACATCTCGAGCGGAGCGCCGAGCGTCTTCGTCTCGATTCGCCGCGACCAGGAGTCGAGCGATCCCTATCCGTTCCAGGCCACCCTTTCCTATAACGAGGCGGCGCGCTGGATGGACGGCGGCGAGAAGGTCGAGCGAGTTGCGGCGTGGCCGGGGCTCGCGGTGTGGATGGGCGAGTGGGTCGAGGCGAACTACCGTCCCGAGCCAAAGAAGCGCCAGCGGCCGAAGTCCTTCGAAGGCAAGGAAGGACGGCTGCGCGAGAAGGGCACGCGATGAACGGCGAAAACTTCCTCTCGCGTTGGTCGCGGCGAAAAACGGCTTCGAAAACGGAGCCGGAACATATGGTAGCGAAACCCACCACTTCGCCAGTGGAAACACCGCCTCAGGAAGCCGTAGCCGCAAAGGCGGAGATCCAACCTCCAGAACCCCTGCCACCCGTCGAAACCCTCACCTTCGAATCCGACTTCACCGGCTTCATGAAGCCCGACGTCGATCCGGCCTTGAGGCGCGAGGCGCTGAAGACGCTCCTCAAGGACCCGCGCTTCAACGTGATGGACGGGCTCGACGTGTACATCGACGACTACTCGAAGCCCGATCCGCTTCCGGAAGTCTGGCTCGAGAAGCTGAACCAGGTGAAGCACCTGGGGCACTACATCGCACCCGAGGAAGCGGCACAGCCCGCCCCCCCGGCTGCCGAAGAAGGTGCGCAGAAAGCCATTGCGGAACAGCCGGTTGATCCGCCTCCCGCCGTCGAAGGACCTGATACTTCCAGCGCGCAAATCTCCCCTTCACAGGTGGGGAAATCGCCCCTTCCGCGGGAAGGAGATCCGGATGTTCTGGTGTAAACTGCCCCGAAATGAGGCGTGAGCCCGAATCCCCGAAACAGCGGGGCCGATAAACGCTGAGGAGCGGTCCAAGCAGATGAGTGCTGGATCGACACACGTCAACACAGAATGACGGTTGGCGTCACCTACCATTCCCGTGGCAACCTGCTCGTGATCGCGGGCGATTCGGTCGAGCGCGCACGGCGTTGTGCGCAGGATCTTGCGGGCGATCTTCAAGTCACGCTGCTCACCCGATCGGCCGCTCTCCCGGCATCCCACGCGACATGGTCCGGAGAGATCGTGTCGCTCACCGGCTTCCTGGGCGAATTCGACGCGACGATCGCCGGGTTGAACGGCGCTCGCGCGGATGCGGCGCCGGCGCCTGCGCCTGCGCGCTTCGACCTGGTGCTCGATTTCTCGAAGCGCCCGCTGCTGGGCATGCGCCAGCCGCCGCAGGGCTACTTCCACGCCCCGCAGGATGAAGACGCGCTCGATGCGATGCTCGAGGAGGTGCGCGAATACGTCGGCGAGTTCGAAAAGCCGAAGTACTTTGCTTACCGCGAGAACATCTGCGCGCACAGCCGCTCTCAGGTGACCGGCTGCAACAAGTGCATCGAGATCTGCTCGACGCAGGCGATCGCGCCCGATGGCGACAAGGTGAAGGTCGATCCGCACCTGTGCATGGGATGCGGCGCGTGCGCCACGGTGTGCCCTTCGGGCGCCCTGTCGTTCCAGTATCCCCGCGCGGCCGACCGCGGCGCGCAGATGAAGCAGCTTCTCAACGCCTATCGCCACGCCGGCGGTGCCGATCCCTGCATCGTGTTCCACAACGGCAACGACGGCCGCGCGCTGCTTGCCGACGCGGCCTCCGCCGGGCAGGGCTTGCCGGCGCGCGCGTTGCCCCTCGAAACGTGGCACGTGGCCGCCATCGGGCTCGACTTGCTGCTGCCGGCGATCGCTTTCGGCGCGAGCCAGGTCGTCGTCGTGGCGGCGGGATCGGAGGATTCGGAGTATCTCGTTGCACTGCGCGAGCAGATGGCGATCGGCGAGACCATCCTTTCGGCGCTGGGCTATGGCGGAACCCATTTCGCGTTGGTCGAAGCGCGCGATGCCCGGGGCCTGCAGCAAGCCTTCGCGCAGCTCGCCCCGGCCGCGGCGCCCGCGGCGGGCGCGACGTTCATGCTTTCCAACGACAAGCGCACCGCCATCGAATTCGCCGTCGAGCACCTGGCGAAGCATGCGCCGCGCAAGGTCGACGAGATCGCGTTGCCGCAGTCGTCGCCCTTCGGCGAGATCCTGGTCGACCGCGCCAAGTGCACGATGTGCATGGCGTGCGTCGGGTCCTGCCCCGAGTCGGCGCTGATCGACGGCGTCGACCAGCCGCTCCTGAAGTTCATCGAGCGCAACTGCGTGCAGTGCGGACTGTGCGAAGCGACCTGTCCCGAAGACGCGATCACGCTTTCGCCGCGGCTGCTCCTCACGCCCGCGGTGCGCGAGGCGCGCCTGCTGAACGAGACGCAGCCCTACCACTGCGTGAGCTGCAACAAGCCCTTCGGCACCAGGCAGATGGTCGAGGCGATGCTGGGAAGGCTTGCCAGCCATTCGATGTTTACCAGCGATGGCGCATTGCGCCGCCTGCAGATGTGCGCCGATTGCCGCGTCGTGGACATGATGTCCTCCAAGAACGAGGTTTCGGTTTTGAGGCTCGGAGCCGATTCATAGATGGAAGCGCTCGCCCAGGTCGCCGTGCATCGGCCGCTTCCTCCCGAGGAGGCCGCGCGGGGCGATTTTTATGCGCTTCTCGCGCGGCTGCTGCACAACGCTCCCGATGCCTCCCTGCTGCGCGGCATCGCCGGCGCCGAGCGCATCCCCGCCGAGGGCCACGCTGCCCTCGCCAAGGCCTGGCAGGATCTCGTCGACGCGTCCTCGGTGATGGACGCCGACGCCGCGCTGCAAGAGTACGAAGCGCTCTTCTGCGGCGTGGGCGCGGCGGCGGTCTCGATCTATGCGGGCTTCTATACGGGCGCTCTGGCGATCGATCATCCGCGCGTGCGCATCCAGGCCGATCTTGCCGCGCTCGGGCTCGAGATCCGCGCCAACGCCACCGAGCCCGAGGACCATTTCGCCGCGCTTTTCGACGCGATGCGCGTGCTCGCGGCCGGGGGCGCGGGCCGCTCGAGCGCTGCGATCGCCGAGCAGCGCCGCTTTTTCGACGCGCACCTCCTGCCGGGGGCGGGCAAGTTCTTCGACACGCTGGGCCGCGCGAGGGACGCCAACTACTACCGCAGGGTGGCCGCGTTCGGGGCCGCCTTCATGGCGCTCGAGTCCGAATCTTTTCTTCTGGATTGAAACGCAAGCTTCGCAAAAAGGAGGCTCAAGATGAAAACGATCAAACCCGCCAATCGCCGTAACTTCCTGCTGGCCGCGGGATTGGGCAGCGCAGGCGTGGCCGCCGCGGTCGTCACCGCCGGAAAACGGGCCAAGGCTGCCGCGCGCAGCTTCCACGCTCGCGGCCAGAACGGTCGACCGCCGCACGTTCCTCAAGGGCACGGGACTCACCGCGGGTGCCGCGGCTTTCGCGAGCCAGCTGCCGCTGAACCTCATCGGTGAGGCGAAGGCCCAGGCGGCGAAGGCCGGCAAGACCGAGGTGAAGCGCACCGTGTGCACGCACTGCTCGGTGGGCTGCTCGATCGACGCGGTGGTGCAGGACGGCGTGTGGGTGCGCCAGGAGCCGGTGTTCGATTCGCCGATCAACCTGGGCGCGCACTGCGCCAAGGGCGCCAGCGTCCGCGAGCACGGCATGACCGAGCATTCGCACCGCCTGAAGTACCCGATGAAGCTCGTCGCGGGCAAGTACCGCCGCATCAGCTGGGATCAGGCGATCGACGAGATCGGCGACAAGCTGCTCGCGATCCGCAAGGAGAGCGGGCCCGACGCCGTCTTCTTTGTCGGCTCGTCGAAGCACAACAACGAGCAGGCGCAGATGTTCCGCAAGTTCGTCTCCATGTTCGGCACCAACAACATGGACCACCAGGCGCGCATCTGCCATTCCACCACGGTCGCGGGAGTCGCGAACACCTGGGGCTACGGCGCGATGACCAACTCGTACAACGACCTGCAGAACACCAAGTGCATGTTCTTCATCGGCTCGAACGCCGCGGAAGCCCACCCGGTCTCGATGCTGCACGCGCTGCACGCGAAGGAGACGGGCGCCAAGATGATCGTGGCCGACCCGCGCTTCACGCGCACGGCGGCCAAGGCCGACCAGTACATCCGCTTCCGCTCCGGCACCGACGTGGCGCTGATCTTCGGCATGCTGCACCACGTCTTCAAGAACGGCTGGGAAGACCAGAAGTACATCAACGACCGCGTTTATGGCATGGACAAGGTGCGCGAGGAAGTGCTCGCGAAATGGACGCCGGACAAGGTGACGGAGGTCACGGGCGTTCCCGAGGCCGAGGTCTACGCCGCGACGGAAACCTTCGCCAAGAACCGGCCCTCGACCATCATCTGGTGCATGGGGCAGACGCAGCACACGACCGGCAACGCCTTCGTGCGCGCCTCCTGCATCCTGCAGCTGGC
>WNFI01147581.1_pt1 | contig 27273 bp, 23 predicted proteins | sample 5400471 | NCBI WGS metagenome assembly WNFI01 (sample SAMN13153348, study PRJNA577476) | soil metagenome | isolation source: 100 cm saprolite on Douglas fir-dominated hillslope | place: USA:California | collected 2013-09-17
CAGCGATGGGGAATCACAACAACGTTACGGGGAATATCTTCACGGTCGACGGCAAGGAGGTGCGCTTCCCGAGCGCCACCGACCATTTTCCGGACCGTCAGAGCAACACCATCCCGATCCAGCTAAGTATGGGCGCCTGGAACACTCTGCAGCAGAGCGACGGCCACGCCTACTGGGAGTTTAACTACACGACCAATTGGATTCACCCTCTGTATGAGCTGCCCTTCACCGGGGGCATTCCCGACACGTTCGAAGCAGGGTTGGTCGGAGCGCTTTCTTCCGTCGTGCCAGGCGGGGGGCCGTCGGGGGTGACGAACAGCCCGATAAACTATGGCGACAACCCCAATACCGCTGGAGTGGTCCAGGCTTCCGGCCCGCGCGACCCGGACAAGTTCGACGCCGGACTCGACTCACAACGGGAGTTCCGTCAGCGCTTCATTCCCAGCGGTCTAGCCAACGAAATCTTTCTGGACGTGTATGAGAGGGTCGTCTCGTTTGAGCCAGGAGTACTCTTCCCGAAGCGCCTTTACGACGCCTATGCAGCAGAGATTGCACGAGTGGGCCATAACGGCGTCGTCTCGGCCGCCGAAGGAGACGTGGACACTGCTTCAGATGGGTTCGCGAACAATGAGCGTTTGTTCATTCCGGCCACGAAATTCAATCGCTTCGCAGTAACCCGGGAGATTAACGACGGGCTGCTGGCACCCCGGTTTGCCCCGAGCCAGAGGGGTTGGGTACTGTCGGGGACACTCGTACCCGTAAATCCGTCTGTGCCTGCCTCCGAGGAGGAGGACAGCGACGATCGGTAAAAATCAGAAGGATAGTATCTCGTATGTCGTAACTATCCGCCGCACGCGTTCAACGTGCACTGCGGCGGATAGTTACCGTTATTCGCGGTTGCTACAGAGCGCCCGCAAGTCCCGTGGCCTTGATGACGACTTGTCCACCGCCGCCTTTCCCTTCATGTCGTTCAGGCGCGTGGAAATCGGCATGGTCCCGGGCTATGTCGGGCGAGTGTCCTTCACCGGCGACTTAGGGTTCGAGATCTGGGTGACCACCGACTATCAACGCGTGCTCTACGATCTACTGGTCAAGGCCGGCCGCGAGTTCGGACTCAAGCTATTCGGCGGGCGTGCGCTCAATGCCATGGCATCGAGAAGAGCTTCGGCAGCCCGACCGCGATCATATTGCGCCTGCGGCAGCATCTGTTTACTGTTGAGAAGGCCTTATTGGATCTCGATTGAAGCTGGCGCGCGTTTCCGCGGAAACTTACGCGAATTTAAATGAACCATGTGGCGTATCATACTGATAAGTAATAGTTTTTCTCGTACGAGGTGCCTATGCTGAGTACACCCCCTATCGACTTGGGCTACAACGGCCTTACCGAGCATACCGAAGGCCTGGCGGCGGATGCCTACTACGACCCTCGTCAGTACGAAAGGGAACTGCAGCGCATTTGGTATCGCAACTGGGTGTATGTCGGCCGCTCCAGCGACGTGGCGCGCGCCCGAGCGTTCCGAACGTTCGAATTGGGCGACCAGAGGATACTCTTGGTGCGCGACGATCAAGGTACTCTACAGGGGTTTCACAACACCTGTCGGCATCGCGGCGCGGCTCTGTGCCGCGAGTCCGAGGGAGTATTGCGCACCGGCAGCATCATCTGCCCGTACCACGCGTGGACCTACAACCTGCAGGGGGACTTGCTGCGCACGTCCTCCAAGGCTCACGCCAGCGGCTTCGACGTGGCCGATTTTCCCCTCTACAAGATCAGCGTCAGGGAATGGAATGGCTTCATCTTCGTTGCGCTGACCGACAATCCGCCGCCTTTTGAAAAGATTTTCGATTTGCCGCTGAATCGGCTCGACGCGTGGCCCCTGGGAGAGTTGGTGGTCGGCCACGTCTTGCTCAAGACCATCCAGAGCAATTGGAAAATATTCTGGGAAAACTACAACGAGTGCCTGCATTGTCCCGGCGTGCATCCGCAATTATCGCAGCTGGTGCCGATCTACGGCCGCGGGCTGTTGGAGGAACGCGACGATCCGGAGTGGAGCGCGCATGCCGCGGACGCCGATCCGAAGTTCAAGGGTGGATTACGCGCCGGCGCCGCGACTTGGTCCTTGGACGGCAAAACGACCGGAATCCCGTTCCCGGGCCTCTCCGACGAGGATCGAAGAGCCGGCCATATCTACATGACCAGCTTGCCCTCCGTATTTTTGGTGGGTCACGTCGACTACGTACGCGTGGTGCGCCTGCTTCCCCTGGGTCCCGAACGAACCGAGCTGCGCGTCGAGTACCTGTTTTCGCCGCAATCCCTGGCTGATCCCAAGTTCGACATGCGCAACGTGGTGGATTTCACCAATCGCGTCATGACCGAAGATGCGCAGGTGTGCGAGCTCAATCAACTGGGACTGCGGGCGGGACCTCATGTACGCGGCGTGGTCATGCCCGAGGAGTATGTCATACGACAATTCCACGAGTGGGTCCGCGCTGAATTGGCGCGCGTTTAGCTTAGCCGCCGCGGCCGCAGGGCTCGCGCTGTGCGCGGCTGGTTGCAGCGGTCGGCATGGCGCAGCGCCTGCAACCGAAGAGCAGGTGCTCAACATCTATAACTGGGCCGACTACGTCGGCTACCAGACCATCGCCGAGTTCGAGCGCCGGACGCACATCAAGGTCGTCTACGAGCTCTACGACTCCAATCAAACGCTCGAAGCGAAGATGTTGGCCGGCCGGTCAGGCTATGACATCGTCAGCACGACCACCGCATTTTACGGCCGTCAGATCAAGGCGGGCGCTTACATGCCGCTCGACCGATCGAAGCTGCCGAACTGGACGAATCTCGATCCCGCCGTGCTGAACATTCAAGCGCAGGCGGATCCGGGCAATCGCTACGCCGTGCCGTATCTTCATGCCATGAACGGCTTCGCGTACAACGTGGATCTCGTCAAGGCGCGCATGCCGGACGCGCCCGTCGACAGTCTGGCCATGATATTCGACCCGAAGGTGATCGCGCACTTCGCCGACTGCGGTGTCACCTTCCTGGACTCGCCCGAAGACGTCATCCAGCTGGCGCTCGCCTATTTGCATCTGGATCCCAATTCGCCGCGCGTCGAGGACCTGCAGGCGGCAGAGCGTGTCGTGATGGCGGTGCGGCCCTACATTCGTACTTTCGATTCCAATGACTACTGGCATCAATTGGCGTCGAAGGAAATATGTTTGGGCGTAGCTTGGTCGAGCGACTACTCGGTGGCGCAGGCGGCGCACAAGTTTCTGAATTTTATTTTGGAACCGCGGGTCATTGCCGAGATCACCAACGACATCCATTACGGCAACGACAACCTGGCGGCGCGGCCCTTCGTCAAGAGCGAGATACTCAGTGACCCGGCCGTGTATCCGCCGCCCGAATTGCGCGCCCGGCTGTATTTGCCCGCTGAGCTCGGCCCGGATTACGACCGGCTGCGTACTCGAGTGTGGACGCACATCAAGACCGGGCAATGACGCGAGCGGCTGGTCTTGAAGGACCTGAGCACGCTCCTCAGCGTAGAGGCTGCGGGCAAAAAGGGGGCTTGCTCAATGCGCAAAAGTCAAGGGTCCCAGCATCGGGCCCGGCGGGGCAATTTCGGCTGTAATTTGCCTGAAATACGCGTTTTTGAGACCTGCAACAAGCTTTATGTTGACCTGGATATATACAGTTCCGCCCCCATAAAGGACATGGGCCGCCGGGAACGATCGGGCGGTTGACGATTGAAGTAAATCTAGGAGATTGGAACATGCTTGGAATGGTAGCCCGGTGGGGCCATAACACGTTGTTGATCGGCTTGGCGCTGATGACGTGCGTGATTTTTTTCGCGTTGCTTAAATAACGAGTTCGGGCCACGCGGCGCAGCGCGTGCGCCCTCAGTCACGGTGCTGCGGCGGGAGACGCTGCCTCGATGTCTTCCGCTTTGAGATGCTTGGATTTCCATAGCACCGAGCCGTAATACCACAGGTAGTAACCGGCCAGCACAAAGAATATGCCGACGGTGAGCGGACTCCTGATCATCGATGTCGGCGCGAACGCCAGCGAAGGATTCGCGGCATCCGCGACGTACGCGGCGCTTGCGTCCGCGGCGTGGGGCACCTGCGCGCCCGCGTAGGCCTGGACTACGCGGAACGCCAGTCGGCCCAGAAACAATAACGATATGGCGATGCCCGTATAGGTATGCGGCACGTAGTGCAGCCGTCCGCCGTGCATCACGAAGCGTGTTCGCTCCGCCCCCCATAGCCCCAAGCCGATACCGAGCGCTGCACCGGCGAGTTCGGCCCAAAGATATTGAGCGGAGCGCAACGCCATGGGTACCAGTGAGCAGCCGACCGCCGCGATCAGGACGATGCGGAAAATCAATCGACCCGGCCGCAAGAGCTGCCGTCCGAAGCTGCGCCTAAACCTGCGGTAGATGGCGAAGACGATCAGGGCCGCGAACAGGAATGGGCCGATTTGCGAAAAGTCCGGTGGCATTTCGCCGATACTACTACACCCATGAGCACCGGAACGTCGTGTAAAACAGTGTCGCGCGGCGAATAAATCCTGCACGGCACTTGCATAACAGAAGCCTGAGACCCATGAATTGCCTGTGGCGTCTGCGGCAAAGGAGTTGGACGTGAGATCCTCGGAACGTATCGGCATTCTCGGCGGCGTGCGCATCCCTTTCGCTCGTCAAAACACTCAGTATGTCACCAGCAGCAATCTCGACATGCTGACTGCCGTACTGACAGGAATCGTGCAGCGCTTCGGATTGCAGGGTGAGCGGCTGGGTGAAGTCGCGGCGGGCGCCGTGCTCAAACACACGCGGGATTTCAATCTGACTCGCGACGCGACTCTGTCGAGCGGACTCGCCCCGCAAACGCCGGCGTACGACGTCCAGCAAGCCTGCGCCACCTCGCTGGAGACCGCGATTCTGGTAGGCAACAAGATCGCCATGGGTCAGATCGAGGCCGGCATTGCAGGCGGCGTCGACTCTGCATCGGACGCTCCCATTGCCATCAGCGAGCGGCTGCGCCGGCTGGTGCTCGACCTGAATCGCGCCAAGACTACCTCTGCGCGCCTGACTCTCTTGGCGCGGCTGCGGCCGTCGATGCTGATCCCGTCCGTCCCCAATGTGAACGAGCGGCGCACCGGCCTATCGATGGGCGAGCATTGCGAACAGATGGTGCGGCGCTGGAACATCGGCCGGCAAGCCCAGGATGAATTGGCATTGTCGAGTCATACCAAGGGTGTGGCCGCATTCGACGGCGGTTTCTACAAGGACTTGGTCATTCCCTTCAGGGGGCTCGCGCGCGACAACAACCTGCGCGCCGATACCTCGCTCGCAAAGCTCGCGACGTTGCCGCCGGTGTTCGATCGTACCTCCGGTCACGGAACCTTGACGGCCGGTAATTCCACGCCGCTCACCGACGGGGCCGCGGGAATCCTGCTTGCATCGGAGAAGTGGGCCGACGCGCACGGTCAGGTTCCGCAGGCGTGGTTGGTCGACGCCGAAACGGCGGCCGTCGACTACTTCGGTCCCGACCCTGAGGGTCTGCTCATGGCCCCGGTGTACGCAGTGCCGCGCCTGCTCGATCGGAACGGCCTCACACTTCAGGATTTCGACTTCTATGAAATCCACGAAGCCTTCAGCGGGCAGGTGTTGTGCACCCTTGCGGCGTGGGAAGACGAGAGCTACTGCCGCGGAGCGCTGGGACGCTCGGCGGCGCTCGGGAAGATCGATCGCACGCGCCTCAACATGAACGGAGGTTCGGTCGGTTTGGGACATCCCTTCGCCGCCACCGGTGCACGCATTCTTGGAGGCGCCGCAAAACAGCTGGCGCTGCACCGGAATCAAACGGGTCGCCGCGGACGAACTCTCGTGTCCGTGTGCGCGGCCGGCGGTCTCGGCGCCACGGCGATATTGGAGTCTGCTTAGCGCATCAGTTGGCAGGCGATACTGACGCTTCAGCTATCGCCTGCCATCACTGACGTCGGTCCCTACTGGGCTTCACCCGCCAGATCGAACACCAGTACTTCGGCGTCTTTGGGCTTGCTCAAGGCGAGTGGCGCACCATCGGTGATCCGCAGAGCGTCGCCGGCTTCGAGTGCCGTGCCGTTGGCCGTGAGCGCGCCCCGTGCAACGTGCAGGTAAATGCGACGTCCCGGCGCCACCTCAAGATCCGCTCGCTCATCGCCGGTGAACAACCCGGCATACACCCTCGCGTCCTGATGGATCAGCAAGGATCCGTCCGCACGATCCGGCGAAACGATGAGCCGCAAGCGCCCACGCTTCTCCTCGGGCGCAAAGCGTTTCTCCTCGTAGCTGGGCTCGATATTGCGCTTCGCCGGCTGAATCCATATCTGCAGGAAATGCGCGGACTCGGTTGGGCTTGGGTTGAATTCGCTGTGCCTCACGCCCGTACCCGCGCTCATTCGCTGCACATCACCGGGTTTGATGGTCGATCCGTTGCCCATCGAATCCTTGTGCGCGAGTTCACCTTCCAGCACATAGCTGATGATTTCCATGTCGCGATGACCGTGCGTGCCAAAGCCCGCTCCGGCCTGCACCCGGTCCTCGTTGATCACCCGCAAAGGACCGAATTCCACGTGGTCTGGATCGAAGTAATCGGCAAATGAAAACGTATGAAAGGACTTGAGCCAACCGTGATCGGCAAACCCTCTCTCATTGCTGCGTCTAATTTCGTTCATTGGAACCTCCTGGTCACACAATGGGGTCGAACGAACGGATAAAAAAGCACAATTTTCAGGGGGTATCGATCAAGTAATTGGATATATCCATTGCCCCCCAATTGAGCGTCCGGTAGGACAACCCCTACACACTGTGCCGTGTCGGCCTGACTGCCCACGCCCCGGATCGCGGGTAGTGTCGCCTTACGGTCGGGTTCAAGGGAGACAATAATGCCATTACGGACAAAGTCGTTGACGCGGATTTTCATCACATTCCCCGCCGTAATTTTCGCGAGCTGCCTTGCAGCGGCATCGGCCGCTCCCCCGAGTGCGCGCGCCTGCGCCGCCGCTGAAGGTCCGTCGAACTTTGACTACTTGGTGCTCGCGAGCATCGCCGACTCGCCGCAATTGCTGGCGATGGCGGGATACCGCTCTGCGGCGGAGCAGCGCACCGAGCCCAGGCTGCATCCTGCAGATTATTTATTGCCAACCCTTCGACTGGACATGGCCGCGCAACGACGCGGCCATGTCATTGCAAACAATTCCGGCAACTAAACTCAGTGGGGCATCGTCAAGCCCCACTGTTGGCTCGACCTAGTATGGGCCTGGGCCGCCGCCTGTGCCCGCAACCGGACCCAGCTGCATCACGGCACTATTATTGTCATTATTAAAATAGATGACCTGATTCCCCGCGGCATCCACCGTGGCCGCGATGCCGAAGATGGCGCCTGGGGTGCCGGCGTCGATCTGCAGCGGTGTGCCGACGAAGCCGCCGGGCAACACCGGGGACACTTCGATCAGCAAGTTTGTCGTTGCGCTGGGCGCAGGTAAGGCGGCAGGAGGTGCGACGATATCCCCGTTGCCTACCACCAAATCGCCGTTCTCCAACAGGGCGGCGCTGATCGGCGCGCTCAAAGGTGGCCCATGGGCAATGACCTTGGCCGAGGCCATCGAGGGGCCTGAGAAGGTTGGCAAGGGTGTGGGGGTAGTCGCGGTGCATTGTCCATTCACGACCACGCCATCCTTCGGGATGCTGGACACGCCCGAAAGGGCGATCACGCTGTTCGAACTCGTGTCGACGACATATAGAGTATCGCTCGCCGGATCATAGGTGAGCCCCGAGGGTCCGAATATGATTCCCGGCGTGCCGCCGCTGCAAAAGCCGGTGACGATCTCCGTAAACGATGTCTGCACATTGTTGGTGTCCAGGCTGATTCGATCGATGGTGCCGGGAAGGGTGGCTGTGCCGGATCCGGCAACGGTGCCATTGTTGTCCGGTGCATTCGATATGTAGAGGGCCGTGGGCTGCGTGGCCGTTGCCGCCACATAGGCCTCTCCCCAAGGGTCATTGAACATGTCGCTGGCGAAGGGCTTCCCAACGGCGCCTGTTGCACTGACCAGCGGATTCAGATTCGATGACCAAGCAGCCGCCGAGATGCTGTCATCCGCCAGCATGGTGAGTGCGTTGCAGCCCTTCAGGTCCGGCGATTGAGCGATGTGATACGGCTTGGATCCGGTGCCGGGATGCAGTCCAATGATGGTCGTTCCGGTGCCTTGAACATTCCCTGAGGGGGGATTAGTGGTGGTAATGGTGGCATTATTGAAGTTGCACACCACGAGATCTCCCTTGGTGATCAGTCCCGCAGTCGCCGGCGCCACCACCAGGCCATAGGGATTCTGGTCGCCGTTAATCGGATCGACGGTCGAGCCGACCGTCGCGATCGCGGTGCCGGCTGGCGGCGCCAGAGCGTTGAGAAGGTTGGTCGTGACCGTCACGCTCGCGGATGCGGACTTGGTGCCGCCGGTCCCGGTGCAGCTGAGCGTGTAAGTATAGTTTCCGGCAGCGGTCGGGACGACCGTCACACTGCCGCTGGTCATTTGGGTGCCGGTGAATGCACCGCCGGCTGCGCTCGACGTCGTCGCAGTGCACGAAGTGGAATAGGCCGACGTCCATGTCAGGGTTGTGGCCTGACCGAAATTGATGGTGGCCGCCGCTCCCGGCTGCGAGAAGCTCACGGTGGGTGCGGGATTCATTGAACCACCGTAGCCGCCGCCATGACCTCCGCCGCATGCCGCCAGCACGCTCACGAGTAATCCGGACGTAACTTTTCCCCAGTTTGAAACGCGCATGGTTTTGCAAGACCTCTTTTGTCGGTATCGGATGTGGGTGCGGAGAACTTCGGAAATTGTTGTGCGATTCATGGAGAGTGCAGTGCCATTTTGATGATCAAAACCTCTGTGCGGACGTCTGAGAGGAACGCACGCCGATGTTTGGAAGAAGACTTCGGGCGCGCGCGTTTTATTCCGGCGATGTCGGAGAGACACTTCGTGACAGGGTGTTGAGCGGCGGGCGATGCTCGCTGCGCACGAGCGCGTGCGCAGCGATCGCGTCGGGTTTGACCGCGGCGCAGCCACTCCGTGGATACCGCGGGATGCTCCAGGCGCCGGCCGCACGGCGCGTCAACCGGATCGCTACTGGCTAGAAGTATCCATGCAGCTCGACGAAGTACAGCCGCCCGTGCTCTGTATTGTTCTGAGGAATCCCATCGTTCCGGCGAAAACCCGTTCGTATCTGCACGAACTGAATCGGCGTGAGCTCGTACACCAAGCTCCAGCGCGTTTGCTCGCCATTCGGCACCGCGCGGTTTGGATTGAAGAACTCGTCCGTGATCTTCAAGTTGTTGCCGCGAGCAATGAGCCAGTTGGCCTCGAGCAGGGTGGCGAGCTGCTTGCCCTGTTTGTTGGCGATGCTCTGGTCATCAGTTATCTCCGCCTGACCCAGCCATGAGATGGGGCCGGTTCTGAGTCCGCCAAAGATTCCGTAGGCACTCTTGGCGCCGACGGACTGGGCGTTGTAGTTGGCCGCGACACCCGCCCGCCATACGGATTCCACGTACATCACCTGAGCGCTGCTCTGTTTCCCGTTACTGTTGACGGCACCGCCGGCGGTGCCGTTGGTGACGGCGAACTGAGCATCCCAGTGACCGCGCTCCCATCCAAATTCCACCCCCTGATCCGGGGTCGTCATGTTGATTCCGGTGGTGGTGAGGATGAAGGCAGTCTGGTCCTGAAGGCGCAGCCCGAACGGCAGGTACATCTGCCCGGCCTTGAGATACCAGTCATGCGTGGCAGACCAATACACAAGATACGCTTCCCGGTTGAGAGCGCCTCCCGGGGCCACCTGCTCGTCGACATAGGCGAGCAGCCTGTTGGGAATGAGATCCGCTTCCGCATAGAGCCGAGTCTGTTGAAGCGCGAATTGGTCGATGGAGCGGGTGTGCGGCGCCTGACTCAGTGAGGCGTCGAATCGCAAGTCGCCGCCGGCTCGCAGATACTGACCCAGCTGACCCGTCCAGTTGTCGAGTGGGGAATCCAGGTGCTGTGCCGGTAATACCGTCTGCGAAAATATGTCGCCGAACGTCGTGCGTAAACCGCCGCCGGTTGGATTGACGTGGCATTGCCCGCATTTGAGGCCCAGTTGAACGGCGAGATAGGGCTCGGCGCGCGCACCGAATGCCGCCAAGCAGAGCACTGCGAACAGACAGAGAGGTGCAAATTGAGAGAGTCGGCCAATCATTGAGCGGGCTCCACGGTGAACTCGAACGAGGTATCCGCACCGAGGGTCGCGGCATTCATATTGGCCAATGCGCCGCCGCCCGTGCCGCGCACCGTCACGCGATAGGCTCCGGGTGCGAGCTGGGTGCTCGGAGTAATCAGTAGAACGGCGGGATTCATCGGAGCGAGTCTCGCGATGGCCGGCACTGTCTTTGCGCCGCCTGCCGCAGAAGACGCGGAATCGATTCGTTCAAGCGTTACCGTCGTATCGTTGACGAGCGATGCATCGACCTCCTGCGTGAAGGTGACGACGATTTGCGGCAGCGGAGCCTTCACGCTGGACTTGTCGACAGGAGCCGTGGTTTGCACGGCAAGCATCTGGGCCGCGACCGCAGCGGATGCGGGCGCGTTCGGTGCGCCGTTCGTGATCCATTGACGAATGGCGTCGATGGTGGCTTGCGGAAGAGGCGTTTCGCCAAGCGGCATTTGGCCGCCGGTAATGCCCGGCAGGCCTTCGATCTTGTGCACCATGTAGCTGTTGTCCGGGTCGCCGGGTTTCACCCGCAGCAGGCTGGGCTGTTCGGCACTCGGCACGCCGACCAGGAGGTTGTAGCTGTGAGCGGCATCGAGCTGCAGTCCTTCCGGCGCGCTCCCGCCAATATGGCATTTCGAACAGATCGGCGTGAACACGTTGTTCTGGATCGACTGGAAATCGGGGGTGATGGGCCCGCCGGAGCCGCCCGCGGAGATGGGCTGCCCGTTCTGATCGAGGCCCTGTCCATTGCCGGCGCAACCCGCTGTGCCGCCCAACAGCAACAGCGCGGCCCAAGAGGCGTATCGGTCGATCTGCATGCGTGAACTCACGGTGATGGTATCCAGGAGTAAGTACCCGGGACTCGATCCCAGGTTTAGATATGTGGCTGAAAGGTTTAATCTGTGCGGCTGACGAATAAGACGGGGGTTTTGAATGAAGTGTTCCGCAGAAGTTAGCCGGTTGTGACCTAGTGCGTCTGCTCGCGGGCGGCGTCGCATTGTCACTGGGTCTCTTGATTGGGTCACCGCACTGTGTGGGCGCCGATCTTTGGGGTGGTACCCTCGGCGTCACGAGCGACTACATCGTGCGCGGCATATCGCGAAGCGACGGTCAGGCCGCGTTGCAGCTCGACCTGCACTATCTGAACAGCACCGGTTTCGTCGCCGGGATGTTTGCCTCCAAGACGCGAATCGATCCCGACCAATCGAGCGATGTCGAGCTCAACGCATTCGCGGGTTTTGCTTGGACCGCGGGCAGCGACTGGCGCGGTAAAATTCTGGCGAGCCACTATGCCTATCCGTGGAACCGGGCCGGTTCCGGATATGATTATGACGAATTGGACCTCGATTTGACTTGCCAGGAATGGCTGGGTGTCAACCTCGTTTATTCGCCGAACGCGCCGCGCTATCTAAGGTCGCGAGGCCTTCTCGGGGTGACGTCCGAATCGGCGGAGGTCAACCTGCAGCGGCCGGTTCTCGGTCGATTGTCCGCCACGGCGGGAATCGGTTATTCGCACTTCGATGGTCCCTATGGGCGGGGGTTCACCTATTGGAGCGTCGGCGCCGCCTACACCATCGCACCGGTGTCCCTGGTGGTGTCCTATGTCGACACCACAGCGGGAGCCAAGGCGTTGTTTTATGATAGCGCGGCAAAGGGCCGTTGGACCGGCACGGTGATTTGGCGGTTCTAGTATCCGTACCTTGGGATCGCAACTATTTGCGGCGCCGCCGGTACTTACGGGAAATGGGTCCACATACATGAGGAGCGCCCGCTGAGGATGACCGCACCGGCTAAATTTTCGGCCAGAGAGCACGATAACGATCTCCTGGTCGCCGTCGCCGCGGGAAATCGCCAGGCACTGGAAGAGCTGTACTTGAGCTATCACCGGCGTCTCGCGCGATTCTTGTCGAGATTCACGCCGCGCTACGAAAATGTCGAAGAGATCATCAACGATACGTTCATGGTCGTTTGGCAAAGCGCCAAGGATTTTCGCTACGCGTCTCAAGTCTCCACTTGGATCATCGGCATCGCCTACCGCACGGCGCTGAAGTCGCTGCGGCGGCAGAAGAACCACACTGCTGCGCGAAGCTTGGACGACTATCCGGAGCAGACCACCGATCCCACGTTCGAGACGGAGGTGCAGGATTGGCTGAAGCACGGTCTGGATCGGCTGCCCGTCGAACAGCGATTGACCCTCGAACTCGCCTATCACATGGGGCATTCGTTGGAGGAAATTGCGGCGATCACCGAGTGCCCGGTGGGAACAGTCAAGGCGCGCATGTTTCACGCGCGCGAGAAATTGCGCCGGTACCTTCCGACATTGAGCGGCGGGACGTCCAAATTATCAGCGAGAACCGAATGACTCACAGCCATCGAACCCCCGTTGCCCGAGCACACGAAGACATCTCTGCGCTCCTGCCTTGGTACGTCAACGGCACGATCGGCGAGCCTGAGCGGCAGCGCGTAGACGCGCACCTCATTCTGTGCGCCGGCTGCCGCAACGACTTGGCTCGAGAGCAACGCATTTACCAGGGCATGACTGCCGACACCCCGGTTGAATACATGCCCGCGGCGTCGCTGAAACGCCTGCAGGCGCGGCTGGATGGCGTCGTCGCTGCCGCATCCCCGGATCTGCAGACGGACCCACAGGCGGACGTGCGCACGCACGTGGCTGCAGCCCGGGAGAGGCGGGGCCGCTGGCCGATGTCCTGGCACGGCTTGATGGCGGCCTCGGTTGCCGTGATGGCGGTGGCGCTCAGTCTGTTGGCCGCCGATCGATGGATGCAGTCCCGCGCGCGCGCGGCGGCGTCCGATTATTACACGGTCACGACCTTCGCTCCGCGTGCACCGGGCGAGGTGATTCGCGCCGTGTTTTCACCGACCATCACCTTGGTGGAATTGCAGGCCATACTCGATGAGGCTCAACTGAGGATTATTTCCGGGCCGACCGAGGCAGGAGTGTATTCATTGGCGGCTAATTCCGGCCGGCCAGTGAGTGCTTCGCTGGCGTCGTTGCGCCGGGACGAGAAGGTGCGTTTCGCCGAAATCACTCAGCCGAGTTCAGGACCAGGCGATACTCAATGAGACTGTGGGCGCCGCTGTTTCTCGCTCTCGTGGCGTCCGCTTGCAGTAACACGCCCGTTCGGATCGAATCGCGCGCGCTGGCCGATCAGACCTCCCGGTCACCCGAGCACTTCATCATAGCGGCGGTCGACAACGACCCTAATGTCTTTGTGGCTCGCGCCGGCAGCACGCCGCGCGGCTACGACAACATCGCGACCTACGGGCCGAGCCCGGCGGCGCGCCAGACCATGCGCGCCCTGGAGAACGATTACGGGCTGCGCGAAGTGAGTGCCTGGCCGATCGACCCCTTGCACATGCATTGCGCCGTGCTCGAGGTTCCCGAGGGCACGGATCGACGCACCGTGCTGGCGGCGATGGTGCACGACCGGCGCATCAGGCTGGCGGAGCCGCTGCAGAGCTTCGCGACGCGCACCGAACCCTACAATGACCCCTATGTGGGATTGCAGCGCGGCTTCCAGCAAATGGATGTCGCCGACGCTCATCCCTGGTCGCGAGGCGAAGGCATCAGAGTGGCGATCATCGACACGGGTGCGGATACGGAGCACCCGGACCTCCGCGGCAACATCGCGGCCGCGGCCAATTTCGTCGATTCCGACGATCGGCAATTTCGGTTGGATCGTCACGGCACCGAAATCGCCGGGGTCATCGGGGCGGTGGCCAACAACCGCGAAGGCATCGTGGGGATCGCGCCCGGCGCGCGCCTCCTGCTGTTCAAGGCATGTTGGCAGGCGCGGTCGGATGCCGACGCCGCCCGGTGCAATTCCTTTACGCTCGCTCGGGCACTCGTTGCGGCATTCGATGCTCACGCGCAGATCGTCAATTTGAGTCTCGCGGGTCCCGCTGATCCCTTGCTGACCGATCTCATTCGCGAAGGATTGCGCCGCGGTGTGTTGTTCGTCGGCGCCGCACCAGCCGAGGTGTCCGAGGGCAATGAGGGACTCCTGCATCAACCGGGCGTCATCGAAGTGGCCAGCACCGGGAAGCAGTCACCGATCGGCACCGCGTTGTATGCACCGGGCCGGGAGATTCTGACTCTATTGCCCGGCGGTCACTACGACTTCACGTCCGGAGACTCGATCGCGACCGCAGAGATCAGCGGAGTCGTGGCCTTGCTGCTGGCCAAGAAGGCCGGCCTATCGGCCACCGATGCCTACCGGCTGTTGCGGGACACCAGCGCGCACTCCGGCGGCGTCGGCGGTGGGGTACTCGTCGACGCCTGTGCTGCGGTGGTATCGCTGGTCGGACATGGATATTGCAATCCGACGACCGACAACGGGCGCAGGATGGCCGACGAACTCGACCAGCGCGTCGCCCGGCATTGACACTCCTCAAGGCGGAGGACTGGCGGGGCTCAAGGCGAGCTGACCCAGGCGGCGCTCGTCGACGATGACGACAATGCCGCTCGCGACGACGATGCAGGCGCCAATCAGAAGGCTCGCCGACGGCGAGGCCGACCAGAAAATCCAGTCGATGGCAAAGGCCCACAGGATGGCCGTGTACTCGAACGGTCCGACAACGGAGGGCGGAGCCCGCCGAAATGCATCGGTCAGCCACATTTGGCCGAGTGCCCCGGTGACGCCGATTCCGATGAGCCAACCCCAATCGGAGACGAGGACGGGACGCCAGTCGCCGATAGCCAGCACACCGGAGCCGATACTGACCAGCAGCAGATACCAGAACACCATGGACATGCTCGAGTTGCCGCGACCCAGGGTTCGGACCGTCAACGCGCTCAGCGAATAGCAAATCGTCGCGGCGGCGGCGGCGGATGCCGCGATCATCGAGAAGCTGCCATTTTCCCAGGGGTGCAGAATGACCAACACGCCGCCCAGGCCGACGATGACCGCCGACCAGCGTTTGCCGGTCACCTTCTCGCCGTGAATCGGGACCGACAGAGCGGTCATCAGCAACGGCGCCGCCAAAAACAGCGAGTAGGTCTGCGCCAGGCTCAGGCGATGAACGGCGAATACAAAGCTGCTCAGCATGCCGATGCCGAGCAGCGCTCGAAATAAATGCAGCGGCGGATTGCTCGGCCGCAGTGTAGCCCAGGTTCTTTGCCAGGCTATCGGCGGCAACAGGAACAGCCAGGAAGAGATGCAACGCAGGCAGGAGATCTGCAGCGGCCCGTAGTGCGTGGACAAGCGTTTCATCAGCGAGTCCATGATGGAAAAAACGAACACAGCCGCCACCATGCAGGCAATGCCCCGCAGGCGCTCCTGTGACCGTTCACGGACGGTCAGATCAATGGGGAGGGGTAGTCGACTCATGGTGCTCGGGGCGCCATTGTAAACGACTGGGAGCTTTACCGTGCCCAGGAACTGCACGCATGCCATCGGATAATTTGGTCGAGACCGATGCGCGTGGCGCGCGCGTCCGCCGCCGGATGCCAGCCCGCCATTCGGCCCAGCGAAGGGCCGGCGGCCAGAACGCCCTCGGACTCGACCGACGCGAAAAAATGGCTGCGCGTAACGATCACGGGCACGCCAGCGGCCTGCGCCGCCGCGATGCCGGCCTGCGCATCTTCCATCGCGACGGCCTCGTGCGGCCGCAATTTCAGCGTGTCGAGGGCAAGCAGGTAAGCTTGCGGATGGGGCTTTTTCTCCGGCGCCTCTTGGGCGCATACGACGGTGTCAAATGTCGATTCCCAGTCCTTGCCCAGATGAGTCTGCAGCAGTACCTCGACATTGGAGCGGCTCGTCGTCGTCACGATACCCAGCCGCACGCGGGCTCTTTCGCAGTCGTCCAGCAGCTCGCGCACCCCTTCGCGCAGCGGCAACTCGCCGGCGGCGACGATGCGCGCGTACAACTCGTTTTTGAGGTGATGCACCCGTTCGGCCAGGGCTTGACGCTCCTGCGGATGGGTGGGGGCAGGGCGTTGAGATTGCATGTCGTGCAGCAAGCGCTCGCGCCCGCCCGCCACCGCCAGCAGTTCTGCATAGCGCGGTTCGCTCCACCGCCAGGGCAAGCCGAGCGCCTCGAACGCTTGGTTGAAGGCCTTGAGGTGGCCGTCGCGCTCGGTCTCCGCCAATGTGCCGTCCACATCCCACAGGATCGACTTGATCATCGGCCGAGAACAGGCTCAGTGATAACGCTTGGCCATCACCTCGAGTGCGACAGGCGAAATGCGCTCTGCCTGCCCCGCGCAGCCAAAGGCCTCGAAGCGCGCCTCGCACAGCAATCGTGCCGCCTTTTTGGCCGCGATCAGCGCCTTGCGCGGGTCGAACTCGCTTGGATCCCTGCGAAGAGCCTGACGCATGGCCCCCGTCATCGCCAGACGGATGTCGGTGTCGATATTCACCTTGCGCACGCCGGTGCGGATTCCGCGCTGAATTTCCTCGACCGGAACACCGTAGGTCTCCTTGATGTCGCCGCCATGCTCGCGAATGATGGCCAGCCACTCCTGCGGTACGCTGGATGAGCCGTGCATCACCAGGTGGGTATTCGGGACGGCCGCATGGATCTCTGCAATCCGATCGATCGCCAAAATATCGCCCGTGGGTTGGCGCGTGAACTTGTAGGCCCCGTGACTCGTTCCGATGGCAATCGCCAGCGCATCGACCCCGGTGCGCGTCACGAAGTCCTTTGCCTGTGCCGGGTCGGTGAGCATCATGGCGTGCGTCAGCACGCCTTCCGCGCCCACGCCATCTTCCTCTCCCGCCTGACCGGTCTCGAGCGAACCCAAGCAACCGAGCTCCCCTTCGACCGAGACCCCGACGGTATGGGCCATCTCGCTCACGCGGCGAGTCACTTCAATATTGTAGTCGTAACTGGCCGGCGTCTTGGCGTCTTCCCCGAGCGATCCGTCCATCATCACACTGGTAAACCCGGAACGAATTGACTGAGTGCACACAGCGGGACTCGCGCCATGATCCTGGTGCAGAACCACGGGTATACCCGGGTGAGATTCGACCGCGGCCAACACCATGTGGCGCAGGTAGGGCTCTCCCGCGTACTTGCGAGCGCCCGCCGAGGCTTGCAATATCACCGGGCTTCGCGTGTTTTCCGCCGCCTCCATGATGGCTTGGATCTGCTCGAGGTTATTGACATTGAATGCCGGAACGCCGTAACTGTGTTCGGCGGCATGATCCAGCAGCTGACGAAGGGAAATGAGGGCCATGCGTTCTCCTGATAATGAGTATTCGATGCTTACTGGGCGCGCCTTTTCAGATCCATGAGCCGAAGGATCATCGGCGTAAAGATGAATTGCATCGCCAATCCCATCTGCCCGCCGGGCACCACGATATTGTTGGGCCGGCTCATCCACGAGTTGTGCAGCACGGAGATGAGATACGGGAAATCGATGCCCTTGGGGTTGGCAAATCGGATCACGACCATTGACTCGTCGGCGCTCGGGACGTCCATGGCGACGAAGGGGTTGCTGGTATCTACCGTCGGTACCCGCTGAAAATTGACATGGGTGCGGCTGAACTGGGGGCAGATGTGGTTCACATAGTCAGGCATGCGCCGCAGTATGGTTTCAACGACCGCATCCTGGCTGTAGCCGCGCATATGTTGATCGCGGTGTAACTTTTGGATCCACTCCAGATTGATGATGGGGACGACGCCGACGAGCAGGTCGACGTGCCGCGCGACGTCCGCATCGCCATCCTTGTAGCCGCCGTGCAACCCTTCGTAGAAAAGCAAATCGCTGCCGGCAGCGATCGGCCGCCAGTCGGTGAAGGTGCCCGCCTCGCCGCCGAGCTCCTTGGCTTCGCCGGCGTCGTGAATATAGCGGCGCACCTTGCCGCCGCCGGTCGCGCCGTATTCGGCCAACGTAGCGGCCAGCTCATCGAGCAGGTTTGCCTCGGGTCCAAAGTGACTGATCGGCGGGCTCGCGCCGCTGTCGGCGATGCGCACGCGCTCGCGCATTTCGATCCGGTTGTAGCGATGGAAGGAGTCTCCCTCGATGATCTGTGCTTTGATCCCTTCGCGCCGGAAAATGTGCGCGAAGCTCTTCATCACGGTCGTCGTTCCGGCCCCGGACGATCCGGTCACGGCGATGATGGGATGCTTGGCAGACATCAGAGCCGCGCCTCGGGCCGGAACATCGAGCGCTCGCTGAAGAGGGGCGATGTGTACGGACGGTCCATGCCGCTCGCGTGCTCAGCGTGGTAGCGCTCGATGCGTTCGACTTCGTTGCGGGATCCCAGAATCAGCGGAACGCGCTGATGCAGCGATTCCGGCATGATGTCGAGCAGGCGCTCGTGTCCGGTCGTAGCGCGGCCTCCGGCCTGCTCGACGAGCAGGGTGATCGGATTGGCCTCGTACAACAGGCGCAGGCGCCCCGTTTTGCCAGGATCCTTGGTGTCCTTGGGATACATGAAGACTCCGCCGCGCATCAGGATGCGGTGCACCTCGGCGACCAGCGAGGCGATCCAGCGCATGTTGAAATCGCGCGCGCGATCGCCGGTCTTGCCGGCCTGGCATTCGGTCACATAGCGGTGCACCGGCGGCTCCCAAAATCGGGTGTTGCTGGTGTTGATCGCAAACTCGCTGGTGTCGGCGGGAATCTCGAGATTCGGGTGAGTCAGGATGAAGTTCCCGATCTCCCGATCCAGAGTAAAACCATGCGTGCCCTTGCCCACGGTGACCACCATCATGGTTGCGGGACCATAGATGGCGTAGCCTGCGGCCACTTGCTGCCGGCCGGGCTGCAGATAGTTGGCCGTGGTCGGCGGCTCCGGCCGGCTATTGTGGCGCAGTACGGAGAAAATGGTGCCCACGGAAACATTCACGTCGGTGTTCGACGAGCCATCGAGCGGATCGAACACCAGCAGGTAGCGTCCGCGGGGATACTCGTTCGGCACTGGATACGGGTCATCCAGTTCCTCGGAGGCCATGCCGGCGACCAGCCCACCCCATTCGCAACTGCGCAGCATCACGTCGTTCGCCAGCACATCCAGTTTCTGCTGCGTCTCGCCCTGCACGTTCTTGCTGTCGAGTGCACCGAGGTAGCCGCCGAGCGCGCCCTTGGCGGTCATCGCCGCGATTGCCTTGACGGCAGCCGCGACATCGACCAGCAGCGCACCCAGATCATTGGCGCCCTCGATGCCATTGAGCTGCTGGATCAGGAATTTCGAGAGCGTCGTGCGTCCAAGAAGCATGGTCAGACTCCTTCGGTTCTCAATGTGCTGCGGCGATTTCAAAAACGCGGCTGGCGCGGATGTCGGATTCGGCGATCGTCGACAAATCATCGGCTGTGAATACTCGATCTTGGTCGGCAAAGAGCCGGCTTGCCTGGCGCAGGCGCGCGCGATCCAATGCATTGCGCACGCTGCGCGCATTCGCAAAATGCGGCTGCGGGACACGCCGCACCAAGTACTCTTCGAACGCCGCGCGCGCGCCGGGGCCGAAACGATAATTCTGCCGCTCGAGCATCTTGTCCGCGATCCGCAGCAAATCGCCCGCCGGGTAGTCGGGGAAGTCCAGGTGATGCGCAATGCGCGAACTCATGCCGGGATTGGAGCGGAAGAAGGCGTTCATTCGATCCTTGTAACCCGCCAGAATGACCACCAGATCGTCGCGCTGGTTCTCCATCACCTGCAGCAGGATCTCGATCGCCTCTTGCCCGTAGTCACGCTCGTTCTCGGGGCGATATAGGTAGTACGCTTCGTCGATGAACAGCACGCCGCCCATCGCCTTCTTGAGGACTTCCTTGGTTTTTGGCGCGGTGTGCCCGATATACTGGCCGACGAGGTCGTCGCGCGTCACCGCGACGAGGTGACCTTTGCGCACATAGCCGAGCCCGTGCAGAATTTCCGCCATGCGCAAGGCCACCGTGGTCTTGCCGGTTCCCGGGTTGCCGGTGAAGGACATGTGCAGGCTCGGCGCATGCGCCTGAAGTCCCAGGTTCATGCGCAGCTTGTCGATCACCAGCAAGGCTGCGATGTCGCGGATGCGGCTCTTGACCGGCGCCAGTCCGACCAGATCGCGCTCGAGTTCGTCGATGATCGCGCCGGCCTGACTCTTGGCGAGAACTTCCGCGACCGTACGCTCGCCCGTGCCATCCGCGGCAGCGGCCCGTGTTTCGGCCGGAGCTGCGGGCGAGGGCGTCTGTTGACCTGCGATCTGATACAGCGGTGTAGCCATGGATATCTCGACGCGAGAAAATGAGCCTATGGGTTGCGTTCGGTCTCGGGGCGGTCCGTTGCATAGCTGTGCACCGTGTAGCGAATCGTGCGGCCATGCGCTTCCTGTCGTCTCAATCCGAAGCCGGGCTCGTCGCTCGGCCGGTTGACGATGAAGCTCATCACCATCGATTCCACCCCCCGCGTGGAATCGAATGCCATGAGCCGGATGTAGTGCCGGGGAAAAGCTTTGCGGCAGTTTTGCAATTCCATCATGACGCCGGCGGCGTCCTTGAGATCGAACATCGGTAGACCGAACATCTCCCAGTAGGTGTTTCGGGGGTGCGGGTCATCGGTGTACTCGACGCTCCATGCATAACCCTTGCTGAGTCCGTATTCGATCTGCAGCGATATTTCCGCATCCGAGAGATCGGGCAAGTAGCTGAACTGTCCTTGTGTGATGCGGCCCACGGGGTTGGTCATCATGCCGGCGTGCTCCTAGGTTTAGTTCGATGCGGCGGCGGTGACCGCATAATCCGAGGTGTCGGTGGAAGCGTAGTTGAAACTGATCTCGCCCCAGGTATCGAGCGCTTGCTGCAGCGGACTGCAGGTCTTGGCCGCATGGCGAAGAATGTCCGGACCATCGTTCCTGATGTCGCGTCCTTCGTTGCGCGCCTTGACCATGACTTCGAGCGCCACGCGATTGGCCACGGCTCCGGCCTGAATGCCCGCCGGGTGACCGATCGTGCCGCCGCCGAATTGCAGGACCACGTCGTCGCCGAACAGATCGAGCAAGAGATGCATCTGGCCGGCGTGAATTCCGCCCGAAGCGACGGGCATCACCTTGCGGAGATCCGCCCAGTCTTGATCGAAAAATAGGCCGCGCGTCAGATCCTGCCGGGTGTAACTGTCGCGGCACACGTTGTAGTAACCCTGAACGGTCATGGGGTCGCCCTCGAGCTTGCCCACGGCGGTGCCGGTATGCAGATGATCGACGCCGGCGAGGCGCAGCCATTTAGCGATGACGCGGAAGCTGATGCCGTGGTTCTTCTGGCGCGTGTAAGTGCCATGTCCCGCGCGGTGCATGTGCAGGATCATGTCGTTCTTGCGGCACCAGTACATGTCCTCCACGGTCCCGGCCGTCACGTTCAGATACGAGCCCTTCACCTCTCCGGTGGCCGCGCTCGCCTTGTTGACGGCATCCATCACGTTGAGAAAGCGGTCGCGCCAGTGCATGAAGGGCTGCGAGTTGATGTTCTCGTCGTCCTTCATGAAGTCGAGACCACCCTTCAGTCCCTCGTAGACCACCCGGCCATAGTTGCGGCCGGACAATCCGAGCTTCGGCTTGGTCGTGGCGCCCAGGAGCGGGCGGCCGAATTTATCCAGACGCTCGCGTTCGACGATGAGTCCGGTCGGCGGACCTTTGAACGTCTTCACGTAGGCCACGGGAATTCGAATATCCTCGAGGCGCGCCGCCTTGAGCGGTTTGAAACTGAACACATTCCCAATCAGGCTCGCCGTCATGTTGGCGATCGAGCCCTCTTCGAACAGGATGATGTCGTACGCCACCCAGGCGAAATACTGACCCGGGTTATTCGGCACGGGCTCGACTTTGTACGCTTTGGCGCGGTAGCTGTCGCACGCGGTCAGCCGGTCGGTCCACACGACGGTCCACGTGGCGGTGCTCGACTCACCGGCCACCGCCGCCGCCGCCTCGATGGGATCGACCCCGTCCTGCGGCGTGATACGGAACAGGCACAGCGTGTCCGTGTCCTTGGGCGCGTAGTTGGCGTCCCAGTACCCCATTTGCCGGTATTTGAGAACGCCGGCGCTGTAGCGTTTCTTGATGTCCGTAATGACGCTGTCAGCTGATTTGTCGGGCGTTTTCGCCACCATCGTGTTCGCCATGCGGGGGCACCTCAAGAGTTTCGATGCGGGGGGACTGTATGGGCGTTGATCGTTTGCGTACAGTCAGTTATTGTTATCCCAACGTTAAGCATTCCTTAATGAAGAACGCCACCCTTCGCCAGCTACGCGTCTTTGCCTCCGTTGCCAGGCACTTGAGCTTCATTCGCGCGGCGGAAGAGCTGAATCTCACCGCGCCTGCCGTATCGATGCAGATCAAAGAGCTCGAGATCGAGGTGGGATTGCCCCTGTTCGACCGGACCAGCCGTCAAGTGTCGCTGACCATGGTCGGCGAGTACGTGCTGGCACATACCCGGCGAGTGCTGTCGGCCATGCGGGATGCCGAGGACTTGGTGGCGCGTTTTCGCGGGCTGCAGACCGGACCTCTCGATGTGGGAATGGTCAGTACCGCCAAGTATTTCCTGCCGAGGCTGCTCGCTCAATTTCGCGAAGAGCACCCGGGCATCGAGATTCGGTTACAGGTGGCCAATAACCGCGAACAGATCGTCGTGCTGATGCAGGAAGGCGATATCGAACTCGCCGTCATGGGCAGACCGCCCGAGGGGTGGGCGACGCGGGCCGAGCCGTTCGCCATGCATCCGCACGTGCTGGTCACGTCGATCGATCATCGCTTCACGCGCATGGAAGTCGTGCCGGCGAGCGCGCTGTCGGCGGAGGGGTTCATCGTGCGCGAGCCGAGGTCGGGTACTCGCGCGGCCTTCGATGAGTACATGCGCACGCATCAGGTGGCACCCCGGGTGGTGATGCAAATGTCCAGCAATGAAGCGATCAAGCAAGCGGTCATGCCGCTGGCATGTGGTCAACAATCAAGCCAAAACACTATCGCCCGCGGCGGAGGCGTTCCGGTACTTCATTCTCGAGCGCGGCGAAGCCTTCCTCGCGAAGCAGTTCCCAGCCCGCTAGTGCGCTTGCGGCCGCTTGAGCAGGTCCACCCGGTCGACCGAGCGCACGACCAAATGCAGACGCGTGCCGCCGCGAATCGCGGTCAACGGCACGCCCGTGCCTGCCGGTCCCACGGCCCACAGCCGCCGGTAGAAGTCGGGCAGGGTGGCGACGTCGTGCTCCGCCACGCGCATGATCAAATCGCCTTCACGAATGTCGGCCAATTGCGCGGGGCTGCCCTCGGCGACTCCGGTCACATACACCTTGCCCGTCATTTCCGCGGCGTACACGCCCAGCCACGGGCGCGACCGGCGCGATGCACGGCCGCGGGTGGTCAATTCCTTGAGGATGGGTTTGAGCAAGTCGATCGGTACGAACATGTTGGCGTTGATTTCTTCACCCTCGGTCAGTTCGCGCACGAGCAAGGATCCCAAGCCAACCAAAGTACCGCGGCCATCGATCAATGCGGAGCCGGACCAGTGAGGGTGCGCAGGGGTCGCGAATATTGCGTCCTCCAGCAAATATTCCCATGCGCCGGCAAACTCGCGGCGCGCGAATACTTGCACGGTCTGGGGCTCGGCGAACTCCGGAGAGCTCACCACGTAGGCTTCATCGCCCGGCTTGAGTTCCGCCGACGATCCCAGAGGAATCGGCGCGATGTCCGCCTTTTGCAGCGGCAATACCAATCCGAATCCGGTGACCTGATCGTACGCCAGCGGGTGACCCGCGAGTTCGCGTCCGTCCGGGGTGGTCAGCCACACATCGGTGGCCTCGGTCACCAAGTAGCCGATGGTCAAGATCAACCCATTGGAATCGATGACGACGCCATTGCCCGTGCGCTGCGATCCCAATATACCAGCTGTAAACGCATCTTCGGGCACGTCAGCGCGCAGCTTGACGACCGATCTACCGATACGTTCCAGATCGAGCTCCGACATGACAGTTACGGTAGCGTGAACGAGCTTGGGTGTCACGCCCCGGTTTGTAGGACCCGGCTCATCGGGTGGGGGGGGTGTTGAGCGATTCCGCTCAGCAATTCCGCAGAACGGTCACGCGAGCACGTGACCGAATTGTGCCAAATACCACTGCTGAAACGTCACCACACGGCGCTCGTGCTCGGAATAACGGCCGGGCTGATAATGCTTCGATAAGATGCCGGCCTGATTGTTCTCGGTGATCTCCTTGTCCTGTTTGGTCGTCTCGTCCCAGCCCCAGATCATTCTCTTGACGTCGACTTCCGACGCTTTACCGTCGACCAGCCAGTAGAGGTCCACGTCCGTGTGCAGGGTGCTGCGCGGCGTGAACAGAAACAATACGGCGAAATCGTTGGTGGCGACGAGCTGCGTGAAGGGGCTGAACGACAGGTACATTCGCCCTTGGTCGAACCCCAGGCGCTTGCCCATCAACGACGAGGCCGGTCTGCCGTCCTGAGTCTCGCTGTCGTAGCCTTCCCGAATCGTCCGCTGCAGCAGCAGCCGTAGATGCGACGATTCGGGTCCGTCGTCGACGGTGCCGATCGGGCGCCCCAGGCTCGCCGCTCGGGTTTCCCATGCCTTGAGCGCCGGCAGATATTTCTCGACCGCATCGGCCGGACCGGAGCTTGGTCCCGCGCCGAAGGCGATCAACGCCTCCGGCGGATGCATCGAACAAAACTCCGGATGCGCGGGGGCGCAGTGATAGCACTCGACGAAGTTCTCGACGATCAGCTTCCAATTGGCCGTGGTGGGATAGGACTGCGCATGCGCGATTTTCGCGTCGGCGAAACCGTGGAAATCGAGATAGGGTGCAAGATCCGCGAATGACGCATCGAAATCCACCGGTGCCTCATCGGATAGATTGATGAAAATAAAGCCGTAAAACACCCGGATGTGGCAGCGATGCAGGCCATTGTCTTTTTTCGAGAAATCCGCCGGCATCAATCGCACGATGATGATGGATTCATTGCCGATCTTGTAGAGAAAATAATCGCCCTTGTTGCGCACCCGGTCGACATGGCCGGCAACGATCCACTTACGGCCGACGACCTGGTCCATGTCCGCCTCGAACACGGCATCGTCGCAGTAGAACTTGCGATTCAAGCTGTAGCCGATCTTGGTGTCTGCGGCCAACCGCGCGACTACAGCGGCTTCGGATTTACCCATGACGTCACCTCAGATTTCAATTCGAGTCGGTGTTCAACTCGTCAGTGTTCAACGTTTGATGCGCTCGTTTTTCGGGTCATACAGGGGACGCAAAGACGCGGTCGCCGGGTAGCGGATACCGGCGACTTCGATCTCATAGTCGTCAGGCCCCACCGCGCCTACGGGTGCGCCACCCGGCGCGGTCACATACCCCAATCCCACGGCGGCCTCGAGCGAGTGTCCGTACATTCCCGACCGGATGAAGCCGACGATGGCATTCCCGCGCCAGATCGGCTCGTTGTGATAGAGCAGGGGTTCCGGCGATTTGAGCTTGAATTGCACCAACCGCTTAGGCAAGCCCGATTGCTTCTGCAGCAGAAGGGCGTCGCGGCCGATGAATCCGCGCGGCTTGTCCCATTTGACCGCGAAGCCAAGCCCGGCTTCCAGCGGCGTGTCCTCGTCGGTGATGTCGTGGCCCCAATGCCGGTACGCCTTTTCGATGCGCAGGGAGTTCAGCGCGTGGTAGCCCGCGTGCACGAGTCCGTAACGCGCGCCCGCACCCGCCAGCTCGTCATACACGCCCTGCATGAATTCGGTGGGCACATAGAGCTCCCATCCGAGCTCACCCACGTAGGTAATGCGCGAGGCGCGCACCAGCGCGAACCCAAGTTCAATCACCTGGCTGGTGGCGAAAGGGAAGGCCGCATCCGACATGTCGTTGGGGGTGAGCGCTTGCAGCAATTCCCGCGCGCGCGGTCCCATCACCGACAAGACACCCATCCCGGAGGTGACATTGGTCAGCACGCAGTTCGCGCTTGGCTCGATGTGCCGCTTGAGCCAGTTGAAGTCCTTGCTTTCGGTTTCCGCGCCGCTCACGATCAAGTACGCCGCCTCGCTCAATCGCGTCACGGTGAGATCGGCTTCAATTCCGCCTCGGTCGTTGAGCCACTGGGTGTAGACCATTTTCCCGGGCGCAACGTCGACGTCGTTGGCGCAGACACGATTCAGGACGCGGGCGGCATCCGCGCCTTCGAGTCGAAATTTGGCGAACGAGGACTGGTCGAAAAGACCGACTGCGGTTCGCACCGCGCGGTGTTCGTTCGCGCTGTGTTCGAACCAGTTCTGCCGGCCATAGCTGTATTCGTACCCGGCCGGCACCCCGGCGGGGGCATACCAGTTCGCGCGCTCCCAGCCGAAAGCTTCGCCGAAGCACGCGCCCGCCGCAGCCAGTCGGTCATGCAGCGTCGATTTGCGCGCACCGCGCGCCGTTTCGTATTGACGGAAAGGCCAATGCGTTGCGTACAGCAGCCCGAGGCTTTCCGACACCCGCGCCCGCAGATACTTGCGGTTGATCTGGAACGGCATGTTTCGCCGCACGTCGACTTCCCACAGGTCGACCGGCGGGTGCCCGTCTCGTATCCATTCGGACACGACTTTGCCGACGCCGCCGGCCGATTGCAGGCCGATGGAATTGAGGCCCGCCGCCACGAAGCAATTTTTGAGTTCGGTCGACTCGCCCAGGTGATAGCGCACGTCGGGCGTGAAGCTTTCGGGGCCGCAAAAGAACTTTTGAATGCCGGCTTTCTCCAAGGCCGGGATGCGGCGCATCGCGTCGAGCAGCACCGGTTCGAAGTGACCGAAGTCGCCGGCGATCTCACCGAAGGAAAAATCATCGGGAATTCCATCGGCCCCCCAGGGACGGGCGTGGGGTTCGAATGCGCCGACCAGCAATTTGCCGGCGTCGTACTTGAAATAGCTGCAATGATCATAGTCGCGCAGCACCGGCATGTCTGGCGTGAGACCGGGTACGTCCTGGAACAAGACGTAGTAATGCTCGCAGGCATGCAGGGGTACGGTCACGCCGATGCCGGCGGCAAGATCGCGGGTCCACATGCCGCCGCAAAGCACGACGTA
>WNFI01051048.1_pt1 | contig 27272 bp, 27 predicted proteins | sample 5400471 | NCBI WGS metagenome assembly WNFI01 (sample SAMN13153348, study PRJNA577476) | soil metagenome | isolation source: 100 cm saprolite on Douglas fir-dominated hillslope | place: USA:California | collected 2013-09-17
ACACGATCGCGGGCATCTGCGGACGCCGATAGCGCCCGTCGAGGGCCGCGAGCACCTTCTCCGGCGTGATGGGCACCTCGTCGATGCGCACGCCGACCGCGTCGTACACCGCGTTGGCCAGGGCCGGGATCACCGGGAGGAGCGGGCCCTGTCCGCACTCCTTCGCCCCATACGGCCCTTGCGGGTCGAGCGTCTCCACCAGGATCGAATCGACCGGCGGCATCTCGAGGGTGGTGGGGCTCTTGTACTCGAGCATCGAGGGGATCTTGTGGAGGCCCTTGCGGAAGACCTGCTCCTCCATGAGGGCCTCGCCGAGTCCCATGTAGACGGAGCCCTCCACCTGGCCGATGACGAGCAGCGGGTTGATGGACCGGCCGACATCGTGGGCGATCCAGACCTTGTCGACGCGGATGATCCCCGTCTCCCGGTCCACCGACACCTCGACCGCCGCCGCCGAGTAGGAGTAGGTCGGGGTGGGCCCCACGCCCGCCCCCTTCCACTTCGCCACGGACCGCGGCGGAGTGTACGAGCCCACCGCGCCCAGCGTGCCGTGCGCGGCCTCCGCGAGCACGGCCGCTTCCGCGAAGGGCAACGCCCGCGACGGGTCGGCGCTGTCCCAGATGCGGCCATCCGCCGCCCTCAGGCGCTCGAGGGGCACCTCGAGCTTGCGCGCGGCCGCGCCCAGGACGAGCGCACGCAGCTTGCGGGCGGCCTGGATGGCCGCGTTGCCCGTCATGAGCGTGACCCGCGACGAGTAGGAGCCGAGGTCGACGGGCGTGAGGTCGGTGTCGCCGGTGACGACGCGGATGTCCCGGGGCGAGACGCCCAGCTCCTCCGCGACTACGTAGGCGAGGACGGAGTCGGAGCCCTGTCCGATGTCCGTCGAGCCGCAGAACACCGTCACTCCCCCGCCGCGGTCGATCTTGATCTGCACGCCGGAGTGCGGCATCGCGTTCCAGTAGATGGGCAGGCCGGCACCGCTGATGTAGGACGAGCCGGCGATGCCGATCCCGCGGCCGCCGCCGAGACGCCCACGCTTGGTGTCGTACCCGCTCTTCGCGAGGACGCGCTCCAGGCACTCGCGCAGCCCGATCGTGCGCACCTGCATCTGGTTCGCGGTGATGGTGCCGGGGGCCACCGTGTGATCCAGGCGCCAGCGCGCGGGATCCAGCCCGAGGTCGGCGCAGAACTTGTCGATGTGGCACTCCAGGGCGAAGCGGGGCTGGGGCGTGCCGTGGCCCCGCTTGGGACCGCAGGGGGGCTTGTTGGTGAAGACGCGCACGCCCTCGAACTTGTAGCGGGGGACCTCGTAAGTCACCGTCTGCAGCGCGCCCGTGTAGTAGAGGCTGGCCACCCCGTAGCTGCCGTAGGCCCCACCGTCGAGGGCGGTGCGGAAGTGCATGGCGGTGATGCGCCCGTCGCGCTTGAGGCCGGTGCGGATCCACATCTTCACGGGGCGGCGCCCGCGGTGGCAGTAGAAGACCTCCTCGCGGGTCAACGTCATCTTCACCGGCCGCCCCGTCTTCATCGAGAGCTTCGCCACCACCAGCTCGTGGCTGAACGGATCGCTCTTGCCGCCGAAGCCGCCGCCGTTGGGGCAAGCGATGACGCGGATGTGCGCCGGCGGCATCTCCAGCACCTTGGCCAGGGCGCGATGCACGTAGTGCGGCGTCTGCGTCGCGGACCACAGGGTCAGCTTGCCGTCCGGGCCCGGTGCGGCGACGGCGGCGTGCTGCTCGAGCGGGAGATGGGTGTTGCCTTCGAAGAAGAACGTGTCCTCGCGGATGTGGTCGGCCGCCGCGAAACCCTCCTCGACCTGGCCGAAGTCGAACGAGACCTCCTTGTGCACGTTGCCATGGGGGCCGTAGTCGTGGATGCGCACGTCTTCGCGGGCCAGGGCCTCGTCGATCGACATCACCGCGGGCAGGACCTCGTAGTCGACGTCGATGAGCGCGAGCGCGGCTTCGGCCGTCTCCTCGTCGAGGGCGGCGACGGCGGCCACGGGGTCGCCGACGAAGCGCACCTTGTCGAGACAGAGCGCATGCTCGTCCTGGCTGACGGGCAGGATGCCGAAGGGGATGGGCAGCTCGGAGCCGACGAGCGTGGCCAGCACGCCCGGATGGGCGGCCGCCCGCGAAACGTCGATCGAGCGGAGGCGCGCATGCGGATGCGGCGAGCGCAGGAGGCGCGCGAAGGCCATGCGGGGCAGGACGAGGTCGTCCGCGAAGACCGTCTGCCCGGTGACCTTGGCCGCCGCGTCGACCTTGACCAGCGGCTGCCCGACGACGGTGAGGTCCTGGCGGTTCTCCTCAGGCACGCGACCGCCCCGTTCCCGTCTCCGTTCCCGTCCGTTTACGCAAGCGGCCACCGTCGAGCGGTTGGCTGGCCGACCGCATCCGTTGGGCCGCGAGCTCGATCGCTTCGAGTATCTTCAGGTACCCCGTACACCGGCACAGGTTCCCCGCCGTCGCCTCCGCGATCTCCGGCCGCGTCGCCGAGGGCTTGTCCGCAAGCAGGGCGGCCGCGGTCAACAGGAAGCCGGGCGTGCAGTACCCGCACTGCGCCGCCCCCAGCGCCGCGAACGCCTCTTGAAGAGGATGCAGGGTCGCGCCCGCCATGCCCTCGACGGTCGTGATCTCGCGGTCCTCGCACTCCACGGGCAGGGCCAGGCACGAAAGGATGGGGCGCCCGTCCACGAGCACCGTGCAGGTGCCGCATTCCCCCAGCTCGCATCCGTGCTTGGTGCCCATGAGGCCGAGCTCTTCGCGCAGGACCTCGAGCAGCGTATGGTGGACGGGCGCGAGGCACTCGCGGTCCTCGCCGTTCACCCTCAGTTGGATCCGGATCTTGTCCAAGGCGCGGGCTCCGGAGAATTTGAACGACCGGTCAAACCCGGATTATATGCGAGAATCGGGCATGCCCGAGGCGCTCGACGTCTCTTGTCCCTGCTGCGGCGCCCTGCTCAAGGTCGATCCGGAGACGGGCGCGGTCGTCTGGGCGGACAAGAAGAAGGCCCCGGCCAAGAACTTCGACGAGCTGGTGTCGCGCGTCGCCTCGCAGAAGGACGTGCTCGAGGACAAGTTCGCACGGTCCGTCGCGCAGACGCGGAACCAGAAGGACATCCTCGAGAAGAAGTTCGAGGAGGCCAAGAAGCGGGCCGCCGCCGACCCCACCGGCCGTCCTCCCAATCCCTTCGACAACGAGTGAGTCGACCTCGCGGAACTTCCCTCCCCCTACGTGGGGAGGGATAGGGTGGGGGGTCGATGAATGACTAGGGCCGGAGCCCTCCTCGTGATCGGGCTGTGGCTCGGCCTGCTCGCGGCCTCGTGGGCCATGGCCAGCGCGAGCTTCCGCACCGTCGACCGCCTGCTCGGACCGGAGGCCCGGCCCGAGCTGCAGGCGCGCCTGGCGCCCCTCTCTCCGAGCGACCGGCGGACGATCCTGCGGCACGTCGCCGCGGAGTCGAACCGGTGGATGTTTCGCACCTGGACGCTGGCCGAAATGCTCCTCGGCGCGCTCCTCGTCGCGGCCAGCTGGCGGCTCGGCACGGTCCCGCGTGCGCTCGCCCTGGTGGCGGCGGCCGCGGTCCTGACGCAGGCGTTCGGGCTCGCCCCCGCCATCGCGCAGCTCGGGCGCAGCCTCGATTTCGTGCCCAGGCCTCTCCCGCCTGCGGACGGACGCCGCTTCGGCCTGCTGCACGCGGGCTACATGCTGGCCGACCTCGTGAAGGCGGGCGCGCTCATCGCCGCCGCCGCGATCATCGCGCGCCGCCTGCCCTAGGCTCCCCCAGGCCGCTCGTCCACACGCGCGCGCGCCGCGCCAGGAACCGGTTGCGCGGGTCGTGGGGCCGGCGCTGGGCAATGGCCGCCGCCAGCTCTTCCGCGGACCACCGCGCCAGGTCGTCGAGCGTGCGGATGCCGAGCGCGTCGAGATCGTGCACGCGCCCGAGCCCGAGACCGCGATGGACCACCAGCTCGACGCGCGCCCGAGCCTCCTCCAGATCTTCCAGCGGAAGCGCGGTGCGCGCCGCCCAGTCGGCACGGTCGGATGCGCGCGCCGTCGCCCGCAGTAGCTGCTGCGGGCTCTCGATCCCGGCCGCGTGCAGCCGCGCGCGGACGACCGGGGGCACCACGTCGAGGCGGGCGACGGGGACGTAGACGGAATCCACCACGACCGGATCGACGGCCGCGAACATGCCGAGCACCGCGAGAGGCCCGCCAGCGGCATCTCGAACACCTTCATCCCTTCGAAGCCGGGCACGGTGTACGTCCATTTCGTGCGCGCCCAGAAGTTCCAGGCCTCCCAGAGCGCGCCGCAGATCAGCCCGGCCAGGAGGGTGCGAAAGAACGGTCCCGCTTCTCCCGCCTCGAGGTCGCGCAGGAAGCTGCGCCGCGCGTGCCGGCGATTCCAGGGTTCGAGCAGGAAGACGAGGCTGCCCCACGTCAGCGGGAAGAAGACGTCCGGCCACAGCAGGGGCAGGACCAGACACGCGAGGCCGAGCGCGATCACCGCTCGCTCCTTGCCCAAAGGCCAGGCCAGCGGGGGCACGCGCACGGAGCGAGGCACGCCCAGGTTCTCGAGCAGCTCGAGGGTCTCCACGATCCCGGGCAGGACGCTGGCGAACGCGAGCACGCCCGCCGCCCAACGCAGCGGCGTCCAGGGCAGGCTCATCACGTAGTACCAGTTGCCGAGGCGGAGGTTGACGAGCTCGAAGAGCGTCCACCAGAGAACGGACACGCCGGCCAGCCACAGGAAGTGCGCGGGCCGGTCGCGCAGGAGCGAGCGGCCGCCCCGACGGCGGTTGAGGTCGTCCGCGGCCGCGATGTAGGACCACCAGGCCAGGTGGTAGTACCAGGTGGGCACCGGCTCCACGAGCAGGGCCAGACCGACGGTCGAGAGCGCGAAGACGAGCGCGGCCACGGCCAGAACGGGCACGCCCGAGGATAGCGGACGGCGGCGGTTACGCGGGTGTGGACTCGATGCGCATACGGTAGAAGGAGCGCCAGACGAAGACGACGGAGATCAGGAAGCACACCGCGGCGAGCACGCGGCTCACCGCCGGGCCCTTGACCGCGCTGAGGTAGACGCCGAGCTCCACCGCGAGCAGGCCGAACAGGGTCGTGAACTTGATGACCGGGTTCATGGCCACGGACGAGGTGTCCTTGAAGGGATCGCCGACGGTGTCGCCCACCACGACGGCGGCGTGCAGCGGGGTCCCCTTCATCTTCAGCTCCGTCTCCACGACCTTCTTCGCGTTGTCCCAGGCGCTGCCCGCGTTGGACATGAAGAGGGCCTGGTACAGCCCGAAGAGCGCGATCGAGATCAGGTACCCGATGAAGAAGTACGGCTCCACGAACGCGAAGGCGAGGGTCGAGAGGAACACGCCCAGGAAGATGTTGAACATCCCCTTCTGCGCGTAGATGGTGCAGGTCTCCACCACGCGCCGGCTGTCCTGCACGGACGCGCGCGTCGTGCCCTCGAGCTTGATGTTGGCCTTGATGAACTCCACCGCGCGGTAGGCTCCGGTCGAGACGGCCTGCGTGGACGCGCCCGTGAACCAGTAGATCACCGCGCCCCCCGTGATGAGCCCGAGCAGGAACGGAGGGTGCAGGATCGAGAGGTACTCCAGGTTCTGAGTGAGGCCGTGGGTGAGGGCGACGATGATGGAGAAGATCATGGTGGTGGCGCCCACCACCGCGGTCCCGATGAGCACGGGCTTGGCCGTGGCCTTGAAGGTGTTGCCCGCCCCGTCGTTCTCCTCGAGCAGCTCCTTGCCCACCTCGAAGTTCGGGCTGAAGCCGAAGTCGCGCTTGATCTCCTCGCTGATGTTCGGGATCTGCTCGATGGTCGAGAGCTCGTACACGGACTGGGCGTTGTCGGTCACGGGTCCGTAGGAGTCGACCGCGATCGTGACCGGACCCATGCCCAGGAAGCCGAAGGCGACGAGGCCGAACGCGAACACCGCGGGCGCCTGCATGAGGGCGGCGAGGCCGGTCGTGGAGACGAGGTAGGCCACGGTCATGAGGCCCATGATGGCCAGCCCCAGCCAATAGGCGCTGAAGTTGCCCGCGATCAGGCCGGAGAGGATGTTGAGGGAGGCGCCGCCTTCGCGGGACGCGGTCACGACTTCCCTCACGTGCGCCGAGTTCGTGGAGGTGAAGACCTTCACCAGCTCGGGGATGATCGCGCCCGCCAGCGTCCCGCAGGTGATGACGGTGGAGAGCTTCCACCAGAGGGTCCCATCTCCCAGCTCCGGGACCATCAGCCGCGAGACGAGGTAGGTGAGGGCCACGGACAGGATCGAGGTCACCCACACGAGCTGGGTGAGCGGCGCCTCGAAGTTCATCTTGGACGCGGCCAGGTAGCGCCCGCGGGTCACGGCCTCGTTGGCCAGGTAGGCCACGCCGGAGGCGATGACCATCATCACGCGCATGGCGAAGATCCAGACCAGGAGCTTCACCTGCACCAGCGGATCGGGGACGGCGAGGAGGATGAACGAGATCAGGGCGACGCCGGTCACGCCGTAGGTCTCGAACCCGTCCGCGGTCGGGCCGACGGAGTCGCCCGCGTTGTCGCCCGTGCAGTCGGCGATGACGCCGGGGTTGCGGGCGTCGTCCTCCTTGATCTTGAAGACGATCTTCATGAGGTCGGAGCCGATGTCCGCGATCTTGGTGAAGATCCCGCCCGCGATGCGCAAGGCGGACGCGCCCAGGGACTCGCCGATGGCGAAGCCCAGGAAGCAGGCGCCCGCGTACGCGCCGGGCACGAAGAGGAGGATGGCGAGCATGAAGAGCAGCTCGACCGAGATCAGCATCATCCCGACGCTCATGCCCGCGCGCAGCGGGATGGCGTAGACCGGATAGGGCTTGCCGGTGAGGCTGGCGAAGGCGGTGCGGGAGTTGGCCAGGGTGTTGATGCGGATGCCGTACCAGGCCACGCCGTAGCTGCCGCCCATGCCGATCAGGCTGAAGACGAGGATGATCGCGATGCGGTAGAAGGGGAACCCGATCATCCAGAAGTAGGCGACGATGACCGTCCCGATGAAGAGCTCGAGGACGAGCAGGAGCTTGCCCTGCTGGATGAGGTAGGCCTTGCACGTCTCGTAGATCAGCTCCGAGATCTCGGCCATGGAGCGGTGGACGGGGAGCTTGCGCACGCCCAGGTACGTCCAGAGGCCGAAGAGGAGCCCCAGCACGCACACCGCGAGCCCGCCGAGCAGGAATTGATGGCCGTTAAGCCCGAAGAACTCGCCCTGCTCCAGGCTGGGCAGCCGGATGCTCACTTCTCCGCCGGGCGTGTGCGCGGGGGCGGCGGTCTGGGCGGCCGCGGGCACGGCCGCGCCGAGCAGGGCGGCGAACAGGGCCAGCAGGGCGACGCGGCGCGCGCCTCGGGGGCGATTTCCGGTGGAGATCATCGAACCTCTAATCCTTTTGTTGTACCGCGATGCGCCGGGCCGTAGGAGGGCCGCGGCGCAAACAAAAAAGGGGTGACGCAGATTACGTCGGCCCCCGCGCGCGCGTCAACCGCCTCCGCGCTCCGGGAGGGCCGTACTAGGCCGCGGCCGCGCGCTTCTCGTTCGGAGGCATCTCGCCTTCCCAGCGCGCGACGATGACGGTGGCCAGGCAGTTCCCGATCACGTTCACCGACGTGCGGGCCATGTCCATCAGCTCGTCGATGCCGAGGATGGCCAGGATCGGCCACTCGGGCAGGCCGAACGAAGCCGCCGTGCCGAGCAGGATCACCAGCGTCGCCCGCGGCACGCCCGCCACCCCCTTGCTGGTCAGCATCAAGGTGAACACGATCACGAGCTGCTGGCCGAAGCCCAGGTGCATCCCCGCGGCCTGGGCCACGAAGATCGAGGCCAGCGACAGGTAGAGCGTGCTCCCGTCCAGGTTGAAGCTGTATCCCGTCGGCATCACGAAGGCCACGATCTGCCGGGGCACGCCCAGCTCCTCCATCTTCTCCATGGCCAGGGGCAGCGCCGCTTCGGAGCTGGTGGTGGCGAAGGCGATCGAGACCGGCTCCGCCACCGCCGCGATGAAGCGCCGCAGCGGCACCCGGGCCAGGAGCGCGATGGGCAGCAGGACACCGAGCAGGAACACGAGCAGGGCGAGGTAGAGCGTCGCGAGCAGCTTGAAGAGGTTGTAGAGGATGCCCAGGCCCATGTGGCCGACGGTGTAGGCGATGGCCGCGCCCACGCCGATGGGCGCGAAGTACATCACGATGTTGGTGAACTTGAACATCGTCTCGGACAGGCTGGACGCGAAATCGAGCATGGGCCGCCGCTTGTCCTCGGACAGGAGGGCGAGCGCGATCGCGAAGAGCACGCTGAAGACCACGATCTGGAGGACCTGGCCCTCCGCCACCGACTTGGCGACGTTCTCCGGGAAGACGTGCAGGATCACGTCGGTGAGCGTCTGCTTCTGGCCCTCCGCGTCGGCATGGGGCAGGACGGAGGGCGGCTGCACGCCGACCCCCGCGCGGGTGATGTTGATCGCGGCCAGGCCGATGAAGAGCGCGATGGTGGTAACCGCCTCGAAGTAGATCAGGGCCTTCACGCCCATGCGCCCGACCTGCTTCAGGTTCGAATGGCCGGCGATCCCGACCACGAGGGTGCCGAAGATGAGGGGCGCGATGATCGTCTTGATCATGCGCAGGAAGACCTGGCTGAGCACGCGCAGGTTGACGCCGACGGCCGGCCAATCGTGCCCGATCTCCGCGCCCACGATCATGGACACGAGGATCCACGTGGTGAGCGAGCGGCGGCGCCAGGCGTAGGCCGAGACCCCCGCGATGGCGAGCCAGCGGCCGAGCTGACCGAGCCCGGGCCATCCTGCGAACAGGGCCACGGCGGCGAGCAGGGCACCGCCGAGGAACAGGACGGCCGCCGCGGCTCGAGGCCGGCGCTCGTTGTTCAATCGCGGTCTCCGGGACGGTGGCGAAGGCTCAGCGCATCTCGTCGGACCGCGGCGCCCGCCCGACCGGGCCCTTCCCCATCGCGTGCGCCTCGTCCGCGGTGTACTGCCGCATCACGCTGTGATGGCGGCTGTAGCCGAAGTAGATGAGCATGCCCAGGGCCAGCCAGATGAGCAGCCGGTACCAGTTCTCCGCCGGCAGCGAGAACATGAGCATCAGGCAGCCCAGGATCCCCGCGATCGGCACGAAGGGGCTCAGGGGGGCCCGGAACGGCCGGTCCGCCTCCGGGTGCAGGCGCCGCATGATCAGGACGGCGGCGCAGACCACGACGAACGCGAACAGCGTCCCGATGTTGGTCAGGTCGGCCAGGATGCGCAGGGGCAGCAGGCCGCCGCCCGCGGCCACGAAGACACCGGTGAGGATGGTCGCCTTCCACGGAGTGCGGAAGCGCGGGTGGACCGCGCCGAAGAAGCTCGTGGGAACCATGCCGTCGCGCGCCATGGCCAGCCACACGCGGGGCTGGCTGAGCATCATCACCAGCAGGACGGAGGTGATGCCGGCCACCGCCCCCGCGCTGATGAGGTAGCGGGCCCAGGGCAGGCCGGCCTGGCGGAACGCGTCGGAGACGGGCGTCTCGATGTTGATCTTGTCGTACGGCACCATGCCGGTGAGCACGGCCGAGACCGCGATGTAGAGGAAGGTGCAGAGGACGAGGGACACGATGATGCCGATGGGCACGTCCTTCTGCGGGTTCCGGGCCTCCTCCGCGTGGGTGGAGACGGAGTCGAATCCGATGTACGCAAAGAAGATCACCGCCGCCCCCGAGAGCATGCCCAGCGGCTCGCCGCCCTTTCCGGTCTGGCCGAAGAGCGTGTGGCCGAAGAAGCTCAGGCCCGCGTAGCCGTAGGGCGCGAAGGGGTGCCAGTTCGCGGGGTTGACGTAGAAGGCGCCCACGACGATCACGAAGAGCACAATGGCCAGCTTCACACCCACGATGAAGGTGTTGGCGCCGGCGCTCTCGCGGATGCCGATGACGAGGACGATCGTGACCGCCACCGCGATGAGGATCGCCGGCAGGTCCATCAAGCTGCCCGTGCTCACCAGGCGTCCGACCGAGGGGTCGTAGTCGAAAGGCGAGTTGCTCAGCGCCTTCGGAACGTGGACACCGACGATCGCAATGATGTCCTGGAAGTTCTTGGACCAGCCGTGGGCGACGGTCATCGACGCCACCGCGTACTCGAGAATGAGATCCCACCCGATGATCCAGGCGAAGAGCTCGCCCAGGGTGGCGTAGGCGTAGGTGTAGGCGGAGCCCGCCACCGGCGCCATGGACGCAAACTCCGCGTAGCACATGGCCGCGAAGATGCAGGCCAGCCCCGCGACCACGAAGGACAGCATCAGCGCGGGGCCCGTCTTGTCGTGCGCGGCCACGCCGGTCAGGACGAAGATGCCGGTGCCGATGACGGCCCCGACGCCCAGGGCGGAGAGCTGGACGGGGCCGAGGACGCGCCGCAAGCGGTTCTCGCCCTTCATCTCCTCGTACAGCATCGACATGGGCTTGCGCGCGAAGAGCTGGCTTCTGGCCATCGAGTCTCCCCTCGTTAGAGGTTCTTGACCGCCGCCACCAGGCGGGTCAGGGAAGTCTTGGCGTCTCCGAAGAGCATCGCCGTCTTGGGATCGTAGAACAGCTCGTTCTCGATGCCGGCGAAGCCCGGGTTCATGCTGCGCTTGAGCACGATGATGCTGTGGGCCTTGTCCACGTTCAAGATGGGCATTCCGTAGATCGGGCTGCCCTTGTCGGTGCGCGCGGCCGGGTTCACGACGTCGTTGGCCCCGATGACGAGGGCCACGTCCGCCCGCTCGAACTCCTCGTTGATTTCGTCCATATCGTACAGGCGGTCATAGGGCACGTCCGCTTCGGCCAGCAGAACGTTCATATGGCCGGGCATGCGGCCGGCCACGGGATGGATCGCGTACTTTACTTCGCCTCCGTGCTTTTCGATCAAGGTGGCCAGCTCGCGCACCTGGTGCTGGGCCTGCGCGACCGCCATCCCGTAGCCGGGCACCACGATCACCAGCTTCGCGTAGGCGAGCTGGAGGGCCGCGTCGTCCGCGCTGATCGGACGCACGGCCAGGCCTTCGGCGGTCTTGGTGCCGGCGGCGGCGGGGGCGCCGCCGAAGGCGCCGAAGAGCACGTTGCCGAACGAGCGGTTCATGGCCTTGCTCATCAGCACCGAGAGGACGAACCCCGACGCCCCGTCCAGCGCTCCCGCGATGATCAGCACGTTGTTGCCGATCGCGAAGCCCGTGGCGGAGGAGGCCAGGCCGGCGTACGAGTTGAGCAGCGAGATCACGACCGGCATGTCCGCGCCGCCGATGGGCAGCACCATGAAGATCCCGATGAGGAAGGCGAAGCCGATCATCGTGTAGAAGACCCCGGCGGCCAGGGGATGGAGAACCACGTACACGAGCATGCCGATGGTGGTGACGAAGAGCGCGATGTTGACGGCGTTCTGGCCGGGGTAGGTCACGGGCCGGCCGGGCACCAGCTCCTGCAGCTTGCCGAAGGCCATGAAGCTGCCCGTGACGGTCAGCGCGCCGAAGAGGACCTCGAAGCCGAGCGCGCCCATGCGCGCGGTGTCGATGGCGCCCACGGCCTCGCGGTACTCGATCACTCCCACCAGGGTCGCGGCCAGGGCCCCGAACATGTGCGAGATCGCGATGCGCTGGGGCATCGCGGTCATCGGCACCATGAACCCGAGGGGGACACCGATGACGGTGCCCACCACCAGCCCGCCGATGATCCAGTCGTAGCGGACGATCTGGTGGTGCAGGAGCGTGCCCACGATCGCGAGCAGCATGCCCACCGCCGCCTGCTGCATCCCCCGCCGCGCGCTGTCCGGGCGGGTGAGGGACTTGAGGCCGAGGATGAAGAGGATCGAGGCGGCGAGGTAGGCCGCCTGGATGGTGTATTCGGTCATCCGCGCGGCGCGGCCGGTCTCGCGATCTTGTCCGCGCGCCGGAACATCTTCAGCATGCGGTCGGTGATGATGAACCCGCCGACGACGTTGATGGTGGCGGAGGCGACGGCGATCGCGCCCAGCAGCGAGCTGAGGACGCCGTGGTTGGAGCCCGCCGCCACCAGCGAGCCCACCAGCGAGATGCCGGAGATCGCGTTGGTGGCCGACATCAGCGGCGTGTGCAGCAGCGGCGGCACGCGGGTGATGACCTGGTAGCCGACGAAGGCCGCCAGCACGAAGACATAGACCTCGACGATATCGGTGGCCGTCATTGATTCATGCAGGGGGGTCCCGCCTCGGATGCGACCCCCCTACGCCTTCGGCTACCCCCCATCGTTGACTCGAGCCTCAGCACGAAACAGTGAAGAGAGCGAAATCCCAGCGGTCCCAGTGGGCGACCACGCCGCTGCCCGTCGAGGACGCGAGGCAGCAGGCGACTATAGATCCTTCAACAGCTCTTCGGGGTGCGCCGCGGCGTTGACCTTCGGGTACGCCTTCCGGATCTTTCCATCGGGGCCAATGAGGTAGCTGATCCGCTTTGCAGAGCCGGCCTTCGGGTCGTCGGTGGCGCCGTAGGCGAGGCCGAGCTTCCGCTCCGTGTCCGCCAGCAAGGGGAAGGTGAAGCCGAACTTCTTGGCGAAGGCGGCCTGGGCCTCCACGGTGTCGAAGCTGGCGCCGAGGACCTGGACGCCCTTGTCCTCGTATTGCTTGATGCGGTCGCGGAACCCGCAACCCTCTGCCGTTCAACCCGGGGTATCCGCCTTCGGGTAGAACCAGAGGACCACGTTCTTGCCGCGAAAGTCGGACAAGCGGCGGGTCTGGCCCGTCTGGTCCTTGACCTCGAAGTCGGGGGCGGGGGCGCCGGGCTCGAGCATGAGGGACCTCCGCTCGGAGTATCGGTCAGGGCGCCCAGGAAATCCAGAACTGACAGCTCTCGTCGCGGCGGCACTGACACGAGCGCTCAAGGACGGCGACCGGCGCGCCGGAGAGTCGCTCGACGGCGCCGCGGAGATAGCCGAGGGTCGCGCGACAAAAGGCCACGTCGAGCTCGGGATACTTCGCGAACGCGATCGTCCCGTCCCGGAACCCGTGCCGGCGGTAGCTCGCCTCCCCGAAGCTGTGCAGCCGCGGGTGCTGGTCGGCCAGGCGGGACAGGAAGCCGTGGATGCTGTGGAAGCGCGCATCCGGGCCGAGCCATTCCGTGCGATGGCGCGCGCAGGCGCGCCCGATCCGCTCGTAGATCGCGTCGTCGCCCGGTGCGGTGATCCGTGCGATGGCCCGGTCCAGCCGGACGAGCGTTCCGAACGGGTACCACTCCCGCCGGTCCACGCCGCGGAGGGCGCCGCGATCGGAAGGGTCGAGGGCCTGCAGCACGGCCTCCACCATTCCCGGTCCGTGCTCACGGCGCACGTACTCGAATCGGGCCAGGAAGATCGGGCCACGCAGACGGGGTCCGGGCGGAGGCAGGCGGGGCGCGCCCGGAGAGGTCATGAGGAGATTATAGGGGCGCCGCTTGACGCCCACCCCCGAGATCGTTTAAGTCTAAACAATGTTGGCGCTGAGCGGACGGCGGGCGCTGGTGACGGGCGGTGGGCGCGGGATCGGCCGTGCGGTGGCCCTCGACCTCGGCCGCGCGGGGGCGGCGGTGGCGGTGGCGGCACGCACCCGGGCCGAGGTGGAGAAGGTCGCGGCCGAGATGGAGGGCGGGGGCGGCCGCGCGGTGGCCCTGACCATCGACGTGGCCGATCCGGAGAGCGTGCGCGCCGCTTTCGCGCAGGCACGCGAGGCCCTCGGGGGCATCGACATCCTCGTGAGCGGCGCCGGCGTCGCTCCCACCGCCCCCCTGGCTCGTACCTCCGACGCGATGTGGCGCCAGGTCCTCGAGACCAACCTCAGCGGAGTGTTCTACTGCCTGCGCGAAGCCCTGCCGGAGATGACCGCACGCGGCTGGGGGCGCGTGGTCAACCTGGCGTCGATCGCGGGCAAGACGGGCTATCCGTACATCGGCGCCTACGCCGCCAGCAAGCACGGCGTGCTCGGCCTGACCAAGTGTGCCGCCCTCGAGGTCGCCACCACCGGCGTGACCGTCAACGCCGTCTGCCCCGGCTACGTCGACACGCCGATGCTGGAGGCGGGCGTAGCGCGGATCGTGGAGAAGACCGGCCTGACCCGGGAAGAGGCGCGCCGCCGGCTGGCCGACATGAGCCCGCAAAGGCGCCTCTACACGGCGGAGGAGGTCTCCGCGCTCGTCCTCTTCCTGTGCGGCGAGGCCGCGGGCGGCATCAACGGCCAGGCCCTCAGCGTCGACGGCGGCACCGTCGTCTAGCGTTTCTGGAGGCAGCTCCATGCCCTTGACCGCGGTCAACCCCGACTCCCTCGCCCCGCCGCGCGGCTACAACCACGGGATGAAGGGCGCGGGCGAGCTCCTGTTCGTCGCGGGCCAGGTGGGCTGGACGCGCGAAGGCCACGTGGTGTCCGCGGACTTCATCAGCCAGTTCCAGCGCGCGCTGGAGAACGTCATCGACGTGGTGTGGACGGCGGGCGGGCGACCGGCGGACATCGCCCGCATGGTCGTGTACGTCACGGACAAGTCCGAGTACACCGCCCGCGCCCGGGAGATCGGCGAGATCTGGCGCGCCCGCATGGGCCGTCACTATCCGGCCATGGCCCTCGTCGAGGTGAAGGGCCTGCTCGACGACGAGGCCAAGGTCGAGATCGAAGCGATGGCAATCATATGAGCCGCGGACCGCGACGCCGAGTCGGATTCACTCCGACGAGGCGGCGGGGGGGTCTGGGGGGTGCGCCGGAAGCACCCCCCAGCTCAATGATGACTGCACGTCTTGCCGTATCGGTGTGGGTGCGACTGCTAAAGACGCACGGGCTCGTGCTGCGCGAGCTGCGCCGCCGCGTCCCCGAGGAGCTGACGCTGCCGCAGTTCGACGTGCTGGTCCAGCTCCATCGTCGGCCCGAGGGCATGACCTCGCGCGAGCTGACGCGCGAGCTGCTGGTGACGGCGGGGAACGTGACCGGGCTGGTGGACCGTCTGGAGGGCCTCGGCCTGGTCGAGCGGCGGCCCGTCCCGGAAGACCGTCGGGCCGCGCGCGTGGTGCTGACCGGACGCGGGCGGCGCGTGGCCGCGCGCGCCATCCCGCGTCATCGGCGTGACGTCGAGTCGCTGCTCTCGCCGCTGCCGCCCCGCGACCTGGCGCGCCTGCGGCGCCTGCTCGGCCGCCTGAGCCGCTCACTGGAGGAGGCACCGAGTTGAACCCGCGCAGCTTCCGCTTCGAACAGGCGGGACCGGTGGTCACGCTCCGCCTGGACCGGCCCCGGGCCATGAACGCGCTCACCTTCGACGTCTACCGCGAGTTGGCCGACACCTTCCGTGCCTTGTCCGACCGCGCGGACGTGCGCGCGGTCGTGCTCACCGGCACCGGCCGTGCGTTCTGCACGGGCGGCGACGTGCGCGAGATCATCGGTGCTCTCCTCGGCCGCGACGAGAAGGCGCTGCTCGAGTTCACGACCCTGACCTGCGACCTCATCCGCGCGATGCGCGCGCTACCGCGCCCGATCGTGGCCTCGCTCAACGGCACGGTGGCGGGGGCGGGGGCCGCGATCGCGCTCGCGTCCGACCTGCGCGTGGCCGCCGACACCGCCCGCATCGCGTTCCTCTTCGTCAAGGTCGGCCTCGCGGGCGCGGACATGGGCGCGGCCCATCTGCTCCCGCGGATGGTGGGGCTGGGCCGCGCCACCGAGCTCCTGATGACGGGGGACTTCATCGAGGCGGACGAGGCCCTCCGCATCGGTCTCTACAACCGCGTGGTGCCTCCGGGCGAGCTGCCCGCCGCCACCGCCGCCCTCGTGGACCGCCTGGCGCGCGGCCCCGCGGCCGGCCTCGCCGCCACCAAGGCCGCGCTGGAATCGGAGATGAACATGGACCTGGAGTCGGCCCTGCAGGCGGAGGCGCGCCTCCAGGCCGACCTCATGCGCGGGGCGGATTTCCGCGAGGGGTTCGCCGCCTTCCAGGAGCGCCGGCCGCCGCGGTTCGAGGGCGCGCCCGAATGAAGCTCCCGACCGCGCCGCCGCCGGACGCGTTCCTCGAGGACCGTCATCTGGCCCTGGCCGATCGCGCGCGCGTCTTCGGCGAGCAGCGCCTGCGCGCGACGGCCCAGGACGAGTCGCACGCGGCGGCGCGCACCCGCGAGATCGTGAGCGGCCTGGCCAGCGCCGGCCTCCTTCGTTTCGCCGTGGCGCCCCCCCACGGCGCCATGGACCTGCGCTCCCTGGTGGCGATCCGCGAGCAACTCGCCTACTTCTCTTCGCTCGCGGACACGGCCTTCGCGATGCAGGGACTCGGCTCCCACGTGGTCAGCCGCGCGGGGACCGACGTCCAGAAGAACCGCTGGCTGCCCGCGATCGCGGGGGGCGATCTTTTGGCCGCGTTCGCGGTGACGGAGCCGGAGGCGGGCTCCGACCTGGCCGGAGTGCGGACGCGCGCGACGGCCGACGGCGCGGTGTGGCGCCTGCGGGGCGTGAAGACGTTCATCTCGAACGCGGGCATCGCCGGGATGTACACCGTTCTCGCGCGCACGGGCGAAGGCGCGGAGCATCGGGGCCTGTCGATGTTCCTCGTGGACGCGGAAGCGCCGGGAATCGCGGTGAAGCCTCTGGAGCCGATGGCGCCGCACCCGCTGGGCGAGGTGCGCTTCGAGGGCACGCCGGCGGTCCTGCTGGGCCAGGAGAGCGAAGGCTACCGGCTCGCGCTGTCCACCCTGGAGGTGTTCCGCCCCAGCGTGGGAGCGGCGGCCTGCGGCCTGGCCGCCCGCGCCCTGGAGGAGGCGGTGCGCTGGTCGCAGGCGCGGCGCCAGTTCGGGCGGGCCCTGGCCGACTTCCAGGCCACGCAGATGGCGCTGGCGGAGATGCACGTCGACCTCGAAGCCGCCCGCCTGCTCGTCCGGCGCGCGGCCTGGCTCAAGGACCGGGGGGCGGAGAAGATCACGGCGGAGGGAGCGGCGGCCAAGCTCTTCGCGACCGAGGCCGCCCAGCGCGTGGTGGATCGCGCGGTCCAGATCCACGGCGGCCAGGGCGTGATGCGGGGCGCCACCGTCGAACGGCTGTACCGGGAGGTGCGCGCATTGCGGATCTACGAGGGCACCAGCGAGATCCAGAAGCTCGTCATCGCGCGCCAGATCCTGAAGGAGAGCAAGTGAAATGACCTCCTCCGACCCGATGCCCGACGAGTATCGCTCGATGCTCGTCCAGCTCATGGAGAGCCAGGCCTACCGCGAGCTGGCCGCGGCGCACATGTTCGGCTACGGCCTGCGCTTCGTGCCGGACAAGTGGATGAAGTTCATGGTCTGGCACATCCGCGAGGAAGCCGAGCACTACGACGCCGTCGCCCAGATGTACCGGCAGTTCACGGGCGAGGAGGTCGAGCCCAAGGTGCGCGAGCGGCTGGCCGGCAAGCCGGTGCCCTTCGCCGAGAGCTGGATCGAGCTGGCCATGGCCCAGTTCCTCTTCGACCGCGGCGGATTCTGGCAGCTCCGCGAATACGAGGAGTGCTCGTTCGTGCCCTATCGCGACGTGGTGCAGAAGATCGTCAAGGAGGAGGCGGGCCACCAGAGCCTCGGCGAGAAGATCGTCGTCGAGCAGTGCCAGACCGGGCGCTACGACGAGGTCAAGCAGGCCCTCTTCGAGAAGTGGCTGCGCCTGGGGCTCCTGTCCTTCGGCCGGCCGGGCACGGCGGGCAATCGGTACGCAATCGAGCAGGGCCTCAAGAAGAGAGACTCCGCGGACTGCATGAAGGACTTCGTCGGCGACATCCGGCCGGCGGTCCATGCGGCCGGGCTGCGCTTCCCGGATCCGGCATCATTGAAGTTGGAGCTCCCGGTCGACATCGACTGGAGCTGAGCAAGGAGACCCATGGGACGCATCGTGGACTTGTGCGGGGAGATCGCGGCGTCGGCGGAGGAAGGGCCGGAAGGACTCATCCTGCCCCCCGACGTCTGGGAACGGCTGCGCGCGGACTGGGACGACGAAGACATCGAGGACGCGCTGGGGCTCGTCCGCGACAGCCTCCTGCAGGCGGAGCTGGTCGAGTCCGCCGACGCCCTCAGCGCGCGCCTCGTCGAGGTGCTGGGCCGGTTCGGGGAAGCCGGCGCGTTCCAGAAGGTGACGGCGGACAACGGCGCCCTGACCTTCGAGGCCGTGGGCCAGCTCACGCGCCGCGTCGCGCGCCTGGAGGAGGTCCTGGAGGCCTATCGGGAAGGCGCCTCGCCGGATCGCCGCGGCTTCGACGCCCTCCAGCGCCGGCTGGCCGACTACGGCATCGAGGACGAGATGGAGGCCAGCCGCGAGGAGCACGCCGCGCGCTCCCTCGATCACGGAGAGGACGAAGAGGAGGAGAAGGACTGACCCTCGCCCCGCGGGACCGCGCCCTCCTTTTCCAGCCGTTTCCCCTCGGCCGCAGCGGGCGGCTCATGCCGAACCGGATCTGGCTGCCCGCCATGGTCACGTGGCGCGGCACCGAGGACGGGTTCGTCACCCGCGACGTGCACGACATCTACCTCCGCTACGCCATGGGTGGCCCGGGCATGATCGTGCTGGAAGCCACGGGCATCCGCGACGTCGCCAGCGGCCCGCTGCTGAGACTGAGCGACGACCGGTTCGTGCCCGGCCTCAGGTCGCTCGTCGGGGAGATGCGCGCGGCCGGCGACGCGCTGGTGATGCCGCAGATCATCGACTTCCTGAAGATCGCCACGCGCAAGCCCACCCGCGTCTTCCTGGAGGGCCTCGTCGCCCGCGGCGCCCTCCCCGCGTCCGTGCGGGGGCTGTCCGATGCCGAGTTCGAGAAGGACCACGCGCAGCACCTCACGCCGCGCCAGCAGCGGGACTTCCTCTACGGATACCGGCAGACCATCGAGGACCTCGGGCTCGACGAGATCCGCCGGATCCCGGGCTGGTTCGCCGCCGCCGCCCGCCGCGCGCGCGTGTGCGGATTCGACGGGGTGGAGCTGCATTTCGCGCACGCCTACACGATGGCGTCGCTGCTCTCCGTGACGAACGCGCGCACGGACCAGTACGGCGGCCGCTTCGAGAACCGGATGCGGCTGCCCCTGGAGGTGGTGCGCGCGGTACGCGAGGAAACCGGCCCCGATTTCATCGTGGGCTGCCGCTTCCTGGGGTCCGAGGACATTCTCGGACCCGACGGCCGCATCCACGGCAACACCCTCGAAGACGCGCAGCGCATCGCCGTCGCGCTGGCGCAGGCGGGCGTGGACGTGCTCTCGATCTCGCGCGGCGGTAAGTTCGAGGACGCGCGGCCGCCCGGGGTGGGCGAGGCCATGTACCCCTACACCGGGCACAGCGGGTCGGTGTGCATCCCGCGCTCGCGGCAGGACCCGCCGGGCGTGAACACGTTCCTGGCCGATGGCGTCCGGCGGGCGGTGCGCGCTGCCGGCCTTTCCACGCCCGTGGTCACCGCGGGCAAGATCCACACTTTCGAGCAGGCGGAGTCGATCCTGCGCGACGAGCGTGCCGATCTGATCGGCATGGCCCGCGCCCTCCTGGCCGATCCCGACCTGCCCCGGAAGTGGCGCGCGGGCCGCGACACGGACGCGCGCGCCTGCGTCTTTTGCCCTTACTGCGAGGACGAGGACCAGCATCATCGCGTCGTCACGTGCACGCTCTGGCCCAAGGACCCCTCCGACCACCGGCGGCGGCAGATCCCTGCGGGTTGGGAGGAGGGTCGCCCCTGGGACCGCCGCGCTGTCTTCTCGACTCCGGACCCGGCGACGCGGCGCTCCTGACCGTCCGCTGCACGGATCGGGCTCGGCGAGAATGGGTCCATGCGCCTCCTCCTCGCGACGTGCCTCCTGGCCGGTTTCGCCCGCGGAGCCGCGGCCGAGGGCTGGGAGCTCACCGCCACCGGGGGGAAGGTGTTCCCGTTCTACAACCAGATGTTCGAGTACGACCCGGGCGCGCTCGTATCGCCGATCCCGGGCGCGACGCTCGAGCAGCGGGGCGTGTTCACGCTGGACGCGCGGGGTGGGCTGGCGCTCAACCTGGCCCTGACCCGCGACCTCGGGCGCCACGTGGCGCTCGAAGCACGGCTCGACACCGCCGACGTGAGCGTGAACACGATCGGGGCACGCTACCACCTGCGCGCCAACCTGCCCGCTCCCCTGCCGCCCCTCTCGACCGACGTCGACCTCGGTCCGGGCAACGTCGACCTCGAGCGCTTGCGCCCCCTGTCGCTGAACCTGAAGCTCCACGCGGGCGACCGCGCGCGGGTGTCCGTCTCCGCCGGCGCGAGCTGGCTGCCGGGGCTTCGGTTCGTCGTCAACCAGGCGATCGGCATCGGGCTGCCCGGCATAAGTGGCACCCGCCTCTCGCTCGACGTGGCCCAGGTCGCGCTAAGGGCGGAAGCGCTGCCCAGCGAGGACGGCCAGGGGCGCCTGGGCGGCAACGCGGGGATCGCGATCGAGCTGCCGGTCGCCGCGCGCGCGATGTTCGTCGTGGAGGGCCGCTACCTCCGATTCCCGAAGCAGACGCTGCAGTGGGGGCGGGCGGAGACGAGCGGCGCGCTGCCCGCGATCCAAGAGAACCTGGTGCGCCAGGTCGAGTCGCGGCTGGAGCCCGTCGTCTTCAACCCCGCGTTCTTCCACGCCAGCCTGGGCCTGGCCCTGCGCTTCTGAGCTCAGCCCCCGTGGAGGCGCTGCCAGGCCGCGCGATAGGGCGCCGCCTCCTCCACGTCCGGGCGCCAGCGCGGCTCCTGAGCCGCGTCCGCGATCATGAGCACGGCTGCCCCCACCATTCGCGCCGTGCGCTCCATGTTGGCGAAGTCGATCTTGGGCCACTCGTCGCCGGCACCGTGATAGTCGGCGAAGTCCTCGAACACGACGCACACGGTGTGCGCGACGACGCGCGGCCGGCCGCCTCGAAGATGGCGGGCAGGTCCGAGTAGTCGTAGCCGGTCAGGCTGGCCGTGCCCGCCTTGCTGCGCTCGGTGCTGTCCGTGCGGCCGAGGTGCTCGAGGTTCACGTCGGCGACCGTCTTCTCGAGCGGCACCAGCGGATGGGCGGCGTAATGGGCGGACCCGAGGAGGCCCTTCTCCTCGCCGAAGAAGGCGAGGAACACGATCGAGCGGCGCGGGCGCGGCCGCAGGCGCGCGAAGGCCGCGGCCAGCTCGACCACGGTCGCGGTCCCGCTCCCGTCGTCGTTGGCGCCGTTCCAGATGCGGTCGGGCCCGGCGGCGCCCGGGCGCGGGCCGGTGCCGTCGTAGTGGGCGCTTACCAGCACGTACGTGCCGGACAACGCAGGGTCCGACCCGCGCAGGAGCCCGGCCACGTTGCGGAGTGAAATCGGCTGCCGGCGCGGCTCCGCCACGTTCAAGGTGAGGCGGCCCACGGGCCGGCCCACCGGAAGCCCGGCGTACAGTCGCGCGAGGCCGGCGGACGAGGTGGTGACCACCCGTCCCGGCGGTCGGGACGGCGACGGCGGTTCGACCAGCATGGGCGTGTCGAAGTAGCCAGCCGGTGACGCGAGCCCGCGATCGACGGCCACGACGAGGGCGGGCCGTGCCGCCAGCAGCTCGCGAGTCCAGCGCTGGCGCGCGACGTACGCGTCGCGCCGGCCCGCCCCGGACGGCATCTCTTCGACCTCGGTGAGCACGGCCCGGCCGCCGATGGACCCGAGGCCCGGCGACGTTCCCGCGGGCACCTTGACGATCTCCAGATCGGCTACGGAGACCGCCTCCACCGTGGTCATCTGGAACTCCTCGGGCGGGATCTCCACGACGCCGTCCGGCGTCGACAGGGAGAATCGGAATCCCTCGACCCGAGGCAGGGCCACGAGCCCGGGCGCGGTCTGGAAGTAGCCGTCGTCGCCGATCGGCTCGAGGCCAGCGGCGCGCAGCCGGGAGGCCACGTACTCCGCGGCGACGTCGAGGCCGGGCGATCCGTTCACGCGGCCGCCGAGCGCATCCGCGGCCAGGAACGAAAGATGGCCGCGCAGCCCGTCCGCGCTCACGGCCTCGAGCGCGCGTCGGCCCTCGTCGGAGAGAGACCACGGCGCCTTCGCGGCGGCCGTGCTCAGCGCGGCCGCGAGGACGAGCCGGGGGACGGAAGATCTCTCGATGCGCATGCCACACCTCGTCGCGTTATAGAATCACGCCCTCTCATCCTATGCGCGCGGTGTCGCTGGCCGTGGTGGCGGTGGCGTCGATGGGCCTCATGGTCCGCGCGGAGGCGCCCTCGCCAGCGGCGGTCGCGCCGTCACCCTCGCCCTCCATCGGCTGCCAGCCCTGCCCCCTCGCCCCGCCGCCCCTGCCGCCCCCGGCCGCACCGGACGATCCGACCCTCCCACCGCTGCCCGCACAGTCGCCTCGCAACGCGAACTACACGATCGACGCCCGGCTCGATGCGGAGCAGCACACCATCCAGGGCTCGCTGATCCTGGAATGGCGGAACACGACCGGGCAGCCCCAGAGCGTCCTCCCCTTCCATCTCTACTGGAACGCGTTCCGCAACACGCTGTCGACGTCGGCGCGCGGCGAGGGACGGCGCTCCGCGCGCGTGTCCCGCGGCCGGGAGACGCGCGGCTTCGGCTACATCCAGATCGCCTCCGTGCACCAGCTCACGGACGGCGCGGAGGCCGACCTGACGCCCAGCCTGCGCTACGTCCAGCCCGACGATGCGAACGCCGACGACCGGACGGTCGCGCAGGTCCAGACCCCCGCGCCCGTCGCGCCCGACGCCACCGCGCGATTCAAGATCGAGTGGACGGCGCAGATGCCGTACGGCGACGTCGGGCGTTCGGGGTGGGTCCACGACTACCACTTCGTCGCGCAGTGGTTCCCCAAGATCGGCGTCTGGTGGAAGGGGGCCTGGAACGCGCATCAGTTCCATCCCTTCAGCGAGTTCTTCTCCGATTACGGCGTGTACGACGTGCGGCTCACCGTGCCCCAGGGATTCATCCTCGGCGCCACCGGCGCCATGAAGAACGCGGTCGACAACGCGGACGGGACGCGGACCTTCCACTTCCACCAGGACGACGTTCACGATTTCGCCTGGGTGACCAGCCGCCGCATGGGCGAAGTGCGCGCCCGGTTCGACGAGCCCGGTCATCACCCCGTCGACATCCGCCTCCTCCTCCAGCCGGAGCACGCCCACCTCGCCGCCCGCTACGTCGAAGCCACGAAGGTCTCGCTGCGCAGCTACGGCGCCTGGTCGGCGCCGTACCCCTACGACCAGATCACGGTGGTCGATCCCGCCTGGACTTCCGCGTCGGGAGGGATGGAATACCCCACGCTGTTCACGGGCGGCGCGTCCGTCTTCTCCCCCCCCGCGCTGCAGAGTCCCGAGAGCGTGACCATCCACGAGTGCGGGCATCAGTTCTGGTACCTCCTGGTCGGCACCAACGAGTTCGAGGAGGCCTGGCTCGACGAAGGCTTCAACAGCTACCACGACGAGAAGGCGGCGCAGATCGCGCTGGGGCCGGTGGGCTGGGGCCACCGCTACTTCGGGATGCTCGGCACGAGCCGGGGCAACCGCGCGCCCATCCCCGTGGTGGCCCCGGACGTCTGGCTGGGCCGGGGCGACTCGGAGGTCGCCGCCCTCCGCAAGTCCGGCGCCTTCGACGTGATGGTCCGTCCGACATGGGGCTACCGCAACGCGGACTCCTATACCGTGAATGCCTACACGAAGCCCGCCCTCAGCCTGCAGACCCTGGAAGGGCTCGTGGGCGACGAGACCATGACGCGCATCCTCCGCACCTACGCGCGACGCTACCGATTCGCGCACCCCACGAGCGAGGACTTCATCGCCGTCGTGAGCGAGGTCACGGGACGGGACTATCGGTGGTTCTTCGACCAGACCTGGTTCTCCGCCGAGGAGTGCGACTACGCGATCACGGTCCGGAACACGCCGACGCGTGTGATGGCCGGCTACGCGGAAGGACCGGACGGCCGGCCGATGCTGATCCCACCCGCGCGCGACCGTGACCGCGACAAGGACAAGGGGCCCTTCGACTCCGAGGTGATCGTGCGGCGCCTCGGTGGCGTCCGCCTGCCCGTGGAGATCCGCGTCGAGTTCGCGGACGGGCGCGTGAAGTACGAGACGTGGGACGGCCAGTACCGCTGGGTCCGCTTCCGTTACCCGGGACCGGTCAAGGTGCGCGCGGCGGAGGTCGATCCGTACGGCAAGATCGCGCTCGACATCGATCCGGGAAACAACTCCTGGGCCGACAACGCGCCCGTCGCCCGGCGGGCCGCCTCCAAGTGGGCGATGCGCTGGATGTTCTGGCTCCAGAACCTGCTGGAGCTGCACACGCTCCTCGGATGAGGCCTCCCTCCCGATGATCCTGGACGCCGCGCGCCGCGGCCTGCGACGGGCGGGAGCGCTCTGGGGGCTCGTCGTGTTCCTGCTCGTGGTGAACCTGGCGACGGCTGCGATCCTGGCCGTGCCCCTGGCGCGGACACTGCGGGACGACCTCACCGATCACGCCGCCGCCGACAAGATGCTCTACGGGTTCGACTACCCTTGGTGGTCGGCCTGGGCGGACGCGCATCCCGAGACGACCTTCGCGCCCGACATCTTCGGCTCCGGCTTCGCGTTCAAGAACCTCGACCTGCTGCTGCGCGGCACCCTCCCGGCGGGGCTGTTCGCCCTGCCCGATCCGGAGCACCCGGACGAGAGACGCGCCGCGATCGACTCCACCGTCCTCGCTCTCGGCGTGGCCTATCTCGCCTTGCAGATCTTCCTGTCCGGAGGCGTCATTGCCGCGCTGCGGGCGCCCCAGCCGGAGTGGACGGTCCGCGGCCTCCTCCACGCCAGCGGCTTCTACGTCGGGCGGCTGGTCCGCCTGGCCCTGCTGGTGCTGGTGGTCGATGCGGTGGTCTTCGCCCTCTACGGACCGTTCGCCCGATGGGCCGACGGCCAGGCGCGGGAAGCGGTGTCCGAGCGCGCCGCCCTCGTCTGGATGCTCGGCCGCCACGTCCTGCTCCTGCTCGTGCTGATCGCGGTCAACATGGTCTCGTCCTACGCGCGCGTGCTGATCGTGCTGGAGGAGCGCTCGAGCGCGGTCCTGGCCCTCCTCTCCGCGGGCGCGCTCTGCCTGGGGAGCTTCTTCCGGACCTTCGGCCACGTGCTGCTCATGACCGCTCTGGCCGTGGCCGGACTCGGCCTGTGGTCCGTCCTCGACCGGCACTGGGCGACGACCGGCTACAAGACGCAGATGGTGACGTTCGTGCTGCTCGAAGGGTTCGTGTTCCTGCGCCTCTTCCTTCGCGTCGCCACCGTGGGCGGCCAGGTCACGCTCGCGCGGCGCCTTTCCGGGGGACCGGCGGAGCCGGCATGAGCCTGCAACCCCTGGCGCCCCTCCCCGTCGACCCCAACTCGTTCCGGCAGGCGCTCGCCCAGTTCGCGAGCGGTGTCACCGTCGTCACCACCCGTGATGCCACGGGACCACTCGGCCTCACGGTGAGCGCGTTCTGCTCCGTCAGCCTCTCGCCTCCGCTCGTGCTCGTGTCGTTGGACGCCGGTTCGGAAGCGCATGTCGGCTTCCGGGACTCGGGCGTGTTCGGGGTGAGCATCCTCGCCGAGGGGCAGGACGACGTCTCGCGGCTTTTCGCGCGGCCGGGGCGGGAGAAGTTCCGCGAGCTCCCGCTCACCACGGGCCAGCGCGGCCTGGCCCTGGTCCCGGGCGCGCTCGCCCACATCGAATGCGAGGTCCGCGCCGCCCATCCCGCCGGCGACCACATCCTCTACGTCGGGGAGATCGTGGCCCTGGCCGTTCGTCCCGGCCGTCCGCTCCTCTACAACCGGGGTGGATACCGCCGCCTGGCCGACGACGCGAAGTGAGCGCGCGGGAGCTACCCGAGCGCTTCAACATGGCCTGGTACTTCCTCGATCGGAACGTCGAGGAGGGCCGCGGCGACAAGCGGTGCCTGTACTGGCGCGACCAGGCCTTCACCTACCGCGAGTGATCGCGATGGTGAACCCGCTGCTGCCGGCCGAGGAATACCTCCACTATTTCGAGTACACGCGGGCGAAGGTCGCGATCGTGGAGTCGGCGACGCTCGAGAAGCTGGACCCGCTGCGCGAGCGCTTCACCCACCTCCGCCATCTGCTCGTCGTCGGCGACCCGGGGCCGCATCTCTCCTTCGACGAGGCCTGCGCCCGGGCATCCGATCGATTGACCAACGCCGACACGCACCGCGACGACCCCGCCATCTGGCTCTTCACGAGCGGCTCGACGGGCAAGCCCAAGGCGGCCGTCCACCTCCAGCAGGACCTGCCATGGAACACCGAGCGCTACGCGATGCAGGTGATGGGCATCCGCGAGGACGACCTGACCGTCAGCGTGCCCAAGCTCTTCTTCGGCTATGCGACCGGGACCAACCTGCTGTTCCCGTTCGCCGTGGGCGGCGCCACCGCGCTCTTCAGCGAGCGCAGCGAGGCCGCGACCCTCTTCGACGTGATCGAGCGGTACCGGCCCACGATCCTCACGTCCGTTCCCACCATGATCGGCGCGATGCTGAATGATCCGGGCGGGGCCGGACGTGACCTCTCGTCGCTACGACTGGTCCTTTCTGCGGGCGAAGCGCTGCCTCCCGAGCTGTACCGGCGATGGAAGGAGACGTTCGGAGTCGAGATCCTGGACGGGATCGGCTCGGCCGAGATGTTCCACATCTACATCTCGAACTACCCGGGCGACGTGGTCCCGGGCAGCCTGGGAAGGCTGGTCCCGGGCTCCCTGCGCGGGGACTGGGTGGTGACCGGCGACCACGTGCGCCGGGACGAGCGCGGCTACTTCTGGTATGAAGGCCGGACGGACGACATGCTCAAGGTAGGCGGCATCTTCGTGTCACCCTACGAGGTGGAAAACTGCCTTCTGCAGCACCCGGTTGTAGCGGAATGCGCCGTCATCGGGTATAAAGATCCGGACGGACTGATCAAGCCCAAAGCCTACGTGGTACCTCGTGATCGCCCTGGCGACGACGCATTGGCCCGTGAGCTCCAGGAGTTCGTGAAGACTCGTCTGGCGCCGTTCAAGTATCCGCGGGTCGTGGAGTTCACTCTCTCGCTGCCGAAGAACGACCGGGGCAAGATCGACCGGAGACGCCTCGCCGCGAGCTAGCATTCCCCGAATCAAAGCACCGGAAAGGAGCGAAGGAGTCTTCCTTCAATAGCCATGGCTGACCTCATCGTGATGTCCGAGATGACCTGGGCGGAAGTGGACGAGGCGATGAAGGACCGCCCGGTGGGCATCCTGCCCGTCGGCGCCATCGAGGCGCACGGTCCCCATCTCCCCCTCAACGCCGACACCGTCATCGCCATC
>WNFI01712179.1_pt1 | contig 27262 bp, 24 predicted proteins | sample 5400471 | NCBI WGS metagenome assembly WNFI01 (sample SAMN13153348, study PRJNA577476) | soil metagenome | isolation source: 100 cm saprolite on Douglas fir-dominated hillslope | place: USA:California | collected 2013-09-17
TCCGAGGGCGAGTTCGTCTGCCTGCTCGGGCTTTCCGGTTGCGGCAAGTCGACCTTGCTGCAGCTCATCGCCGGCCTCGAGGCCCCGACCGCCGGCTCCATCCGGATCGGCGGCATCGAGCTCGATGGTCCCTCGGACGAGACCAGTATCGTGTTCCAGGACCATGGGTTGTTTCCCTGGATGACGGTCGAGCGCAATATCGAGTTCAACATGAAGGCGCGCAACGTGCCATCCGATGCCCGCGCGGCGCGCGCCGCCGAGCTACTGACGATGATGCGGCTTTCGGGTATTGCCACTCGCTATCCCCACGAGCTTTCCGGCGGCATGCGCCAGCGCGTCGGAATAGCGCGCGCCCTGACGACACGGCCGCGCGCGCTCCTGATGGACGAACCGTTCGGGGCGCTCGACGCGCAGACCCGGGGCCACCTGCAGGAGGAGCTGCTGCAGATTTGGGAACACCAGCGCACCACGGTTCTCTTCGTCACCCACAGCATCGACGAGGCGGTGTTTCTGGCTGACCGCGTCGCGGTGTTCAGCCCACAGCCCGGCCGCATCACGGCGACAGTGCCTGTCGAGTTGCCACGTCCGCGCGATCCGGAAACGCCCCGCTTCACGGCATTAAAAAAAGAGCTGCGCCACATGCTGGCGAGTGCTTAGACCACGTCCTGATCGATGGCGAACGGCATTTGCGACAGCCGCAGCCGCCTTCCAACGACGTCCAAAAGCGATCCCTGGCTCGACATTCCACGCCTGGAAGATTTTGATTTCAAAGAGCTGTGAGACTCGCCGGTGGGTTCGTTCGAATTTGTTTTCGTGGTATCTTCGATCAAATGGCTGTCGCTACCATCGCACAACTAGGCGCGCCGGCACGGTTGCTGGCACACGCCAACATCACATTTTTGCATCACAAGCAAATGCAAACGTCAAATGCAATCAAACTGGCGGAACGCGATGGCAGACGCGGCATATTTTGAGCGCATCACGCGCGGCTTGCAAGAAGCAGCGGAGGCGAGCCGAGTCGAGAGCGACCCGGAGCAGGCGCTTAGCCATATCACACGCATCGCACAAGCAACGTTGGGCCATGCCGAGCGCAATGAGAGCGAGGGCGCCTTCCGCTGCTCCGGTGTATTTCTGCTCGCACCGAGCCGTGATTATCTCATCCTGCTCGCGGAACACGGCTACCCGCCCGAGCAGCATCGCGCCCGGATCAGCATCAATGATAGCAACCCCGGCCTGGTGGTGCGTACCGGTAAACCCAAGATCGTTCCCAACACCGACGAGGATCCGAACTTCCGCCAGATCCTCAGCACGGTGCGCGTGGGGTCCTCCTGCTATCTTCCGGTCGTCTGGAAGCGACGAGTGCTCGGCATGTTTAACGTGGCGGCCGAAGCGCGATACGCCCTGTCCGAGATCGACCGCGATATGGGCCTGCTGTTCGCCAATCTCGCCGCCGCTACGTGGATCGCGCTCGATGGCCCCCGCTTTCTCGACCAAGTCTCCGCATCGCTCCCGCGGTCATCAGCGCCCTGAACCTGTCAGAGCACTGCACCTTTCGTAGGCACCTTGGTCGCCGCGAAACTCCGGACGTCGCATTGCTGATAGCATGATTTTTGCATATCCTTTTCGCGTGTCCATGACGTTTCCACTCAGGAGGAAGGTGCGCCATGCTGCGGCTTCGGTGTCTTTGTCTTTCCCTCGTTGTCACCTTCCTTGTCGGCGAAGCCAACGCCAAGACGTTCCGCTACGCCTATCGGATCGATCCCGCCTCGCTCGATCCGCATGCACTCGCCGAGACGTTCACGCTCTCCTGGCTCGGTCAGATTTACGAGCCACTCGTCGGGCGCGGCAAGAACCTGGAACTCATCCCCGCGCTGGCGGTGAAATGGGAGCAGCCGGACCCCAAAGTTTGGCGCGTCCACCTGCGGCCCAACGTCAAATTCCATAATGGCGAGCCGTTCACCGCCGACGACGTGATCTTTTCCATCGGCCGCATCAAGGCCGAGGGCTCCGATGTAGCCTACACGATGAGCACTGTCACTGACGTGAAGAAGGTCGACGACCTCACCGTCGACCTGATCATGGACAAGCCTAATCCGATTCTGCCACTGCAGACCACCTCGACCTATATCATGAGCAAGGCGTGGGCGGAGGCGAAAGGCGCCGTCAACCCCGCAAGCGTGAAGAACAAGGTGGAGAATTTCGCCACCAACAACGCCAACGGCACAGGAGCGTTCAAGATCAAGTCGCGACAGGTCGGCGTCAAGACGGTGTTGGTCCCGAACGAGAACTGGTGGGGACCGCAGGAGCACAACCTGACCGAAGTCGTGTTCACCCCGATTCAGTCAGACGCAACCCGCGTTGCTGCGCTGCTGTCGGGCGAACTTGACATGATCTACCCGATCCCGCAGCAGGACATCGCGCGTGTGACCTCAACCGGCAAGCACCAGGTGCTTACCGGGTTTGAGCTGCGCACGATCTTCATCAACATGGACCAGAAGCGCGATGAGCTTCTGGAATCGAACGTCAAGGGCAAGAACCCGTTCAAGGATAAGCGCGTCCGGCAGGCGATCTACCAGGCCCTCGACATGGAGGCGATCAAGAGCCGCATCATGGGTGGGACCTCGCACATCGCGGGCACCATGGTCGCACCGGGCATCAATGGATACGACGCCAAGCTCGACGTGCGCCTGCCCTTCAATCCCGACGCGTCCAAGAAACTGCTTGCCGAAGCAGGATACCCGAATGGATTCGAGATCGGCATGGACTGTCCCAATGACCGCTACGTCAACGACGAAAAGATTTGCCAGGCGATCGTCGGGATGCTGGCGCGGGTGGACATCAAGGTGAATCTGCTGGCGCAGACGCGGACAAAATACTTCGAGAAGATTCTCTCCCGCAACACAACCTTCTCGATCCTCGGCTGGCAGCCCTTGAGCTATGACGCACATTCGACGCTCCAGGACGTGATTAACACGCCGGTCGACAAGGTCGGGACGTACAACGTCGGGAGTTTCTCGGACGCCAGGATCGACGCGCTGACGAATCAAATCGAGATCGAGGTCGATCCCGCCAAGCGTCAGGCGCTGATCTCGGAGGCCTTAGGCATGCATAAGGCGGAGATTGGTCACATCCCGCTGCACCAGGCGGGCCTCGCCTGGGGTGTCCGCAAGGGAGTCTCGGTCGTGCTCCGCAACGACGACAGTCTTGAGCTGCGCTGGGTCAAGGTGGAGGATTGATCATCGTTCAGATGAAACGGCCCTCCGCTTCCACCTCCCTTGCGGGGGAGGGGTTGGGGAAGGGTAGTGCGATGACGCGCCACGCGTGCGCAACCTCCGGCCCCCATCCGTAGCCCTTCCCCACGAGGCGGAGGGGAAGGGCCAGCGCGCAGGGCAGTGAGTCCATTGTGGGCACGTTCGTTCTACAACGCCTGTCGCAGACCATCTTCGTCGTCCTCACGGCGGCGCTGATGGCGTTTGCGCTCATGCGCTACGTGGGCGACCCGGTCAACAACATGGTCGGGCAGGCGGCTACCCTCACCGAGCGCGAGGCGATGCGCCGCGCCCTCGGGCTCGACGATCCTGCGGTCCTCCAGTTCATGCGCTTCCTCGGCGCGGCGCTGTCCGGCGATCTTGGCGTCTCGTACCGCTTCGGCATGCCGGTAGGGAAGCTGCTCATGGAGCGGCTTCCGGCCACACTCGAGCTCAGCCTATGCGCCATGCTGGTGGCGACCGCGCTCGGCATTCCGCTTGGAGTCTGGACGGCGCTCCACCGCCGCAGCGTCTGGAGCCATGTTCTTCTCTTCGTCTCCCTCGTCGGCGTCGCGCTGCCCACGTTCCTGATCGGGATCGTGCTCATCCTTATCTTCTCGGTGTGGCTTGGCTGGCTGCCCTCGTTCGGGCGCGGCGCCACGGTGACCATCGCTGGAAGCTGGACTACCGGGCTCTTGACCGCGAGCGGGCTCAGGGCGCTGGTGCTGCCAAGCCTGACGCTCGGCCTTTTCCAGATGACGCTGATTATGCGCCTCGTGCGCGCCGAGATGCTGGAAGTCCTGAGGACCGACTACATCAAGTTCGCCCGCGCGCGCGGCCTCCCGCCTGCGACAGTCAACTACGATCATGCGCTGCGCAACACGCTGGTCCCGGTCATCACCATCGTCGGGCTGCAGTTCGGCAACATCTTTGCCTTCTCGATCATCGTCGAGACGGTGTTCCAGTGGCCGGGCCTCGGCCTTCTTGTCATCCAGTCGATACAGTTCGCCGACGTGCCGTTGCTCGCCTCCTACCTGGTCTTGATCGCGTTCGGGTTCGCGATCATCAACCTTGCGGTCGATCTGCTTTACGCCGCCGTTGACCCCCGCGTGCGCGCCGGGATGGGCGTTTCGAGGGTGGCGACATGAGTGGGCAGCACATCGCTGCGAGCGAAGCTCCGCCAAGCTGGTGGGATAGCGATCTTGTCTACGATTTCCTGCATTCACCGGTCGCGATAATCGCAGCCCTCATCACGCTCGCCCTTGCCCTGGCGGCGATTGGCGCGGATGTCATCGCCCCCTACGACTCCAGCAATCCCGCGGCGGCTAACGTAATCGATGCCCGGCTTCCACCCGGCACGGAAGGATTGATAGGCGGCCGCTATTTGCTCGGCACCGACCCGCAGGGACGCGACATGCTATCCGCGATCATTTACGGCCTGCGCACGTCCCTCATCGTCGGCTTCGCCAGCGTGCTACTCGCTGCGGCGGTCGGCATCATGTTCGGACTATTGGCCGGCTATTACGGCGGACTCCTCGACGCCGCGATCATGCGCATTGCCGACGTGCAGTTGAGTTTCCCGGCGATCCTGATCGCGCTCTTGATCGATGGCATCAGCCGCACAGTCATGGACCGCACCATGCACGACATCCTGGCCGTGCCAGTGCTGATCGTGGCGATCGCCGCATCCTACTGGGTCCAGTACGCGCGCACCGTCCGCGGGCTGGTCCTCGTCGAGCGCGGCAAGGAATACGTACTCGCAGCCAAGGTGACGGGGGTAAGTCCGTGGCGCATCATCCTGACCCACATCGAGCCTAACGTGATCGGCCCGGCGCTGGTCATCGCCACGATCAATCTGTCGCTCGCGATCCTGACCGAAGCGACACTAAGCTTCCTCGGCGTGGGCGTGCCGCCGACCATGCCTTCGCTCGGCTCGCTGGTGCGGATCGGCAACGAGTTCCTGTTCTCCGGCGATTGGTGGATCTCGATCTTTCCGGGCGCGGTCCTCGTCGCGCTGTGCCTTTCGGTGAACCTTATAGGGGACTGGCTGCGCGACGCGCTCAATCCTAAGCTCTCCGACGCATGAAGACTCTCCTATCGGTCCGCAACCTGCGTGTCGAAATCCCGACGCGGCGGGCAACGCTTGTCGCCGTGGACGATATGTCGTTCGATATCGACGAGGGGGAGGTCCTCGGCGTCGTGGGTGAGTCGGGCGCCGGAAAGTCCATAACCGGCTCGGCGGTGATCGGCCTCATCGATCCGCCTGGACGCGTTGCTGGGGGCGAGATCGTGTTCGCCGGCCGGCGCATCGACAATCTCCCGCCCGAGGCGATGCGCCATCTGCGCGGCCGGGACATCAGCGCGGTTTTCCAGGACCCGCTGACAAGCCTCAATCCGCTGCTCACCGTTGGCCGTCAGCTTGCGCAGACGATCGCCGCCCACCTCGATATGTCGCCGTCGGAAGCGTGGGAGCGCGCGCTGCGGCTTCTCACGGAGGTTGGCATTCCGGCCGCCAAGGAACGGCTCGACAGCTATCCTCACGAGCTCTCGGGCGGCATGCGCCAGCGCGTCGTGCTAGCGCTCGCTTTCTGCTGCGAGCCGCGGCTCATCATCGCCGACGAGCCGACCACGGCGCTCGATGTCTCGGTGCAGGCCCAAGTGATCGATCTCTTCAGGCGCATGTGCCGGGAGCGCGGCACTGCGGTTATGCTAATCACCCACGACATGGGGGTGATCGCCGAGACCGCCGACCGGATCGCCGTAATGTACGCCGGCCGGCTGGTCGAGATCGGGCCGGCCCAGGCTGTGCTGAAGGCGCCCGCCCATCCCTATACGCGCGGCCTGATGGCCTCGATCCCGACCATGAAGCGGCGCACTGCCGAATTGCTGCAGATCGAGGGCAGCATGCCGCGCCTCACGGCGATTCCGCCGGGCTGCGCCTTTCATCCGCGCTGCTTGGAGCGCCTCGCGCGCTGCACCCACGACCGGCCCGACATGATCGATGCTGATGGGCGCTCGGTGGCGTGCTGGTTGGTTGGCGAGGCGGGCACAAAGCACGAAAAAGCGGTGCCCGGCCATGCTTGACCGGACTGGACCGATTGTACGCGTGCAGGGCCTCACCAAGCGCTTCGAGGCCTCGAGACCATGGCTCGTGCGCACGCTTGCCCGAGAGCCGCGCCGCATCGTGCACGCCGTCGAGGACGTCACCTTCGCCATCGAGCGCGGGCAAACGTTTGCGCTCGTCGGCGAGTCCGGGTGTGGGAAGTCTACGATCGCGCGGTGCGTGGCCGGCATCCTCAAGCCCACCGCCGGGACAATCACGTTCATGAGCGTCGATCTCGCCGCAGTGCGCGAAGGCCGCGCGGCGCGGGCGCACCGCCGGCATCTGCAGATGATCTTTCAGGACCCCTATGCCAGCCTCAATCCGCGCTGGCGCGTCGGACGAATCATCGCCGAACCGATCGTGACGCATGGGCTCCTGCACGGCCGTGCCCGCATCGACACGCGGGTTGCCGAGCTATTGGCGCTGGTCGGGCTGTCACCACAGGACGCGCGCAAGTATCCGCATCAATTCTCGGGCGGGCAGCGCCAGCGCATCTCGATCGCCCGCGCCCTCGCCAGCGAGCCGGCCTTCGTGGTCTGCGACGAGCCCACGTCGGCACTCGATGTCTCAGTGCAGGCGCAGATTCTCAACCTCATGCGGCGCCTGCAGCGCCGACTGGGTCTCACCTACCTTCTGATCTCGCACAACCTTGCCGTCGTCGCGCACATGGCGGACCGCATCGGAGTCATGTATCTCGGCCGGCTCGTGGAGTGGGGCGAGGCAAACATCGTCCTAGGGCGTCCGTTGCACCCCTACACACGCCTGCTCCTCGACACGATCCCCGACGTCGAAATGAGCCGCCGCCGCCAGCCGATCAAGGGCGAGGTACCGAGTCCGATCGCGCCGCCGGCCGGATGCGCCTTTCATCCCCGCTGCCCGCTCGCGAACGCGCGCTGCGCACGCGACCTGCCGCAACCGATCGACCTCGGAGGCGTCTCGGTCGCCTGCCATGCGGTCGAGGAGCGGCGAATTCCGGCTGCCGCATCCGTCAGCGAGGGCTTATAGACTCGATGCGATACCTCCCTTCCCAGCTCAGTGCGAGAACCGCGCGGGGTAAGTGTCGGGGGCGATGTCGATATGCTGGCATCGGCGGTAGATCCGCTCGTAGGGTTCGCGCAGGCGCTCGACATCCTTTTCGGACTCGGTCAGAAGCGGCTCGATCCGCGCATGCGCCTCCTTGATTTCGGCAAGCAGCCGTGGCTCGTCGACACGCGTCAGCCGGCCGTCCGCGAAGATGACCTCGCCGTCGACCATGACGAAATCGACCTCCGCACGGGTCGCCGCATAGACGAGTTGGTGGAGCGCGTTGTTGAGCGGTGTGAACGGGATGGTGTCGAGGCGATAGGCGGTCAGGTCGGCAATGCGCCCCTTCTCGACCGCGCCCAGCTCGCGCCCCCGGCCAAGTGCCTTGGCGCCGCCCATGGTCGCAGCGCGAAAAGCTTCCGCAGCGCCGATCCACTTGGAGTAGTCGCCGCGCAGCTTCTGCAATAGAGCCGCGAGATAAAGGGCGTTCTGAATATCGGGCCCTTCGATCGAGCCGCAGCCATCGGTGCCCATGCTGACATTGGCGCCGGCGTCGATGAGCGCGCGGATCGGCGCGAGCCCGGAGCCGACTCTGAGGTTCGAGGTCGGGTTGTGCTGCACCGTCACGCCGGTCCTGGCAATGATGTCGATCTCGCGCGGGTTGAGCCAGCAGGCATGGATGAACTGCGTGTTGGGCTTCAGGAAACCGATGCGGTCGAGGTACTCGACCATGGTCGAGCCGTACCACAGCTGGCCGGTGACGACCTGCATCCGCGTTTCCTGCACGTGCATCATCACCGGCAGGTCGAAATCGTCGGCCACGCGCCGCACGGCGCGGATGAAGTCCTCGGTACAGCGCTGCGGCGCCGACGGCGCCACGATGTAACCGACGCGGTGGCTCTGGGGGTGATGGTCGCGCGCCAGCTTCCTCGCGAAGTCGAGCAGTTCCGCCGCGGAGTACATCTTCGCTCCGTCGAGTTCGACCAGGAGAGCCTTGGGGAACTCATCGTCCACGAAGGGCACGGCACGGAAGAACGGCCGGTCGAACAACGTGATGCCTACATAAGCACGGATGCCGATATCCTCGTAAGCCTGAAAGATCGCCTCGACGTAGTCAGGCCGGATGCGCGGGCTCACATTGGTGTCGTCGCACAAGGTGGTGGTGCCGCTGCGCACCGCCTCGATCGCCCCGATCATGGTGCGCAGATAGACCTCGCGCGGTGTAAGCTCGATCGGCTTGAGGGGCCGCACGTAGTTCATCCATAGTTCGAGCGGTAGGTTGTCCTTGCGGCCCTTGTAGTAGCCTTCGTGGCTGTGGTGGTGGCCGTTGATCAGGCCGGCGGTGACAAGGTGACCCCTCATATCGATGGCCCTACCTTCGGGCGCCGCAGCGCCGCTCGGCCGGATGTCTCGTATGAGGCGATCCTCGACGACGATGTCGACCGAGCCGTCCGTCGGCCGCGCATCCTCCCCGATCAACGCGACGCAACCCAACAACGTCTTTCGCAAGATACCCTCCTCGCATCAGCCGGTGTGACGAACCGTTTCCCGCTCTATATTGGATCAGCCCCGCACCGCGCGTCACATCGCATGACCGGTGGCGGCGAACAACATTGGGGGCCGCGGCGGAGTCGTCCACGCCGCGAGGAACCGTGCAGTGGCTTCTGGAGATATCTAATCACGGCAGCCTAGGTATACCGCGCGCACTCTTCGCGTGGACTCGAACACTTTCGAGCATGAAGAGCGCTAGATAACGCTCCTCATGCCGGTAAGCGCCGCGTATGTCAAACGGCGCCACCTGCTCTCGCGATCTTCTCGGGTGTGTGACCAGTAACTCGGGTCCACAGTTGCCGCGCGGCGCGCTCACCATCGCGACGGATTCCCTCCTCGTCGACAAGCGTGGCTTCGCCATGTTCAACGACAATGCGGCCATCAACGATAACGGTCTCCACGTCACGCCCCTGGCCGAGGTGTACCAGCGTCCCTACAGGGTTGAAGGCCGGTGTCAGATGGGGCTTGCGGAAGTCGATCAGCACCACATCGGCCTTCTTGCCCACCTTCAGGCTGCCAAGATCATGGTCGCGGCCCATCGACTTGGCGGCTCCGAGCGTTGCCATATGAAAAACGTCGCCAGCATGCCAAGCGGATGTGACGGCCTGCTCCTGCAGCCGCCCCGAACTGAGCGCCCAACGCATAGTCTCAACCATATCACCGTGCATATTATCGGTGGCTAGCGCGACCTGTGCCCCCGCGCGGCGCAGCGCCGAGGTCACCGGGAGGCAGCCACCTGTGAGATTGACCTTGGGCGCGTGCGCCACGGTGATACCTGCCCGGCCCGCGCGCGCGATGTCAGTCGGGGTCATGAAGATACAGTGAGCGGCGATCAGGTGGTCATGCAGCATTTCAACGTCGTCCACAACTTCCGCAGGTGTCATGCCGTCCCGCCTCTTCACCTGCTCAACCTCAAGACGACTCTGCGCGAGGTGTGTCATAACGCGTAGGCCCATGCGGCGACGCTCCTGCTCGACCTCTCTTAGAAAACCGCGCGAGCACGTATCGATTGCATGCGGCGCGAACATGACGCTTGCCCGTCCATCAAAGGTACCCTGCCAGCGCTGGGCGTGCTCTACTGCATAGCGCAGCCAGCGCTCGCCGATTTTCGCATCGTAGTTCCAGATCCGTTCATGCACGCGCTCGAACTCTACATCGTGGATCCAGGCCGATGACGAGATGCGGATTCCAAGTTCGGCGATGGCAGGAAGCGTGGCGTGCGCATGAACATACATGTCGTTCATAAGCGTCGAACCGAATAACATCGCTTCCAGCGCCGTGAGCCGGGCTAGGGCAACGGCCTCGTCCTCGCGCACGTCCGGCGCGTGCGGGACGCCCGGCGTGTACGCGGGCGCGAAGCCCATGTCCTCGGTCATCCCGCGGGCGAACGAAAGCACGGCGTGCGTGTGCACGTTGACGAAGCCTGGTGTCGCAAGATGCCCGCATGCGTCGATGATACGGTGCGCCTTCTGCGCCTGCGTGGTGCTGGCTTTTTCAATGAGGACTAGGCGGTCGCCGCGGATACCTATCACGGCATCCTCGATCACCGGGCGATCCGGTTCGGCAGTTAGCGCGGTCGCTCCGCGTATCAGAATGTCAAGCGGCGCCTGTTCCTTTGGCGGAACATTTTGTTTCGTTTTGGGCTTCTCTATCTTGCTTCTCACGGTCATGGTGATCGTGCTCCGGCCGATTGCACAAAATGCGCAAGGAAGCGTTTCGTACGTGGCTCACGGGTCGCGCCAAAGAGCTCGTCTGGCGGCCCCTGCTCCACGATCGAGCCCCCGTCCATGAAGATCACGCGATTGGCGACCTCACGCGCAAACCGCATCTCATGCGTGACGATCACGAGTGTCCTACCACTCGCGGCGAGTATGCGGATGACATCGAGCACTTCGCGGACAAGTTCGGGATCGAGTGCGGACGTTGGCTCGTCGAACAGGATAATAGTCGGGTCGGAAGCGATGGCGCGCGCTATGGCGACACGCTGCTGCTGGCCACCAGATAGCTCGTAGGGGCGCTTGTCGAGGTGCTCGTCGAGGAACACCTTCTTGAGCTCCTCTGCTGCGCGCTCACGGGCAGCGGTCCTGGAGAGCCCATGTACTTTGTGAAGACCAATTGCCACATTGTCGAGCGCGGAGAGATGCGGGGACTGGTTGAATCGCTGGAAGGCAAAGCCGATGGCGCGCCGCTGTTGGGCCAGCACGCGCTCGCCGGAAGGTACGAGGGTGCCGTCACCACGGGGCACATGGCCCATCGGTTGGCTATCGATCCATACCATGCCGCTCGTCGGAGATTCGAGATAGCTGATGCACCGCAACAGCGTCGTCTTGCCCGAACCCGACGGACCGATTATGGCAACGGTCTCGCTGCGCATCACTTCGAGGTCGACATCACGAAGAACGATCTTCGAGCCGTAGGACTTTTGCAGCCGCTCGACGCGCAGCGTTGGGACGCGGGGATCGGTCATCACAGTACAGGCATGCGTGTCTCGACCCAACGAGAAAGCCACGAGAGGGACTTGATCAGCACATAGTAATACAGGGCCAATAGCAGGTAGATCTCGAAGGGCACGAAATGCACGGAGATGATCGCCTGACCTGCGCGCGTGAGCTCGTAGACCGAAATCACCGACAGAAGCGAGGTGTTCTTCGTCATGGTGATGAGCTCATTGGTGAGCGGTGGGACCATGGGCTTGAGTGCCTGTGGCAGCAGAATGTAGGTGAGGATCTGCGGTTGGGTCATGCCAATCGATCGGGCCGCCTCAGTCTGCCCACGCTCTACGGAACCGACGCCTCCTCGCACCGTCTCGGCCATGTAGGCTGCCGTATTGATTGATAACGCGACGATGCCGGCCCAAATCTCATTGAGCCGCACTCCGACTACGGGCAGCGCGAAGAAGATGAGGAAGATCTGGATGAGGAGCGGCGTGCCACGGATGAAATCGACATACCCAGCAACTAACAGGCGGAGCAGTCGGACGTTGCCCAGCGCACTTAGCCCCAGGACGAAGCCGAGCAGGATCGAAAGAACGCCCGAGATAAGCGCGATCTGAAGCGTGACAAGCGTCCCCTTGGCTAGCAGCGGGATCGCCGTCTGCACGATGTCCCAATCGATCTTCACCCGAACCCCCTGGCTTAGGGCAGCCAGGGATTGGGCCGGCCCGGGCTGCCTGATACGGGCTCTCTCACTTCTCAGCTGAAGCTTGGGATCTTGTCAGCGACGTTCATTCGGAAGCCGAACCACTTCTCCTGCAGTGTGTAAAGCTCGCCGTTCGCCTTGAGATCATTGATGCGCTTGTCAAAAAAGTCGGCGAGCTCGTCGTCCTCCTTTCGGAACGCGTAGCCATGCCAGTTGTTCTGGCCCACATTGTATACGATCGAGTAGGCGCCGGGCCTGTCTCGAAGCACGACGCTCAAGGTCGGCACCGTGTTGAGCACACCATCGACACTCCCCTGCGCCAACGCCAGATAGGCCGCGGGATGGTCGTCATAGGTTTTGACATCGCTGAAGCCCGCACCGCGCTCTGTCTTGAGTTGCTGGTCAAGCTTGCCCTTCAGCGTTTCACCAGGTGAGCCCAGCTTGATGGCGAGAATACGCCCCGACATGTCACTGATGGTCTTGATCTTATCCTTGTCGGCGGCACGGATGAGCAACGCCTGGGAGGCGTCTGCGTAGGGGATGCTGAAGCGCACCCGCTCAAGCCGCTCCTTTGTGTAACTCATGGTTGGAATCATATCAAAGCGACCCGCGTAAAGCGCTGGGACGACCCCCGACCACTGGGTATCAATGAACTCGGCCTTGACGCCGATGGGCTCGAGATATCTGGCAACGATCTCGACATCGAAGCCTACGATCGCTGCGGTGTTGTCGCGATAAGTAAAGGGCACGTAGGCCGCCTCGCAACCGACGCGGAGCACTCCTGCCCTCTTGATCTTCTCGATAGTGACCGGTTGCGCCGCTGCGCGAAGCGGCGGGACAAGCAGGCTCGCCCCAGTGGCGGCGAGCAGCACTCGTCGCGACAGCAACACATCTTTCATTGTCTCACTCCATTTCTCCTGAGAAGCCATTCGATCAGAGCGGACCGTCTCACGCATCTTGCAACCGCAAGCAACCGTAGACGTTCACACTTGCTCAGCCGCTCACCTTCGGAATGATGATGCGCCGGAACGAAAAATCGAAGTCGCTGGCAGACATAATGCCACACCCGACCCTATGGGCAAGCAGGAAAGGGTAGCGTGGGCCAGCAGTCGGTTGAAGCATGTCGCTTCTGAAAACTAGATTCGAGCGTGTCGATGGTGGAGCCCCCAAGAATCGGGCGCGCCACAATCTCTCGGAACCGGTCGATCGGGGTGCGCCCCAGCGAAACGTGAGTTCGTACTTTATGATAATAGGTGACGTATTCCGCAAGAATTCGTCGAAGGTGCTCAGCGTTGAACACGATAAATGATCAATGCACTCGCGCCTGTTCGACCCGACCAAGCGTTCAACATATCCTGGACGTCGCCGGCGGGGCGGTCATGGTCTAATCGACACGCGCCTCTGCAGGTCCGTTGTGAAGGCAAGAGGAAGTCTTGCCGAGCAACATCCGGATAGGTCGTTACAAAGGAATGGCAGGAGGCGATACGGGTTGACCACAAGTCAGCGAACAGTGAGATAGCCGTCCGTAAATGCCGAAGCGCGACCCGCATCTGATGCAGGCCTTCCGGGTTGCCGCCTTGCATGGCTGGCACAGTGCCAACGAGTTGGTGCAGGCAGGCCCGGGCAGTCCCTGCCCCTCCCCTATTCCATAACCTGTCATTATGCGAATCAGCTACTCGCGGATCTCCTAACGGCTAACCCAATGAAATGATTGAAATTCATGAAAACAAAATAACTCTTTGAAATCACGTCGCGTTGATACAACCTGCCCACAGAAAAGGAGGCGGCGATGACGGTTGGGCACATGACATTGGCGGGACTCAACAGACGACACCACGAATTCTGGGAGACACAAAATGCTTTGATGCAGACAAGAATGGCAGATGACGCTGTTCTTACTACCGCGCTAGCAGACCTAAAGTCCGAGACGGACAGACGAATTCCCAGTTACTTTCAGAAATCATTTGTCATGGCCTTGCAAGACGCGGCGGCGGCGAAACGCCGCTACATGACACAACTTGGTCAGAAGGGCGGACGTACCAAGAAATCAAACACCCTCCAAGAATTGATCGAAGTGACCGTGCGATCACGTTCTAATATTACAGAGTCTCAGTTGCTTGCCCGTTTGAGGGCACAACAAGGTATTCCTCCCATTCAGGACATCGACGACACGTCTATTTGGTTCACGAACCACGACGGGACGACAAAAGAGACCAAAGTGTCCGGTCTAAAAGACCGACTATCGCGAGCGAAGCGAAAGAGCAATTTGCGCTGACCGGCTTCCACCACGCCATCATCACCGTCTCTCCTCCGCCGCAGGCGTCGAGCACGCCAAGACGCCGAGTCATAAGCCAGAAAGCTTGGGCGGGAGAGCCGCCAAGACACAACCCTCTGGCAAAAAACACTCGCACTAACCGGCTCGCGCGAGTCTCACCTTTACGATTCGCCTCCATCGGCGCTCCCACGTCGGGCGTGCCAGACTCGAGGCGATTCATGCTCAGAAATTTTCGACCGAACCTGCTCATCAATTGGGTTCCAACGAGCTCGTTGAGATGCGACCCCTGCCCGCTGCGAGAGCATAGCGATCGACAACTCAAGCAGATCGGCTGGAGCATGAGCACCTTCGGGTTTTTAGTGCCCATCTTGGCCGACGAAAACGGCATCGTTATCGCCGGGGATGCGCGGCTACGCAGCGCGCAAAAAATCGGCATGGTCGAAGTGCCGGTCATTCGAGTAACGCATCTTACGGAAGCAGAGAAACGCGCATTCAAGATCGCCGACCATCGCCTAACCGAGAATTCAAAATGGAATGACCGGCTGTTGGCCGAGACCCTGAGGGATCTTGCCGCGCTGGACCTTGACTTCAGTCTGGAAGTCACGGGCTTTTCCATGGCGGAGATCGACCTGCGGATCGAGGGCCTTTCTACGAGTATTGGCGATGGGGCGGACCCTGCAGATCAATTGCCAGAGCCATCCGGCCAACGTCCCGTAAGCGCATTGGACGATCTCTGGCAATTGGGCCAACATCGCCTCTTGTGCGGCAACGCCGTCGAGGAATCTTCATACACCGTACTGATGCGTGGGAATCTGGCGCATCTCATATTCACGGATCCGCCTTATAATTTGAAGATTCAGGGCCACGTCTCACGAAAAATCCATCGGCGCGAATTTGTCATGGGGTCTGGCGAACTGAGCGAAGCTGAGTTTCTTGGCTTCATGGTCCGCGCGTTCCGGCTGCTCATCCTCAACAGCCTTCCAGGCTCCATCCATTTCATTTGCATGGATTGGCGACATTCCCGTGATCTCTTGATTGCGGGTACGGGCTCTTATGACGAACTCAAAAACATTTGTGTCTGGGTCAAAGACAACGCCGGCATGGGCTCGCTTTATCGGGGCCAGCAGGAGTTCGTCTTCGTGTTCAAACATGGGTCAGCGCCGCACACGAACAATGTGCAGCTCGGCAAATTTGGTCGCAACCGTACCAATGTCTGGCACTATCCCTGCGCGAACACCTTTAGTCGTAAGTCCGACGAAGGCAACCTGGCAGCGCTGCACCCAACCGTGAAGCCGGTGAAGCTCGTCGCGGACGCGATCCTCGACTGCTCCGCGCGCGGTGATCTCGTTCTCGACCCATTTCTGGGAAGCGGCACAACATTAATCGCAGCGGAGCGGGTGGGTCGCACTTGTTATGGCATGGAGCTTGACCCGCTGTACGTCGATACGGCCATTCGACGCTGGCAGGCCTATACGGGCGATCACGCCATCCACGCCGCCACTGGCAAGCGTTTCGACGCCCTCGCAGCCGAGACAAAGGTGGCCCATGACTGAGCGTCCCAAGCGCCACAAGCGATACTTCTCGCCCGCTGAGATAACGACCAGATTCAAGCCCGGCACGACCGGTAACCCCGGAGGTCGCCCGAAGGGCGCCAAGAGTTTGCGAACCGCGATCCAGAACGAGCTGAAAAGGCGGGTCGCTGTCACAGAAGATGGCAAACGCAAGAAAATTACTAAGCGCGAGGCGGTCGCTAAGCAGTTGGTCAATAAGGCGGCCGCCGGCGACCCCAAGGCCATCCCTGTCCTGCTAAACGAAACTCGGCCTTACGAAACTGATGCGGCGGCCGGCGCATCGCGAGCGGAAATGATGAGCCCCGAAGATCAGGCCGTCATGGAAAGCATCATAAGGCGAATCCGTGAGGCCGCGAACACATCCGATGCGGCAAGTTCGTCCGAGCAATCGACCGCCACCAGCTCTGAGGGCGCGCCACCAGACCACCAAGAGGGGACGCCCCAATGATGCTTTCACAAGCCGAATACGCATTCATTCTGCAGCGCGACTTCATGAGTTTCATCGAGCGCTCGTTCTATGAACTCAATCCTCAGACACGGTTCATCGCTGGCCCCCACATCGAAATAATGGCGGCCAAACTGGAGGCCTGCCGGCAGGGCAAAATCAGACGTCTGATCATCAATCTGCCGCCGCGCAACCTCAAATCCCACTGCAGCACCATCGCGTTCGTTGCCTGGTGGTTGGGTCACAATCCGGCAGGACACGTTATCTGCGCAAGCTATGGGCAGGATCTAGCCGACAAGCTGGCGCGGGATTGCCGCACTGTCATGCAAGGCAGCTGCTACCAACGGCTGTTCCCGACCCGGCTGTCGAATAGGCAAGCAGTCCACGACTTCATGACCACGGAGCAAGGAACGCGCTTGGCAACATCGGTGGGAGGCGTCCTCACCGGGCGCGGTGCCGATTTGATCATCATCGATGACCCGCTCAAACCGGATGACGCGCTGTCCGAACCAAGGCGCAAGGGCGTCAATGAATGGTACGACAACTCGCTGTTGACCCGCCTCAATGACAAGGCTACGGGCTGCATCATCATAATTATGCAGCGGCTGCATCAGGATGACCTGGTCGGGCACGTGCTCGAGCAGGAACACTGGGATGTTCTTTCTTTTCCAGCGATTGCCGAGGAGAACGAAACCCACGTCATCGAGAGCGTTCTCGGCAGCCGGCTGTTCACTCGGCGGGCCGGCGAAGCGCTGCATCCCGAGAGGGAGTCGCTGGAGACGCTGGCAGCCATTCGCCAGACCATGACGGAATACAATTTCGCGGCTCAGTACCAGCAGTGTCCAATCCCGCTGGGGGGCGCCATGGTCAAGACCGCTTGGCTCAAATATTACGAGCCTGGTGAGCTACCAGAACGGTTCACCGGAATTGTGCAGAGTTGGGATACGGCCAACAAGGCGACTGACCTCAGCGATTTCAGTGTCTGCACGACGTGGGGAACTCGAGACGGTCACTTCTATCTACTGGACGTCTTCCGGCACCGCCTAAACTACCCTGAGCTAAAGCGAGCAGCGCGCGAGCTGGCACAGCGGCATCGCGCACATACGATATTGATCGAGGACAAAGCGTCCGGCACGCCTCTGATCCAGGACCTCCGCTCAGATGGATTGTGTGGGATCAAGCCCTATGAACCGCCCGCGGGGACCGACAAGATCATGCGGCTACACCTTCAAACCGCTCTATTTGCGAACGGCCATGTTTTTCTGCCGCGGCATGCGCCGTGGCTCTCAGACTACGTCGCCGAGCTGACCGGCTTTCCTGGCACGAAATTTGACGATCAAGTCGATTCGACCACGCAGGCTCTGCAGTTCCTTAAAGACGGCTCCGACAAGGCTGCGATGTGGGCGCGCTTTGGACGGAGCTTTCGCACGCCGCTAATGCCGACCGCTTCGACCTATACCTCGCCGTTTAGGAACGTGTTTCCGCCCATTTGGCCGCGCTGAGATTGCTTCGACACCGCGCGCTGGCAGCAGTCCCGGATGTCGGGATTCATTTGTTGCGTCTGTGGTCCTCAAATGTCGAGCGCACGTCCGAAATTCTCGTCCGATCTCGGCGTCGCGATTCGAATATGGAATAACTCTATCCCCCATTTTGAGCAACAAAATGATCTCAGGAATGACTGGACTTGCGGTGCGAACAGAGCGTCACTGATTGGGCTCACAGGGCAATTGCCCTTTGGGATCCTTGCCCCGCAGGCTGCATGCCATCGCGGGGTTGCGGCGGTGACGGCGCCAGACGCCGTCGCAACCGATGAAAGGAATCCCGACATGCCCAGCAAGACCACCAAAGACGCCAAGGCTTCGCGCAGCAAGGGCGCGGCAAAGAAAGCCGGTGCCAACGAGGCCGCCCGCCTCCCGACCATGGGCTCCGCCTCCAAGCAGGCTGCGGTTCTTGCCCTCCTGGGCCAGCCCAAGGGAACGACGATCGCCGCGATCATGGAAGCGACCGGTTGGCAACAGCATTCGGTCCGGGGCTTTTTCGCGGGCGTCGTCCGCAAGAAGCTCCAGCTCACCCTGGAGTCCGAGAAGACTGACGACGAGCGCCGGTACCGCATCATCACCGGCAAGCGCGCAAAGCCTGGTACCCAGGACGCCAATCGCTGGGCCGCCTGACCATGCCGTCGGTCGATCCGACAGCGATCGAGGCCGAGATTGGCCTTATCCGGTCCCTCGGCCTCGACGCGCTTCGCACCCGCTGGCGGATGACCTTTGGGTCCATGCCGTCCCCCGCCCTGACCAAAGACTTGATTGCGCGGATGATCGCCTATCGGCTCCAGGAAGAAGCCTTCGGCGGTCTTGATCGCGCAACGGCCAAATTGCTTGATGCCTATGCCTGCGGGGACAAATCCCGCACCGAATTGATGAGACGACTCAAGCCCGGCACAGTCCTCGTGCGCGAGTATCGGGGCGAGCGCCACACCGTCACCCTCGTTCCTGACGGTTTCGTCTGGCAGGGCACGACCTACGGCAGCCTCTCGACCATTGCCCGCGCGATCACCGGCACAGCCTGGAACGGCCCCCGCTTCTTCGGCTTGCGGACTCCGAATGGCGACCGGGAGGAGGCCGAGCCAGATAAGGCCACGGGGCGTGAGCGTGCATGTCGGCGGCAGGAACGCCGCCGCCCGGATGTCCCGACATGAATGCATCCGCCAAAAGGCTGTTCCGCTGCGCGATCTACACGCGCAAATCGACCGAGCATAACCTCGACCTCGAGTTCAACTCACTCGACGCCCAGCGCGAGGCCTGCGAGGCCTACATCAAGAGTCAGGCGCACGAGGGATGATAAGGTGGATCGACTGACTCGATCGCTGGCTGATTTCGCTAAGCTTGTGGAGCTCTTCGACCAACATTCCGTCTCGTTCGTCTCAGTCACACAGTCCTTCAACACCACGAGCAGCATGGGCCGGCTTACACTCAACGTGCTGCTCTCCTTTGCCCAGTTCGAGCGCGAGGTCATCGGGGAGCGGGTGCGCGACAAGATCGCGGCCTCGAAGCGCAAAGGAATCTGGGTCGGAGGGCCGGTACCCCTCGGCTACGCTAGCATCAACAAGAAGCTCGTGGTCGTGCCCGAGGAAGTCGAGACAGTTCGGACGATATTTCGCCGGTATCTGGAACTCGGCTCGATAAGGACCCTCATGCAGGATCTCGATCGCCGCGGCATTCGGACCAAGCGGCGCGCAGCCACCAATGGCCGCACCACCGGTGGGATACGGTTCGGGGTCGGCCCCCTGGCCCATCTCCTGCAAAACCGCTTCTACATCGGTGAAGTCGTCTACCGCGGCAAGGTGCACCGTGGACAGCACGAGCCCATCGTGGATGAAGCTCTGTTCGAAGCCGTGCAGGCGAAGCTCGCTGCCGGTGCCGCTGCCCGATCGCTGCGGCTCAGGGGCTCTCCGGCAATCCTCGCCGGGCGCATCTTCGACGATCGCCGCAATAGGATGACGCCAACCCATACCAATAAGAAGGGCGCGCGATACCGTTATTATGTGTCCCACGCGATCCTGCAGAAGCGAGAAAATGAGGCCGGCAGCGTCTCTCGCATATCCGCGCCCGACGTAGAGCGCGTCGTGGTTAAGGCAGTGCGAGAGCATTGCGTCAGTGGCTCTAATGGCGATGCCGATTTGATAGATGACCGCGAGTTGATCGCACGTCATGTTGAACGCATCACAATCAACTCAAGCGCGATCGAAATCCAGCTCGTCAATCGGGTCCCCGCCGAAGCAGAGCGGGATGGACACGAATTGAGCGACAGAGCCAAAGGCCGTTCAAACCTGGTGGTGCCGTGGCCGACTACGGCCCAGGCCAGCGTTAAGGGCATTCTTGATTCGCCCTCTCCGACCGTGGCCTTATCGGCGAACCGCGATCGGTTACTGACCGCAATCGCAAGGGCGAGAGCTTGGGTTCAAGATCTTGTCGACGGCCGCGCCGCGTCTTTCGCCGAGATCGCAAAACGAGAAGGCAAGGTCGAGCGGCACATCCGGCTGTTGGCGCCGCTCGCTTTTGTTTCGCCGCGGCTCCTTTCCGAGATTATCGACGGCGCAGTAGCCCCTGACCTCACCGTGACCGGCCTAGCCCAGGGCCTGGCATATTCCTGGGCCAAGCAAGAGAATTCCTGTGAAAAACCAGCCATTTCCGCAGAAACAACGGCTGCGGCACGGCCATAAGTTCATGTATTGTTCTGGAGTGCTTGGTGAGTCGTAGCGGCGGAACAACCATGAGCCATTCAGACACTGTTCGCGAGCTAATTGCCGTTCTCAATCCGCAGAATGAGGCCCGTCCCACCGTATTATTGGGTGCTGGCGCATCCTTTTCGTCCGGGGTGCCTTTGGCGGACGAAAGCGTCAAGCGCATCGCGCGGCGGTACTACGCCGAGCGCGTGGTTGGATCGGCTGTGCCGCCCGAGCAGGTCAAAACATCCGAGTGGATGGCGTGGCTCTCCAGCCAACCCTGGTTCATTCGCGACCCGACCAGGCTCGGCGAGAATTTTCCTTTTGCCGTTCAGAATTTGCTCAAGCCGCAAGCCTATCGCCAGAAAGTTCTTTTGGACCTGATTACCCCGTCCGAGGATATTGGCCGCGGCTACCGCCATCTCGCCGAACTCGTCCTGCGCGGGCTTGTCGGCACAATCCTCACGACCAATTTCGACATCTGCCTGCCCAAGGCGCTGAACGACAAGCGGCCGCATATTCGCCACGTCGCCGAGGCCAACCGAGGGCCGGACGATTTCCGTGAATTCGATCTCTTCAACCGGGCGCAAATCGTCTGGCTGCATGGCAAAGCCGAACAATACACCGACAAGAGCCTGACCGAAGAGATCGCGCAGCTCGATCCGAAGCTCGTCGGCGTGTTGCTTCCCTTGCTCCAATCCACGCCTCTTATCGTGGTCGGCTACCGGGGCGCCGAACCGTCCATAATGACAAGCCTGCTCGGCTGTTCCGGCGACCTCGCTTTCCGCAAGGGCATCTACTGGTGCCATCGCGGGGGCGACCTCCATCCCAATGTCGCCGAACTGCAGAAAAGGCTCGGTGGCAACTTCCGCCTTTGCACCACCGAAGGTTTCGACGAGCTGTTCGCCGATCTTGATCAGGCGCTTGCGCGGCAGCAGCGGAACCTTGGTGCACCGCTCGCCGATGCCAAGCCCGACTACGACGATCTTCCCGTCGAGAGCGCGACGTTGGCAGATCTCGACCTCGACCTCGCCCTGCTGACCGCACGCCAGTATTCAAAGAAGCTTGGGCTTTCAGAGCCCACCGCGGCGACGCTCAAGACGTTCCTCCGCGAACTCGGTCTTGTGCTGAGCGCCGGCGGCGCGGAACGGCCAAGCATCGCAGCGGTCCTCCTATTTGGCCGCGATCCCCAGCGCTTCCTGCCCCACGCGGTGGTGACGCTCACGATTGAAGGGAAGAAACGGAAAGTCGTGTCTGGAAACCTGCTGAACCAACGCAAGCTGCTGCTGGAATGGGCAGCCGATCCCGAGGTCAATCCAGTTTTGAAGGTCAAAGTGCGGGGCCGCCATGAAGAGCGCCGGGCCTATCACGAGCGCGCTCTTATCGAACTCTGCATCAATCTTCTGGTCCACCGTGACTACAGCGACGCACGCCCGGCCACCATCGAGGCACATACAGGACGTGGCATCTCTTTTTCCAATCCAGGCAGCCTGCCGGAAAGCGTGGTGCAGACGCTCAAACTCGACGCGCGCGGCCAGTTCGAGCCGGTCCGCGAATTGACATCGCCGCGCAACCGGGCGCTCTGCGACATCTTTTATGGCATGAGCGTCATGGAGCGCGCCGGCACCGGCCTCTCCGATGTGGTCAAGTTCGCTAAGGAAGGCGACGGCGCCGCGATCTTCAGCATGCCGCCGGGCAGCGACGATTTCAGGGCTGAGATCTTCCAGCCGAAGGCATCTGGCAAAGCATCGCTGGTCGCGCGCGATACGCGCCCCATCGGAACCTACGTTCTGAACCTCCTACCTTTCGCCGCCCTGCCGGCCGCCGTCTCCCGCGTCAAAGTCGCCGGCACTCTGGCCGCAATCGCCAAAGTGGCGCCGCTGAACGAACTCGGCACAGTCATGATCTGGGGCGGTGAGCTCTGGTCATTCGCGCCTCGCGCGCTGGTCCAGGCTGTCCTCCGGCCCGTGATGACCGAGCCTGCGGCAAGAGAGACGGAACGCGAAGACCTGGAGCGGAATCCCGATTCGGCGCGCGTGCTGTCGTCGCTTTTGAGAAAACATTTCGAAGGCCATCTCCACACGCTGGGTTCAAAAGGGCTGATGATCGAGCCCGACCGCCGCGCCAACCGCCGCGCGTATTTCTTTGGAGAAGACAGCGGGCCGCGCCTGCTGATTTACGACACCCCGAACCGCCGCGGCGTGCCGCGCGAAGTCGTCAAGCAGCGGGGCGACCGGCCACGCGTGTGGTTCGAGAACGAAGGGATCGGCTACGAGGTTTCGCGCCTCGGTTCGTTGTGGGGCGTACGGGTGAAGCCCTTCTACATGTTCACCGGCCCCGATGCGCGAACGCCGCTCCCTGGATATGCGCGCACCGCCAAGGCAACCCGGCGGATGAAATTCGACCGCAACCAGAGCGTCGAAAGCGACCTGACTTTCTGGGCCCGTTTCCTCTCTCAGGGGGCCCCAGTCTTGAACCTGGGGCAGGGCCCCGTCGAAGACCTGCTGCTCGAAGGCGCATTTCTTTCCCTGGACATCCCCGAAGAAGGCCTGATCCATGGCGATACCGATGAAGATCAAATGTCTGCCTGAGCCGCAACTGCAGTTCAGCAACGGCTGCCGTGATTTCGATCCGCGCCGGGCCCTGTCGGCAAACCGCCCGGTGGATCATCGCGGCTGGCGGACGATTCGCGTGGGCCTCGTCGGGCTGGTCGACGATGTCACCGCGGCTCGCGGCTGGATTGCCGGCCTGGGCGCCTTTAAGCCCGCGCGCGAACGCAATGCTCGCCGGTTCCGCGACTGGCCTGGTGCCGAAAGGGCCTTGGGCGCCAAATTCGAGATCGATGAAGCCTTCGTCAGGAGGATCGACCAATCGCAATTCGACTGGCTGTTTCGCGAGAGGATCAGCGGCAGCGATTTCGACGCGCTGGTCGAGCTTTTTGAGAACCCGCTGACCAGCATGTTCGGCGACGTACGTCCGGACTGCATCGTGGTCTGCATCCCGGACGCTCTGGGCGACCTTCGCGTGCAGAATCCCGAATTGACGGCCAAGGAAAGAAGGGCGCTGGAAATTCTCAAGCGCGAGGAAGAGAACGAGCAGGGCGACTTGTTCGCGCCGAGCCCGGAGGAGCTAGCCGAGGCCGAAGCGCTGCGCACGACGGCGGAAGATCTGCTATTCCGGACTTTTTATCGCGCGCTGAAAGCGAAGGTCCACAAGTACGAAAACGCCGTTCCGATCCAGATCCTGCGCCGCGGTACCATCGACCGGCCGGAGGACACCGGTCATAGCCAGGCCACGCGATGCTGGAATTTTGCGACTGGGCTTTATTACAAGTCGGGCGGCCTGCCGTGGCGGCCCGCCGATCTGCCCGACGGAGTCTGCTTCATCGGCATCTCGTTTCATCACTTGAAGAAGCGCGGCGGACACCTCGTCTATGCGAGCGTGGCCCAGGCCTTCTCGTCCGATCATGAGCCCTTCTGCCTGAAGGGCGCGCACATCGATCACGAACAGCGCCACGACCGGCAGCCTTACCTAAACAAGTCACAGGCGTTCTCGATGATGCGCGACATACTGCATGGCTACGAAAAGCGTACCGGGGTGAAACCGAAACGCGTGGTCGTGCACAAGACCTCGATGTACCAGCCCGAAGAGGAGGAAGGGTTCCGCGACGGCGCGAAGGGCATCGTGCCGGGCTGCGATCTCATCTGGCTCAGGCAAACCCCGTTCAGGCTGGTGAGAAAAGGCTCGGAAGAGCCCTGGCGCGGTACCCTCTGCGAGATCGAAAACGAGTCATACCTCTTCACCAGCGGTTATGTGCCTTGGTGGGACGAGTTCCCTGGTGCCCATATCCCAGCACCTCTTCAAATCGGATCGGCAGGCCCGACTGATATCGAGGCGCGATCAAAAGAAATCCTGACGTTGTCCAAGATGAACTGGAATTCAAGCGACGGCATCACCCGGCTGCCGGTCACCCTGCTGTTCGCGAAAAAGGTCGGAGAGATCATGACCGAGCTCTCTGACAATGTGACACCCAACGAGTCATTCCGCTTTCATACGTAGCGATGGCGGGGTGGAGGACCGTAGTTATCCGGTGCGTCTAGGCGCTTCCTAACCGCGAAGCGGATTCCTCCGGCGACGCAATATTGCTCACGCTGCTGGCGCGAGCTGGCAGGTCCACGTATATCGAACCGGTCTCATGTACTTCGAACCGAGTCTCTGACGCCGCAATATGGATATTGAAAATTCGCGACCAGAGACTGGCGAGCGAAATTGGCCGGTTGCGCCGGAAAATTCAGAAAATTACGCGTCAGAGACTACGTGACGTCTCGCTAACTCTCGGGAATGTCGCTCGTATTTTTGCAAACCGGACATAACCCATAGAGACCGGACTGGCTGGCTGGGCATGTAAGACTCGAACTCAGAAATGTCGGCGCAAATTATCTCTTTGAAAGGTTGCACAGATTTCCGGGATCCAGCCGAATTCTGGCGACAGAGACTAGCGCATCGAAAGGGCCCCCCCGGCGGTCTTGCGTTTCGGGGATCCAAGAACCGTCGGCCCGACTGCAACAAGAAATCAACAAAGTGCTCTCCGAGGGCAACAAGAAACAGGGGGATGTGATGTGCGTCGGAATGCGGTTTCCGGGCCAGTGGAAAAATCTTGGCGGCCTTCGAGTGTCACCTTACACCTGTGACTTCGGCGCCAAATGGCTGCAAATCCATGCCGCCGTTCGTATTACTAACCGCCGTGGCCAAGCCTTTGAGACGATCACGTGGCGATGAAGAATGCCACGAACGTCAGCGAAACAAATCTGAATTGGAAATGGACGACCGAATGTACGCCTCGATCCATTCCCGGCTGGTGTCCGTAAAAGCAAGGTCGACAGCCACGGCGCTCCTCGACGACCTCACCGCGAGCAGGGAAAGCGCGATCAGCTCCTGCAGGCCTGACTTCATTCCACAGTGCTTTCATCTCTCCCCGAAAGCGCAAGGTTGTACCTCGCCAGCCAGCGTCTGCCGACTAAGACCCACTTTGTGTGGCCACTCTTGGTTTGGTCACCCACACCGCGAGCAGCCAGGATACCCATAGAAAGAGGAAATAGAGGACCAGGAAGACGATCAGGCTCGCATATGAGCCCCATTCGTACTCGACAAGCAATCCAAGGAAATAGGCGGCAAAATCACCGGCAATCATGAAAATTAAATAGTACACGATGAGCGTCACGGTGCCCTCCGCAGAACAGGCGTTACCCCTGCGTCATCACTACCACGAATGGTGTTCTCATGTGCACTCGATATCTTGGGGGAGGAAGGACGTGGCCGGCCCACGCCAACATTGTAACTCTCGAATTGACAGAGCGCCGAAAGCGCACATCGTAAATTTTCCGACCCGCCATGCAATCGACGGGTCGACGTCAAACGTGTGACGGATGAAGCGCACTTCACTGATGATCTGGGGGCTGACTGGCTCGACCGCCTGGAATTAATGATCGTGATCGAAGACCGATTCCCAAACGTCGTGATCATGGACGAGGATGTCGACCAGATAGAAGTCGTCGGCGATCTAATCCGCCACATCGAAGACGTGGATAATGAGAGGCGACGACGCTCCATCGTCGAGGCGCCGCTCCAGTGATCCGCAAGTTGAGGGGCGCGGGTTGGCCTATCCCGCCTCCTTAGGTCGATTTAGTTCCGGCAGGACGCGCTTCAAATTGGCCACGTCTTTGGATGCCCGTTGGCAGCGTCTCGGCAGTCAGCTCTGCGGACTGCTGCGAGAGAGGAAGGTGTGTACAGCGATGTTTGGCGTTCGCGTCGCTCCAGCTCATGAAGAGCCTCGCAGTGGGTCGAACAATAGCGAACATGAATCCACCAGCGGCCATCCCACGAATTTGGGAGCGGACGCCTAATCCGAGTTTTCCGTGACATTGGGCGCATCTTTTCATTGCTGCTTCCTTCTCGGCCACCCGTCGCCCATTGGTCACCCGCTGAGAAAGAGCGTTCAAAGCCGAAGACGGAATGTGGTTTCGTCGAAGGCAAAAAAACGGTTTCAATTGTGTTTCGTGCCCCCTCTCGGGGTGTCATTCGCAAAAACGAGAACCCCGCCCGTGCGATCTGAGGTGACGCCACGGGCGGGGTCTCGGGAACCCTCATGTACGGGTTTGGGGCGACTGTTGGAGGGCTCCACTTGGGAAACATATTGGCACGTCAAGAGGTTCCTCACAGCATGTACGGCACGAAAAGCCCACAAGGCATTCGCGCTTGAAAGTGCCGGATCACCGCTGCCTCGGTTCTCGGTATTGAGATCGCAAGCGCGTCGCTGGCGGCCGTCCTAAACTTAACGAGGTAAGTCCCGTCGTCCTTCGGGCCGTTGATCATGATCCTGTTTTTGCTGGTCTCTGTCATCGCAATTGCAGCCGCGCAGCGCACAAAAGCCCTGCCTGCTGCGGTCGCAGCATTCGTACGTGGTTCTGTTGAGCCCCGAACGAGATTGCTCGGTCACACGGACCCGTTAGGGTCAGCGCACATCGCGCAGTAGTACGGCCAGTACGATCAAGCTAGGCGTCCACGCGACCATGATCCCGAGTAATAAAGGCCTGGATCAGTTCCATGACCTACCCTCTTTGAGTTTCCTCAATGTTTTTGTTTTACGTGTTATCAGCATCAAGGAACTTCGGCGACGTTAAGGC
>WNFI01121390.1_pt1 | contig 27261 bp, 27 predicted proteins | sample 5400471 | NCBI WGS metagenome assembly WNFI01 (sample SAMN13153348, study PRJNA577476) | soil metagenome | isolation source: 100 cm saprolite on Douglas fir-dominated hillslope | place: USA:California | collected 2013-09-17
GGCAGAGCCTGCGGAAGGGCGATGGGAGCCGTATGACGGGAGACTGTCACGTACGGTTCTGCGAGAGGCTGGGGGCGAAACTCCCCCGGCCTACTGACCATGGGTTGTGACGACCGTCCGCTTAGTGGCAGCATCATTCAAGCGCCGAGGGGCCGCCATTGGCCGATGGCCGTCAGCTGATTGTTCAAACTCAGGGGGAGGATTCGGTCCTGTCCCGCTATCCCCGTCCGTGTGTGTGGAGCCCCTTCCCCTACCCCGTACCCATGGTACCCCGTGAATCGCCGCGCCTTCATGGGCTCCGGTGGGCGGCATGCAATTCAAACCCCTCGCCGTCCCCGAGGGGCGGCCTGAAGATCGTCGAGCCGATTCGGCGTCCCGACTCTCCAAGGCCCGGAACGAGCGCGGCAGTGAGCGGCTTGCGTGACTCGCTAGGGTCTTCACGCGTCCGCGCCCATCCAGCGTTTCGCGCGGCGAAATCCCTTTTTCTCGGCTTCTGCCGCCGTCTTGACGTAGCACTCGCCAGGCTCACTGCCTATACGCACGCGGTCGTATTGTTGATCGAAAGGCAAGTGATAAATCTTGTCATGACCGTTTACGTTGCACTTGATCATCGGGTAGTCCCTTTCCATTGGAATCTGGAAGATCTTAATGTCGAGCGCCTTCGCCGCCTCTTTCGCGACATCGGAAACTTGGCTTGTGCAGAACAGGACGCCGCGCACCTTCTTGCCCTTTCCCGGCCCTCGGGCATACAAGAACGTGGTCCCGTAGAGTTGGAAGATGTGCTTTTCATGAATCGTCTTATGGCTCGCCCAATATTTGGCTTGAACGATCTGTACCTCAGTCCCCTTCTTGCAGATTAAGTCTCGCCCTAAATCCTCGAGACCCTCCGTCGCGCCGTGGTAATTGACGTGCCACCCGGTGTTTTCGAACTTTGATCCGATGAAGCGCTCATACAAGCGACCAATCTCGACGGACGATTTCTTTCGACTGAGCCAGCGTTCGAGTGCCAGTTGATTGCGCTCGGCAGACGATAGGCGGCGGTAGTCTTCTTTACTAACGAACACCGCGACCAAGTCGGCGTCGGGTGATTCGTCTGCACCGAGGCTGAGCGTCGCCTTGTCGTCGAGAATGTCTTCTTCATAGTCGCCGAGGATTGGATACTCCTCGTACAAGGTTTTGAGCAGGTACTCGAAGTGTTTCGCCCGCTCAGCAAGAAGGCGCTTTTCCCCTTTGATCCGTTTTACCTCCTCGGCAGCTCTGAAGGCCGGACGCGACTTTCGCACAAGAGTGAGGGCCGTCTGGTCATCGCGCGCGGCTATCGCCTCAACAATCAAACTGATCAGCCACCGGCGTCCGCCGACATAACTCTTGTCGAATTCGGCACGCATTTGTGCAACGAGCTCTCGCTGCTTTTCAATCAGCCCAAGCGCCTGAGTTTTTTCTCGCTCAATCTCTTGAAGCTTTGATCTAAATCGGCGCTCAACACCCGCAGCGATGCCTTTATTTAGCAAGATGACGTACAGCACAAGCGCCGCGACGCCAATCCAAAACAAAGTGCTGCTGTTCATGGAAGCTCAGTGATACAACACAACAAAGAACCGCACGTTGGCCGCACTTGGCGAGCAAGCTCGTCAGGCACGCCATCGAGTGTAAGCGGTCGGTTCAAGCGAGACTCCCGGTGGCGCATCCATGCGTTCTAATCGACTACCGGGTTCCCTCTCAATATCCTGTGCGGCAAGGCTCCATTCGCCAGCGACGTTCGCGAGCCAACGATCAGCGCGGAAATATTTTTCCTGCGCGCGTGGGTCGGGCGCGAATGCCTTGAGCCTATTCAGCGTCAGGCGACTGCCTTCCACACTGTTGTAGATCTAGATAGAGCCATACTCAGCGACGCGACATATGCGTATCGGAATCAGCCTGAGGTACTGCCCTTGCCAATCACCTTGAGTCAGCACCGCGCCAGGAGTTATGCCCACCCCATCCCATGAAAACATGAACTCCGATGGACGATCGGCATCAATGCACATCATGGCATTTGCAATCCCTTGCGCAGTTTCAATCGTGCCGAACTGTTGACGCTCCATTTTTCGTATCTCCCAGACACAGTAGCATCTCCCGCCAATCTAGAACATCACAACGCGACCCGCTGTGCCTTGAACCGTGTCTCAATCACTGCTTTCTACCAATGCGGACGTGTATGGCGTCAGTGTTTACGCTGGTCGGCTGACTATCTGCTATGACGGCAATGCCGGCTGCTGCCAACGCGCTTGCGAGCGCGTTGGCAGCATCACCAAACTTAGTCCATTTATCTGGATGCACATCAATAATGACATCTGTAACCATGGTCAGGCCAACCTTCGGCATTGGGGGCTCCAAATATGTCTCTCCGCCGCCAGTCCAATCAACGGGCTTCCATCCTGCCCTTACTAATGCCGCGTGGATTGATCGCAGCAAGTAGAGAGGCTCCGGGTCGCCTTTTGGGCCAATACCTGCGTCAAAGATCGTCCCCGCGAATGGTTTCACCGCCGCACTGACTGCGGATTGCTGTTCTTGGTTCAGAACTCTCGGTGCCTTGAATTTTTCCAGAGCAAGTTTCGCTTCGGCCGCTCGCTGCTCAGCTTCACCAACGGAAAGCTTTAGTATTTCGGTTTGACGCGCAAGCTCGGCGGCCCGAGTGTTCTGCGCGGCAAGTTCGCTTTTTAACGCTTCGTCTCTGCTCTTTCCGGATACGACGATTGCATAAGTGGCTGCGACGCCAACCAGTAAAGCCCCCACCAACACCCAATTAGCAACGGTAAAAACGTTATCCGCTGACATCCAGTACTTCCCTTTTAAACAGTCCCGCCACTGCCATGTCTGATCATTGCTCGTGGCAAGTCGCAGATCCGACCGAGCAATGCGCCGCATTTTGTCTAGACATTTGTCAATCGCTGCGAGCTTCAATTCCAGATGTTCTTGCCAGTTCGAAGTCGCCGTTGAGGCTTCGAGCCCCGACATCAGTTCTCTCATTGCCAAGAGTGCAGACTCGGAGAGCAAAAAGTCGCCGATATCGAGCTGCTTTCTAAGCTCGGCCATGGCATTTCGCATCTTGTCTGTCAACTCTTGCTCTCCATGCGGCGGTAATTCCTTCCCCCGCATGGAAAACGTTAGGTTCGTGTCCGCGTGATTTCTCACATGGTGAAGTGCCTCGAGCACAGCTCCATATGCTACGCTCTTCCGTTCCCATGATTTTTCAGCATAGAATCGCCTTAACGCGAGACGCACTGTAACAACCGCAGTAAACACAGCAACTACCACGCTGCTGAAAAAACTGAAAATCAGGGTGCGAATACCCATGATACTGGTGTCCCTCCGGTACCGCTCAGACCGGCGCAATCAGCTTGGTGTCGTTGTTCTTCGGCGTATTGACTCGCGTGCTGACCGGCCATGCCACCAGCAGGTCGTCAGGATACGGTGTCAGCGTCTCCCATGCCTCCTCCGGCGTGCCGGTGAGCCAAGCCTCGCGGTCGGCCTTCTCCAAGATCGCCGGCATGCGGTGCTGCGTATTATGAATCTCGCCGAGCAGGCCGTTCGCAGGCAACGTGATGTGCGTCGCCGATTCGATGCGCTCGCCGCTCTCCGTCCTGGACGAATCCCACAGCCCAGCGAATGCGAAGATCGGCTGATCGTTGGTGGTAATGCAGTACGGCACCTTCGTCTTGCCGTCGGCTTGGACCTGCCATTCGTAGAAGCCTTGAGCGACGACCAGGCAGCGCTGGCCACGGCTCCAGGGCCCACGATAGCTTGCCTCGGTCTGCACAGTCTCGACACGCGCATTGATCGTGCTGTACTTCGGCGGCACGCCACGGGCGAAGAACGGTATCAGTCCCCATCGCATCAGGGAGCCGTGGGGCTTGCCGTCGATGCTGCGAACGACCGGCACATTTTGCGTCGGCGCGACGTTGTAGCTCGGCGGGAATGTCCATTCGCTGCGCACGAGGTTGAACTCGCGCTCGATGGAGGCTTCGTCAGGGGAAACGTATCGGCCGCACATCCACGGATTCTGACATGTAACCCTGACGACGCAACTATGGGAAGCGATCCGGCGTTACCGGTCTATTCCTTCACTACCTTCCGCGGATCTTTGTCATCGCGGAGCGCAACGAACTTGGTGTTTCGTCTATATCTGCGGAGACATAGTAGGCACTATGTCTTGGGGCCGACTACGTCTAGTAGCGAATTGAATCCGAAGAATTTCTTCGGCAATTTGGCTTTGCACAGTGTGAAGTCCTCGGGGGATACGCGACATAGTTTTCCGGTATCGTAAGCATGAGCACGCTATTTGATGGACTTCCCGCTGCCGGTTCCCGCGCACTATAGAGCAAGTGGGAACGGGAACTGGAAGATGATCCGCGAATGAGTTTCCTCCGCGATACAAGAATCACGGCCATGCTCTATTGATCGAAAGGCTGCGCCGCGGGACAACCTTCCATCGACGGGTCACGACCCCTTGCGGCCAGCGGCGACCGTCAGCTTCGAGGTATTGAATCGGCGCCGCTGGTCCTGGCGGATCATGCGAAGACGGTCTTCTAGGGCACCTGGGCGACCTTCTTCGCAACGATGTCCCCTATCTCACCGATGTATTCGAAGCCGGTGATAGTACCTTGGGCATCGCGCTGGAAGGTGCCCGCGCCGTCGGTATCATCGTCAGCGAAAGTGTCCTCGGACTCGGCGGTGAGCGAAGAACGGACGCCGGCGGCGGGGATCTGAATGATCAGACCGGCATCTGCACGCGTAATCGAAAGTTCGAACCCGGGCTGCAACTCGTATCGGCCGACATAAGAATCGAGGACTCCTGCCGCGACCTTGAACCCCGGCGGTGCGAACCGGCGCAGCAGGCTTTTCGCTCGAAGCTCCGCGTCGCCGGGAAACACCCACCGGTCGTCACGGTGCCAATGCCGATCGAAAATACCCGACGCCACCCACGTGCGCTCCGGTCCGAGCCCGCGCTCGAGCTTCGCGAGCCGGCCGTCACGAATGGTCCAGTCCATGCGCGGCGGACCACCGGGCGTGTTCCAAAGCCCTCCCGCGTTCCAGAAATGCATTCCTGCGGCAGACGTAGCCGCAACGACCAGCACATACCGCTGCGGATTCAGCGGACTCGGGTAGATCATCTGTACGACGGCATCCGAAGTGTCGAACCGCCGACCGTCGATCGTGATGCCGTCGCGCTCCACGAGCAACGGCAGGCGCGGTTGCACGCGTCGCGTGATCAGATTGGCATCCGCTCCACCCACCAACAGCAGCGAATAGTGCGCCTCATCCTGCGCCGTGAGCTGCCGGTCGGTGAACACCCGAGGCTTCTGGTGTTGCCACTGCTCCCAGAGATTGGCAACGGTCGCGGCTTTCTCGCGGCACAACCGATTCATGTCCGGATCGGCGGAACTGGTCCCCACGACGATCGCGAATGGTGTCACGATCAGGTCGGACAGCCCGCCCTGGAGGCCCGGCCGCTTTTCGAGTGGTGCCGCCTGATCATTGCCGCCGGTCAGCGTCGCCGTCCCGGCGGCGGACAGCAGCACGACGCGCTCCTTCCCATTCCACACCACGCGAATGGGACGCGCCCCCTCTCTCAGCTCGGTTGGCGGCGAGAGCGTGACGGCCGCGACATTCTGGGTATCGAGCCGGATGAGACCGGGCTCGATGGCCTCTGCATCGAGCCGTATGACCTCGACCGGCGCCTCCCAGGAGGTCACGCGCACCCAGTAGGCGGATGCGCCGTCGAGGTCTGTCGCTCTGATCCGAACGCGGGGCGGCGTTTTCACACGACGGTGAGTCAGGCACCACTCGACGATCTCGTCGCGGTTGTCGAACTCTTCGTGTCCCCGGCCCGGATACTCCCGATAGCGGACGTCGTATCCCCACCGCTGCAGCATTCGCGCCGCATGCCTGGAATTTTCCACGCTCACGGTTTTGTCCTCCTCGCCGTGGTGGATATACACAGGCATGTCGAGAAGCGCTTCGGCGCCTCGAAATGAGCTCTGCACCTCGCCCCAGAAGCGCTCCGGCAGGTTCGCCGCGGCGTGTAGTTTGTCGATAGCCGGGTCATGAAGAACGCGAAAATCCCAGCCGCCGTACACCGGTGCCACCGCAGCGAACAGCTCAGGGTGCCGCGAGGCAATGAGCCAGACGCCCTCGCCGCCCATGGACTCGCCTAACAAATACACGCGGTCTTCATCGACGCTGAAGCGTCGCTTGGCCTCCTCCAGACAGCGCAAGACATCCTGTTCTCCGATTCCCATGTATTGGGCGTTGCCACGCCCATGTGGCTCGACAAAGATGACGTCGCGCCGCTCGGCAATGTCGTCGTGGCGCTTATCGACACTCCACCACCAGCCCACATACGGCGGGTTGCCAGGGCCGTAACCATGCAACGCGAGCACGAGCGGCCAGCGGCCAGCGGCGTCGTAGTGGGCTGGCAGATAGGCACGGCAAAACTGCGTCGACCCGTCGGTCTGGTCCAGGTAGGCAAGGCGCACGAACCCTCCCGGGTGGATCGGCCCCCGGTCACGCCCTGTCCCCTGCTGCAGCTCCTCGTACTCCAGGAGAGGCTCGTGAATGAGCAGCCAACCGTCATCGGGCATGCGATCGAGATTGCCTCCCAGCTTTTCTTGCACGAGGGCCGCGAGCATGCGCAGCGTGCCGCCCCGCACATCAGCGGGTGCTGAGCCAGCCGCCGCTGACAGGCGCCGTGCCGCTGCGAGCGCATCGCCTTTGTACCAGGGAGCATGGATCGTGACGGGGCGCCCCCAGACCGTGTGAGTCGTGAAGTGGACTTCGTAGGCCCCGTCGGGCCATGCAGCGGTGGGAAATTGAACCGTCTGATCGCGCGCCGCGGCTGCCCGGGCGACCGTGCGTCCACCTGCCGCTGCGACCACGATTTGCACCCGGGCACGGGCACTCTGCGACGGGTGCGCCGACAAGGCTCTGACCGTCAGAAGCCCCGCAGGTGTCAGCGCGACCTGCGGTATGACCTCATCCCGGTCCGCGACGATCGTTCCGGGTTCGAGAACACGGACTGCGAAGCGCCACGGGCCGCTGTGATGCTCGAATTTCAGGAGCAGCCGGTTCTCGCCCCGATTGAGATGCACCGGAATTCGGTCACGGTCGAAGACAAAGCCGTCTGATGTTGTCCTGGAGTACACCAATGCGCCATTCACCCACACGCGCACACCGGTATCACTTCCCAAGGAGATCAGGGCGTCGCCCTCGCGCTCCCTCTCGAGCACGCGAAACGCGTAGCCAACTTCAGGAGCGGCTGTCGATCCGCGATACTGCTGCAACGACCTCGGCACTCCACTCATCACCGTGGGTTCCTGGCCCCAAGGCTGCAGAGCCCAGCGCGTGGTCGAGCCCGCATTGCCCGGCGCAGGATGGACGGACGCTTCCCCGCCATTCGCGGCGAGCTCGTCCATCTCAAGCGTCCCCGGCACGGGGCCTAACAGGAGCCACTGACGCAGCACCCGCGTGTCGCCACGCGACCACAGGTCGCGCATGGGTGGGTCGAACGCCGGAAAGTCGGGCCCGACGGCCTCAGGCACCGGCCTTGCGGCGGCGTTCTCCTCTGCGCAAACCGTCGTAGACTCACTTGCGCCGCCGAGCGTAACCGCCATCAGGACGGCGGGCATGAAGCGGCGAGCATCGACGGCGCCGGCTATGAGTTGTGACGCTGGAGGAGCCCCTTTGGTCCAGGTGGCGCGGAGTAGCTTGGCGAGGCAACGCCTGAAACACGAGGTAAATGCCATGGACATTCCAGCGCTATATGTTGTGCTTTTCTTTATGGGATCTGTCTCCACAGACCCTAACGTATCTCTCGTGCAGCAGTCTACTACGTTCCATTTTAGTAACGATGCTTCGGGACAGAAGCTCTGCAACGAATTCCGACGTCGATTCGGAGTGACTCGCGCTACACTATCTCCTGAATTGGTTTGGAGGCGGATTTGACAGTTGCCACAATTTTCATCGATATGCAGGTCGATTTCTTTTCGCCGCATCCGCGGTTGACCCGAAATCGACCTAAGTTAACTGCAAATGTTAACGCCTTGGCGGCCATCGCACGGCGCAATGGGTCGCGCGTGATCTGGGTCAAACAGGTTTTTGCCACCGATCTTCATGATGCTCCGCTCGATGTAAAAAGAGGCGGACACCGCATAGTTATCGAGGGCACTGATGGTGCGAAACTTCTTTCGGAGATTGAAGTCGGACCGTCCGACTCCATCTTGATCAAGAAGCGCTACAGCGCTTTCTTCGGTACCAATCTAGATTCGATTCTCGACGGCTTGGCTTGCAAGAGAATTGTAGTTGCCGGAGTGAATACGCATGCATGCGTTCGCGCAACCGTGATCGATGCGTATCAGAGAGATTATGAAGTCTTGCTTGCCCAAGATTGCATCGATTCGCACGATGAACAGCATCACAGCATTTCAATGCGCTACATGGACGGCAAGCTCGGCGTCGCCATGACCAATAATCAGCTCGATACCGAATTTCGGAAAGAAACGTAGTTCGGTACGTTGCCGGTCACGACGGTCGTCTGGATGAGTGCTGACGACCACTCCAGTCGGTGGCGACTGTCGCCGGCACCGGTTCTTTTGCGTGCCTCGAACCCATGTCAAGCAATTGTATGAGGATCAAATGTAGCAGCAGATCCTTCACTCAGTTGCCGATAGGATCGCGGGTCGCCAAATGCTGCGCTTTGGGTCCTGCGGCGAGGGCCAGGGGTGCTCGGACTTGCCGCTGAAGATCGCCTCCGTCTCGGCGCGCTTGAGCGTCCAGTCGCGCCGTTCGATCTCGGCCTCAAGCTGACCCGGTGCCCAGCCGGCGTGGCCGACGAAGATCCGCAGACTGTCCATGGGCTTGCCGCGGCCAAGCAGCTGGAGCAGCAGCTGCCGGTCCGCGCTCAGGTAGACGCCGTCACAGGCTTGGATCGCGCGCTTGGGCGGCGTGGCGGCGCGAAATAGAAACCACACGGACCCGAAGTCAACGGGTCCGCCGAAGTACACCTTGTCGTGCACCTGCGCGAGGCGCTTGAGATCGGGAAAGAGACGCGAGACAGGAATCGGCGTCGGCCTGTTGATGATAATGCCGACCAGGGCGGGACCGAGGTTGTTCATCACGAGCACAATCGAGTCCGCGAAATTGGAATCGGGCAGGTCGTCTCGCGCGATGAGCAGGATTGCGGTTAGAGGCTTAGCATCGGGGGCGGATGCTCGCCATGACGACCCGGACAAGAGCAGGAGAGCGCAGAGTGCTCCCGCCACGTAACGCTGAAGGCAGAAACCGCTTCTCACTGGCGACATTCGCCTCCGTGTCATCGCACGTCGTCCGAGCGCTCTGAGAGAATTTTACGCCGTCGACGGTACCGATGCCTGTCCGAAAATCTACGCGTGCCAACATACTTTATTTGTACCCCGATATCGCGCAATGACAGGTACCGGGTGGTTCGGAGCGTCGGTGCGATCGCCCGGGTTTGACCGGTCAGCGACCGTCAGTTGCAACGCACCCGTCATCTGTCGCTTTGCGAAGTCGCCGGTGGCGAACGGCAGCTTTGTGGTGACCCAAGGGCGAGCGGAGGCGTTCGAGCGGTAACTCGACGGTTCCCATTTCCCGAACTTGGTCACGTGTTGCGCGAGAAAGTGTTCCCAGACCGCCGATTCGAGCCCATCAGAAAATGACGGCCGACCTTCGCGATTGAAGTTCGCCTATTCCTCGGCATCAGTGGGGCGAGTGCCAACGAACGATCAGAATCCGCCAATCAGCCAACAACAACGCAAGTGTTGCGAGTAGCGATACCGCGAAGGAAATGGTTCTCCAGGGTTGCTTGGCCGCCAGGTAAAACCACGTATGCGCACATCGCGCGATCACAAATACCGCGAAGATCGGCGCGGCGAGGGTGATAGCTCCTCCAGCAAGTACGTAAAGGAGGCCGAGCAAGAGGAACGGATAGATCACGGCCTCGGCATTGCGATGCGCCCGCAGGATTCTCGCAACCGCCGGTGGATCCAGGTCCGACAGGGGAGCGTTATAGCGGACACCGTCCTCCGGATTGATTGCAATCCCAGCTTTTGCGCGAGTCGCTCCGCTAGCAATCCACAGTAGAAGAAGATTGAGACAAAGCAATGTGCCGGCGAGACTGTAGGCCAAGAAAACCGAGCTCCCCGACACACGATCAAGAAATGGCATCAGTATCTCCATCGCGACCCAATGAAGCACCCCGTTAATCGAGCTCAGCCCTCACTGGATCTCTCAAAATAACCGGCCAGATTTTCGAGCGTACGCGCCGTGCCAACTGCAATACCCATTCTCAAGAACTGATCTCGTTCTGCCTCTGACGCGCATTCGATGGTCACCACGAGCTGAGTTTGCTCTCCGTCGCCATTGAACACGATGGTGCCGATCACGCCGTTACTTTCGAAGACAATGCGCTCAGGTGGCATGAGCTCGCGGTATACCCCCGTAAAGCATTCCTGGCGTGACGGCCGATCGTTAACAAACCGAAAGGTACCGCCCGGCCGCAAATCGATCGCACACTCAGCAAGCGGTGCGCCCGCGGGATCCCACCACCGCATCACGTGTTCCGGTTGCGTCCACGCCTCGAAAACCTGGGTCCTCGGTGCGTCAATGGCGCGCGTCAGCACAATAGTCCGCGAACCTGGCTCAGCTTTTATTGTTGTCTCGTCCGCCACGTTTCTTCTCCGGCATGTTCATCGTCGCGAGGTAGTCGTTCAGGTTGGAGAGCCTGGCCTCCCATTGGCGTCGAAAGGGTTCGATCCAATCAGCAACTTCCTTGAGCTGCGCTGGCACCAGCTGTCGCGGTCGCCGCTGGGCGTCTCGTCCTCGAACGACCAGCCCCGCTTCCTCCAGTACCTTCAAGTGCTTCGAAATGGTTGGCTGTGCTAGCCGGAATGGGCGAGCCAGTTCGGAAACCGACGCTTCACCCGCAACTAGCTGGGTAAGAATCGCCCGCCGCGTCGGGTCGGCGAGAGCTGAGAACGCCTTGTTCAGCCGATCAAGCGAGGAAGAGTTGGTAGCCACTCGGCTATATTGCCACCTGGCAATATACAAGTCAAACCGATTTTGAGGATTACAGATGTCAGCATCGCCACGGGGGCCTTTGGGGAACATCGTAGCGGTGACAATCTTTGTCACTTTCGCAGCCGCTGCGCTGGTGTGCGTCGTGCTCGGTGCACATCGTCGCGTAGAGATCGGTCTTCGAGTCGACCGTGCAGCCACACGCCAGCTTTTAGGCGCGGCTCATTCCCGCACCATGACGTAGCGCGAATCCTTTCGCAACCACGTCCCCTGCACTGGCGTCGCCTCGCACGTGTAGTCCGCTGCGACGTTCGTGGTTGCCACCTTGAGTGCATCCCTGCACTGCTCCAGGCTCGGATACGCGCCCACGGTCTGAATCCCGCCCGCGTGTAGCTGAGCCACCAGAATGAACAGCATGGACTTCATACGGTCACCTCCACCACCTTGACCTCAATACAGTGATGGTCCTGCCCTCTTCGATTCGTGGCAACGCTGCATTTCCAAAAGCACGTCGTCTATCGCAGGCTGCAACACGCTATGTCACATGCAGGACTCAGTCGCTACGACTTCTCGTGCCGCGAGGGAAGCGCGAATGTTCCGTCGACGACCTCGAGGAACGTGCGCTCCTCGCGCAGGATGAAGCGATGCGTTTGCGCGAAAGCGAAATTCTCGCACGCTTCGGCGTCCTCTTTCAGGCGTGTCCGGTAGGATTCGTACGCCGCAAGCGATTCGAGCTTGATGAGTCCCCACGCAACATAGTTGGTACCTTCGTGCGGTAGAAAGTAACCGATCACATGGCCCCCGCAACGCGGGATGATACGGCCCCAGTTTTCAGCGTAGGTCTTGAATGCGGCGCGCAGGAACGGATCGATGTCGTAACGGATGAAACAGACGATGCTCATGGGGGTCTCCGGTGCCCAATCAGCGCTACAAATCATAGCCGCTTGCGTCGTATCGATGGTTCGTTTAACGTCGAACCATGAAAGACGGGCCGAATATCGCCAGAATTGCGTCGCTACTGGGCGATCCGGCGCGCGCGGACGTCCTCACGGCGCTGATGACGGACCGGGCGCTCACGGCGACCGAATTGGCGACCATCGCCGGGGTCACGAAGCAGACCATGAGCGCGCACCTGTCCAAGTTGTTGGACGCGGCGCTGGTCGCGATGGATCAACAGGGGCGACATCGATACTTCCGGCTCGCCGACCCGGATGTGGCGGGACTGCTCGAGTCTCTGATGGGAGTCGCTTTTCGCACGGGCGCCGTCCGCCTGTTGTCGAGCCCGCGCGAACCGGCGTTGCGCAAGGCCAGAATTTGCTATGACCATCTCGCCGGTGAGTTTGGCGTTACGGCGTACGAAGCGTTGCTGCGTCACGGGGTCTTGCAATTGGCTCATGAGGAACTGTGCCTCAGCGAACTCGGGGTCGCGTGGTTCCAGCGTCTGGGCATCGATACGGATGCGGCCACCCGGCAACGCCGCACCTTCTGCCGGCCTTGCATGGATTGGAGCGAGCGCAGGCACCATCTGGCGGGATCGCTCGGTGCGGCGCTGCTGTCCCGCTTCCACGATCTTAAGTGGGCCGCGCGCGATAAGAACTCGCGCGTAATCAGGTTCACGGCGCGAGGCCAACGTGCGTTCCGGGATCTGTTCGAGGCGGGCTTCGCCGGCGCAAACGGCGGCAGGTAAGCGCCCACGAGCAAATACCCCGCGAGCTGGCACCTGGCGAACGAACGCCCGGGGAGGAAGGCGTTGCGGCATTGCCCCCGTGCCGCTCAACTTTTGCGGTCCGCTGCCGATACCTGTGGCGGGAGGTTCAGCGTGAACGAGGTCAGTTTGACTCCACAGGGGTTGGTCCACAGTATCGAAGATCTGGTCACGTTGCCCGAGTTCGCGCTGCGCATTGCGCGCATGGTCGAGGATCCGTCGTCGTCGGCAACGGATATCGGCCGCGAGATCAGTCATGATGCCGCGCTCACCGCGCGGCTGCTGCGCATCGCCAACAGTCCCGCCTTGGGTCATCACGGAAAGATCGCGACGATCAGCCGCGCGATTGCGGTGCTCGGCGTACGGCAAGTACGCGATCTGACGGTCGGACTCACGGCGATCCGAACCTTCGATGGCATCAGCAATGATCTCGTCACCATGGAGTCGTTCTGGCGCCACAGCTTTCTGTGTGCGGTGGCGGCCGGTCAAATCGCCGCCCGCCGCGATCGTGGCCGCGACGATAGTCCCTTTGTCGCCGGACTGCTGCACGACATCGGTCAGCTCGTGCTCTTCAGCCGTGCGCCCGTGCCGGCGCGGCAGGCGCTGTTGATGTCGGTGGATTCGGCCGACGATCTCGGGTTGTACCTGTGCGAGCGTGAAGTCATAGGGTTCGATCACGGGGCCGTCGGGCTCGCGCTTGCGCAAAAGTGGGGGCTGCCGCGCTCGCTGCAGGAATGCATCGAATTTCACCATGAGCCGGGGCGCGCGCAGGAGTATCCCCTCGAGGTTGCGACGGTTCATATCGCCAACAGTGCGGCAGTGCTTGCCGAGATCGAGAGTTCCGAGCTGACCGACGCGCCGGCGATTTCCGAGGCCGCGCTACGCGCCGCCAGGATGGACGCAGCCGGCGTACTGGAGATCGTCCTGCAAACTCAAAAATTGGGGGCGGAGCTGCTCCCGCTCCTGACGGTGGCTTGAACCCCCGGGCGGTCACCGCGCTGCGGCGCGGAATGTGACTGGCGTCGCAGCACCGGCTCGGCCGGGCGGGCCGGCCGTCGTAGTTTGTTAAGTTTACCCGGCGATTGACGATAGTTCTGCAGTTGAGCGCGCTGCTTGAGGATGAGCTTTGCTGAGCGGAGACGGTTTGAATGAGTAAAAAAATCCTTACGGTCGACGATTCGGCATCGATGCGTCAGATGGTGTTGTTCACCCTTCAAGGCGCCGGATACGAGGTGGTGCAGGCCTGCGACGGCGTGGAGGCGCTCGAATTGGCGCGGCAGTCCGCCGTCGATCTGGTCCTCACCGATGTGCATATGCCACGCATGGACGGCATTACTTTGGTGCGTGAACTGCGGGGCCTGCTGAACTACAAGTTCGTGCCGATGCTGATACTCACGACCGAGTCGAGCCAGGAGAAAAAAATGGATGGTAAACGCGCCGGTGCCACCGGTTGGATCGTCAAGCCATTCAATCCGCCGCAGCTGCTTGCTACGGTCGCTCGCGTGCTGTGACCCGACGCCCGCAGCCAAACCCATGTGCCGAAGGAATCGAGCATGACCTTTGATTTGGAAATGGCGGAAATCGCCAAGGTGTTCTTCCAGGAGAGCCGGGAGGGACTCGATGTGATGGAATCGGGGCTTCTGAGCCTCGGCGCCACCGCTGATCGCGAGAATATCAACACAATCTTCCGTGCCGCTCATTCCATCAAAGGTGGCTCGGCGACTTTCGGTTTCGCCGAGGTTGCAGGCTTCACGCACGGCGTGGAGACGCTGCTCGACGAAATGCGCAACGGCGTACGGCCGGTCACCGCCGAAGCCATTCAAACGCTGCTGCAGGCCTGCGATTGCCTGCGCGAAATGATCGCGGCGACCGAAGCCGAGCAGCCGCTCGATCAAGTCCGCATCGCAAGCCTGAATAGCGACATCACGCACATTCTCGGCGGAGGGCCGACCGAAGCGCCCGCGCTCGCGCCGGTATCCGCGCCGGCGCCGGCATCAGCACCGGTACCGGCACGGGCCGCGGGCAATGAAGCCGCAGGTACCGGCGCGGCGAGCGAGCCCTGCGGCTGGCGTGTCGTGTTTCAACCGGTCGCCGGTTTATTGCGTCTGCGCAATGAACCGACGCGGATGTTCGCGGAGCTCCGGCGCCTGGGCGCAATGCTGGCGCACGCCGACACTTCACGACTACCACCGCTCGATGCGCTCGATCCGGAATCTTGTTATCTGTCATGGAACATCGACATTACCGGTCAGATTCCTCGCGGCAAACTCGACGAAGTATTCGACTGGGTGGATTCCGGGTGCCGGCTCGAGTTCACGCCCATGGGAGGGTCCGCGCCGGCCGCGCCTGTGCCGGGGGCGCAGGCATCCGCGCAACCGCAGGCAGCACTGGCACCAATCGATGCATGCTCGGCCGGAACGAAGGCCGTATCGCCCAACGAAGCGAAGGCTGTAGCGCCCGCCGACGCGGATCGCAGCCCGCCGGCGGGCGCTCCCGTGCAAAAAGCGTCCGGGGACTCGGGTTCCATCCGCGTCGCCACCGAAAAGGTCGATAACATCATCAACTTGGTGGGTGAGCTGCTCATCACGCAATCGATGCTCTCGAGCTTCGCCGACGGCATCGATCCGAACGACCTGGACCGCCTGCGCCAGGGACTGTCGCAACTTGCGCGCAACACGCGCGAGTTGCAGGAAAGCGTCATGCAGATACGCATGCTGCCGATCAGCTTTGCGTTCAACCGCTTTCCGCGCATCGTGCACGATCTTTCGCGCAAGCTCGCCAAGAAAGTCGAGCTCAAACTCTCAGGCGAAGGCACTGAGCTCGACAAGACCGTGCTCGAGAAGATCAGCGATCCGCTCGTGCATCTGGTCCGCAACGCACTCGATCACGGCCTCGAGATCCCGGAACGGCGGGTCGCGGCCGGCAAGCACGAAACCGGCACGCTCGAACTCGCTGCATTTCACGAGGGCGGCAACATCATCATCGAGGTGCGCGACGATGGCGCCGGTCTCAACAAGGCCAAGATCCTGCAGAAGGCGCGCGAGCGCGCGCTCGTCGCCCCGGATCAGGAACTGACCGACGAACAAATCGACAACCTGATCTTCATGCCCGGCTTCTCCACTGCGGAACAAGTCAGCGATGTGTCCGGCCGCGGTGTGGGCATGGACGTCGTGCGCCGGAATATCAACGACCTGGGCGGCCACGTGCAGATCTCCTCCAAGGAGGGGCTCGGCAGCACCATTCGCATCCGCCTGCCGCTCACGCTCGCCATCTTGGACGGTCAGCTGGTACGCGTCGGCAAAGAGATCTACATCATATCGCTGCTGGCCATCGTCGAGACCATCCAGGTCGCGCGCGAGCGCGTCAACACCTTGGTGGGACGCACCGAAGTATTTCGCCTGCGCGATGAATATCTGCCCGTGGTCAAGCTTTGCGATCAGTTCGGCGTCGAGCCCGACAGCAGGAGCGCCGAGGACGGCCTGCTGGTGGTGGTCGAAGCGGAAGGTAAACGCGTCGGCGTTCTCGTGGACGACCTTCTCGCGCAGCAACAGGTCGTCATCAAGAGCCTCGAGTCGAATTTCAAATCGGTGGCGGGCATCGCCGGTGCGACCATTTTGGGCGACGGCACGGTGGCTCTGATCATCGATGTACCGGGCCTCATCAGCTCGGCTGTCAAGCAGGGCGCCGGCGCGGTCGCGGCGCGTGCCGCATGAGATACCGAGCGGCCGGCGACCGCGGCGCGTGGGCAAGGATTTAGGGTGCGGCAAGCTATGGAGGAGAAATCATGAGCGCGGCAAAACCAACTGCGGGTGCCGACAAATCGGCGGCGGAAAGCAGCGAGCAATACTTGACATTCATGCTGGCCGGCGAGGAATACGGCGTGGACATTCTGCGCGTGCAGGAGATCAAGGGCTGGGACAAGGTTACCCGCATACCGCATACCCCCGACTACGTCCTGGGTGTGATCAATTTGCGCGGCGCCGTGGTGCCCATCCTCGACTTGAGGCGCCGGTTCGGTCTCGAGACCATCGCTTTCGGACCGACCACGGTAGTCATCGTCGTGAGAGTCATGAGTGGGCGCGACGAGCGCACGGTCGGTGTGGTCGTCGATGCGGTGTCGGAGGTCTACAACGTGGACGCCGCCGACACCAAGCCGCCTCCGGACGTGTGCGGGAGCGTTGATACGGTCTTCGTCAAAGCGCTCGCGACAATCGAGGAGAAAATGCTCATCCTGCTCGACATCGATCGGCTCATCGGCAATAGCATCGCCGACGAACTCGTGCCTGGAGCCGCAGTAGCGTGAGCAAGAAGAAGCTGCCGCGCGAAAAGAAAGCGACACGAGCGAAGCGACCGGCGCCCATCGGGCTCGAGGCCCGGACGACCATCGTACAAGCCGCCGACCTGCATCGCACGCTGCTGGCGCGCGTTGCGCAAGGCGAAGGCGTGGTCGTCGATGGCACCCGCGTCGAAGAGATCGACACGGCCATACTGCAGCTGCTCGCAAGCCTGTGGCGCACCTGCACGGAGCGCGGGATTGCCTGCGCCTGGCATGGTGCCTCGGATGCGCTGCGCCAAGCCGCGAGCCTGGTCGGCCTGGCTGGCGTGCTGCAACTCCCCGATGGTGGGCCCGTGCAAGACCGCAGTCATGGCGCAGCCTGACATCAAAGCCGGCCGCATCGCTACGGCCGACAAGTCGCGCCCCGGGCAATCCGAAGCAACCGGCATCGCCGTGGAGCACTGCCGCGCCTGGCTGAATTGGGCGGCCGTTCAGGTCGACGCATGTCTGGCCAGCGACGATCTGGCGAGCGGTCAAATGCTCGCGGCCCTCGCCGATGCGCTGGGCCCGGCGCAGACGCGCTCCGGCGCGGCGCCCGCGCCCGCCAGCGACGCCACCGGTGAGCAAATGGCAGCCGTCGTCATTGCGGTTCAGGCCCACGACCGCGTCATGCAGGGGCTCACTCATGTGGCCGAGTCGCTGCGTGCGCTGCACTCATTGCTGGGAGATGCCGAGCGTGCGGATTCGGCGGATTCCTGGCGAATGCTGCGCGAGACACAAATTCGCGCGTTCAGCATGGCCCAGGAGCGCGCGCTCTTCGCGCGCATGGTGGCGCATGAAGGCGAGAGCCCGCACGAAGCCGAGTTAGATCCGGAGGAGACCGTCGAGCTATTTACGATCGACCCCGGTCTGCATGAGCCGTGAGCACGCGGCCGCTCGAACTCGCCCAGGAATTCGAACTCACTGACTCGGAGTTCAAGCGCCTGCGCGAACTGGTGCACGCGCGTACCGGCATCGCGCTGTCGGAGGCGAAGCGCGAACTCGTGTACGGACGGCTCGCACGGCGCCTGCGCAAGCTGAAATTGACGTCGTTCGCCGAGTATTGCCAGTTGGTCGAAGCCCCGGAATCCGCAGAGCTGCAGGAGCTGACCAACGCGATCACGACGAATCTCACGTCGTTTTTCCGCGAAAACCATCACTTCGAGCAGCTTAGCGTAGAGGCGCTGCCGCAAATCGTCACCGAGCGCTCCGCCACGCGCCGCATGCGGCTGTGGTCTGCCGGCTGCTCGACCGGCGAGGAGCCTTATTCGCTGGCAGTGGTCCTGCGCGAGGAGCTCGCGCGCCTGCCCAACTGGGACATCAAGCTTCTCGCCACGGATATCGACTCGAAAGTGGTCGCAACCGCAGCGGAGGGCGTGTATGCGGCAGATCGATTCAAGGGCGTTACGCCTGAAAGGGCGCGGAACTGGTTTCCGCAAGCTGCCGGACGGCCGGGTTTCTGCGCGGCATCCGCCGAGCTCAAGGCGCTGATCACGTTCAAGCAGCTGAACCTGCTCGACTCCTGGCCGATGAAAGGTCCGTTCGACATCATCTTCTGCCGCAACGTCGTGATCTATTTCGACAAGGCCACGCAGCGCGAGCTGTTCGACCGCATGGCTGACCTGCAGGAGCCGGGCGGCTGGTTGTTCATCGGTCACTCGGAAAATCTCCTCAACGTGACGCGCCGCTACAAGCTCGTGGGCCGTACCGTGTATCGGCGGGTGGAATGAGCGTATTCGATCCCCCCATGAGGATGCAGGTCCCGCCGCCGCTGCCGCTGCCGCCGGCGTTGCCTCAGTTCGGGCACATCCGCCGGACGTGGGACGCGGACTTGGGCGTACCGGTCGCCAAATTGCTGCCGGGCGATTACTACGTCACGCGGCACAACGAATCCATCTTTACCGTTCTCGGCTCGTGTGTGTCGGCCTGCGTGCGTGAACGCAAATTGGGGATCGGCGGTATGAATCACTTCATGCTGCCGCTCGACCGCTCGGGCGGCACCAGCGCCTGGGCCGAGAATCTCGTCAGCTCGGCGACGCGCTACGGCAACGTCGCCATGGAGCGGCTGATCAACGACATCATGATGCTCGGCGGCCAACGAGCGAATCTCGAGTTCAAGGTGATCGGCGGGGGCAAGGTGCTCGACATGGCGCTCGACGTGGGCGCGCGCAATGCGCAGTTCGTGCGCGACTATCTCAAGACCGAGGGTTTCCTCATCGCCGCCGAGGATCTCGGCGACAGTTTCGCGCGCAAGGTCTTCTACACTCCGGCGACCGGCAAGGTGCGCGTCAAGCGCCTTACCGCGACCGTCAACCGCGCGGTGTTCGAACGCGAGCGCGAATTCGCGCCCACGGTCGCGCAGGTCGAATCCGGATCTGTGGAACTGTTCTAATACGGAAAAGACAATGATGAATAAGAAAATTCGCGTTCTGGTGGTCGACGACTCCGCGGTCATGCGCCAGCTGCTGACCGAGATCCTGTGCTCGGATCCGGGCATCGAAGTCGTGGGAACGGCGCCGGATCCCTACGTCGCGCGCGAAAAAATCAAATTGCTCAACCCCGATGTGCTCACGCTCGACGTCGAAATGCCGCGCATGGACGGTCTCGCGTTTCTGCGCAATCTCATGCGATTGCGCCCCATGCCGGTGGTCATGTGCTCGTCGCTCACGCAAGATGGCGCGAGCGTCGCGCTCGATGCGCTGAGCTTGGGCGCCATCGATTTCATCGCCAAGCCGGTGGTCGACGTGGTGCACGGAATCAGGGACGCCGCTCAGGAGATCATCTCCAAGGTGAAGATGGCGGCGCACGCCCAGGTCCGGCCGCTGGTGGACCCCCCCGTATTGAGTGTGGCAGACAGCCATGACGCCAGCGTGGTGCTGCCGAAACGCAGCGCGCCCACGCGTTTTGCAACCACCGATAGGATCATCGCCATCGGGGCATCGACCGGCGGCACGGAAGCAATCAAGGAGGTTCTCTCACACCTGCCTGCGGACACTCCGGGGATCGTCATCGCGCAGCACATCCCGAAGGCCTTCAGCGGCTCCTTCGCACTGCGTCTGGACGCGAGTTCCCTTCTCAACGTGTGCGAGGCGCGCGACGATCAGCCCATCCTGGCCGGTCACGCATACCTGGCGCCGGGTGACCGGCACCTGCTCGTGGTGCGCGATGGTGCGCGCTATCAATGCCGATTGAGCGACGGGGATCTGGTCAATCGGCACCGCCCCTCGGTCGACGTCTTGTTTCGCTCCGTGGCGCAGAGCGCCGGGCGCAATTCGATCGGCGTCATGCTCACCGGAATGGGGCGCGACGGCGCCGAGGGCATGAAGGAAATGCGCGCTGCCGGTGCATCGACCATCGCCCAGGACGAAAACACCAGCGTGGTGTGGGGAATGCCGGGTGCCGCCTGGCAAATCGGAGCGGTGCAGTCGCTGCATGCACTGCCGCAGATCGCCGGACGCATCGTCGAACTCGCCGGCGCACACCCGGAAGCGCCGCAGCACAAGAGTCTATCGGGTTAGAGGAGGAAGTTGCGAAACGGCGTTCAAGAACGCCCGGTCGCGGCCGATTACCTGAGTGGTCCATCACCATCACCATCACCATCGCCCGCTACCGCGGAGTCGGAGCTCCATAGATGAAAATTCTGATCGTTGACGATTCCACCGCCATGCGCATGATCGTCAAAAAGACGCTGCGCCTTGCCGGATTTGAAGGACACGAGATATCCGAGGTCGATGACGGCGCCAAAGCCCTGGCCGCGATCAAGGCATCCAAGCCGGATCTCGTGCTCTCGGATTGGAATATGCCGAACATGACGGGACTGCAGCTTCTGGAGGCCCTGGCGGGCGACGGGGTCAAGCTGACATTCGGCTTCATCACCACCGAGGCGACCCCGGATATGCGCGCCAAGGCGATCGGTGCCGGAGCGAAATTTCTCATTTCCAAGCCCTTCACGCCGGAATCGTTCAAAGAACATCTGGGCGCTCACATCCGCTGAAGCGTTGGATCGAAAAGAAGGAAAAAAAACATGGCGACCGCCTATCCCCTGCCCGACGGCCCAAAGATAGCCGAGTTGCTGGGCCTGTTGTTCGACGGACTCGATGTAAAGCCCGGCGGCAAGTTCGATCAAACGCCCGCGAGCGGCTCATGGTTCGGCGTGTTCGTCGCCGATAGTGGAACCCCCGTGGCGCTGTGCGGCGCAGATGCGAATCTCGCGGCGAGTTTCGGCGCAGCCTTCTCCATGTTGCCCGTCGGTGCGGCCAAGGACGCCGCCAAGGCGCGCGAGCTCACCGGCGTCATGATCGAGAATATGCGCGAGATCATGAATATTTGCTCGCGCCTGGTGATGGATACGAATTCGCCGCACCTGAAGCTGGATCAGATCTATCCCTGCAAATCACTTCCCGCGCCGGCGACGGCATTGCTGGGCGCAGCGGGCGGGCGTAGAGAATTTCAAGTTCAGCTGCCGAAGTACGGCGGCGGCGTGCTGACCTTCGTGTCGGTTTGATCGTGCGCAGCAGCATTCCCGCAAAATGCGCGCTGGTCCACGCTTTGTCGCTCCCGGCGCGCATTCCCTCAAGATCGGCATGGAAACGCCGATAGACGCCCTAACACTACAAATCAACCTGCGGCGTACGATCGCCAGAGGAACCGATATGAAATCAACCGTGAAAAGTCTCTTGATGGCAACCATCCTGATCGCACTGCCGTTCGCGGGCGCGACGGCCGCCGCGCCGACCAAGGATGAGGTCGTGGCAGTCGTCAAGAAGGCAGCCGAATTCTACAAGGCCAACGGCAAAGAAAAGGCGCTGGTGGAATTCAACAAGAAGGACGGCTTGTTTGCCAAAGGCGAGGACTACGTCGACGTGCACGACATCAACGGCGTGTGTCTCGCGCACCCGGTCTCTCCCGCCAAGGTGGGCCTCAATCGCCTGGACCAGTCCGACTCGGCCGGTAAGTTCTATGTAAAGGACCTGGTGGACGCCGCCAAGCAGAAACCGTCCGGTTGGATCGAATACGTGATGAAGAACCCCACGTCCGGGAAACTCGAGAACAAGACGGCCTATTGGGAAGTGCACGACGGACTCATCTTCAAGGCCGGCACCTACTCCGAGTAGGTGCTGATCATCCGCGTCAGACCTGCGACCATGGTTCACGGAATTAGGCCGTTCACATGAAGTTTATCGGCGACCTCTCCTTGCGCTGGCAGATGCTGCTCGCGCCGCTGCTCCTGATACTCGCCATTCTCGTGATCGAAACGGTGAACTATCGCCAGCAGACCGGGGTGGACGCGGCCACGACGCGGTTGTTCAGCGAGACGGTCCGCCGCTTGACGGCGCTCGATGAGGCGGATGCGTTCGCCTTGGATATCAACGGTCGAATGTTCCGCGCCATGACGTTGGTGCAGAACGGCGCGCCGCCGAAAATCGTGCGTACTCTGATCGATACCCTGCCGAGCGACCTGGACAAACTGGGCGACGAACTGTCCGCGGTCGCGCAGCGTGCCGGCGAGAGCGGTCATGCAGCCGAAGCGATGAAGCTCACCGAACTGTCCGTCAAGTACCGCAAGTCCGGCAATGAGTTCTCCAAAGTATTGTTCGTCGACGCCAGCGTCGCCGTCGACTACGCCACGTCGGCGGGCGTCTTCTTCCAGGATCTGCACGGCATCTTGAGGACGCTGTCGAAGTCCTATGACGAGGCCTCGGCGACCGAGTTTGCGGGGATGAAGGCCGGCGCCGCGGCCGCCGTGCGTCTCTCCGGGATCGGCGGCCTGCTTGCCGTCGTCGGGGGTCTCGTAGTAAGCCTATGGCTCGCGCGCTCCCTGACCGCGCCGCTGGTCGAACTGACGCGTGTCATGGCGGCGCTTGCGCGCGCCGACTGGTCCGTCACCGTTCCTTACGCCTCGCGCGGCGATGAGGTCGGCCGCATGGCCCGCGCCGTCAACGTGTTCCGCGACAAGCGCGCCTGGCCCGCGAGGCGGAACGGGCGCGGGTGGTGTCCGACGTGACGGAGCGTTTCGATGCCACCGCGCACAGGGTGCTCGGCAGCTTCGCGGACGCGTTCGGTACCCTGCAAGAGACGGCCGCCACCATGGGCTCGGCGGCCGACGCCACACGCACTCGCGCCGACGGAGTCTCGCAGGCGGCCGTGGAGGCCTCGAACAATGTGCAGACCATCGCCGCCTCCATCGAGGAACTCGGCGAGTCCATCGCCGAGATTTCCGAGCAGGTCAGCGCTTCTTCATCCATGGCCGCGGTTGCAACTCGCGACGCCGACAAGCTCAACAACACGCTGCAATCGGTGAACCTGGCGGCCAAAGAGATCGGCTCCGTGCTGGATTTCATCAAGGCGGTTGCCAGCCGCACCAGTCTGCTGGCGCTGAACGCCACCATCGAGGCGGCGCGCGCCGGGCACGCCGGCCGCGGGTTCGCCGTCGTCGCCAACGAGGTCAAGGCGCTGGCGACGCAGACCAAGCAGGCGACCGATGGAGTCACCTCCAAAGTTGAACGCATCCAGACGCTGTCCGGCGACGCCGCCAGCGCCGTGACCTCGATCGCCGAAACCATTCACTCGTTGAACACGAGTTCCGCATCGATTTCCAGCGCGGTCTCGAGTCAAAGCGCCGCGATGCGCGACATCAGCCAGTCAGTGCAGTCAGCAGCCGACTTCACCCGGCGCGTCAGCGACCAAATCAAGGAAGTCCAGGGCACGGCCACCGAGACCGAGCAAGCGGCCGACGGCGTGCTGCATGCCTCCGCCGACCTGGCCAAGCAAACCGATCTCCTCGAGGCTGAAGTGTCGGGCTTTCTGAACGCGGTGCATCCGAAGGCGGCGACCCAGGAGACGCAGTTGACGATGAATGATCGACGCGTAGCCGTGTAAAGGCGAACGAACGGAGTTCGAACAATTATCGGGACGGGGTCGCATCGACCCCGTTGAAAGGTTGCGCGAAGCGCATAGAAAACTGCGCGAAGCGCATGGATAAGGAGCTTGTCATGAATTATCGGAATACCGTCGGTGCACGCCTGATGCTTGCCTTCGTCGGCGTCATCATCGTATTCGGCACCGCCGTGGCCTTGAGCATCGGGCGACTGGCCGCTTTCAACACCTCCGTGAGCGTCATTACCGGTCCCGATTTGACCAAGGTCGAGCTGGCCAGTGCATGGATGGACGATCTCTCGGAGTCGATGCGCCATGCCCGCAACATGCTGATCATGGACGACAAGGCGCAGATCCAGGGAGAAATCACCAAGGTCCGAGCGCTATTCGAGAAGAGAGAAAAGATTGCGGATGAGATGGCAGCCGCTGTTCAGTCGGCGGAAGGCAAGGCCCTGCTGCAGGCAGCGCTCGAGGCCCGCGATACTCTCAAGCCCCTCGATGAGGACTATCTGCAGGAGATCCAGGCCGGCGACGCCAAGGCCGCGAAGGATACTCTGCTGCAGCGGTCGCGCCCTGCGCAGCTGGCGCTCATCGCGGCCCTGCAGAAGCTGAGCGATCACCAGCAGGCGAAGATCCGCACCAAAGCGGAGGAACTTGCAGCCTCGTACAAAAGCACCCGAACGATGCTGATCGCGCTTTCTCTGGTGGCGGTGGCGGTGGCCTGCCTGCTCGCCTGGCTGATCACACGGGCCATCAAGCGGCCGTTGAACCATGCGGTGGCGGTGCTGGGTGAGATCGAGAAGGGTAATTATGCGAATACGGTGACTGTCAGTTCGAAAGACGAAATTGGCCAGATGCTGCAGGGTCTGGAGCGCATGCAGGTGGCACTGCGGGAGCGCACCGAGAAGGAGCATGCAGCGGCGATGGAGAATGCGCGGATTCGTACCGCGCTGGATCGAGTCTCGGTGGGAGCCATGCTCGGCGACACCGACGGAAAGATCATTTACATGAACGATGCGCTGCGGGGTCTGTTCGGCAGCCAGTCGGCGGAAATACGCAGGCACGTGCCCTCGTTCGATCTGGAGCATCTGGTGGGAAGCTCATTCGATGTGTTTCATCAGATCCCCTCGCTGCAGCGCAATGCGCTGGCGGGTCTGACCGGCAGCCATACGGCAGACGTCAAAATGGGCGAAGCGAGCCTGCGGATCGTTGCCAATCCCGTGATCGACGGCGCCGGCAAGCGCGTCGGGACGGTGGTCCAGTGGTTCGACCGGACGCAGGAGGTGGCGACGGAAGAAGAAGTGCAGGCGATCGTCGCCAAGGCCATCGATGGGGACTTGACCGCACGCATTCGCGAGGAGGGCAAGGAAGGATTCTTCAAGACACTCGCGGGCGGTGTGAACCGAATGCTGATGAACATGGCCGACGTGGTGCGGAGCATGGCGCGGGCGGCGGCCGAGGTGCGCACGGGGTCGGAGGAGATTTCGCGCGGCAATGCGGATCTGAGCCAGCGGACCGAGGAGCAGGCTTCCAGCCTCGAGGAGACGGCCTCTTCGATGGAGGAGATGACCTCGACGGTCAAGAACAATGCCGACAATGCCGCCCAGGCCAATTCATCGATGAAATCGCGTTCCAGACGAACCTGCTGGCGCTCAACGCGGCGGTGGAGGCGGCACGGGCCGGCGAGCAGGGACGCGGCTTTGCGGTGGTTGCCTCGGAGGTCAGAAACCTCGCCTCGCGCAGTGCCGAAGCGGCCAAAGAGATCAAGACCTTGATCCAGGACTCGGTGGGCAAGGTGACGGAGGGCACCAAGCTGGTGGACGAATCCGGCAAGGCGCTCGCGGAGATCGTCGTCAGGGTCAAGAAGGTGACCGATGTGATGGCCGAGATTGCGAGCTCGAGCCGCGAACAGGCCTCGGGTATCGAGCAGGTGAACAAGGCGATCACGATGATGGACGATGTGACCCAACAGAACGCCGCCTTGGTGGAAGAAGCCTCTGCGGCGGCCCAGGCGCTCACCGAACAGGCCTCGAACCTGACGCAGCTCATTTCACGCTACCGGGTGGGAGAAGGCAGCTCGGCGGAGACTCCCCGCGTCACTGCGCGGCCGAGGGTGGTGGCTGCGGCCACGGCGGTAGAGCGCCGTGCGGTGACCCGGCCCTTGACCGGCAAGAAGAGGCCGGTGGTAGTTTCCACAGCTGCCCCGGCCGGTGCTGCGGGCGCCGCCGCCGAGGAGTGGAAGGATTTTTAAGGAGCGAGCAACTCCGTAGCGGCCCTCATGCAGGCTGCGCGTCCTCGAATCCGGTCAGCACATTCACCACGTTGACGCCGATTTCGCCGACGGCATAGCCGCCCTCGAGAACGAACAGCGTGGGCAGCGCGCAGGCGCCGATCATTCGGCCGTAGGTTGAAAAGTCGGCGGATTGCAGACGAAAGAAGCTGATGGGATCTTCCGCGAAGGTATCCACGCCCAGGGATACGACCAACGCGTCCGCGCGGAAATTCTCGATGCGCATCAGCGCTGCGCGCAATGCGTCCTGCCAGGCGCCAAATTCCGTGCCCGGGGGCAGGGGAAGATTCAGGGTGAAACCGGCGCCCGCCCGGGTTCCTATTTCGTCGGCGTAACCGGAAAAGTATGGAAAGGCATCAGCCGGGTCGCCGTGCAACGAGACATAAAGCACGTCCGCGCGATCGTAAAAGATATCTTGGGTGCCATTGCCATGATGAAAATCGACATCGAGGATGGCAACGCGTGCCGCCCCCGTGTCACGGAGGTATTGGGCCGCGATCGCCGCGTTGTTCAAAAAACAGTAGCCGCCGTACAGGTCGCGTGCCGCGTGGTGCCCCGGGGGCCGACACAGCGCAAAGGCGGCATGCGCGCCTTCTTTGATCTGTGATGCGCCGGTCAGTGCCACATCGGCCGCCGCGCGTGCCGCTTCCCAGGTGCCGTGGCTGATCGACGTTTCGCCCGCCATGGCGTAGTAGCCCAGTTTTCCCGTGATGCTGTTCGGGCGGCGTTGCGTCATGCGTCTGGCGGGCCAGCAATCGGGGATGGCCTCACCGCGATTTCCCGCGGCAACCCATTCGCTCCAGGCCTGCTTCAAGAATTCGATGTACTCCCGGTCATGAACGCGCAGCAGCGGCTCGCCGCCAAAGCTCGCGGGGGCGATGACTTGGCCGATGCGCTGCGATTGAATCCGTTCGAGAACGATTTGCGCGCGCTGCGGCGACTCATGCGGGCGAACCAATTCGCCGCCATAGAGTTCGGTGCGCGGACTGCGCAGCAGATGATCCG